>VOFJ01000169.1_pt1 | contig 170187 bp, 136 predicted proteins | sample 5384081 | NCBI WGS metagenome assembly VOFJ01 (sample SAMN12384729, study PRJNA508395) | human gut metagenome | isolation source: healthy gut I | host: Homo sapiens
CGACACCTACCGGACGGATGCAGCGGCTCGTCAGGCCGGGTTTATCACGCGTTATTCGTCGAAGGCTCCCGATGAGGATTTCGTGGAACAGCTCTCGCTCTACGTAACCTCGACGGCAGCCGAATGGGAAGCCATTCTCGCACAAGGCGGCAGCGCCGGACGTCCGCTTCTCGAACAGAAAAACGATATCATGCGTGCATACATGCTCAGCACATGGGATATCAATATCGATGAACTGCGAAAAGTGGTATTACGTCGGCAGAATGAGATTTGGTCGCTCGATTATAACATTTAATTCGTAAAAGAGATGAAAAAACTTATCATATTATTAGCGGTTTTGCCGCTTGTCCTCTCTTCGTGCCTTAAAGATGACAAGGACGCTTTCGGCAAAACGGCCAGTGAGCGAATCCGCGAGGTGCAGGAGGGCACCGAAAAGGCGCTGACCGGAGCTGCCAACGGCTGGCTGATGGAGTACTATCCCAGTGCGACGCAGGAGTACGGCGGCATTGCGATCTACATGAAATTCCAGAACGGAACGGTTACCGTAACTTCCGAAGCGGGAGGCGCCGGCAAGACCGCCGAGAGTCTCTACTCGTACGATCAGGATTACGGTCCCACGATCAATTTCGACACTTACAATCCCTACTTCCATATCTATTCGGAGCCGAACTCCGGTGTCGGCCCGACCAATACACTGGGTATGGGGAGGCGACAGCGAGTTCATCATCATGAGCTATGCGGCCGACAAGGTCGTTCTGCGCGGCAAGAAAACCCAGAACACCATCGTGCTGACTCCCCCCTGCCGGAAACCGCATGGAACACGATGTTCGGCAAATATTCCGCAGATGTGAACAAGATGGACAATTTCCGTTCCTACGAACTCGTTCTCAACGGCAAGACCTACGACATTTCGCGCGAGGTAGCGGCCGGTTATAACTCCCGTTATTTTTCGGTTGTAACTGAAAACGGAACGATTCCCGCAAGCTTCATCTACACGCAGGATACCGGCCTCAAGTTCTATGAGCCGCTGGTTGTCGACGGAGTTTCGATCGAGGAGATGACTTGGAGCGGCGGCATGTTCACCGACGAGGTAAGCGGCGCCCGGATTCAGGAGACGGTATCCAACAATAAGTTCACCTTCGCCGTATCGGACATCAAGGCTACTTCGGTCAACGTAGAAGCGACGCCGACTGTTGCAAACGAGTACTACTATTTTGACGTCGTACCTTCGAGTGCATTCGCAAACGCATCAGACGAGGATATTCTGTACGAACTGATGGACGGAATCACGTCGATGAACCAGTTGTCCCGCGGCAAAATGAAGAAAACGCTGACGGTAGATTCCGATACGGAATACATTCCCTGCGCATTCGGTCTTAAAATCGTAAACGGCTGGGTTTATCCGATCACGGAACTGGCAAAGGGCACCGCTTTCATGAGCGGTCAGGGCGATCCGATGTCGCCGGAATACCAAGCATGGCTCGGTACATGGACCGTCACCAGTACGTCGTCCGAAAAGAGCAAGCAGCCGATTACATTCGACATCACGCTTGCCAAGAAGGTCGCCAATACCTCCTATTCGCTGACCGGCTGGGATATTTCGGTCCGCCGACTGACTTGGGCGGGAACTGCCGACTTCAACACAACCGACAATTCGTTCGTAATCATGAACGGGCAAGAGCTCCCGTATTCGGATCCCAACGGTACGCCGTATCTTATCGCCCGCGGAATCGCAGCATCAGGCACCTATATCGTCTCTGGCAGCTACCCGGCACTGACCGGCGTTATGAATTCCGACGGAACAGCCTCCGTTTCCTGCTATAAGGGCAAGTTCTCGGACGGCGAGGAGTTTACCGTAGGTACGGTAGGATATTTCATAGATACCGGAGGCAGCTACGGATCTTATGGTCCCGCAGCAGGATTTACATCGGGAGATCATCCGGTCGGACCGTTCAAGATGGTTAAGAAATCGGCTGCCGGCGCTCCCGCCAAAGCCGCTGCTCTGACGAACGTCAATACTGTAATCCGGTACCATAAATTATCGGATACTCCGCAGTCGTTTCAGATCGACGTCAATGTAAAAGCTGCAAAGCTCGAATAAGGAGCGCTTGCATTATTGATCAATAGGGGTGGGAGGAGTCATTCGATAATGACTCCTCCCAAATTTTAGAGGGATTACCATCGTTTCATCTGCATGAGTTCGGTATTGCACCGGACTCATGTCGTCAATATACTCTTCATCCGCTTGCTGCCGAAGCGCAGCCGATTGCCGGAGAGGTCTGCGATCGGGATGCAGGCAGGGCGGTTCGTCACCATAAAATAATAAATAGAATAATAATTTGCATAAATCCGCACAAAATCGCATATTTGTATCTTAATCTTCCGTTACGAACCATTTATGGAATCTTTTTTGAACCATACGCCGGCGGCATATACTCCCTGTAAATCCGCTCCGGAAGATTTGCAGAGCCTATCTTTTGTCATCTATCCAAAATCATAGTTTATGAACAACAGAAAACTACTCATTTTTGCGTCATTCCTGCTGTTGGCGGGCTGTACGACCGATCCGGATACGGATAATAACGCGGGGGGGGGTACTTCCGCGCAGACTCCGTCGGCCAAGATCGTCAACACCTCCGCCGATGCGGCGGCCGAAACGCTTCTGGTCTATTTCAACGACCGTGCGGTCGAAACCATCGAAAGCACCGCTGCCGCAACCCGCACTGCGGCGACCCGTTCGGGAGTCGCCTCCGTAGACGACGTTCTGAGCCGTCTGGAGATCGTTTCGCTGGAACGCCTTTTCACTTACGACGCCCGGAGCGAAGAGCAGACCCGCGCCGCAGGGCTGCATAAATGGTACATACTCACTTTCGGCCAAGGCGCGGATCTGGAGAAAGCCGCAAGGGAGCTGGCCGGAGTGGCTGAAGTGAGCCGCATACAATTCGACACGAAACTGCAAAAGGCATCGGTCGGCAATCCCATGCCTTTCAGAATCGACGAGACGGGGACGACCCGCGCCGATTTCTCCGGCAGCGGCTTCAATGATCCCGGACTTCCGAGCCAGTGGCACTATAGCAACAACGGCGACAAAATGTTCGCGGCTACGACGGCCGCAGGCGCCGACATCAATGTTCCGGAGGCATGGAAACTGACCGGCGGCAGCCCTTCGATCATCGTCGCCATCGTCGATGAAGGCGTGAAATACACCCATCCCGATCTGGCCGACAACATGTGGGTAAATAAGGACGAACTGAACGGTGCGGCAAACAGCGACAATGATGGGAATGGCTATAAGAATGACGTACATGGCTACAACTTCGCTACAAACTCCTCCGATCTTACATGGAGTGTATCGCATTATGACAATAAAGGCAAGTACGACGGCGATTCGGGCCACGGCACCCACGTCGCAGGTACGGTAGCCGCCGTGAACAACAACGGCAAAGGCGTCTGCGGCGTAGCGGGCGGCACGGGCAGCAACGACGGCGTGAAACTCATGTCGTGCCAGATTTTTTTCGGGCGGCAAGGGCGGGCGGCACCATCTCGACTTCGGTCCGGGCGATCAAATACGCCGCCGACAACGGCGCCTCGATCATCCAGTGTTCGTGGGGCTACCCCACTCAGTCGCCGTTCACGTCGGACAGCTATTATGAAAGGAATTACGCCGCGGAAAAAGAGGCGATCGGACTACTTGCGTCTCGAAAAGAACAACGACGTACTCGACGAGGTCTTGCGATCTTCGCCGCAGGTAACGACGCCACCAACTTCGCGCGAGTTATCCGGGCGGCTACCGCAGCTACGTTTCGGTCACCTCGTTCGGCCCGGACTACCTGCCGGCCTACTACACGAATTACGGTCCCGGCTGCAACGTCGCGGCTCCGGGCGGCGACGCCAGCATCTCGCCCGCAGGAACCAGCGCCGCGCAGGTGCTTTCGACACTGCCTTCCGAGCTGCCCGCAGAACTCGGCACCGACGGAGCCGACTACGGCTACATGCAGGGCACCTCGATGGCCTGCCCCCACGTATCGGGCGTCGCTGCGCTGGGACTCTCCTACGCGCTGGCCAAAGGCAGGCATTACACGGTGGACGAGTTCAAATCGATGCTCCTGACCGCCGTAAACGACATCGACTCCTATATCATCGGCGGAACCAAAAAACGGCATGGTACTCCGCAACTACCGCAAGAATATGGGCACCGGATCGATCGATGCCTACCAGCTGCTGATGCAGATCGAAGGCACGCCCTGCCTGCCGGCTAAAGTCGGCGTACAGCAGGTGCTCTCGCTCGACAAGTTCTTCGGGCAGGCTTCGGCGAACCTGACCTACAAGAGCGCCGAAATGTCGCAGGCCGACATGGACAAGCTGGGAATCACCGCCGCGCCTGCGTTCTCGTACGGAAAACTGCAGATCAAATGCACCAAACCGGGCGTCGCCAAGATCAAGATCAAGGCCATGGCCGGAAGTTCCTCGGCAAACGGAGAGATGAGCGGCATGGAGATCACCAAGGAGTTCGCGATCATCGCCCGCTCGGTACAAGCCGGCAACGGAGGTTGGTTATAATATAAACGTATGAAAACTATGAGAAAGACTATCTATATCGTACTGGCCGCATTGGGCCTGTGTCTGTTCGCCGGCTGCGGATCGTCGGACAAGGAGAAGGTTTCGCCCACGGCAAAGCTGCTCGTCGGCGAGTGGCAGCTCAAGACATGGACGGGCGAGACTCCGCAGGATTTCGATATACCTCTCGTTCGATGCGGACAATACCTTCGAGATATACCAAAGGCTCGCCGAGGTAAAATACCAGAAATTCACCGGCAGTTATCAGGTGCAGACCGACGTGCTCAGCGGAAAATACAGCGGCGGCAAGAACTTCGGAAGCACCTACGACATTTCGTTCAACGAATCGGGCAGCACGCTGACGCTGACCAGCGCCACGAACGTTACGGAAGTGAGCGTATACGAGCGCAGCACGATTCCGAATTCGGTCAAGGAGGGCGCCGCCGTGATGAAATCCACCCGTTCGGCGGTACGGCTGCCGCTGTAGGCCGTTCGCCGCAAAGGTCAAAACAGAGAATCTCCGGTCTTATGACTGGAGATTTTTTCATGCCGGAGTCATTCGCACCCCACCGGCGGCCGATTTCCGGACGCAAACGCCGTTCATGTCCGAAAAACTGTTATATTTGCCCTCCGGAAGAGAAATTATATTTACAGAAACATCAGACGGACAGCCGGATAGCTCCCGATTTCCGTTTTGGCACATTTTTCACTATCTTTGGACAAAATACGTCACATATTATGAACATCACCGAAATTCTGCCCGGCATTCATTACGTCGGGGTCAATGATCGCACGACAACCCGTTTCGAAGGACTCTGGTCGCTTCCCCACGGAGTTTCATACAACGCATATCTGGTCGCAGACGAGAAGGTCGCCCTGATCGACACCGTCGAAGAGGCTTTCGGAAGCCGTTTGTTCGAAAATATCCGCGAGACGATCGGCGACCGCCCGATCGACTACCTCGTGGTCAATCACATGGAGCCGGACCACTCGTCGTCCATCCGCGCCCTGCGCCTGCTCTACCCCGACATCCGGATCGTCGGCAACGCCAAGACGCTGCAAATGATCGAAGGCTTCTACGGCATCGACGCCGGGACGCTCGAAGTCAAGGAGGGCGACACGATTTCGCTCGGCGCGAAGACGCTCTCGTTCTACATGGCGCCGATGGTACACTGGCCCGAAACGATGGTCACGTGGTGCGCCGAAGCCGGGACGCTCTTCTCTGGCGACGCTTTCGGCACGTTCGGGGCTATCGACGGCGGCATCACCGATTCGCAGCTCGACCCGTCGCGCTACTGGGACGAGATGCGCCGCTACTACGCCTGCATCGTGGGCAAATACGGCGGCCCCGTGCAGAAAGCGCTGGCAAAGGTCCGCGGATTGAACCCCACGACCATCTGTTCGACCCACGGTCCCGTATGGCAGCGGCAGATTCCGCAGGTAATGGATATTTACGACCGTCTGAGCCGCTACGAGGGAGAACCCGGCGTAGTGCTCGCCTACGGTTCGATGTACGGCAACACGGAGCAGATGGCCGAACGCATCGCCCGCGAGCTTGCGAGCCGGGGCGTCGGCCCGATCGTCATATACAACCTTTCGTTCGCCGACGAATCGGTCGTGCTGCGCGACGTGTTCCGCTACGACACGCTGATCGTCGGCGCGCCGACCTACAACGGAGGCATCTACCCGCCCGCGGCGCGCCTGCTCGACCTGATCGCCGCTCGCTGCGTTCCGCAGCGCAACTTCGGGTGGTTCGGATCGTTCTGCTGGGCCGGGGCCGCCGTGCGCGGCATGGGCGAATTCGCGCAGCGCATGAAGTGGGAGCCGATCTGCGATCCCGTGGAGATGAAGCAGGGCTTCTCGTCCGGCTGCCACGACTTCTGCAGCCGGTTCGCCGACGGCGTCGCCGAGCGCTTCCGCCGCTGAAAGCATACACCAAAAACTCACAATATGAAAATCGCAGTCGTAGGAACGGGGTACGTCGGTCTGGTTTCGGGGGCATGTTTCGCCGAAATGGGCCTTGACATCACGTGCGTCGATATAGACAAAAAGAAGATCGACGGGCTGAACAACGGCGTCATCCCGATCTATGAACCGGGGCTGGAAGAGGTCGTCCGGCGCAATGTCGAAGAGGGCCGTCTGCACTTCACGACCGAACTCACGGATTGTCTGGACAACGTGGAGGTGGTCTTCTCGGCCGTAGGCACGCCGCCCGACGAGGACGGGTCGGCCGACCTGAAATACGTGCAGGAAGTGGCCCGCACGTTCGGCCGGAATATCAAGAAATATACGGTGCTGGTGACCAAAAGCACCGTTCCGGTAGGTACTGCGCAGAAAGTCAAGGCCGTAATCCGCGAAGAGCTTGCCCGGCGGAAGTGCAAGGTGCCGTTCGACGTCGCTTCGAACCCCGAATTTCTGAAGGAGGGCGCGGCTGTCAAGGACTTCATGTCGCCCGACCGCGTGGTCGTGGGCGTCGAAAGCGAACGGGCGCGCAAGCTGATGACCAAGCTCTACCGGCCGTTCCTGATCAACAATTTCCGCGTGCTGTTCATGGACATTCCCTCGGCCGAAATGACCAAATACGCCGCCAACGCCATGCTGGCGACGCGAATCTCGTTCATGAACGAGATCGCCAACCTGTGCGATCTGGTAGGCGCCGACGTCGAGATGGTCCGCAAAGGAATCGGTTCCGACGCCCGCATCGGCAGCAAATTCCTCTATCCGGGCTGCGGTTACGGCGGCTCGTGCTTTCCGAAGGACGTGAAGGCGCTGGCCCACACGGCACACGAACACGGCTACACGATGCAGGTAATCGAAGCCGTGGAGCGGGTCAACGAACGCCAGAAGTCGATCGTTTTCGACAAATTGCAGCTGGCGCTGGGCGACCTGCGCGGCAAGACCGTAGCCGTCTGGGGACTCGCCTTCAAACCCGAAACGGACGACATGCGCGAAGCACCGGCATTGGTCGTGATCGACCGGCTGCTCGAAGCGGGAGCGACGGTCCGCGCATACGATCCGGTCGCCGCCAACGAATCCCGCCGCAGGCTCGGCGAAGAGCGCGTTTATCATGCCGCGTCGATGTACGAAGCCGCCGAAGGAGCCGACGCCGTCGCGCTGATCACCGAGTGGAAGCAGTTCCGCATGCCCGACTGGACGCTCCTGCGTTCGGCCATGCGCGACAATATCATCGTGGACGGCCGCAATATCCTCGACAAGGAAGAGGCGCTGAACGCCGGATTCCGCTATTACGGCATCGGGAAATAACGGGTGCAGCGGCATCCGGAATGCAATCCGGCAGGCTGCAGGAAGCGGTAACCGTATATAACACGAAGGCCGGAGTGTATGCTCCGGCCTTCGTGTTATCGTCTCGGCAATCCTACATGCGGACCTTGACGATGATCTTGCGTATGCTTCCCTCGCCCACCATCGGCGCATGGCCGTCCTCAGGCATGAGGATCGTAAACTGACCGGGACGGATCGTGTAGCAGGTCTGCGGCTCGTCGTCGAAGAGCTGAATATCCTTCTCGGCATCGAACCCGCCCAGCGGTTTGCTCAGGACGGCTCGTTCGCTCCAGCCGAAGGTCTCGCGCTCGCCGCGGACAAGCACCTGAATGTCGAGATAGGCGTTGTGGATTTCCAGCTTGGCGTCGGCGGGCTTCTTCAATTCGGTATCCATGACATTCACATAGATATCCTTGCCGTCGAGTTCGTGGATACCGGGTTCCATCTTCTCCCAGTCGGTCGAGGCGATGAAACCGAAAGCTTTTTCCAGACGCGGATTCAACGAATAATAGAGCGCACTGTTTTTCAAAGAGTCGAAAATCATAATTATATCGGATTAGTTGTTCATTGCATTTTTCCGCAGCCGGACGACGACGGGATGGTGGTCCGAGTAATCGACCGTGGGCACCTCGTACGAGAGCGCATCGAACCCCTCCGAGCTGAGCACGTAGTCGATCCGCAGGGTATTGAAAAATCCGCGAAACGTATGCGAATAGCCCGAACCGCACTGGCTGAAAGCGTCGTTCAGGCCCTTGGCCATGGTGCGGTAAACGTACGACATGGGCGTATCGTTGAAGTCGCCGCAGACGATGCACCGCGAACGCCACGCCTCCACCACCACCGCGATGCTGTCCACCTGCGCGGCACGCAGCACGCTGTTCTCGCGGAAACGGCCCGCCATGCTCCGCAGTTTGTCCTCGCGCGCCGTATCGGAGAGAAATCCGCGGCTGGTGAGGTAGTCGTTGTCGGCCGCCTTGATCGCCGTCGAACGCAGGTGGTTGTTGAACACCCGGATCGTATCGTCGCCGATCAGCAGATCGGCCCAGACCGAGGTGCCGGGGGTCAGCACGACGCCGGAGCGCAGGATGCGGTATTTGCTCAGGATCACCAGCGGCGCGCCGTAAAGCGAATCGGGCGCCTGCGTACGTCCGAAAACGGCGCTTTCGTACTTCTCGTCCAACAATGCGAACTCGTCGGACTGCCCGGCCAGCCGCGCGTTGAACTCCTGCAGGCAGATGATATCGGGATTATGGTCGCCGATCAGCTGCAGCACGTCTCCCACGCTGCTGAGTCCGTTCTCGCCGTAGAATCCCCGCACGTTATAGGTCATCACCTTGAAGGCGCGGCGGTCGTACCTCTCGTCGCCGTAATTACGGCGGAACTCAGGTCTGTAGAAAAGCGACACCTTGAAAAGCCCGACGACCACCAGCGCGACCATGATTCCGGCCCGCACCAGCCGCCAGCGGATGATCCAATAGAGCGCCAGAACAACCGTGACGACATAGACCGCCGGTGCTGCCAGCCCCAGCACGGGGAAGAACCACACCCGGCCCGGATCGACGTAAGGGACGAAAAAGGTGACGACCATCGTAACGGCCGTTACGGCCGTCAGGAGCGTCATCAGCAGATCGAGCAGCCGCAGCAACAGACTGCGCCGCGGCTTACGGCCGCGGTCGCTGTCATAACCGCTGTAATAGGTCTCGGACATAGGGTCAGAAACGGATTATGCCCCGCTGTTTCCACCATTGGAGCAGCAGGAAGCCCCACAACATGCCTCCCACATGGGCGAAATGCGCCACATTGCCCACGCCGCGCCAGCCGAGGAACAGTTCGATGACGCCGTAGATGACGACGAACCATTTGGCCTTCATCGGAATCGGGGGAATCAGCAGCATGATGACCGCATTGGGGTGCAGGACTCCGAAGGCCAGCAGCAGTCCCATCACGGCGCCCGAAGCGCCGACCAGCACCAGCGGGAATTCGCCGAAGGCCAGCGCCGTCAGGTATTGGATAAGCGCCGCGCCGATGCCGCAGACCATGTAATAGGTCAGAAAGCGTTTCTGCCCCAATTCATACTCCAGCGTACGCCCGAACATCCAAAGAGCGAACATGTTGAAGAAGATATGTTCGAAATTGGCATGCAGAACATGTAGGTGATGAACTGATAGACATGGAAAAACGGCGTACCGAGCGACAGGGCGCAGTACTCCATGATCGTATTGCCCGCCTTCGGCAGCAACGCCGTGGCCATAAAGATCAGGACGTTGATGATTATCAGATTCAACACCACCGGGGGCGTCTGGAAATAATTCCTGTTCATAAATTATCTTTTTTCAGTTTCGTTGCGGTTTTCTCCCCGTTCCGTCTCTCAGGGCTGCAAACGCGGCCCGGCCTGCATTCGCAAGCCCGATCCTGCGGGGAGCGGTTTTCAATTTTCCGTCCCGGAAACAAGCCGCATGGAGCCGGCCGGATCAGGGCGCCGAAAATTTATGCAAATGTACGTTTTTCCGCCGGATTATCCCAACTTGGCCCGGATATCTTCGACGGTTATCTCGGCGGTTATGGCTTTGCCCGATGGCGAAAAGCTGAAATTGCCCGAAGCGGCCAGTCGCGCGAGCAGTGCGGCGGCTTCGTCGCGCGACATGAGGCGCACAGTCTGCTTCGCGGCTCCGCGCGCCATCACGGCGGCGATCTTCTCGCGCCGCACGTCGGCCAGCGACACGGGCGTCGAGAAGGCCTGCAGCAGTTCGTAAAGCAGCTGGTCCACCGAGTCGGCAGGCATGTCGGCCGGCGTGCCCTTCACCTCGACGGCGCAGTCGCCCTGAAAATCGAGATCGAAGCCCAGCGATGCGAATTCGACGGCATTCTCTTCGAGCAGGGCGTATTCGCTGTCCGAAAGCACCAGACGTTCGGGAAACAGCAGCTGCTGACTCACCGACGAACCGCTGCCGAGCATCTTCAGGTAGTCTTCGTAAAGTACCCGTTCACGGGCGCGGCGCACGTCCACCACCACGAACCGTCCGCCCAGCAGGGCGGCGACATAGCCGCCTCCGAGCGGCAGCGGATCGGTAAATTCGGGCCGCCCGTCAACGTCGAGACGCTGTTGCTCGACCGTCGCTTCGGAAGGGATGAATTCCAGCTCGCTGGCATCGAACCCACTCTCCGAAGTCACTTCGAAGCCCCCGCCCGACACGAAATCCTCGAAGGCGTCGTCCGCCGCAGAGGGAATCGAAAATTCGTCGGCGCCGCTGCCGGCCGCAGGAAATCCCCCACCTCCGGCGCTGCGCAGGCCGCCCGGCAAAGCGACACTTGAACCGCGTCCTCCACCACGCAGAGCGAAGCCCGCGCCGGCATTGTCGGAGAGAGTTTGGCCGTTGTCGCTGAACGGCACGTCGAATCCGGCGAAATCGACGTTCGGATCGGGCGCCGACGGATCGATGTACTCTTCGCGGAAAGGATTGTATTCGCTGTTGGACATGGCCCGCGGCTCGCTGTAGACCGCCCCTTTGGTCAGCACCGGAATCTCGACGATGCCTTCGCGGTCAAAATCCATCAGCGGCACGGCGCCCGTCTTGGCGAGCGTTTCGCGCACGGCGGCGTTCACGATCTGCCACACGGCCTCCTCGTCGGCGAATTTCACCTCGGTTTTCTGCGGGTGGACATTGACGTCGATGCGCGACGGGTCGATCGTCAGGTAGAGGAAATACGACGGCGAGCTGCTCTCAGGAATCAGCTTCTCATACGCCTTCATGATGGCGCTCGTGAGGTACGAACTCTTGAAATAGCGGCCGTTTACGAAGAGGTACTGTTCGCCGTTGCGCCGTTTGGCGGCGGCGGGACGACCGATGTAGCCTTCGATGCGGGCGATCGAGGTGTCGGCCTCGACCTCCAGCAGGTTCTGCTTGATATGGCGTCCCACCACGTCGACGATACGTCCCGCCAGCGACGCGGCACAGAGCGTATAGACCGGGGCGTCGTTGGCGTAAAGTTCGAAGGCGATCTGCGGATTGCACAACGCCACGCGCTGGAATTCCGACTTGATCTGCGCCGCCGACGTGGTGCTCTTGTCCAGAAAACGGCGACGGGCCGGGACATTGTAGAAAAGGTTGCGCACGAAAAACTGCGACCCCACGGGACACATCACCGGGGTCTGTCCGGCGAACTGGCCGCCGTTGATCTCGGTCTGCGTGCCGACTTCGTCGCCCTCCTGCCGCGTCCGCAGTTCGACCTGCGCCACGGCGGCGATCGAAGCCAGCGCTTCGCCGCGGAAACCGAAAGTATTGAGTGCGTAAATATCGTCCACGGAGGTTATCTTGCTCGTGGCGTGGCGGTCGAAAGCCATGCGCGCGTCGATGGGCGACATGCCGCAGCCGTCGTCCACGATCTGAATCAGGTCCTTGCCGCCGTCGCGGAAATTGACCTTTACGGTGCGTGCGCCTGCGTCGATCGCATTCTCCATCATCTCCTTGACCACCGAGGCGGGACGGTTGACGACCTCGCCCGCCGCGATCTGATTGGCTACGACTTCCGGTAATAATCTGATCTTATCTGCCATCTACTCCTGATAATCGTTGGGTACCACCGTGATAGGCTGCTCCTGCCACTCGACGTCGGAAATGCCCGACTGATCAAGCCCGTTGCGCCGCACCGTCTCTTCGGCACCCACCGCTTCGGTCTGCGCCGGGGCCGAGGTCCGCGCCCGCAGGAAAACGTCGGCGAGCCTCGGATAGAGAATATAGATGAACAGCAGCACCAGAACCGCGCCCACGGCCATCTTCCAAATGCGGCCGCGACCCGTCTTCTCCTCCTTGGAACGGCGTGCGGCACGCGCATCGCGCTGGGTGCGGATATATTGTCCGGGGCGGTATTCGCCGCCGGCGTCTTCGGCTCTTTCGCCCCGAAGCTCGGCACGGCGCTGTTCGCGCGCCTCCTTTTCGGGGTCGTAATAACGCGGTATGTAATTGAATTTGTTCGCGTGCTTCTTGAACGGGGTGAAACCTAACATGGCGTGTCCTCCTATTTTTTTGTAAAGATACGAATTCTTCCGCAATTTTATTGCCCCGAATTCCTTTTTCCGGCACGGACGCATGCGTCCGCCGCGCGCGGGAAGCGGGTTGCGGCCGGGGCGGCTCCCGATCTGCCAATACGGCGGAATGCCGGAACCCGCAGGGGTATTCAGCACTCCGCCGTAGAGACGAAACCGTATCGTTTCCTAACGGAAGAAACTCTTCATCCGCTCGAAAATATTCTGGTTTTTGACCGAGTCGGCCTTCTGGAAACCGGGCTGCCGGGACAACTCCTCGACCAGCCGCTTCTCCTCGGCATTGAGTTTCGACGGAATGGTGATGTCCACCACGATCAGCTCGTCGCCGCGGCCGTAGCCGTTCACGTCGGGCAAACCCTTGCCGCCCAGACGCAGCACCTTGCCGGCATGCGTTCCCGGAGCGATCTTGATCTTGGCGCGGCCGTCTACCGTCGGCACCTCGACCGTACCGCCCAGCAGGGCCAGCGTCACGGTGATATTGAGGTTGTGAATCAGGTCGTTGCCGTCGCGCATCAGTTCGGGATGCGGCTCCTCTTCGATCAGCACCTGCAGGTCGCCGTTGACGCCGCCGTGGCGCGCGGCGTTGCCCTTGCCCGTAACGGTAAGCATCATGCCCTCGCCCACGCCGGCCGGAATCTTGATCTCCACGACCTCCGAACCGCGGACGGTGCCTTCGCCCTTGCACTTGTCACAGGGCGAAGTGATGACCTTGCCCGTACCGCCGCAGGTCGGGCACACGCTCTGGGTCTGCATGCGGCCGAAGAAGGTGTTTTCGACGCGCGTCACATGGCCCGTGCCGTTGCACGTCGAGCAGGTCGAATAGGAATCGGCATCCTTGGCTCCCGTACCGCCGCACTTGTCGCAGGCGACGGTCTTGTTGATCTTGAGCTTCTTGGTGACGCCGTTGGCGATCTCGGCCAGCGTCAGCCTGACCTTGATGCGGATATCGGAGCCGCGGTTCACGCGCCGGCCGCCGGACGACGACGAACGGAACCCGCCCCCGCCGAAATGTCCGCCGAAAATATCGCCGAACTGCGAGAAAATATCCTCCATCGAGAAGCCGCCGCCGCTGAAGCCGCCGAAACCGCCTCCGCCGCCCGCCGCACCGCTCATGCCGGCATGGCCGAACTGGTCGTAACGGGCACGCTTGTCGGGGTTCGACAACACGTCGTAGGCTTCTGCTGCCTCCTTGAACTTCTCCTCGGCCTGCTTGTCGCCCGGATTCTTGTCCGGGTGATACTGAATGGCAGCCTTGCGGTAGGCCTTCTTTATTTCGTCGGCGTTAGCGTTCTTCTGGACGCCCAGCACTTCGTAGTAATCCCTCTTTTCAGCCATCTTCTTACTCTCCTACAACGACTTTTGCGAAACGCAGCACCTTGTCGCCCAGCATGTAGCCGGTCTGGACGACGTCTACGACCTTGCCCTGCATATCCTCTCCGGCGGCGAACTTGGCCACAGCCTCGCATAGGTCGGCGTCGAACTCCCGGCCCTTGACGTCGATCTCGGTCACGCCCTTCTGACGCAGGGTTTCGGTAAATTTCTGCGATATCAGGTTCACGCCGGCACGCAGCGCTTCGATATCGTCGCTCTTCTGCATGGCATCGACCGCCCGCTGCACGTCGTCGCGCACGGGAAGCATCGCCAGCAAGACGTCGCGGCCTCCGGTCTGCACCAGATCCATCTTCTCCTTGAGCGTACGCTTGCGGTAGTTGTCGAACTCGGCCTGCAGACGGATGTATTTATCCTGCCATTCGGCGGCGGCCGCCGCAAAATCGGGTGCGGCGCCGCTGTCGGCCCCGTGCCATTGTGTCAGTCTCCTCCTGCGGCTCGTCTGACACATTGGCACAGGGTTCGCCGTCGCACGAGGGATAACCGTCGCCCGGCTCGAACCCTTCGTCGCCGTTAATGGCTTCATTATAAGCTTTTTCCTTTTTCATATATAGTTGTTTTTCAGATTTTCCGTCTTATAGTCGATCAAATTGTATACCAACCTCCGGAAGGGCCTATCCGATGATGAAAATAGCAGGGCGTTTGTTCATCGCGGGCAGTTCGGCGGCACGCCATTCGCGGACGCGGAGCGTGCGGATGAATTCGCCGGGAGCCGTGATGTCCATGGCCACCGTCAGCCGCGTTTCGGGCGCAAGGGTCTGCAACAGCTGCTCCATCAGCTTGACGTTGCGGTACGGGGCCTCGATGAAGAGCTGCGACTGGCCTTCGGCGTGCGCGCGGCGTTCGAAACGGCGGATCGCCTGCACCCGTTCGGGCGGTTTGACGGGCAGATAGCCGTTGAAGGCAAACGACTGTCCGTTAAGCCCCGACGCCATGACCGCCATGACGATCGACGAAGGTCCGACGAGCGGCACGACACGGATTCCGCGGCGGTGGCAGGCTTCGACCACCAGCGCCCCCGGATCGGCGACGCCCGGCACGCCCGCTTCGGAAATCACGCCCGCCGAACGCCCCTCGACGAGCGGTTTCACCAGCTCTTCGACCTCACGCCCGGCGACGGTATGTTCGTTCAGTTCGCGGAAGCAGAGCGTGTCGATCGGGCGCGCCGCGCCCGCTTTCGACAGAAACCGCCGCGCCGTGCGGGTATTCTCGACGATAAAATAGTCGAGCGAATCCATAACGGCGCGGTTGGCTGCGGGCAGCACGTCCCACGGCGCCGTTTCGTCCGAGATCGGACACGGGATCAGATAGAGTGTTCCGTACATTTTTTCAGTTCAGCGATTTTTCGTTCCAACAATCCGACACGGTTCGTAATGCGGACATACTGCACGGCGAACCAGAGACTCAACGCCATGGCCCCGACGATCACCAGACCGGGCAGCCCGCCGAGACAGAGCCAGCTGAGCAGAAATCCCGCGATCGAAAGCGCCAGCGGAGCTTTTCGGACAAGAAAGGCCAATGCCGCGTAGACGCATGCCAGCGCAGCCATGAAAATCCCGACGGCCAGCATCGTCGCGTCGCCCCCGGCATGCACCAGCACGACCACGCCGCCGACAAGCGCGAAAAACGCGGCGCAGAGCATCGCGACCTTCGCCCGGCCCAGCTGGTCGAGGGCCGACTCCGCTTCGACGCGGGCCGTCAGCAGGCGGGTTTCGAGACACTTCACGGCCTGCGCCCTCTCCGCCGGACAGTTGCAGGCGGGACATTTGTCCGCTCCGGGCGCGATCAGGCCGCCGCAGTCGTAGCATTTCATCCCGTTATTCCTTGAGATAGATGCGTTTCACACGCCCCGAAACCGAGGTCATGATTTCATACGAAATCGTATCGAGCACGCGGGCCATCGTTTCGAGGTCGTTGCCCGGCACGGGCGAGAAGACCGACACTTCGTCGCCCTCCTTCACGCCGGGAATGTCCGTAATGTCGATCATGCAGCTGTCCATGCAGACCCGGCCGACGATCGGCGCAGGCTGTCCGGCCACGAGCACCGACCAGCGGCCGCAGCCCAGATGCCGGTCCAGCCCGTCGGCATAGCCGATCGGTATCGTGGCCGTAGTAGTCGGCCGCGTGAGCTTCCCGGCGCGGCCATACCCCACCGCATCGCCCGCAGGCAGGCGTTTGATCTGCACGATGCGGGTTTTGAGCGTCGAGACGGGACGCAGGGCGTCGTTGTGCCGGAACCCGAAGCCGTAAAGCCCCAGCCCCAGACGGCACATGTCGAACTGCGCTTCGGGGAAGCGCTCGATGGCGGCCGAATTGGCCGTATGGCGGATGACCGGATAAGGCAACGAGGCGGCGAGCTGCGCGCTCATACGGTCGTAGAGGGCGATCTGCGCCCGCGTATAGGCATCCTCTTCGGGCATGTCGGCGCAGTTGAGGTGCGAGAAGACCGAAGCCGCCTTGACCTGCGGCGTCGCGGCGAGCGTCGCGCACAACTGCGCGATCTCCTGCTCCACGAACCCCAGCCGGTGCATGCCCGTATCCAGCTTGACATGAATCGGATAACGGGTTTCGCCCGCGTGCGTCACGGCGTCGGCGAAAGCGCCGAGCGAGTGGAAACTGTAGATTTCGGGTTCGAGCCGGTTGGCGATCATGACGTCGAAGCTGTCAGCATCGGCGTTGAGCACCACGATCGGCATCGAAATCCCCCGCTCGCGCAGCAGTACGCCCTCGTCGGCGAACGCCACGGCGAGATAGTCCACCCCCTGATGCTGAAGCATCTGCGCGACTTCGAAATCGCCCGCGCCGTACGAACCGGCCTTGACCATCGCCACGAGCCGGGTCCCGAAGCTCAGCTTCGACCGGAAATAGTTGAGATTATGGATCATGGCGTCGAGATCGACCTCCAGCACCGTCGTATGGCTCTTGCGGGAGAGCAGGTGCACCAGTTTCTCGAAACGGAAATCGCGTGCGCCTTTCAGCAGGATCGCACGCCCGGCCACGGCGTCGCGGTTGATGCGCGCGACGCATTCGTCGGTAGCCGTAAAGAACTCCTTGTCGCAGGCGAACAGCGCGGCATAGCGTTTCAGGCGGGGACCGATACCGATCAGGAAGTCGATTCCGGCGCGTGCGACCATGCCCGCCACGCGGCTGTAAAGCTCGTCGTCCGAGAGACCGCTCTGCGAAATGTCCGACAGCACGAGCGTACGGCGGCGGCTCAGCGCCACGCTGTGCAGGTAGTCCAACGCCAGCGCCAGCGAATTGAGGTCGAGGTTGTAGGCGTCGTTGATAAGTATCGAGTCGTTGATGCCCTCCTTCACTTCGAGACGCATCGCCACCGAAGGAGCCGCGGCGAACGAAGGGGCGGGATAATGCATCGCATCGCAGAACGCCTCGACGATCTGGGCGTTGCGGCGCGAAGCGGCGTTGCCGATGACCGATTCCGGCACTTCGGGATACGCGGCGGCATCGACGGGACGGCGGTCGGCGAAATGCGCCGCGACCATACGGCCCAGCGGCTCGTAATAGCTGTGGTAGATGATTTTGGAAGCGCTGCGGGCGAGAATCATCTTCTCGTCGCATTTCTGTTCCAGATTGATGAAATTCTCCTGATGGGCGTCGCCGATCGAAGTGAAGATCACCGCGTCGGGGCGGATGATGCGTTCGAGCCGCTCCATCTCGCCGGGTTTCGAGATGCCCGCTTCGAAAATCGCCAGTTCCTCGTCGCCCTCCAGCATCAGCACCGAAAGCGGCACGCCCAGCTGCGAATTGTAGCTCTTCGGCGAACGGTAATATTTCATGCCTTCGGGCAGCTCCTCGGCGATCCACTCCTTGATGACGGTCTTGCCGTTCGAGCCGGTGATGCCGACCACCGTACCCCGGAACTGCGCCCGGTGATAGGCCGCCAGCCGCTGAAGGGCTTCGATGGCGTTATCCACCTGCACGAAACCGCACTCCCCGGTGCACGAGGAGGCTTCGACGCCCCGCTCGACGAGGAACGCACGAACGCCCCGGCTCTGCATGCCGGCGATGAAATCATGCGAATCGTGGTTCGCGCCGCGCATGGCGACGAACATCGGGCGGCACCCCAGCTCGCACGAAAGCGAACGGCTGTCGGTAACGACCGACCGCACCTCGGAATCGCAGCCCGAAAACTTTCCGCCGCAAATGGCGGCAATACGTGAAAGTCTGTAATTCATCCTCTTATCATTTTCCGTTCCGTCTGCCGTGCGGTCTACTCTTGGCAGCCGACACGACACGCCGCACTCGGCCGGAACGCCGCGAAAAATCGTCAGTCCATCTTAAAAGTCACGATCGTAATGCCCGCCCCGCCGCGGTCGGCATGCTCGTCCTTGGCGCTTTCGACCTCAGGGACCGTGCGCAGATAGCGGCGGATCTCCTCCTTCAAGGCCCCCGTACCCTTGCCGTGAAGGATCGAAACCGAACCCACGCCCACCATCAGGGCGTCATCGACGAAATCCTGCACGGCGTCCAGCGCTTCGGCGGCGCGCATGCCCCGCACGTCGATATGGTCCCTGAAATTGAGTTTGCGGGCCGAAATATCGACCGAGACCACCGTACGGGCCGTCTGCGGGCGCGTCGCTTCGCGGAACTCGCTGTTCGACACCACGGTCAGCAGTTTCCGGTCTACCGTGGTAAGTATCTGCCCGAAGGCGACCTGCGCTTTCTTCCCCTTGACCGACTGCACCACGCCGACCATATCCTGCCCGGCCATGCGGACCTTGGAACCGGTTTCGACCTCGCGGGGTTTGGGCGGTTCGGGGGCGGCAGCAGCAGCCTGCGCTTCGCCGCGCTGGGTTTTGCGCTCGATGCGCCGCTGGCGGCGGCGTTCGATGCGCTCGATCTCACGGGCCACCTGCGCGTCCTTCTCGGCCGTATCGGCCTGCTCGACCGCATCGCGGAAGTCGTCCAGCTCGCGGCGCGCCAGCCGCGTCAGCTCTTTTTCGGCCTGCGCTTCGCGGATGGTCCTGATCGTATTCTCGATCTGCTTGTTGGCGTCGGCGATCAGCCGCTGGGCCTCCTGCTTGGCCTTTTTCAGAATCTCCTGCCGCTCGGACTTGATCTTCGCCAGCTGCTCGGCGTAAGTCTGCTCCAGCTCTTCGACCTTGCGGTCCGTCAGGCGGATGCGGTCGCGCTTCTGTTCCCAATAATGCTTGTCGCGGGCGATCTCGCGCAGCTGCTTTTCGATGTTGATATGGTCGCTGCCGGCCTTCTCGCCCGCAATGCGGATAATATCTTCCGGCAGACCGATCTTGCGGGCGATCTCCACGGCGAACGAACTGCCGGGCTTGCCCGTTTCGAGCCGGAACAGCGGCCTGATATGCTGCACGTCGAACATCATGGCGCCGTTGGCGATGCCTTCGGTGTTCGACGCATAATATTTGATATTGGCGTAATGGGTCGTGATAACGCCGTAGCACCCCTTGGCCAGCAGGCGTTCGAGGATGGCTTCGGCGATGGCGCCGCCGATGACCGGCTCGGTACCCGACCCGAATTCGTCGATCAGCACCAGCGTCGCGGAGGAGGCCCCGGCCAGCATGTTCTTCATGTTGAGCAGGTGCGACGAGTAGGTCGAAAGATCGTCGTCGATCGACTGCTCGTCGCCGATGTCGATGAAGATCGACCGGAACACGGGCAGCTCGGAGACCTCCGACGCCGGCACGAGGAAACCGCACTGGAACATATACTGCACGATGCCCGTGGTTTTCAGGCAGACCGACTTGCCGCCCGCGTTAGGCCCCGAAATGACGAGGATATGCTTGTGGCGGTCCAGCTGCATGTCGAGCGGCACGACCTCGCGGCCTGCGCCCGGAGCGTCTGCTGCAGCAAGGGATGGCGGGCGTTTTTCAGCACCAGCCGGTCATCGGTCGAGACGATCGGCTTCACGCAGCCGTTCTCCGAGGCCCAGCGCCCTTTGGCGCGCAGCATGTCGATCTCGGCGAGGTAATCGCCCGAATCGGCGATCAATTCCGCATCGGGACGCACCGAATCGGTGAACTCCGAGAGGATGCGGACAATCTCGCGCCGCTCGGCGTATTCCAGTTCACGCAGTTCGTTGTTGATCTCCACCACCTCGACCGGCTCGACGTAGAACGTGCGTCCGGTGGCCGACTCGTCGTGGATGAAGCCCTGCAGTTTGCGTTTGTTGGCCGCGGCGACCGGAATCACGGCTTTGCCCTCGCGGATCGAAATCTGGGCGTCGGCATCGACGATGCCGGCGCTTTTGGCGGCCGACAGCACGGCCTGCAGGCGTTTGGCGGCCTGTCCCTCGCGTTCGCGGACGGCTCGCCGGATCTCCAGCAGACCGGGCGAAGCGTTGTCCTTCACGTTGCCGAAGCGATCGACGATGGCGTCGATCCGCTGCACGATTTCGGGAAAGGCCGCGACGCCGCGGCTGCGGGCGTGAAGCGCCGGATATTCTTCTTCACGGTTGAGAATGAACGCGACGATGCCGCCGACGACCGTCAGCGCACGATGCAGCGTCACCACTTCCTCGACGTCGAGGAACGAGCCTTCGACGCGCAGCTTGGCGACGATATGATCGACGTCGGGATACTCCCCGCCGGGAAATTCGTGTTCCATATCGAGCAGCAGACGCATCTCGTCGGCAAGCGTCAGCCGCCGGGCGATCTCGCGCGCCGAAGTCGAAAAGGTCTCGCCGGCCAGCCGCGCACGGGCGGCACGCATGGTACAGCGCGCCGCAACCTGTTCACGAAGCCGGTCGAAGCCGATCTTCTGCTCGAAGTTTGCAGGATAAATCATGGTGCTATGTCGGGTAAAGGGCTACCGCAGCCGCCTGAGCGAATCGCGCTCGGCTTTCTCGGCGGCCTTCGCGGCCTTCCGGTCGGCCCGCTCCTTCATCTTCTCAGGGTTGCGCCCGAAGAGCGAAAGATGGACGTAACGGCCCGGATACTGTTTGACGTCGGCCAGCAGTGCGGAGAGATTCTCGCTGGCCCGGTTGAGCGAATCGTAAAGTTCGGGATCGTTCATCAGCTTGCCCACCGTGCCCTCGCCTGCGCGATGCGGGCCACCAGATCGTCGAGATGCCCGACGGTCTGCGAAAGCTTGACGGCGAACTCCTCTTCGGAGAACTGCGCGACGACCCGGTCCACATTGCCGATGATGCTGTCCACGCGCTGGGCGTTGTCGCCGAGCATGTCGGAGAACTTCGAAAGGTTCTCCAGCGCGCTTTTCAGGTTGTTTTTCTCGGCGGAAAGGATCTGCGCCATGTCGCCCGTCACGGAGTTGAGGTTGCCGAGCGTCCCGGCAATATTGCCGGCGTTGTCCTCCATCAGCCTGTTGAGGTTGTCGAGCGCACGCGACAGATCGCCGGTGAGCTGCGAGACCTTCTGCTTGAAGAAATCCAGCTCGGAACCGGCCACATCCATCAGGTCGCGGTCGCGGCTCGACCGCAGCGTATCACCTTTATGCAGGTAGGTGTCGGCCGTGCCGTAGGTGATTTCGATCGCCTTGGCGCCCATCAGCCCGTTGCTGAAAATCTTGGCTTCCGAATCGGTCGGAATGCGGTACTCGCGCTTGATGGTGAACCGCAGCACGACTTTGTCGCTGCGGGCGGGGTCGAACGACAGGCCCGTCACCGAACCGATCTTGACGCCCTTCATCATGATCGGCGAAGCGTTCTGCACGCCGTTGATCTGGTCGTAAGCCGCATAATATTCGACATTCCGGCTGAAAATGTCGAAACCTTTCAGAAACCGGATTCCGGCCCAGGCGACGCCGATCATCGCCACGGCGAAAATTCCGATCTTAACTTCCCTTTTCATATCTCGTATGTTTTTATTTCACGATCCGAGTTCCCCGGCAGCTCACCACAAAGGCGTCGGGGAAGACCTTGCGCACCGCCGCCAGTTGTTTCTGCGCCGCAGCACGGGTCTCGTATTCGCCGACGCAATACTTATAACGGTATTTGCCGTCGGCCGTATATTGCTTCACCTTGCCGCGGTAGCTCTGAACCGCTCGGACGAAGCCGGCACGGTCTGGGGGCTGGCCAGCACCTGCACGGTATAGCGCAGCGGCTGCGCGTCCTGTTTCGGAGCCGGCTGCTTCGGGGTTTCGGCTTTCGGCGTCTCACGCTTCGGGGCGCCTGCCTTGGGAGTCTCCGTTTTCGGCGTCTGCGTTTTGGACGTCTCCCGCTCTGCCGGCGCAGTCACGGATTCGGATTTGGCGGCGGAGTCCTTCGCCCCCGCCTTTCCGCCGGCCCCGCGCACAGGCTCCTTGCCGACGACCACTTGCTCCGGTTTCTGCTCCGGCTTAGGCGCCGCAGCGGCTTCCTCTTCGGCATTGCGCGTTTCGAGCACATAGGCCGAATAGTTCTTCACGCCCTCGTAAATCGAACGGGCGATCTCGTTCTGCCCCTTCTCCGACTTCATGTAGGCAGCCTCCTGCGAGTTGGAGAGGAATCCGATCTCGGTCAGCACGCCCGGCATGTCGGTCGCATAGAGCACGCGCAGCAGCTGGGGTTTGATGCCCCGCGAATGGCGCCCGGCCTTCAGGTAGTTGTTCTGGATGCAGCGGGCCAGGGCCATGCTGTACTCGCCGTAGGTGAACTGCAAGTTCTGGATATAGGCCCGCACGATGGCCGCCGTACGTTCGTCGGACATGTCGATCAGATCCTCGCGGTTGCTCTCGTAGAGCGCGTTCTCGTTGTAAAGCTGCTCCTTGGGGCTCTCGCCCATGATGAGCGTCTCGACGCCCCGGGCCCGCAGCGACCGGGGCGCCGCATTGACATGGATCGAAATGAAGAGGTCGCCACCGGCCTTGTTGGCGATGTCGGCCCGCGCCTGCAGGTCGGCCGCCAGGTCCGCCCCGAGGGTCTTGTCCGTGGAGCGGGTGTAGACCACCTTCACGCCCGGCATCCCCTCCTCGACGAGCTTCCCGAGCTTGAGCGCCACCTTCAGCGTGAGGTCCTTTTCATAGACCCCGCCGTAGTGCGCGCCGGGGAATTTACCCCCGTGCCCGGCATCGATGACCACGACTTCGACACCGTGCGCAATATTCCCCGCAAACGCAACGTTCGTAAAAATAGTTGCGGCCGCGAAGGCGAATAGCAGCAAAAGTCGTGTGCGCATATTTAATAGACCAAGTGTAAGCTTTCTGTAATTTTTTACCTATCTTTGTCGGGCCGAAAACGCGGCGGGAAGGGCGCAGAGCCTCGATCCGGGCGTTTTTGCCGACTTGTCGGCAAAGGTACGGAAAATTTTTTGGGATTTTGGATAAAATTAGGGTAAAATATCTCTTGTCGGCGACGGTGATTCTGCTGTTTGCCCAGATCGTACTGGGCGGCGGAGCGCCCCGCACGACCCGCAATCCCGCCCCCGGAGACACCGTTCCGGTCCCTTCCCGCGCCGACACGATACGTCCCGACACGAGCGCCCGTCCGCCTTGCGCCGCCCCCTCGCGGCGCGAAGCACGGCGGCAGGCCCGCGAAGAGGCCCGGCGGCGCACCGCCTTCAACGCCCTGCCGCAGGAGGAGCGCGACTCGCTCTTCTCGGCGCAGGTCGATTCGCTCGTCGCCCGCAAAGCCGACTCGCGGGCGCAGCCGGCCCGACGCGCTCGCCGCAGACACGCTGCACCGCGACACGGTCAAGAAACCGCGGCCCGCGGGCGCCTTTCTCGACGATCCGATTTCGGGCAAGAACAAGGACTCGCTGGTCTACGACGTCCGCAACAAGATGGTCTACATCTACAACCAGGCGATGTCACCTATCAGAACAGCAACCTCAAAGCCGACTTCATGCAGATCGACATGAACTCCAAGCTGATCCACGCATACGGCAAACCCGACTCGGTGGAGGGGGCAAGGTTCATCGTCACCAAACCCGAATTCTCCGACGGCGGCGAAGCCCCCTACAAGATGGACACGATCACCTACAACCTCGAATCGAAGAAGGCCAAGATCAAGGGCGTGGCGACACAGCAGGGCGACGGCTGGCTGGTGGGCGGCAGCGTCAAGAAGATGCCCGACAACACGATCAACATCGAGAACGGAAAATATACGACCTGCGACGAAACGGATCACCCGCACTTCTATCTGGCGATGACCAAGGCCAAAGTCATTCCGGGCAAGAAGGTCGTCACGGGTCCGGCCTATCTGGTCATGGAGGACGTGCCGATCTATTTTCTGGGCATTCCCGAAGGCTTCTTCCCGATCAGTTCGGGTCCCAAGTCGGGTCTGCTGATGCCCACCTACGGCGAAGAGTACACCAAGGGATTCTTCCTGCGCGATCTGGGCTACTACTTCACGCTGGGCGATTACGCCGATCTGGCCGTCCGCGGCGGTATCTACACGCTCGGTTCGTGGGAGGCGTCGGCCGCATCGCGCTACATCAAGCGCTACAAGTACAGCGGCAGTTTCAACATGCAGTACTCGAACATCAAGACGGGAGAGAAAGGCGAACCCGACTATATCAAGCAGAGCAACTTCCGCATCCAGTGGACCCATTCGCAGGACCCCAAGGCCAACCCCGGTTCGACCTTCTCGGCGTCGGTGAACTTCGCCACCAGCGGTTACAGCAAGTATTCGGCGACCAACCTCAACGACATTCTCGCCACGCAGACCAACTCGTCGATCGCCTATTCGAAGAACTGGGCAGGCACACCGTTCTCGCTCTCGGCGAACATGTCCATTTCGCAGAACTCGCAAAACAAGACCATTTCGGTAACCCTGCCCACGCTGGTCTTCAACGTCTCGCGCTTCTACCCCTTCAAGCGCAAGGAGAAGCACCGGCAAGGACCGCTGGTACGAGAAGATTTCGATGCAGTACACGGGTAAAATGACCAACTCGGTGAGCACCACCGAGGTCTTCTCGAAGGAGACGCTCGACAACATGAAGAACGGCATCGAACACAACATCCCGGTTTCGGCGTCGTTCAACCTCTTCAACTACATCAACCTCTCGCCGTCGGCCAACTACAACGAGAAGTGGTATTTCAAAAAGGTCGAGCTGGAATGGAATCCCGTCACCAACCAGCGTCGACACGCTGCCGACGAACTACGGTTTCTACCGTCTGTACAACTACAACTTCAGCGTCTCGACATCGACGACCGTGTACGGCATGTACGACTTCACCAAAAAACGCCGCGACCGCAAGATTCAGGCGATCCGCCATACGATCACGCCGTCGATCGGATTCTCGTACGCCCCGGACTTCGGCGATCCCAAATACGGCTATTACAAGACCCGCCAGACCGACTCCACGGGCCGCTTCACGACCTATTCACCCTATTCGGTCAATGCCTACGGCGTCCCCAGTTCGGGACGTTCGATGTCGATGAACTTCTCGCTGTCGCAGAACCTCGAAATGAAGGTGCTGAGCAAGCGCGACACCTCAGGCGTCAAGAAGATCAAACTGATCGACGAGCTGCGGCTCAGCGGTTCGTATAACTTTCTGGCCGACTCGATGGGACTCTCGACCATCCCCATCTCGTTCCGCACCACGCTGTTCGGCAACTTCGGCATCAACCTCTCGCTGACGCTCGACCCCTACCGCGTCTCGCCCGAGGGCAAGCGCTACAACAAACTCTTCTTCCCGGGCCGCGTCGTCTCGACGGGCTGGTCGTTCGGCTATACGTTCAAATCGCGCAGCGACCGGAGCGAGACGGCCATCAACGACATCACGTCGATCCCTCCGGAATACCAGAATCCGTTCTACGACCCTTACGGGCAAATGGACCCCGTGCTGCGAAGGCAGTACATGGCGCAAAGCTACTACGACTTCTCGCTGCCGTGGAACTTCGGATTCAACTACGCGGTCAACTACTCGATCTCATACACCAACAACGGCACGACGGGCTACCGGAAGAACGTCACCCAGACCGTCGGTTTCAACGGTTCGCTGAACGTCACCCCCAAGACGGGCATCACCTTCCAGGGCGGCTACGACATCAAGGCCAACAAACTGACCACCTCATCGGTCTCGATCACACGCGACCTCCACTGCTGGCAGATGTCCTTTTCGTGGATTCCGTTCGGCTACCACCGTTCGTGGAGTTTCAACATCGGCGTCAAGGCCGCGTCGCTCTCCGACCTGAAATACGACAAGTCGCAGTCGATGTACGACAACATGTATTAGCGCGCATACCCGTGTACCCACAAGAAAAGGCCCTGCATGTGCAGGGCCTTTTTTCATCGGCAACAGCGAAGCGCCGAAACCGCTATTTGCGCGTCACTTCGGCCGGCGTGCGGTCGATGTAGTTGGGATAGCGGAACTGCGGCATTCCGAGGGCCATCACCGCACAGATGCGGCGCCCCTCCAGCCCCAGCATCGCGGCCAGCTTCGCCTCCTTGTCCTGCCGGACGGCCGTCAGCACGAACCCCATGTATATCTGGCTCACACCCAGCGCCTCGGCCATCAGCGAAGCGTTTTCATAAGCCAGGTTCCCGTCCTCCGCACCGAACCGGTTCGCCTTCGGAGCATGGATGAACAGCAGGGCCGTCGCACCGCGCAGCACGCGGTCGCGGCCCTCGGCATATTCGCGCCGCAGGCGTTCGAACACCGGGACGTAACGGTATATCCCCGGCGCGAGGCGGCTCAGCCACGGCCGCACAAGCGGATGCAGCAGCCGCTTTTCGAGCCTGCCGAAAATCCCGAGCGTATACTCCGTGACGGCGCGCAGCTGCGCCGCGTCGGTCACCAGCGTGTAGGCCAGCCGGCGGGCGTTGCTCGCCGTCGGGGCCCGGTCGGCCGCCGCAACGATGCGGTCCAGCATCTCCTGCGGTACGGGACGCGCCGAAAGCGCGCGGTTCGAACGCCGCACGGCCAGCAGCAGTTCCACCTGCTCGGGCGTGGGCATCGCGCCGTAATCCACCGCATGCACCCGCTCCGCCGGAAACTCCGCATGGTTCACCGACCCCGTGGGGCAGGCAGCCACGCAATGCCCGCAAAGGATGCAATTCTCGGGTTTGTGCAGCGTCACACCGCCCCCGGCTTTTTCCTGCACGAAAATCTGCGAAGGGCATACCTTCACACAGCGGCCGCAGCGGATGCAGCTCGAATCATTCACTCCGATCGTATTCATAATTTTCCTATCTTTGATATCGTAACGGCACCTCTGTATAATATAAAACGACCGCCATGCATCCGGTCATCATCCGCCCTTTCGGCGAACTGTCCGCCGGCGAATACCCCGAAGCGGGAATTCCCCACGTCAGAATGCTCCTGTGCGGATGAAAAAACAATCCGGCGGCAAGGTTCTCCCCGCCGCCGGACCGTCAGTCATCAATGTTTCACGCCCTCCATTTCGGCCGGGTCGTGCTTGTATTTGAAGACCACGGCGAAAACCACGGCCACCACGAGCGCATACCCCGCGAAGATGAACCACGAATCGGGCCAGTGAAAGGCGTCGACCACGGCGCCCGCGGCATACGAGCCGAAGAAGGCGCCGAAGCCGTTGGTCATGATCATGAAGACACCCTGCGCCGAGGAGCGGATTTCGCGGCTGGTCTCCTTCTCGACGAACAGCGAGCCGGAGATGTTGAAAAAGTCGAACGCCACGCCGTAGACGATCATCGAAAGCACGAGGAACGCCGCACCCGACCCGGGATTTCCGATGCCGAAAAACCCGAAGCGCAGCACCCACGCCAGCATCGAGATCAGCATCACCTTCTTGATTCCGAAACGCCGGAGGAAGAAGGGAATCAGCAGGATGCAGAAGGTTTCGGACATCTGCGACAGCGACAGCAGGATCACCGAGTGCTTCACGATGGCCGAATCGGCATACTGGGGCATCGTTCCGAAGTTCTGAATATAGCTGTCGCCGAAGGCATTGGTGATCTGCAGCGCGGCGCCCAGCAGCATCGAGAAGATGAAGAAGATGGCCATGCGCTTCTCCTTGAAGAGCGCGAAGGCGCGCAGTCCCAGCGTATCGACCCACGACTGCTTCTGCGCGCTGCGCCCGACGGGACACCCCGGCAGCGAGAACGAATAGGCCGCCAGCACGAACGACAGCAGGGCCGACACGTAGAGCTGCCACTCGGTGAGTTTGATCTGCACGCCTCCGATATGCGTCAGATCGACGAACCACATGGCGGCGATGAACCCCACGGTTCCCCATACGCGGATGGGCGGGAAATGCTTCACGGTGTCGAGCCGGGCCAGGTCGAGGGCGTTGTAGGCCACGGAGTTCGACAGGGCGATGGTCGGCATGTAGAACATCACGCTCAGCAGCATGCAGCTGTACAGGGCGCATATTGGGTCTGCGAGGCCGCGGCGATGAGAAACGCGCCGCTGATGAAATGGCAGATGCCCAGCAGTTTCTGCGCCGGAATCCAGCGGTCGGCGATAATACCCATCACGGCGGGCATGAACAGCGAAGCGATTCCCATCGTCGCGAAGAAGCTGCCGATCTGCAATCCCGAGAAGTCGAGTCCGCCTCCCAGGTAGGCGCCCAGCGAAATAAGCCACGAGCCCCAGATCGCATACTGGAGGAAGTTCATGACGATAAGCCGAAATTTAATTCCCATAATTTTCTGATTTTGTGTAAATTTTAAGTTTCAAGCGGTTTTTCCAGCGTAGATTAAAACAAATGTACGAAATTTTTTCCGGATTTTTCTTTGCATTTGCAAAATAAAGTTCTACTTTTGCATCACCAAAATCTATTGAGCTATGGTGTAACGGTAACACAACAGATTCTGGTCCTGTTATTCCAGGTTCGAATCCTGGTAGCTCAACGAAGCCCTGCATTCCCCGAATGCGGGGCTTTTCCGTTTCTTGCCGGCCCCTCCCCGCTCCGAACGGGCCGCAGAATCCGCGGTTCTCCTCCGGACATTCCTTTCAAACGAAAAGCCAAGCCGAACAACCCTCTCCCCAAATCGGAACACGAAAAGCAGCATAAATGTTAAAAATCGATTATTTTTTCAGGCAACCTATTTGTCCGATAACAATATTTTGGTTACATTTGCTTTCGGAAATGAATCTTTTTCGAAACTCATTTCCGATAAAAGCGATCAAAATTAGAGCCGTGAATTTACTTTACCGCCGATTATTCGGTCACCAGCGTCCGGTTACGGCACGAGCCTGCTCGTGCCGTGGAAAGCTTGTAATTCCCCCCCCCTCGCCGCGCCGAATACCCGGAGTTAAGTAAACTGTCACCTCTCGCGATTAACGCGTGCATATTGCCATATATGGCAATATGCACGCGTTTTCATTGTGCCCGACCGACAGCCGACAACCTTTACCAAACCATAAAACGCGAAACTATGACCCTAAATCTACGAGAATCTCTGAACTTCATCCTGAAGCCGGCGCTGTTGCTGGCCGGGTGTTTCTGCATGGCGTGCGGCAGCGGCGACAAGCATGTCGACGATCCCGACGGTCCCGACAATCCGGGCGGCGGCGATGAATACGAGGACATACAGGTAGTGGACGGCAAGGTTCGTTTCTATCTCCGCGAGGCGGAAAATTCCGTCCGCAAGGCCATGGGAGCCGGCGAACGGGCATGGAGCAAATCGCTCGTCTCGGTCAACGGAAAATCCTATGCGGTCGAAAGCGATGAAAGCGGCCGCTACTACGTCGAGGCGAACGCGTCGAGTTCCGGAACCTACAACGCCATCCTGACCAATTCAAGTTCCTCCGGCTGGTACGGCTCTTCGGCCTATGCCGATGTGAAGCTGCCCTACTCGCAGTTCTGGACCGCCACGGCGGCATCGCTGCAATCATATCCCATGTACGGCTCCTACACCAAGGAGAACGGCAACAAGCTGGTGTTCGACGATGCCTTCGCCGTGCTGGACGTGTCGCTGACCGGGTCGGCCCGAATCGCCTCGGTGAAGGTCGAGAACCTCGCCGAAAGCCCCGTAGCGGGCTTTGCTAATTTCCTGCCCTCACGCGGCTACCTCTCGGTTACCGACGGTGTCGGTTTCGCCGTGCTGAACTGCACCGACAACGGCAAATGCGTCCCGCTGTCCAGCGGCACGCCGAAGCATTTCTACGTGATGCTGGCTCCGGGCGACTATCCGTCGGGGCTGAAAATCACCGTTTCCGATTCGGAGCACCGCGCCATGGAGCACACGCTGTCGGCTGCGCAGCTGACGGCGGGGAAGGCCACGTCCGTAGCGCTGAAATACGCCCCCGACGCCGACCTGGTGTTCTACGAGAGTTTCGACAATTTCGTCTGGGGCGGCAACATCATGGGCGGCCAGGAGTCGACGGGATACGCCCCGACGGCCGAAACCATCACCCCCGATACGGGAACCGGACGCGACGGCTATGCGGACTCCTACGAAGAGGTCGCCTACAACAATCCCGGCTCGGCGTTCATCCAGTCGAACACGTGGGACGAGATCAGCGGCAAAACGGTCGGCACGTCCCACCTGATGTCCGACTCGTACGTCGCGAGCCGCAATATCGCCGACTATACCTATATGTTCCGCTGCCAGGAATACCAGGGCTGCCTGGCCTGCGGCGCGGGGAACACGGGGCGGGGCATTTTCCAGACCGCAGCCCTGAAATCCATCGACGGCATCCGCTCCGTGAAGGTTTCATTCGATTTCTGCTACCAGTACGGCTCGACGGACCTCCTGCTGTTCCAGGTGGTGAACGGCGGCATGATCGCGTCGGCCTCCGTCGACGGCAAGAGCATCACCCTGACAGCCGACAATTCGGGCTACACGAGCGCCTCGGGGAGATACATCGTCGAAAAGAGCCACGTAACGCTCCCGTCGAGCGAAGCGGCCGTCAAGAAGTGGCACACCGTGGAGGTCGTCGTAAACAACGCGACCGACGGCACGATGCTCTACTGGGCCGGCAACGACGTGAGCAGCGGCGTGCACGGTTTCTACGTGGACAATATCGAGGTCCGCGCGCTCGGCGAGATGGGCCGCGGCTCCGACAACCTGCGCGTGCTTTACTGGAACATCCAGAACGGCATGTGGTCCGACCAGGCGAACAATTACAACAATTTCGTCGCCTGGGTGAAGAAATACGATCCCGACATCTGCGTATGGTGCGAATCGGCCACCATTTACAAGGACAATACGAATTCGGCACAAGCCTCCTCCGCCCGTTTCCTGCCCGACGGCTGGTCCGCATTGGCGGCGCGTTACGGCCACGCCTACGCGGCCGTCGGCGGCTGGCGCGACAACTATCCGCAGACCGTCACGTCGAAATATCCGATCGAGACGCTGCTGAAAATAACCGATTCGGACCAGGCGGGCAAACCCGTGTCCCACGGCGCCGCCATTCAGCAGGTCACCGTGAAGGGCCGGACGATAAACCTCGTGACGCTCCACACCTGGCCGCAGGCCTACGCATACGGAGTCGGCTCGGCCGATCAGGCGGCGAGCGCCGCCAACAAGGAGGGCGACAAGTACCGCGAATTCGAGATCAAGTACATCTGCGCGCAGACCGTCAACAATCCCGCATACGCCTCCCGTCAGGACTGGCTGATGATGGGCGACTTCAACTCGCGGTCGCGCGTCGACAACTGGTACTACGGCTATCCCGAGAACGACATCCGGCTGCTGGTCCACAACCACATCCTGGACCATACCGACCTGGTGGACATCATCGCCGAACGCTACCCGGGGAGCTTCATATCGTCGACTTACGGCAATGCCCGCATCGACTACATGTATGCGTCGCCCTCGATGTACGCCCGCGTGGTGAACGCACTGACCGTCATGGACAAGTGGACCACGGCGACCCAGAGTCCCTACGTATCCAATTTCTACGACCCGTCGGACCACCGCCCGATCCTGGTGGACTTCGAGTTGAAACAGTAGGTTTCCCGTCGCTCAACCGACCCAAACAAATAAACCCAATCTTAACCTTTTTACCAATTATGAGAAAAACATTCCTGACGAAGGGTTTCGTCCGTTTTTCACGTGGATTGGCCGGAGCCGCATTCATCGTGGCGGCAATCGGCATCACGTCGTGTGAAACGCATTCGAACTCCGATCGTAACGAATCGATCGAGGTCTACGCGGACCCGATCGCAAAGAGCCTATCGACGCCGGCATCGTCGGCGTGACGGGCGGTCTCGCCAAACTCTACGTGGACGCCAACATCGACTTCGTCGCGACGTGGGAAGACGACGCCGCAACGCCGTGGGCCAAGGTGCTGGATTACTCTTCGACAGACCCCCAGACGGGACTCCGCGTGATAACCCTGAAGGCCAGCCGGCGCAGCACGACGTCGAGCTACTACACGCGGCGCACGGGCATGCTGATCCTGGCAGCCTCCGACGGCGAACTGAACTACAACCGGATAATCCCCATCCACCAAGGTTCCACGGCCCGCGTAAGCAACGATTTCGCGACCCTGAAATACGGTAAAACCGACCCGCGCTTCACCGACAACGAAACCCCGATCGACAACTGGACCACGGCCCAGAAGAACCTCGGGTTCACCTCCACGACGATCGAAGGGGAGGAGGTCGCCCACTGCTACGGCAAGAACGGTTACCTGAAACTGGGCGACGACAAGGGCCACGGGGCCGACCTGATTTCGCCCTACACCAACACGCTCCGCAGCGACTCGCTGCTGATGGTTTCGTTCCGGGCCGTGGCCTACACCGATTACATGACCGGCGCCCGCGACGACAACAAGATCACGGTCGAGGTGCTCGGCGGGGGCGTCATCCGCGATTTCGCCCAATCCGAGAAGACCACGATCGACCTCGAGGCCGGCTATTACGACATTTCGAGCGAGGAGTTCCCCGAAGACATGTGGGAAGGTCACGATTTCCTCGTCTTCGTCGCCGGCACGAAAGCCAACCCGATTACGGCCAACACGCGGGTCCGCATCATCTGCGGCTCCCTCACGCAAACCTCTGCCAACAACAACCGCATTTACCTCGACAATTTCTACATCCGCCGCCTGCAGGAGGTCGAGGAGGACTACTTCGCCGAGAATAACGGCAGCGGCAGGGACATCATCCTGGGAGCGCCTTTCGACGAGGAGGGACAAGAGTAAAAAGAGGAACAAGTCGTTTCAACAAAAAAAGCCTAAAATGAATAAAATTCTTCACTCAATAAGAGCATCCGTCCGAGTGATGTCGCTGGTGGCGGTACTGATACTGCTCGCGGCGCACACGGCGCCGGCAACGGCTCAGCAAAAGACCCAGACTGTCAGCGGAATCATCCTCGACCCGGACGGCAACCCGCTGATCGGCGCCACGGTCGTGGTCGTCAAAGGCACGCAGGGCGCAGTCACCGATGTCAACGGCAAATTCACCATCAAGGCCAAGTCTTCGGACAGCCTCCAGATTTCGTATCTGGGTTACAAAACCGAGACCGTGAACGTGGATTCCCGGACGAATTTCACCGTCAGGATGGAGAAGGACTCCACCACCGACATCGACGAAATCGTGGTCATCGGTTACGGCCAGGTAGCCAAAAAGGACCTGACCGGTTCGGTCGCGACGGTCAAGATGAACGACATCAAGGACGTACCGGTTCTTTCGGTCGACAACGCCCTCCAGGGACGTATCGCCGGAGCCGATTTCATGTCGACCACCGGTGAGCCGGGCGCCACGACCACCATCCGTATCCGCGGCACGCGCTCGATCAACGCGTCGAACGAGCCGCTGATCGTCGTCGACGGCGTGATGGACGCCATCCACGACCTGAACGACATCAACTCCGACGACATCGCGGGCATATCGGTCCTCAAGGACGCCTCCTCGACGGCGATCTACGGCTCGCGCGGCGCCAACGGCGTCATCCTCATCACCACCAAGCGGGGCCTCGGCTCCAAGGGCAAGACGAACATCACCTTCAAGACCGACATGGGCTTCTCCCAGCTGCCCCGCCAGCTCGACATCATGAACGCGGCCGAATTCGCGCAGTACCGCAACGATTACGCCTATTTCGGGGGCGACGCCAACCACCCCGACGTAGGCAAGGACACGCCCCTCTCCGGTTCGGTCTATTCCGACCCGCTCTCGCTGGGCGAAGGGACGAACTGGATCAAGGAGATCACCCGCACGGCCCTCTATTCCAACTATGCCCTCTCGCTCTCGGGAACCAACGACAAATCGTCGTATTACGCTTCGTTCTCCTACAACGACACCGAAGGTATCATCCAGGACAGCGGCCAGCAGCGTTTCACGGGACGTATCAACCTCGAACGCCAGTTGTTCAAATGGATGAAAGTCGGCTATACGGGTTCGTACACCTGGCGTCACAACGACCAGAACAAATCCTCCATCGGCGGAACGGCCTGGTACAGCAGCGCCCAGTATCTGTCACCGCTGCTCAAGCCGAACGACACGTATAACCCGCTGTATTACAACGGACAGAAGATCAACACGCAACGTGCGCTGATCGACCTGAACACCTACTACCTCGAACGCCACTCGAACAACCACGCCTTCACGCTGAAACTGGAGCCGGTGAAGAACTTCACGATCAACAGCACCTTCTCCTACTACCTCTACCAGCGGCATACCTACCGTTACTATCCGGGAACCCTTCCCCTGAAGGGCGAGAACGAAGGCGGCGAGGCCTACCGCGCCGAGTGGGACGAGCACTCGTTCTCGTGGGAGACCACGGCCGGCTACAAGTTCGAGAAGAACGGCCATGCGTTCGACATTCTCGGCGGATTCTCGGCCTACAGTTTCGCCTCGCACGATTTCAACTTGAGCGGCAAAGGCTACATGGACGACGCCATCCTGTGGAACAACATGAACGCCGTGCAGGACAAGGAGACCTATTCGGCGGGCACTTCCTACTCAAAGAAAACCAAAACGTCGATCTACGCACGTCTGAACTACAACTGGAAGTCGCGCTACTACCTGACCGTGACGGGACGTTACGACGGCGCCTCGAACTTCGCGGCCAACAACAAATGGGCGTTCTTCCCGTCGGCCGCCCTCAAGTGGAACATTTCGAACGAGAATTTCCTGAAGGACTGCAGCTGGATCGACGACCTGTCGCTGCGCTTGAGCGCCGGACTGACGGGTAACGACGCGATCAGCACCTACCGTTCGCTCGCCACCCTCTCCTCGACGACGGGCGGCTATCTGTTCGACGGTTCGCAGCCCGTGGCATTCTACCGCAGCCGCCTGGATTCCCCGGACCTCACGTGGGAGAAGACCACGGCCTACAACGTGGCGATCGACTGGTCGATGTTCAACGGACGTCTGAACATCACGGCCGAAGCCTACAAATCCAAAACGACCGACCTGCTGATGTCGCTGGCCGTTGCGGCCCAAACCGGTTACACGTCGCGCTGGACCAACATCGGTTCGACGTCGAACAAGGGTATCGAGCTGTCGGTCGAGAGCCATAACATCGTCCGTCCGAAGTTCCACTGGTCGACGACGCTCACCCTGTCGCACAACGAACAGAAGGTCGACGACATCGGTTCCGAGGACTTCATTTCGGCCTACGACTCGCCGGGCAACAACCCCTACATGATGTACGGTTACGTCAAGGGCTACCCGCTCAACTCGCTCTGGGGCTTCAAATACGGAGGCACGTGGAAGAGCGCCGACGAACGCGAAGAAAACAAGGTGACGAAAACCTACGTCAGCCCGGCCAACACCGACGGAGGCCCGCGCTACTACGACACCAACCACGACGGCGTGCTCTCGCGCGAGGACCTGATCTACCAGGGCAACGCCGACCCGTATCTGTACGGAGGTTTGCAGAACACGTTCTACATCCACGGCTTCAAGCTGGGCGTCTACTTCGCCTACTCGCTCGGCGGCAAGATCTACAACTATTCGGAGATCTACATGGCCGGTTCGCAGTTCGCAAACCAGTACCGCTACATGCTGAACGCCTGGCATCCCGTCCGGAATCCGAACTCCGACATCCCGCGGGCCGGAGCGAAAAGCGACGCCGCGCTTCCGAGCGACTTCATGATCCACGACGCTTCGTACCTCCGGCTGAAGAACGTCACGCTGTCGTACACGTTCGACCTCAAGAAGAAGTGCTCGTGGCTGAAAGACCTCACCTTGAGCGTATCGGGCGAAAACCTCTTCCTGTGGAAAAAGTACAACGGATTCGACCCCGACGTTTCCAGCGAGGGAACCTCGTCGACGCTGCGCCGTATGGACCTGGGCGCGTATCCCAAGCCCCGCACGATCATATTCAGCCTTCAGTTGAGATACTAACCTAACAGAATTAAGACGATGAAAATCAAACACATATTATACACAGCCGCGGCCATGACCATGCTTTCGTTCCAGGCATGTACGCTGGACGAGGACACATCGGGCATCTCGAATCCCGACGACTTCTTCCGCAAATATTCGGAATGCCAGTCGGTCGTCAACGGATGCTACATTCCGATCAAGTCGATCTACACCTATACCTACATGATCGCCACCGAGTGCGTCACCGACATCGCCTACTGCCCGTCGGGAACGCTCGACGCCAGCCTGGACATCTCGCCCGCCGTGCCGCGCATGGGTTCGACGGTCTGGCGCAACGGCTACCTCGGCGTACAGCGCTGCAACTTCGCCGTCAACGGCATCGAGCGCGCCTATAAAAACGAGGTGATCAGCGAGGATCAGTACCACCAGCTGCTTTGCGAGGCGAAAACCCTGCGGGCGTTCTTCTACTGGACGCTGACCTGCTTCTTCGGCAACGTTCCGTTCTATTTCGACGACGTTACGGACAACGAGGTCCTGAGCCGGATTCAGGTGCTGCCGCGCATGGATGCCGACGAGACCCGCAACAAGGTCATCGAAGACCTGCTGTCGATAGCTCCCCTGGCCCCGCAGACCCGCACCTGCGACAACGAAGCCGATCGTCTGGGAGCCTCCTGCGCCTACATGCTCATCGCCAAGATGGCCATGTGGAACAAGCAGTGGGACGTCGCGCTGGACGCACTGGAGCATATCGAAACGATTTACGGTTCGCTCTCGCAGTACGATTACGCGGAGAATATCCTGTTCCGGAACAAGAACACCCCGGAGTCGATCATGGAGATTCAGCACACCTACACCCAGGGCGGCCTCACCTACACCTCCAACGTGGCCTGCATCTGCCAGCCCTACCCGCGTGCGGCCAACTCGGCCATCTACGACGGCGTGGAGATTCCCGAACTCGGCGACCAGGCGACCGTTTGGGCCGCGATGCGTCCGAACGTCTATTTCTGCCAGGGTCTCCAGTCCAAAATGAGCAAGGACATCCGCGCCAAGTACAACATGGCGTGGGGATACGAGGACAAGACGTTCAACAACACCAACACCCGCCCGTGGTGCGGCCCGAAGTTCTGGTGTCCGAACATGCAGTCCTCGGCCGACGGTAACAACTACAAGGTGTTCCGTTATGCCGACGCGCTGCTGATGATGGCCGAGTGCTATTTCTACAAGGAAAACTACGAGAAGGCGGTCGAATACCTCGACATGACCCGTACGCGCGCCGGTCTGTCCAACTACACCTACCGCACCCCCGCGCGCCTCGAAGAGGAGATCCGCAACGAGCGTGCCCGCGAGCTTTTCGGCGAATTCCAGCGCAAGTACGACCTGGTCCGCTGGGGCATCTGGTACGACGCCGTAACGGACAACAGCGACTACGCCTATCTGCAGCTCAACACGGCGAACAGCCGGATCAAACCGTGCCACCGCTACTACCCCATTCCCGACACGGAAGTCACCTACTCGAAGAACAACCTCGACAACAATGAATACAAGGCTTACGGCTTGTAATAATCCGAAACTTTCAGACGAATGAAAACAATATTCAATAAACAGAAAAGATCGGTTGCCGGCGTACTGATCGCCCTGACGGCCCTGACGACGGCCCTGACCGGCTGCCAGAAGGATTTCGAGCTGGACCTGCCTCTGGCGGTCTCGGCGCGCGAGCTTTCCCTGACCAAGGATGCCGGCTCGACGCACGTGCTGGTCTACTCGAACGGCGACTGGACGGCGCGCTTCACGCGCCCCGTGAAGTGGGCGTCGCTCAACAAGCTCCAGGGATACGGCAATAACGAAATCGTGTTCACCTACTCGGCCAACTACGGCATTTCGAGAAAGATCGGCGTCGTGTTCGAGAAAGGCTCCCTGGCCGACACGGTGATGTTCTCGCAGGCCGGAACCATCACCGACGCCTCGCTCTCGTTCTCGAAACCGGCGGTTACGCTGCTGATGTCCCGGTCGCAGATCTTCACGCCGATCAACACCAACCTGCGCTACTGCATCGACGACCTGGAAGCCACCGTCACCTATTACGACAGCGACGGCCTGCCCAACGATCCCGTCACCGTCCTGACCCGCGCTGAAGCGGAAGAGGGCGGAGAAGAGGGCGGCGACGAACAGCAGGCGCAGCCCGTCGATCCGTGGATTTCCAACGTCTCGGTCACCTACAAGGGAATCACGTTCGACGTCACGGACAACGACACCGGATTCGCGCGTATCGCCGATCTGACCCTCTTCATCGAAGACGCCAAGGGCGAGATCACCAAGTCGGTGCTCACCGTCACGCAGGGCATCGACAAACCGGCGCTCAAACTGGACAGTAATGCCGAGACGTACGAAGGTTACGCCCAGGATTGCGTGGTTCCGGCGACGCTCAACAACCTCGTGCCCTATTCCGACCAGATCGGTTACGACGTGGCGTACGACGTTCCCGTCGCAGAGGAGGCCGAGTGGATTCTGAAACCCGCGATCACCGACGAAGGGCTGACGTTCTCGCTGGCCCGAAACGAGGGTTCGGGCCGCGCACCGCCACGATCCGGCTCAGCTTCACCGACGAACAGGGCAATTTCGTTTCGGCCTCGTGCAAAATCACCCAGAAGCCCTACCCGACCGCCACCGACTTCGCCACGGTGCGCGCCCTGGCTCCGGGCGAGATCACGCTCCAGCAGTATATCGAAGGCTACGTCGTCAGCGACCCGGACAGCAAGAACATCGTTTCGAGTCCCCAGACCAGCCAGTTCTTCTTCGACCGCGGCGAGAACGACCGGACGGCCTATATCGAGAGCCTCGACGGCAAGTGGGGCTTCTGCTTGAAGTTCGCCTCCTCCGAAGACAACACGCCGGCCCGCTTCTCGAAGGTGCGTCTCTCCCTGAACGGCGCCACGCTCGAAAAGAAAAACTCCCCCGAGTGCTACACCATCACGGGACTTACCGCGGCCAACATACTCGAAACCTCGACACCCGACGAGTTCAAGATTCCGGTCAAGACGAAGACGATCGACCAACTCACCGACGACGACATCTTCACGTTGGTGTCGGTCACCGGCCTCGAAATCATGTGCAAGGACGGCGCCTACACCAACTGCACCGACGGCTATTCGTTCAAGGACAACATCAACCCGATCGGCACGGCCACTGCCCCGCGCTGGGACGTGGCCCCGCTGATGTGCTACGACAACACGGGCCGGACCATCTACATGCTGACCAATACGGCCGCTCCCTGGCGGCGTTTCAGCTCGGGCCGCGACCTGGAGTTCAACTCCGTCGTACCGCAGGGTTCGGGCACGTTCCGCGGCATCGTCGTGGCGGACGACGTCGCCCCGATCCGTTTCGGCGACCTGGGCCGCTACCAGCTGCGCGCCATGACCGCCGAGGAGATCGCGCTGACCGACGAATCCGTTCTCGAAGACCGTCGTCGAGTGGAACTGGAACAACCGCAAGATCGACCTCATACCGGAGATCGGCGAAGGCGAAATCAATAAATACGGCGCTACGCAGGCTGCCGCATCGGACTTCAACAACGTCGTCTGCTCGGGCAAGGGCGGTCATGCCTCCGCCGAACAGAAAGGTCTGGTAGTGAACGGCGCCATCATGTTCACCCAGCAGTGGTGGGATTTCGACGCAGACGAGGGCAAATACTTCGACATTTCGTTCTCCACGCAGGGAATCAGCGGTTCGAACATGGTCTTCGGCATCGTCTGGGGCCACGGTTCGATGAGCAACACGACCCTCTCCGGCCCGGCGCACTGGAATCTGCTCTACTCGGTCGACGGCGGCCAGACGTTCCAGGCCGTCCCCGACTGCCCGATCATCAAGAAGCGTTCGATCACGTGGTGGTCGACCACCTCGCAGGATTCGACGCCGGGCTTCACCGAACACCTGCGCAAACTGCCCGCCGACTGCTTCGGCCGGGAGAAAGTGGTTCTGCGCCTGCAGGTGGCCGACAAGGTCACGGACATCGCTCCGGGCACATCGGCTTCGACCTACCTGACGAACCTCGGCATCGAGAAGGGAACGCTGTCGCCGTCCGTTGCGGCCGGTAACAGCCAGGCCCGTATCGGCACGATAACGGTACGCTACAACTAAATGAATTGCGGCTGCGCGGCGGATGCACCGTCCGCCGCGCACGGCCGGAAAAAACATCAACGAATAAAACGTATAAAATATGAACTGTCGTAAATCGATATTTAAGTTTTTAGGCATTGCGGCCGTATGCGCGGCCTCGGCGGCCTGCAGCGTCGACGACGCCGACGACCTGGCCCTGGTCAAACTGGGCGCACTGGAGAAGGAGTTCGTCGTCGAAGCCGATGCGAACACGTTCGACATCGACATCTACGCCAACGGCGCCTTCCATATCGAGCGCATCGGCCAGGCCGACTGGATCAGCCTGACCTGCGGTGAAACGGTTGACGGGAAGGGTGCCATCACGGCCGAATGCGAATTCAACGAAGGCTTCAAGCGCAAAGCGGGCTTCGTGCTCTGCTCCGACGTGGATGCGCGCCGCGATACGCTCTATGTCAAGCAGAAGGCGCTCGTTGACGCGAAGATCGAGTTCGCGAATTCGTCCGTCACCGTCGCCGGAGCCGGCGGCGAGAACACCTCGCCGATCGAGACCAACGTCCCCTTCGAGGCGATCACGGTCGACATCGAATATGCCAAAGCCGACAACGCCGACTGGATCAAGAACCTCGAAATCGTGGATTCCGAGAGCGAAAAGCGCAGTCTGGTCATCACGACCGAGACGAACACCGCCGACGAAATTCCGCGTTCGGCAGCCGTGTCGCTCTCCTTCACCGACGGCTGGGACGAGACCGTCTCCGTCGAATTCAACCTCCTGCAGCGCACCGCGAAGGAGACCCTCGGACGGCAGATCACGTTCGAGGAGTTCCGCCAGACCTACGCCACCAACAAGAAGGTCGACGACTACGTCATCCTCGAAGGCATCGTGGTGAGCAACACCAAGAACCACAATGCGGGCGAAAATCCGCAGAACACGACTTCCAAGATCGACTACACCATGTCGGACCGGACCGTCTACCTCGAAACCTACGACGGCAAATACGGCATCGCCGTCCAGACCGCCTCGGCCGGGGACAACGTCTTCGAACAGTACGACCATGTGCAGATCCTCATTCAGGGCGCCTCGGGCTACCTGGTCGAGAACCCCGACCGCTACGAACTGCGCAACGTCACCAAGGCGATGGTCATTTCGCGCATCGCGGGTTCGGCATCGGACGTTCCCGTGAAGGAGAAGTGGATGAACCAGCTCACCGACGACGACATCTACACGTACGTCACCCTGAAAGACGTCGAGTTCCCCGTCCGCAAGGGCGCGATCACGCCCATCAACGAGGGCTATGCGATCGGCACGAACGCAGACCGCATCAGCAAATACCCGCTGCTCGTGCGCGACATCAACGGCGACGACATGTACATGATGACCAACACCAACTGCGCCTACCGCAGCGACGGCACGCGCCTGCCCTACGGCTCGGGCAAGATCTCGGGCGTCATCGTCCACGAGCGTTTCTCGCGTTTCGAATGGCGCGACGGAGCCGACCCTGCCGAAATGGACGACGACCCGACGCTCGGCTTCATCGGCCGTTACCAGATCCGCCACCAGACCAAGGGCGACATCTGGGACAACATGCAGAACAGTGTCGAAGACAGCTTCTCGGCTCTGCTGACGGAGTACCGCTACTGGAATCCCGACGTGGAGAACAAGGTCCAGAAACCCACCTACGGAACGAACGGCTACCTGACGCACACCTACCAGGAGAAGTACACGGGATCGGCCAGCAAAGAGTACCTGCAAGGCACCTACCAGCAGCACATGTGGGGCGGCGGAACCTACGAATACCTGGGTCCCGTCGGCAACAACGCCTCCTATATCTTCGGAGCCAACTTCGGCAACAAGAACGGCATCGGCATCGTGATCGACCCCTCGAAAGAGAGCTGGAATCCGCTGATGGACAACCTGGTGAGCCACAACCCCGACGGAACGCTGGAGTGGTGCGGGCCCTATGCCGCCGATACGAAATACGTAGGCTGCGGCACGGGCGGCTGGACGAGCAACGAGGCGATCTCCACCACCTCGGGCCAGATCAACTACAGCGGCAGCACGGGTCTGCGCGGCAAGGGCAACGTCAGCGGCAACTGCTACACCTCCTTCGCCAACCACTTCTGGTGGGACGACGACACCGACCGCCCCTACGCCTGGCTGATCAACTTCTCGACCGAAGGCATCACGACGTCGCACATCTCGATGCAGATTTCCGTCATGAACACGCAGCAGAGCTTCTTCTCGCCCCGTTTCTGGTGTGCCGAATGGTCGCTGACCGATTCGCAGGCGGCGAAGGACGACTCGCAGTGGAACCTGATCGGCGAATACACCATCCCCGACGTTTCCGTCTGGTCGAACACACTCTATTCGTCGTGCGTGGCCTACAAGTGCATCAATTTCGAACTTCCCCAGGAGATTCTCGGACAGCCGAACGTCTACATCCGGCTTCGCCCGACGAGCGACCTCTGCAGCGACGGCTCCGACTACGCCAACGCGCGCCTGAACCAGAGCAAGAGCGGCGCAGCCCTGGCCGCTGAACACTCCAGCAACCTCGAATATTTCGCCATCCGCTATAACAAATAACGGCATGTAACGAACGGTCGGAGCGGGGAGAGGACGACCGTCCTTTCCCCGCTTTTCCCGAAGACCGTCCCATGCCGCAAACCGCAAGAACCGCAACCATGAAAAAACTGCTGCTTTTATTGGCCGCCCTGCTGGCGATATCCGCCGGCGGCATCTGCTGCTCGGATTCGGGCGACGATCCCGGAGAACAGGAAAAACCCGTCGATCCGACCCCTTCGCCCGACGACGGCGTCGACTGGTCGAAAATCGACCCGAAGGCCACCGTGCGCGGGGTCGTGACGTGTGCCGGCGCCGGCGTGCAGGGCGTCGTCGTAACCGACGGCGTGAACATGACGCGCACGAACAAACAGGGAGCCTACGGGCTGCGCACGTCGTCCGACAAGTCGAAACTGGTCTACCTGACCGTCCCGTCGGGATACGAGGTCGAATCCACGCGCGGGTTCATCCCCCGCTTCTACCGCAGGATCAGCTCCCCCACGAGCGTCGAGAAGGTGCAGCAGCACGACTTCACGCTGAAAAAGGTCAACAACGACCGCCACATCATGATCGTGTCGGCCGACATGCACATCCGCAACCGCGCGATGATCAAGACCACATCGTCGGCCACGCCGTCGATCTGCCCCCCGAAGGGCGAACTGGACTCCACGACGTTCCGCCGCACCTACCTCAAGGCGCTGCGCGACTACGTCAAATCGCTGCCCGCAGGCGTGCCGGTCTACGGCATGAACCTGGGCGACATGACGCAGGAGTCGCACTGGACCAACGCCAACAAGGCGACGCTGGCCAATTTCGTCAACGTCTGCGAACGCGGGGGCATGCCGATCCAGACCTTCCACGCCATCGGCAACCACGACCACGACATGGCCGTGCAGAACATCGCCGGCGACGACGACTCGGAAGCCGAACTGGCCTATATCTCCGCGCTCGGACCGACGTACTACGCCGTCAACATCGGCAAGGTGCACTACGTCGTCTTCGACAATACGCAGTATATCAACACCGGCGGCGACCGTTCGTACACCGTCCGCCTCAACCAACGCCAGATGGACTGGGCGCAGAAGGACGCCGACTACATGCCGTCGGGTGTCGAGCGCATCGTGATCGCATGGCATTGCCCGGCCTTCCGCCGCAACCCGGGGGCCTCGTCGCCAAACCCGATGGACAACGCCGACGAATTGCTCGACATCTATAAGGACAAGCAGCTGCCCGTCACGATCTGGTCGGGCCACAACCACATCGCCGAAACGGTCAGCGTACCGCGCAGCGACATGACCGTGACCGAGTACACGCACCCGTGCGTGTGCGGTGCATGGTGGTATTTTTCCGCTCTGTCACGACGGCGCCCCGGCGACGTTCACCCGTTACGATTTCAGCGGCGGAACGATCACGGAACGGCGGAGCGTGAATTTCAGCAACGCGAACGAGCAGTATTACCGGGTTTACAATTCAGGGCTGAAGAATGCCGAAGGCAAGCCGGTCGTGCGCCTCAACGTCTGGGACTGGCATCCGACGTGGAAATTCGAATGCCGCGAAAACGGGGTCGCGGTTCCCTCCTCGCAGCTGAAGGCGGTCCGGGAGTACGACGACTATTACGTCACGGTCCACGACGCCTGCGGCAACGACATCTCCTCGTTCAGTTTCCTCGACAAATACCGCACCGACCACATGCTCGAATACACGCCCGTAACGCCGTCCGCCGAGATCCGGATAACCGCCACCGACGAATACGGCCGCCAGCTCTTCACCGTCACCACGAAGGCGGAAAGCTGACCGGACGCAGGTCTGGCATGAAACGAAGCGTCCCGGGGCATTCGCTCCGGGACGCTTTTCAATCATCGTACAATCCCCTACTTCGTCACGCAGATGTTGTCGATGAACCAGCGCGAGAACTCGCCCGAAGCGGGTTCGCTCGTGAAGCGCAGAGCCGTGGAGGCCGTCGCACCGTCGATCGTCAGCGTGAAGTTTTTGAATTCGGTGTAGGTCAGACCGCTCACGACCTTCTTCGCCGCGCCGTCGATCGTGCCGCCGCCGATCACCTCGACGACCACCGACTTCAGATCGCCGTTCATGTCCTTGGCGCCGCTGTTCGAGTGTACCGAAGTGTTCTTGTAGGCCATGGCGTCGAACGAAACCCGGAGCGTTCCCGAAGCCCCGAATGCGGGTGTCAGCAGCGATCCCGCGCTGTTCGCATAGGAACCCTGAGCGACGGTCTGCGTCTCCACGAAGCCGATCTGGGCATACCCGGGACGCTGGCGGACGTTCGTACCCGACAAGCCGTTCTTCGCCCCGGCGTCCCATACCGAGATGTCGCTGCCGCAGAAATTGAGCATGCCGGCCAGCTTGTCGCCGTGGCGGTAGTCGAGTCCCGTCGTCAGGTTGTCGAACGGCTCGAAGTAGACGGCGCCGGCCGGTTTCTCGGTCGAGAACGAAGGCACTTTCTCCACGACGGCGCACGAATGGAGGCGGATTTCGCCGCCGTTGGCCACCGTTCCGGCGTTCACCGTGACCTGATTGAACGGCGTCACCCGGATGTAGAGGGTTCCGCGGCGTTCCAGCGGGATTTGCGGTGCGATGTCGATCGTCCAGTAGAAGAAGTTCTTTCCGCTGCCCACGGACTTTCCCTGCGGGATGACGAAATGCGGTTCGTCCGTCGGCGCGGGTGTACCAGACGACGTTGTCGTTCGAATAGGAGAGCGTCCAGTTCGCCGGGGCGGTTCCCGAGGCACTCCAGCCGAAGGAGAAGCGGAACGGTCCGTCGACCGACTCGTTGAGCGGGAAGGTGAAAAGCGCATAGTCCTTGTCTTTCCCTCCGGTCCACGACTTCATCGGCAGGTTGTGGTGACCGCTGTTCTCGTTCCAGTAGCGGAATCCGAGGTTACCGCCCGAGGAACTCAACTTGGCCGTGATGCCGGCGCCCGTGCCGTCCATGGCCGTCGCCGCCACGCCGTCGATGGAACCCGTGCCGTTCGACCCCGAGTAGAAGATGTACTTGCCGGCGCCGTTGGAGGCCGTCTTGGTCATGATCGAAAGCACGTAGGGCAGCGTGATGCCTCCGTCGAAGCGGGGCGAAGTCATCGCGATGTCGCCCGACGTGCAGGGCATCACGGCGTAAGCGCCCTCGTATATCCCGGCGATGCCGCAAAGCCTGCCGCTCCCGACGGGAACCGCGTCGATGCCGAACGTGCTGGCCTGCCGCGCGCAGAGCACGAAACGCTCGTCGTCCTGCGTCTGCACGGTGACGTTGTCGCTCAACTTCTTGTTCATGTCGCTGACCACCACCTGCACGCCGAGCGAGACGTACATCGACTCGTAATCGCCGGACATCAGCTGCTCATAGGTCACGGGAACCGCCGCGGGGGTCACCTGCGTCGTCTCCGTGCGGCTCACCTTGTCGTCCGCGGCGGGTTTCACCTCCATCACGCCGGTCCCGGGGTTCACCCCGACGACCGCCCCCTTCAGGTCGATCTCCAACTCTTCGCCCGGCTTGCGGTAGAGCACCTCGTCGGTGCGGAGCGTAATGCCGCAGTTGGCTTTCAGGGCACTCTGGAGCGCGATGCAGTTGTCGTAATAGTTATTGTCCTGGACGCTCGACACCACGATTCCGCGCATCTTCGCATCCTGCGTCACGGTGTAGTCGCCGTCGGCGGCCAGTTTCCGCAGGTCGGGAATCGAGAGATACCCCTCGGCCGTCGCCGAGGCCTGCACGAAGGACAGCTCCTCCGCGGCCGCGGCATTTGCGCTTGGCCACAACGCGGATCGTCAGCGAACGGGAGCCGGAAGTATCGTTTTTCGGCAATGGACACCGCCACAGTCGCCATGCCCGTGGCCTCGGTCCGCGAAAGTTCGGCCCACGAGGTGTCGTCGCCCGCGACGGATATTTGCCAGTCGCAGTTGGCCCTGACCTCGAACGAGAGCGTCGTGCCGAATGACGGGGCGAGGATCGCATGGGTGTCCAGCGTGATCGACTGCATCGGCAGCGCCACGTCGTCCTTGCACGCCTCCGGCCGAAAGCAGCAGCGCGAGGGCCGCCGCCGTCCGGAAAAAGCTGTTTGAAAGTCTGTTTTTCATAATCGCTTACTTTTTGAGGTCTACCAGTACGGGAAGGTGGTCGGAAACCTTCATCACATTGATCTCCTCGTACGAGGGCACGGCCGTGCGCAGCACCTCGTACGACGGTGAATTGCCCGTATAGACAAGCACATAGTCGATGCGGCTCGGCGAGGTGGTGTTCACGAAGGGTGTTGGCCGACGTGCTGATGATCTTCCACGATTCGAGCGCCGCAGCCGGCAGCTTCGACGTGTTGAGGTCGCCCGCCAGATAGATCGGCTTGGCATAGGAGGCGTAGTTGGCGGCGATGTACTCGGTGACGATCTCGAACGACCGCTGGCGGTTCTCGTCGCTCTGGTGGCAGAAGTGCGTGGCGATGAAGATATAGTCGTCGAACTCGGCCAGGAAGAATTTGCGGGCCTCCGTGCCGGGCAGGTCGCCGGCATAGGTGGTTTTGGGAGCCACTTTGCAGAGGATGCCGATGCCGTAGTCGCCCCCGCGGTAGTCGATCGTCTTGCAGTAATAGGGCCGCATCCCCGTGCGGTCGGCCAGTTCCTGCAACTGGTCGTCGGGATGCCACGTGGTGTTCTTGTCCAGCTCCTGCAGCGCGATCACGTCGGGGTCCATCAGCGAGATGACCTTGGCCGTGTTGTTGTAGTTCGCGCGGTCGGTCCCGGCGTTCTGGGTCCAGCCCTCGCAGCGGTGGGTGTTGTAGGTCGCCAGCCGCACCGAGTTGGGCAGACGGTCGTAACCCTGCCCGTCGTAGGGGTTGTCGGGAGCATTGGAGGTCATGTCCCCGAAATCGAAGTCGGAGTTGTCGCCCTCCAGCCCGGAGCAGGCCGCCCCGGCCAGCGCCAGGCAGCAGCCGGAGAAGGCGAACAGTATGAATCGCTTGATTTTCATAATCGTTCTTTTTTCAGGTTAGAAGTTCAGGCCGTCGTTCCAGCCGGGATTCTGCGTAATGGCGCCCTGGGTCAGCACCCGGTCGTCGGTGGGCACGGGATAGAGGTAGTCGCGCTCCTCGTTCCACGAACGGGTGTAATCCGTATGGATGACGATGTAGCCGCTGTCGCCCCCGCTCAAGAAGATCTCCTTGTTCAGTTCGTAGACCGCCGGGGCCGAGGTCGAAGGCTTCGAGCCGGACCAGATGCAGACGTCGTCCACGCCGTCGCCGTTGAGATCGTAAGAACCCGTGCCGGGGAAATACAGCCCTGTGAAGGGTTTTTCGAAACGCTTGCCCTCCTTCCAGCGCATGATGTCCCAGTAGCGGAGGTTCTCCATCAGCAGTTCGACGGTGCGTTCACGGCGGATTTCGAGGATCACGCCCTTGTTGTCGCCCGTCACGTTGGCATAGCCCGTCTGCGGCGAAGCCAGATAGGGATCTGGATTGTCGTTGGCCTGCGTGAGCGAGAGGTTCGCGACGCCCGCGCGGTCGCGCAGCGGCTTGATCGCAAGGTCGATGTCTTCCTGCGTGAGAGTTCCCAGTTCGGCCTTGGCCTCGGCGTAGTTGAGCATCACCTCGGCGGCACGGAACAGCGGCAGGTCGTTCGTCGACGCGTTGTACGAATCGTACTTGGCCGACTGGAGGTACTTCACGAGCTGGTATCCGGTCATCGTCGCCGCAAGATTCGGGGCCGACAGCGCCGTATCGTCGATGCGCTTGTACCCGGGCGTGCGGAGCGTCTGTGCGAAGCGGCCGTCCCGGTTTTTGCTCTCCTCCGAAAGCTGCATCGTCTCCCAGCCGGGCTGCGAGGTGAAGGGCGTGCCGTCCTTCATCAGATACATGTTGGCGATGTTCTTCAGCAGGCCGGGGCGTCCCATCGTGATGCTCGTGAGGTAGCCGTTGACGTCGTGCTTCAGACCGATGGCCGTGTTGTAGGCCCGGGCGAGCACGATTTCGGTGTCGAGGGCCTTGAGCGACGAAAAGAGGTTGAGATACGGCGTCGTTCCCGTCGTGTAGACCGAGTATCCGCTCTCGTCGATGAACCGCTTCGAGGCCGTCGCCGAGGCCGTGAGGTAGCTTTCCCAGCCCTCCAGCCCGTGATACTTGCGGAAGGTTCCCTCGAACAGGCAGGCACGGCTCTTGAGCGCCAGCGCCGTCCAGCGGGTCACGCGGTAGACCGACTTTTCGGCGAGCAGGTTGGCGGCGGCGAAATCGAGGTCTTCGATCACCTTCTGCATCACCATCTCGCGCGGATCGCGGCCCTTTTCGAAGAGCAGCGGATCGCTGGCGTCGATCGGACGGTCGACCCAGGGCACGTCGCCGTAATACTTCACCTTCTCGAAGTAAAACCACGCCCGGAAGAAGCGCGCCACGCCCTCGTATTCGAGCCGCACGTGCTCGTCGGTGCAGTTGGAGGAGTGTTCGAGGAAGAAGTTGATGTCGCGCAGCTTCTCCCACTTCCAGGAGTTCGCCGTCGCGGGCACGGTGCGGTTGCCCAGTACCTCGCTCGTGAGCGTGGTCTTGGCGATGATGTCGGCCGTCTCGCCGTAGATGGTCCCGGCGGCGGGGAATATCGTGTAGAAATCGTTGGTGTAGAGCTGACACTCCTCCTCCGTGCGGAAGAAGTTATCGGGTGTGAGCCTGTCTTTCGGGTAGCGGTCGAGCGCGTCCTCGCAGCTGCAAAGTCCGCACGCCGCCATACCGGTCAGTAGATAAAGAATGTATTTTTTCATAACGGCAGTCGCTTTAGAAGGTTAAGTTCAGACCCACGGAATAGGTCCTGCACCAGGGATAGACGTTCGACTTCTTGTCCGAATCGGCGGCGGCCTGCTCGGGATCGAGGAAATCGTTTTTCAGGGCGCTCCACGTGGCGAGGTTCTCGCCGCTGAAGTAGACACGGCACTCCTTGATGCCGACCTTCGAAGTCAGCCGCCTGGGAATCGTGTAGCCGAGGGTGAGGTTTTTCAGCCGGCAGTAGGCCAGGTTCTGCAGGTAGCGGTCGTTGGTGTAGTAGGCCACGCCCTGCGTCGAGTTGAGCGACGTGTAGGCGCGGGCGCGCGGGAGGTAAGCGTCGGGATTGCTCTCGCTCCACACCCGGCTCATGAAATTCTTCGGGATGAAAGTCGCGTAGGGACGGCAGTAAGGGCCCCAGAAGCGCAGGTTGTCCGCTCCGGGATACCAGTCCAGCCGGCCGATGCCCTGCACGAACACCGACACGTCGAATCCGTACCACGAAAGGTTGAGCGTGAGACCGTACTGGTAGCGGGGCGACGAGTTGCCGATCACACGGCGGTCGCCCGGGTCCTCCAGCGTACCTTTGCCGCCGTTGACGATGTTGTCGCTCCGTTCAGGTCGAGGTACTTGATGTCGCCTCCGCGGACGCCTTTTCCGTAGGCTCCCGTCGCGGAGTAATAGCCTGCGGCGACCTTCGAAAGGTCCACGCGCGAAGCATACTCGGCAGCCTCCTCGTCGTTGCGGAACAGCCCGTCGACCTTATAGCCCCAGATCTCGCCGTACTTCTTGCCCACATAGGGATCGCCGATCAGCCCCGAAGGGTTGTCGCACTTGGTGTACTTGGCCGTATAGTCCGAGAACGATCCCGTAACGCCGTAGCTGAAAGCGCTTCCCGCCAGTTCGAACGAGTCGCGCCAGCCGAGCACCAGTTCGTAGCCCTTCGTGCGGAGGTTGTTCGAGTTGACCTGCGGTTCGTCGGCTCCGTAGATCGACGGCAGCGACTTGCCCTTGCCCAGAATGCCTTTCGTATCGCGGATGTAGAAATCGGCCGTCAGCGAGAGGCGGTTGCGGAACATGTTGAGATCGAGTCCGAGATTTTTCGACACGACCTTCTCCCAGGTCTGGTTGCCCGACACGGGATCGCTCACCGTGGCATGCTGGCCGAGCGTCGTTCCGTCGAACGAGTAGTCGCTCATCGAACCTTTGGTCGTGACGGTCTGGATGAAGTCGTAGTAACCGATCTGCTGGTTGCCGAGCGAACCGTACGAGAGCCGGATCTTGAGGTTGTCGACCGTCTTGCGCAGCGGTTCGAAGAAAGGCTCCTCGCTGATGCGGTAGGCCGCCGAGAACGAGGGGAAGAAGCCGTAACGCTTGCCGCGCGGGAAGCGCGACGTGCCGTCGTAGCGTCCGTTGACTTCGGCCAGGTACTTGCCGTGGGTCTTGTAATCGTATGCCGCACGGTAGAAGAGGCCCATGATGGCGTATTCGTTGCGGCCGCCGTTGAGCGTGAAGTTGGTCGTTCCCTTGGCCAGATTGAAGTCCGAGAGGTCCTCGGACAGCAGGCCGTCGTTGGCCGCCGTAAGGTCGCGGAAATACTTGGCCTCGTAGTTGTAACCGGCGATCAGCGTCAGATTGTGCTTCTCGCCGAAGGTCCGGTTGTAGGTTCCGTAAACGTCGGCCACATAGTAGTTCTGGTCCCATACGACCTCCTTGTACTTGTTGGGGAAGCTGCCTTCGGGTTCGGTCATCACCTCGCCCGGATACTGCGAATACTGGACGTTGACGCTGCGGTAGTCGTTGTGCAGGTAACCCTGCGTGTAGCTGAAATCGGCCTTGACGTTGAAATCCCGGTGCAGCTTGAACGTGGCCTCGAACGTTGTGGTGATCTCCTGGGTCTTCTTGTTGCCGAAGCTTTTGCCCTTCTGCATCATGGCGTTGTAGCCGTCCATCACGTAGTGGGTCGAAGACTGCGTCACCGAGGTGTGCGACACGGCGGTCCCGTGTCGGGATTCACCGGCACGAACGACGCCAGCGCATGCAGCGTGGGCTTGCGGAAATTGTTGTACTCGTCCTCGTATCCGTAATACCTGTAATTCGACTGGAAGAATTTGGTATTGCTGGCGATGGTCAGCCACGGCTTGATCTCGGCCTGGGCTTCACGCGGAAGTTGTAGGACTTGAACATGTCCGGCTCGATGCGGTTGACACCCCTTCTGCTGGTAATAGCGTCCGCTGACCATGTAGGAGAGCGCCTTGGTTCCGCCCTTGATGTTGATGTTGTGGTCCCACGTCGGGCGGCTGTCGTCGTAGAGGTAGTTGTACCAGTCGAAGTTGGCCAGATAGACGTACTGCTGGCGGCCGTTGCGCTTGTCGGTGACGACCCACGGGCGCGCCGGGTTCTCGGTCTTGTCGTTGCGCCGCTCCCAGAGGGCCTTGTAGTCGGCCTCGGTGTAGGAGGTGTAGGGGGTATTCTGCGTGGCCATCATGAAGAAGTCGGCGATCTTGGCCGAGTAATAGCCGCGCGTCTCGTAGTCGGTCGAGGTCGTGGGGCTGGAGACGGAGAAATAGCCGTTGTACGACACTTCGGCCTTCTCGTTGTACTTGCCGCTCTTGGTGGTGATCAGGATGACGCCGAACGCGCCGCGTGCGCCGTAGATCGCGGCAGAGGAAGCATCTTTCAGCACCGTGATCGACTCGATGTCGTTCGAGTTGATGCGGTCGGGATAGGTCTCGACGCCGTCGATCAGCACCAGGGGGCTGCCGCCGTTGGGCGAGGTCGTACCGCGGATGTTGTAGGTCGCGCCGGCTCCGGGCTGTCCCGACGAGAGCTTCACGTTGAGGTTGGGGATCACGCCCTGCAGGGCGCGTCCCACGTTCGACACGGGACGGTCTTTCAGCTCCTTCTGCGACACGGTGGCCACGGCTCCCGTGAGATTGGCCTTCTTCTGCACGCCGTATCCCACCACGACCACCTCGTCGATGCTCTGCTGGGCATAAGTCAGCACCACGTCGAAGAACGTGCGGCTTCCGATTGCGGATTTGTAGGTGTCGAAGCCGATGAACGACACCTCGAGCATGGCTTCGGCCGTAAGCGCCGGGAGGGTGAGCGTGAAGCCGCCGTTCATGTCGGTCGATATGCCCCGGGTCTGCCCGGCGTCGGTCACGAGGACCGTGGCGCCGATCACGGGCGCGCCCTTTTCGTCCTTGACGACGCCCTTCACCGTCTGGCTTTGGGACGCGGCGTCCTTGACGAGGATGATTCTCCGGTTCTCGAAACGGCACGAGCAGTCGGGCAGCATCTGCCGCACCACCTCGGCCACGGGTTTGCGCACGGCCGCGACGGAGACGATCCGCTTGAGGTCGAAGTCGCCGTTATTGTAGAAAAACGTGTAATTGGTCAGTCGCTCGATCTCTTTCAAAACCTGTTCGACAGAGACGTTGTCCTTGGCGATGCTTACCGTGGGGGGGGGAGTTTGCGCCCTTCCTCCCGTGGTCAGTAAGAGCAATAGCAGGGCTACACCAAGGATTTTAGCTTGGATAAGTTTACGCATGGGTTTGTAATTTAGGTAATGGTCGAAATGGCCGGAACGGGTTCTGCGTTCCGGAAGTGAAAGCGGGAAAGTCCAGGTCCTTTTTACATAGGCGCGTAATTTTTAGGAATTTTTCGGTTGTTGGGGAATGATCGTTATGTGCCGCCCGGCGCAGACGTAGTCCATCTCCACGACGAGCGACATGGCTTTCAGAATCTCCTCGATGCTTTCGTTGCGGATCAGCTTGAACGACATGCGCACCTGCCGGGTCCACGCCTCGGGGGCATCGATCTCGACGGCGTACCAGCGTTCGAGGTTGGTGAGGATGTCGGCCAGCGAGGTGTCGTCGAACGACAGCGAGCCGCCCATCCACTGCGAGTAGTTCTGCGTCGAAACCCGCGAGCGCGAGGCGCGCCCCTCCTTTTTTGTCGAACACCAGCCTGTCGCCGGGCTTCAGCGTCACGGGCGCCGGCAGACGGCCGCCGTAGGCGCGGATGCTGCCGCTGCAAAGAATTGCCTCCGTGGTCGCGAACTCGGCGTAGTTGATCACGTCGAACTCCGTGCCGAGCACCTCGATGTTCATGTCCTCCATCCGCAGGATGAACGGACGGTCGGCATCGTGCCGGACCTTGAAGAAGCCTTCGCCGTCGAGTTCCACCACCCTGCGGCGGCCCGTCAGGTCGCCGTAATAGCGGAGCACGCTCCCGGCATTGAGCCAAATATGCGTGCCGTCGGGCAGCACGTACTCGCCCTTGTCGTGGGCCGAGGTGACGATGTTGGTTTCGATCTTCGTGCGCAGGTAGTCCTTCACCACGACGTAGTTCGTCCCGGCGGCCAGCAGCACGACGGCGGCCGCTGCCGCGACGTTGCGCCAGATGCGGCGGACACGGAACCGCTCGCCGCGGCGCATCGCCTCGTGGAGCCGTTCGAGCTTGCGTTCGCGGCCTCCCGGCTCCTCGGCCCGGAGTCCGTTCCAGTAGCTTTCCAGCGCCCGCTCCTTCTCGCCGCGTGAGGCGGGGTCGCGCAGCCACTCCGCGAAGCGCTGCTGCACCTCCCCGGGCATGTCGCTGCCGAGGAAGGTCTCGATAATGGTTTTTATTCGATTCACAGACATAACAATCTTTCCCGTTTCACAAATAAGACGGTTCACACGGACGTTACGCACGCCCGAAAGACTAAAAAAGTTTTTTAGAAGAAAAACAGGATCAGCGTGACGAGTTTGCGCAGTTCGGACAAGGCTCTCGAAATCTGGTTTTCGACGGTGCGCGTGGAGATCGAGAGGCGCCGGGCGATCTCGTCGTTGGCGATGCCCTCCTCACGGCTCATGCGGAAGATGCGCTGCCGCTGCCCGGGCATCTTCTCCACCGCCAGCTGAATCAGCAGCAGCAGGTCGCGGTTGTCCACGTCCGGAAGTTCGTATTCGGGCAGCAGATTGGTTTGCCGGGCGAAGTTGGTCCGCACCGTACGGCTGTCGAAACGGTCGTATACGGCATTGCGGGCCATGCGGAACAGATAGGAGCCGAAGGCCGTGACGCCGGCCATCGAACTGCGGTTCTGCCAGATTTTCAGGAACAGATCGTGGGTGATGTCCTCGGCCTCGGCCCGGTTCTTGAGCATGCGGCACAGAAACTCCTCGGTCTTCGCCGCATACCTCATGTAGAGGGCGTCGAACGACGCGCGGTCGCCGCGGGCAAGTTTTTCGAGCAGTGTTCTTTCGTCTTCCATGAAAATGGCCGGTATGAACGGGCGGGGTAAAAGTAGTAATTTTTTTACTACTTCGTCACGGCCCGTGCAAAATTTAGTCGTTTTTTCATCCCTGCGGCGGACTGAAGCGGCGTTTCGGATTCCGGAGCGCCGGAAGCCTTTCGTTTCGATATTCGAAACGCATTCGCCCGGAATAACCGATTATCGAAAATAAAACGGCTGCAATCCGTTCCATACACGAAATTAGAACATCGCATTCTGGATTATTTCGATTTCCGTCTTGGTTCGCCCGCCGAAATGGCGTACGTTTGTACCAGTTCCGAAAGGGACTATGAAGAATTCAGTTTGCATGTAGTGACGCCCACAGAAGTTGGAAGGATTGCTTAACAGTGACGCAACTATGTTCCGCACATCCGGAAGCTTCGAGGGGAGGGTTGTGAAATCCTCCCCTTTCTTTTCGTGCCTGCCGGAGAGCCTCCGCTTCGGGACCGGGCGTCAGCCCAGCTGGGCGACGATCTCGCGCTGACGTTTGAAATAGTGGATGCGCCGCAGCTCCCCGCTGCCGGATATGAGCGTCGAAAACCGGCTCTGGGTCTTGATCCATTTCTTCACATATTCGTACATCAGCGGATCGGGCGTCCGCAGCCCGTTGAGCGAGAACATGCCGATATTCACGGCCTGGTGTCTGCTGGTCGTGACATAGCTGTACGACGATTCGAGGTCGATGTCCGAAAGATAGAGGAAGACCTTGTTGCCGTTCTCGAACTCCCCCTTGACCGCCATCGTCTCCATCTCGTCGAGCATGGCGAACAGTTCGTCCCGGAGCACGCGGACGCTCTCCTGCGAAATCAGGTGCATCTCCCGGTAGGCGCGCAGGGCGTTGAGCCAGTGCTTGAAATTGCTGTCGTCGAAGATCAGGTAGGTCGTCGCGACCGACTGCACCCACTTGACGTACTCCCGGCAGTTGCGCTGCAATTCCCCGGGGAGTTTCAGCTCCTCGAAGGTCCTCACGGCAGGGTTGCCCACTTCGTGCTGGTAAAGCCATTTGAAGAGCTTGAAGCGGTTCAGGTTGTCGTATTTGCCGTAGAACTCGGCAGGCAGCGAATTGGTCGCCGTGGCAAATTCGGTCGTGGGGTCGGACGCCACCTCGCGCATAAAGGCGATGTCGCGCTCCAGAATCTCGTTATAGGTTTCGAGCGGCGCCGTGAACTCCTTGAACTTGAGCTGGAACGACAGCTTGTCCGTAGCCGCCAGCCCCACCACCCGGTCGAGCGAAAAGTGCATCCGCGCGCACAGCACGCTGGCTTCTCCGAAAGTGAACGGCACTTCGCCGCGCAGCCTCCGGTAGGCGGCCTCGCGGCCTATATTCAGCATGTCCATCAGCAGTGAAGCCGGATTCGAATGCTGCGGCGTATGCGCATGGATCGCCTCGATCAATGCGGCATTCGATTTTTCAAGCATAGGCGTAGTCAACAAAAAAATTCTCTTCCCAAGCTGCAAAGATACGAAAAATAAATCGGAAACCGCAATCTGCGGTTCCGGACCCCGGGATACGAAAAGAGGAGGGCCAGCGGCGGCCCTCCTCCGGAATCGGCGAACAGATCGCCTATTTTCCCAGACCCATCTTTTCGATGAGAGCCTTGGTTTCGGGCTTGTGGCCGCGGAAACGCACGTAGAGTTCCATCGGATGCTCCGTGCCGCCCTTCGAGAGGACGTTCTCGCGGAACGACGAGGCCACCTCGCGGTTGAAGATGCCCTTCTCCTTGAAGAGCGAGAAGGCGTCGGCTTCGAGCACCTCGGCCCACTTGTAACCGTAGTATCCGGCGGCGTAACCGCCCGAGAAGATGTGGCCGAAAGCGGGAGCCATCGCCGTTCCGGAAACGACGGGCAGCACCTGCGTCGGAGCCATCGAGACGGCTTCGAACCGCTCCACGTCGCCCTCGAACGGCTCGGTGAGCGTATGCCATGCCATGTCGGTCATGCCGAACGAGAGCTGGCGCACGTTGCCGTAAGCCGCCAGGTAGTTCTGCGCGGCGACGATACGGTCGACGATCTCGGCGGGAATCGGCTCGCCGGTCTCGTAATGCACGGCCCACAGGTCGAGGAACTCCTTCTCGGTCGCCCAGTTCTCCATCAGCTGCGAGGGCAGTTCCACGAAGTCGCGGTAGACGTTCGTGCCGGTCTGCGACTCGTACTTGCCCTCGCCCAGCATACCGTGCAGGGCGTGCCCGAACTCGTGGAGGAAGGTCTCCAGTTCGTCGAACGTCAGCAGCGACGGAGCCGTTTCGGTGGGCTTGGTGAAGTTCATCACCAGCGACACCAGCGGGCGGGTCTCCGCGCCGTCCTCGATCTTCGTGCCGCGGAACTCGGTCATCCACGCTCCCGAACGCTTCGATTCGCGGGGGAAGAAGTCGAGGTAGAGGACCGCCATGAAGCGGCCGTCGGCATCCGTCACATCGTAGGCCGTCACGTCGGGATGGTACACCGCGACCTTGTCGTTGGGCGTGAAGTTCAGCCCGTAGAGTTTGTTGGCCAGCATGAAGACGCCCTTCTTCACGTTCTCGAGTTTCAGGTAAGGCTTCACCAGTTCGTCGTTCAGAGCGTATTTCTCATCCTTGTATTTCTCGGTGTAGTAGGACCAGTCCCAGGGCATCAGCTGCCCCTTGAAACCGAGCGAAGCGGCGTAATCGCTCACCGTGCGGTAGTCGGCGTCGGCATAGGACTTGGTCTCGGCCAGCAGCTCCGCGAGGAAGTCGTTGACCGTTTTCGTGTTCTCGGCCATGCGGCGTTCGAGCACGTAATCGGCATAGCACTTGTAGCCCAGCAGGTTGGCGATCTTCAGACGCGTATTGGCGATTTTCTTCACGATCTGGGTGTTGTCGAACTCGCCTCCCAGCGCTCTCGAATTGCTGGCTTTCCAGAGTTTCTCCTTCAGTTCGCGGTTCGACGAGTAGGTCATGAACGGCAGGTAGCTGGGATGTTGCAGCGTCACGGTCCAGCCCTTCTCGCCGCGGGCCTTGGCCTCGGCGGCCATGCCCTCCTTCACGAAGGCGGGCAGTTCGGCCACCACCTTCGGATCGGTGATGTTGATCGTGAAGGCGTTGGTCGCGGCCAGCGCGTTCTGACCGAACTGGAGCGTCAGCCCCGAGAGTTCGGAGGTATACTTGCGGTAAAGCTCCTTGTCGGCGTCGGAAAGGGCGGCACCGTTGCGTGCGAAACTCTGATAGGTGTCCTCCAGCAGTTTCTTGTCCTCTTTGCGGAGTCGTCCCGGATGCTCGTAGACCTGTTTCACCCGGGCGAACAGCTCGGGGTTGAGCGAAATGTCGTTCGACAGTTCGGTCAGCTTGGGCTGCACGCGCTGGGCGATCTCCTGCATTTCGTCCGACGTGTCGGCTTCGAGCAGATTGAAGAAAAGCCCCGCGATGCGGTTGAGCAGCTCGCCCTGACGCTCCAGCGCCACGATCGTATTGCCGAACGTGGGCTTCTTGGGGTTGTTCACGATCGCGTCGATCTCGGCGCGCGAGCAGGCGATCGCGGCGTCGAACGCCGGTTCGTAGTCCGCGAGTTCGATCTCGGAGAACGGCGGAGTCTCGTGCGTGTTCCACGCCGCGAGGAGGGGATTCGACAGATCGAGTTCGGGCAGCTGCGCCTTGGGAACCGAATTGTCGGCGCAGCCTGCGGCCATAGCGGAAAATGCCATAATAACCAGTACTTTTTTCATTTTATGTCAAATTATGCGGTTTCTTTTTCGATGGGTGCGAGTTTCAGTTTTCCCGGGCGGCTGCTGCCGTTTCGGCGGCGGTCGCAGCGTCTTCGGCGGCCGGCTCGGGTTCATTCAGGAGGCCGCGGCCGCGGAGCATCGCCCGCTTGTCGGGGTCCTTGCCGCGGAAGTCGCGGTACATGGTCATGCCGTCCTCCGAGCCGCCTCGGGCGAGTATCTTGCGGCGGAAGTCGCCGGCGATCTTCTTGTTGAACAGGTCGCCGCTCTCGCGGAAGGCCTCGAAGGCGTCCTTGTCGAGCACCTCGGCCCACGTATAGAAATAGTAGCCCGCGGAGTAGCCGCCGTCGAAGATGTGCGAGAAATAGGGATAGCGGTAGCGCGGCTCGATCTGCGGAATCAGCCCGCGTTTTTCGGTCAGCGCCTCGCGCTCGAACGCCATCGGGTCGAACGGCTCGTATTCGGTGATCGAATGGATGTCCATGTCCGAAAGCGACGCGGCGATCAGTTCGGTGGTCATGAAGCCCTGGTTGAAAAGTTCGCTGCGGCGCAGTTTGTCGACGAGGTATTTCGGAATCACCTCGTTCGAACGGTAATGCACGGCATACTGTTTCAGCACCTCGGGGTCGAACGCCCAGTTCTCCATCAGCTGCGAGGGCAGCTCCACGAAATCGCCCTCGACCTCCGTGAGTCCGCGGTACTTCACGTCGTGGAACAGGAAGTGGAGCGCATGTCCGAACTCATGGAACAGCGTCTCGGTCTCGTCGAGGGTCAGCAGCGCGGGATTGCCTCCCGCCGGACGCGTGAAGTTGCAGACGATCGACACCACGGGCGCCACTCGTTTTCCGTCCTCATAGGTCTGCTCCACGTAGTTGCCGCACCACGCGCCCTGGCTCTTGCCGTCGCGCGGGAAGTAGTCGAAATAGAGCACGCCCAGGTGCGACTGGTCGACGTCGAGCACCTCGTAAGCGACCGCCTCGGGGTGGTACAGCGGCACGACGATCGGGCGGAAAGTGATGCCGTAAAGCCGGTTGGCGAGGTAGAAAATGCCGCCCTGCACGTTTTCGAGCGAGAAATAGGGACGCAGCATCTCCTCGTCGAGTGCATAGTTCTGCTTGCGTAGCTTCTCGGCGTAATACCACCAGTCCCACGACGCGAACTCGCCCTCGGGGAAATCCTTCCGGAACAGCTCCTCCATCTCGGCCAGCTCGCCCTTGGCGCTTTCGAGCGCCGGGGTCCAGATCTCCTCCAGCAGGTCGTACACGGCGCCGGTCGTTCCGGCCATCTGGTCGTCCACGACGTAGGCGGCATACGAGGGATAGCCCAGCAGGTGGGCCTTCTCCGTGCGCAGGCGGATAAAATCGTTGATCAGCTGTTTGTTGTCATATTCGTCGCCGTTGTTGCAGCGGTTGAGGTAGGCCTTGTAGATCTTCTCGCGCAGGTCGCGTTTGGACGAGTAGGTCAGAAACGGGATCAGGCTGGGCTTGTGCAGCGTAAAGACGTATTTGCCTTTCCGGCCCATCGCCTCGGCCTCGCGGGCCAGGTCGCGGGCCGTGACCGGAATGCCGTCCAGGTCGGACGAGGCGAGTTCCAGCGTAAAGTTGTTGTTCTCGGCGAGGATGTTCTGCCCGAACTTCACGGCCGTGAGCGACAGTTCCTCGTTGATCGCCTTCAGGCGCGCTTTCTGCCCGGCGTCGAGCAGCGCTCCGGCGCGCACGAAATCCCGGTAGGTCTTCTCCAGCAGACGGCTCTGCTCGGCGTCGAGTCCCAGCGCGGCACGCTGGTCGTAGACGGCCTTGATCCGCTCGAAAAGTTTCCCGTTGAGACGGATTTTGTCGGCGTGGGCCGCCATCCGGGGCATTATCTGCTCCTCCAGCACCTGCATTTCGGGGGTGTTCTCCGCGGCGCAGAGCATCCCGAAGATCAGCTCGACCTGCGAAAGCATCTTTCCCGAAGCGTCGTAGGCGAGGATGACGTTCTCGAACGTCGGCGCGTCGTTGTTCGACGTGATAGCGTCGATCTCGGCCTCGTGCAGCGACATGCCGCGTTCGAGCGCGGGCAGGAAGTGCGCCGGCTCGATCTTGTCGAAGGGCGGCACGCCGTAGGGGGTCTCCCATTCGGCGAAAAAGGGATTTTCACCCACGGTTTTCCCGGACTTGCAGGATACGAATGTCATGGCCAGAAAAAGTGTTAATAAAGCAGTGATACGTTTCATCGATCGTGTTATTTTAGTAACTTTGTCGCGCATTATTCGACAAAGTTACGCAAAATCTCTGGAATAACCTCGAAAAACGGGTGAAATGACGCTAAACGACTTAATATCAGAGTTGTTACGGTGTCAAATGATGACAAGCCGAAAAAGCGGAAAACGCAAAGAAAAGCGGATTTAAGAAGAAGAATGGTTTGCAAATCATTACCCGTGAAAGAGTAAGATTTAACATATGGGAGATGCTATTGCACCGTTTGTCACCGATTTGCATATCAAGGTCTAACTCGTTGATATTTAACTTTGCAAACAAAAAAAACGAGTATGGCAAGAAGTGTACATTCAAAGTGCTGTTCTACGTGAACGGCAGCAAGGAGAAAGACGGTATTGTCCCCATCATGGGACGAGTGACAATCAACGGTACTGTGGCGCAGTTCAGCTGCAAGCAGACCATCCCGAAAACCCTTTGGGATGCGAAAGGCAACCGAGCCAAAGGCAAGAGTGCCGAAGCACGGAACGTCAATCTGGCATTGGACAACATCAAGGCGCAAATCATCAAGCACTATCAGCGCATATCCGACCGAGAGGCATACGTAACGGCTGAAATGGTGCGCAATGCCTACCAAGGGGTAGGAAGCGAGTATGAGACACTGATAAAGGCTTTTGACAAGGATTGCGCCAACTTCCTGAAACGTGTCGGTAAAGACCGCAGCATCGGCACGTACAAGGTCATGGTAAGGGCAAGGAACTATGTCGCAGCCTTTATCAAGTCATTCTACAGACGGACGGACATGTCCATGCTGGAACTTACACCCGACTTCATCAAGGAGTTTGCGGCTTATCTTACGGCTGAACGGGGACTGAAAAACGCCACCATCTGGCTGAACTGCATGTGGCTGAAAGGGGTGGTCATGCGTGCGCACTATAACGGACTGATACCGAGAAATCCGTTTGCGCAGTTCCATATCAGCCCGAATGTTAAGGAACGGGAGTATCTGACAGAGGACGAAATCAAAAGAATCATGGCGCACGAGTTTGACAACCCCACCCTCGCATTGGTGCGGGATCTGTTTATTTTCGCCTGTTTCACCGCCTTGTCTTTCGTGGATATGAAAGAACTCACAACGGATGAAATAGTGGAGGTGAATGGTGAGAAATGGATATTGTCGAAACGGCACAAGACAAATGTCCCGTTCCAAGTGAAGCTGCTGGATATTCCCTTGCAGATAATCGAACGGTACAAGTATCTGTCGGAAGACAAGCTGGTTTTCGGGAAAATCAACTATTGGACGATGTGCAAACAGCTGAAAAAGGTAATGGCGGAATGCGGAATAGAGAAGCAAATCTCCTACCATTGCGCTCGTCATACGTTTGGAACACTGGCTCTTAGCAAGGGGATGCCCATTGAAAGCGTGAGCCGTGTTCTGGGACATACGAACATTGTCACGACTCAAATCTATGCGAAGATAACCACACAGAAACTTGACAATGACCTGACGATGTTCGGCAACAAGCTGAACGCATCGTTCGGAAGTGTAACCCCATAACCAAGCATAGCCATGAAACGAAGCATCATAACAACAGACGGTAACATCATCATGCCGACCGACATTAGCGCAACCGCCATGAGCGAATGGGAACTTTGCGACCTGTTCGGAGTAACCGCCCCGACATTCCGTGCAGGGCTGAAGGCTCTTTGCAAGAGCGGAGTTTTAAGGGAATACGGGATAAGGCGAAGCATACGGGTATCCGATAATTGCTGTATGGAGGTTTACAACCTTGAAGCGATAGTTACCCTCGCTTTCCATATCGGCACATTCGGAGCGGAACGGGTACGCAATGCCGTTCTTGAAAGACTGTACCTGCGAAAAGAGAAAACAAGCATCTTCTTCTCGCTGAATACCAACGGTATATCCAAATCCGAATACTTCTCGTAGCTGAATGCCTGACATAATTCACTCGGTAAGTCAGTAATTCATTAAGTCAGTACGACAGACGCTCTGATTTTTTCTCCCGAAAAGCGTAATCCGACATTCGCTTTTCGGGAGTTTTCCGTTTGCACAACCCGTTTCCTGTCCCAAACCATTGAAAGTTTTTGTTTCGGGGGCTATTTGTCACCATTCTGCCGTGTTTTGCATAACAACCTATCCGATAATTGATTATATTTTTGCAGCTGGTAATTTTCAAACTTAAAACCATTTGATTATGTCAGCTATCGAACAACAGGACAGCCACAGACCGCCATCGGATGGCGGCATGGCAAAGGAAGAGTTTATCCGAGTGGGGACAACGCTCTATAAGATTGTGGAGCAGCCCAAACTGAACGGAGGGTATATAAGGAAACGCATCGCATGGAACAACGAGACCCTGCGACAGGATTACGGCAAGGATTACATCGGCAGAGTTCCCAAGTATGACGGCTTCTGCACAGTACCCGAACACATCGGCTACCGTTCCGTGGTCGGCAAGTTCCTTAACCTCTACGAACCGATAGACCACCGACCGCAGGAGGGCGATTTATCGCATATCCAATCTTTGGTACGGCACATCTTCGGGGAACAGTACGAGTTGGGGATGGACTATCTGCAACTGCTCTACCTGCAACCGATTCAGAAGTTGCCTATCCTGCTGTTGGTGTCGGAAGAACGCAACACGGGCAAAAGCACCTTCCTGAACTTTCTGAAAGCCCTTTTTCAGAACAATGTGACTTTCAACACCAACGAGGATTTCCGCAGCCAGTTCAATTCCGACTGGGCTGGCAAGCTCCTTATCGTGGTGGATGAGGTGCTGCTCAACCGCAGGGAGGATAGCGAGCGGTTGAAGAACCTGAGCACCACACTTTCCTATAAGGTGGAAGCCAAAGGCAAAGACCGTGATGAGATTGCGTTCTTCGCCAAATTCGTGCTGTGTTCCAACAACGAGCATCTGCCCGTAATCATAGACGCAGGGGAAACACGCTATTGGGTGCGCAAGATAGACCGCTTGCAGTCCGATGATACCGACTTCCTGCAAAAGCTGAAAGCGGAGATACCCGCCTTTCTCCATTTCCTGCAACACAGAAAACTGTCCACCGAAAAAGGAAAGCCGGATGTGGTTCAACCCCACATTGCTGCATACAGAAGCCTTGCAGAAGATTATCCGTAGCAACCGCAATCGGCTGGAGATAGAGATGTCGGAACTGCTGCTTGACATTATGGTTGCAATGGATGTGGATAGCGTTTCATTCTGCCTTAACGACCTTGTCGTACTGCTGGTGCACTCGCAGGTAAAGGCGGAAAAGCACCAAGTGCGTAAGGTGGTGCAGGAGTGCTGGAAACTGACACCTGCACCAAACGGGCTTACCTACACCACCTATCAGGGCAATTACAACAGAAGTTGTCACTATGAGCCGATAAAGAGGGTGGGACGCTTCTACACCGTCACAAGGAAGCAACTCGAATCCCTGTAATACTATCATTTTTCTGTTGAATTGTTGAATATGGGTATAAATACACTGACAATAAACGATATACATTCTCAACAAAATCTCAACAAGCCAAAAGAGAAGTTGAGAGACCACCGACAGCCGTTTGTGGATTTCTCTTTTGGCGAGCGGTTTGTTGAGAAGATGTTGAGAGGTTACGAGGCTGTATATAAACATATTACATTGACAATTCATCAAATCAACAAATTTTCATCAACTTCAAAACCGTATGTAATATGACAATCCAAGATGTAAAGCAAATCAAACTGGCAGACTATCTGCAAAGTCTGGGCTATACGCCTGTAAAGCAACAAGGCAGGAATCTGTGGTACAAATCACCGTTACGGGAAGAAACGGACGCATCGTTCAAGGTAAACACCGAGCTTGAAAAATGGTATGACTTCGGCATCGGCAAAGGCGGAAACATCCTCGCATTGGCAGCGGAACTCTACCGTTCGGAAGATGTAGCCTATCTGTTGAGACGCATAGAGGAGCGGACAGCATACATCCGCCCTGCATCGTTCTCTTTTGGCAGACAGCATTCCGACAATCGTACTTATCAGGGATTAAAGGTTGGAGAATTGTCCTCCCCTGCTCTTATAGCCTATATGCAAGAAAGGGGAATAAACATCGGACTTGCCAAAAGAGAATGCAGGGAGCTTCGGTTTATGAATGCCGACAAACCCTATTTTGCCATCGGCTTTCCGAACATGGCAGGAGGATATGAAGTGCGCAACAGATACTTCAAGGGATGTGTCGCCCCGAAAGATATCACCCATATCCGACAGCAGGGCGGACAACGATGTATGTGTTACCTGTTCGAGGGGTTCATGGATTACCTTTCATTCCTTACCATCCGAGTAGAAAACAATCCGCAACACCCGCGATTGGACACACAGGACTATATCATATTGAACTCCGTTTCCAATCTTGCAAAAGCGGAAAGCATATTGGAGACCTACACCCAAGTCGGCTGTTTCCTTGACAACGACACGGCAGGACGGAACACTTGCAAGAAGCTGAAAGAGAAGTTTGGGGAACGGCTGCTTGACAAGTCAATGTACTATCGTGAGTATAAGGACTTGAACGACTACCTGTGCGGTAAGCCCTTGTCCCAATCGGCAGAGCCGATAAAGGAGAAGAAGCAAGTCCAATCCGCAAGGCGGATGATGCAGCCACCGAAAAAGAAAGGGGGATTTCATCTGTAATGTGCTCGTCTGCTTTCCGAAAGGTATTTAGACAGAAATACCATAGCTCAATAGGGCGTTTTTCTTCACGCATTACTCCGTAACGCTAAAAACACCCTATCGAGCCAAAGGGAAATCCCTTTGAAACCCTGTGCAAACGAGAGCAGTGAAGCCAAACTCGTTTGGATTATGCCGAGTGCAGCAAGGGTTCATTTGCATAATAAACCCTGTGAGCCGATGCCACAGGCAGAGAGAAGAAACATAACGATAACCGCAAAATAGAAATAAAATGGGATATTTTTCATTGGACATTAAGAATGCAAAGGGTACATCGGACACCACTCAGTCCGACCATATAGAGAGAAAGATAATACCTAAAAACGCAGACCCGACAAGGACACATCTGAACAGGGTGCTTGTCGAATACCCCGATGGCGTTCACGGCAGGGATGAAGCGATTGCCCACAGACTGAACACGGCAGGCATCAGACGGAAAATCACACACGACCAAGTCCGTGTCGTTCGGGTGGTTTTGTCGGGTACGCACGAGGACATGATGAACATACAGGAAAAAGGAGAACTCGATGAATGGTGCAACGACAGCATCCAATGGCTGCAAGCCACATTCGGCAAAGACAATGTGGTTGCCGCACATCTGCACATGGACGAGAAGACTCCGCACATCCACGCAGCCGTTGTTCCCATCGTGACGGGTGAAAGGCGCAAAGCCAAGAAAGAGCAAACGGACGGTAAGCGCAAGTACCGCAAGAAAACAAATTCCGTCCGCTTGTGTGCCGATGACCTGTTCAACCGCCAGACCTTGGTCGCCTACCACGACAATTACGCAAGGGTGATGGCGAAATACGGATTGCAGCGTGGGGTACGGGGTTCGGAAGCACGGCACACCACCACCATGCAGTATTATAGGGACTTGAAAAAAAAAGAAGAATGAAGTCCTCGAAACTGAAACCAGACTGTTGCAGGAGAAGAAAGCCGAGGCGCAGGAGGAACTGAAGCAGGTGAAAGCGGAAATCCGTACCGACAAGCTCAAAAACGCAGCCACCGATACGGCAACCGCCCTTGCAAGCAGTGTGGGCTCTCTTTTCGGAAGTGGAAAGATGAAATCGTTGGAGCGCAGGAACGAGGATTTGCAAGACCGCATCCTTGAACTTGAAAACGAAGCCCGACAACGGGAACGGCAACAAGCCAAGCAGATACAGGAGATAAGAAACGCTTACGAGCAACAGCACCGCAAGCTGTCGGAGTTTGCGGATTTTGTCAGACGCTACTTTCCATATGTGGAGAAGCTGATGCCTATAATAAACTTCCTGCGTGACCGATTGAAGTTCAATGACGGAATAATCAGAAGACTGTGCGAGTTCAAGGAGGTCGGGATAAAAGGCGAACTCTATTCTTCCGAATTTAACCGAAGTTTTGATACCCGACACTCCGTCTGCTCTATCAAACAGGATGAAAACGGTAAATTCGATTTCAAGATAGACGGGGTTTCTCACGTGAACTGGTTCAGAAAGAAGATGAATGAGTTTAGAGAAGCCATCGGAATACCGAAGCCAAGACAGAATAGAAGTATGAAACTGTAAATCAAAAAAATCCGTGATAGTAGAATGGTATATCACGGATTTTTCATACTTTTGTATTGGAGTTGAGGCTACTCTTTCCAAAACATATTAGAATTAAGAAGAAGCGTTATGCTTATCTTGTACTTGAAAACGTAGGAAATTTTCAATTAGATGCAAGGATAGCATAGTGGTTCTCACGCATATAGCGTGGGCTACTATTGTTACATCTGCATCTATGGTTTCCTACGACCTTCAAGTAAGAGTGTGGCTTTGTAGTTCACGCTTTTTCGTAGGTTGGACTAAAATGTTTATTAAATATAATACAACAAATTATGAAGAAGTTGATTGTATCATTCGCATTTGTTTTAATTGCTTTGACATCGTATGCTCAAAGTAGTTCCGAACACCTTACCTTTAAGGGAATTCCCATTGAGGGAAGTATGACTGAATTTTGTCAGAAGTTAAAAGCTAAAGGATTCACTTCTATTGGCAGTGAAAACAATCTTGCATTGTTTATGGGAGACTTTACAGGTCGTAATGCAACTATAGGTGTAACAGCTACAGATGATGGGAAAAGTGTATTTGCCGTAGCTGTGTTGTTTGACCCAAGTGGTGAATGGAATACGCTTGTTAATACTTATAACTATTATAAAGATTTATACACCCGAAAATATGGCAATCCGACTATTTCAAAAGAGAAGAACCCTGCCCATTCGGATTCCAATACAGCTTTAATGGCAGAAGTTCATCAAGGAACTGTTGTTTGGGGTAGTGCTTGGGAGGTAACAGGAGGAAACATTGAATTATCGATAGAAAAAACTTCTGGTATTTATGAGGGTATGGTAATGATTCGTTATCGTGATTCTCAAAATGTAGAAACTAAAATTCAAAAAGATTTAGAGGATATTTAGTATCCAATGTATGCGACTTATTCAAAATGTATCTGGTACATGAATAAGAAATACAATCCGTTAATTGTCAAATAATAACATAACAGAATTATGAAAAAGCTTTTCGTATTATTCGCTTTAATGGTTATAGCTTTTACATCATATGCTCAAGTCTATAAAATGTATAAGACTCGGAACTATCATAATCAACTTCGCTTAAATACAATGTTAGCGGGCATTGTGAAAGATACCAGCATAACAGTTAAACATTGATAAATGAAAAAAAAAAACTACTTTGGATATTAATTTTAGGACTGATAATAATCAGTTGCAAACAAAAGGAAAACAGAAATGAAAGAGAAAATAATTAAAACAAACGGCATTGAACTCTGTACGGAAAGTTTTGGAAATAAGAAAAATCCAGCAATCCTTTTGGTAGCAGGTGCAACCGTATCAATGCTGTATTGGGACACTGAATTTTGCCAACAATTATCTGAAAAAGGATTTTTTGTTATTCGTTACGACAACAGAGATGTAGGAAAATCCACTAATTATGAACCAGGTTCTACTCCATACGATATTGTTGACTTAACTAATGACGCTATTTCAATATTGGATGGCTACAAGATTGACAAAGCACATTTTGTGGGGGATTTCTTTGGGCGGACTAATTTCTCAAATAGCATCAATATAAAGTTTGCCGACAGAGTTAACTCCTTAACTCTTATGTCATCAGGCCCTTGGGGAGACTCAGACCCAACTATACCTGAAATGGACACGAGTATTTTAGATTTCCATAGTAAAGCAGGTACAGTCAATTGGACAAATGAAGACAGTGTGGTAAACTATTTAATTCAGGGTGCAGAATTAATGAGTGGCAAGAAACAATTTGACAAACAAAGAAGTGAAAAACTGATAAGAGCTGAGTTCAATAGAGCCAACAATTATATAAGTATGTTCAATCACGCTGCATTGCAAGGTGGTGAAGAATATTGGAACAGATTAAACGAAATCAAACAACCCACCTTAATTATCCACGGAACAGACGACAAAATTTGGCATTATAAGAATGCAGGTTTTTTACTAGAAAAAATAAAAGGTTCAAATCTAATCACCCTTGAAGGTACAGGACACGAATTACACGTTGATGATTGGAAATCAATTATTGATGGAATAGAAAAACACATAAATGACTGATAAACAAAAACAACGACCCGCTAACAATGTATATAAAAAATAGGCGAAACAGTAGTAAATTCAAGGCTTTTGGCTCGTATTATACTTTGTGCTTAACCGAAAATTTGGCACTTCGAAATCGCCTATTTTTCATATACTAACCGACAGGCGAAGTACAACAAATTCAAGATGATGGTCAGTCTTGGGAAATTTGTAGTGCGAGAGAAATTTTAGGAGATAAAGAAGGACGATTTCGCCTTTATGAAACACAGAATATGTGGACATTCATAATGCTTGATACATATACAGGTAAGAATTGGCAAGTCCAGTTTAGTGTCAAGGGTGAGGATTACATGTTTGCTGCACCAATCAACATATTTTCTCTTGCATATCCTGAGAAGTCGTCAAATTGGACTAATAGATTTCAGATGTTTGCCACTGACAACATGTGGACATTTATATTGTTGGACTCATATAATGGACGACTATGGCAAGTTCAATATAGTACACAAGATTTAGACAACCTATTTTGTATTCCTATAAATAAATACGAATTAGTAGAAAATAACGAAAGGTGTATATTCTCTATTCAGCCACTGACAAGTATGTATCAATACTATCTTATAAACGATAATACAGGTGATATGTGGAAATTTCAGTGGAGTACTAAGGGGGATGATTATAGATGGATTGAAAGATTCAGATAAATATTACTTCCAATATGCAGCCATTGTTCATTTGGGTAATTTGTATAATTGCTATTTCGGTTATTGTAATAGCGATGGTACGAACACGCCTAAAAAACAAATCCAAAGAGCTTGCAGAAAAGCTAAACCATATATCTGCATATAGCGAGAAATCAAATTATGAGCAAGCAAAAGAGAGATTATCGGCTCTTAAGGAGGGGGCGTTTATAGATATTCCCTCAGACTTAAATAATGGCTTTTATGGCAGGGTAATCTCCGCAACGCAAGAAAAAGATTTCATCAATCATTATAAGGTACATTTCCAAGAGGCATATTCACTTCTGAAGAAACTTAAAGCCTTTAACATCACTCCATCAGAAACCATATCCAAATTCATTAACGACTTTGGAAGAATCAACAAACTTGTAAAACAACATAATGATGGTGTTATAACCTTTCTACTTGACACGCACAGGGACTTTTTTCGACCATTGCCTAAAATACCCATTAGACAAGCAACAAAGACGCTCAATTGTTTCAGAAGAGGATAATTGTTTAGTAGTCAGCAGTGCAGGTAGTGGTAAAACCTCTTCAATTGTCGGTAAGGTTAAATATCTCACCGAAATCAAGGGTATAGCACCTGAAAGAATTTTACTTATCAGTTATACCAACAAAGCAGCAGCCGAACTAACCGAAAGAATGGCGACCAATGGATTGAAAGGTTACACATTCCATAAGTTAGCCATTGATATTATAGGCAAAACGACAGGTACAAAACCATCTATTTGCGACAATACAGATTCATTGTTTGTAGATATATATCACAAATTGTTAGATAAATCGTCTTTCAAGAAAAGTATAGTGGAATACTTTATTGATTACCAAACGAATGAAGCTGATTGGGAACAACGCAAGAATGAAAGACGGGAGCAATTATCAGGACTAAAGAATGTGCAGCTAAAGGCGATGTTCCCCGATATGGACGGCAGAGCCATATATGTGAGAAGTGAACAAGAACAAAAAATATGTTTTGCTTTGTCCTCGCTGGGAGTGAAATTCAGATATGAAGAACCATACGAACATCAATTAGCAGATGAGATGCACTCACAATATCGTCCCGACTTCTCAATATATTTTAAGCAAGGAGGAGTAACCAAACGCATCTATTTGGAACATTTCGGAGTTGATGAACATAGTCTTGTCCCTGCTTGGTTTGCAAAAAGATAAAAATATAACCTACGAAGAAGCCAATAAGAAATATAATGACGGTATAACTTGGAAGAAAACGGCTCACGAGAAATTTGGCACACAACTGTTAGTAACCATCAAGTGCTGATTTCCATTATTCTGATATTAGGGATAAACTCCGTAAACTATTAGCTGAGGCGGGTGTGCCAATCCAAGAAAAGACAGATGAGGAGTTATACGATTTAGTACTACCCAAAGGCAGCAAGCAGGAAAAGGCGTTTATACGACTTGTTGTTACTTTCGTTACATTGGTAAAATCAAGTTGTAAATCAGTTAAAGAGGTTTTAAAACAAGCCAAAAATGCAGATGATGAACGAAGTGTGTTTATCATCAAGAATATATTTCAACCTGTATATGAACGCTACATAAATGCGTTAAGCGATAGTAACCAAATTGATTTTACCGATGCTATTCTTCAAGCCACTGAGATATGTCGTACTTCACACCCTGTTGAATATGATTATATCATAGTGGATGAGTTTCAAGATATATCTGTTGACCGTTACAACTTCTTGAAAGTATTGCGAGAGGGTAATCCTCCTGCAAAGTTGTATTGTGTGGGTGATGATTGGCAGTCTATTTATCGTTTTTCGGGAAGTGATATGGCTCTATTCAATCAATTCCCCGAATATTTTGGAGCAACGGAGATAAACAAGATTGAAACTACATACAGGTTTGGAGAGCCTTTGGTTTCTTTATCGTCGAACTTTATACAACGCAATAAAGCCCAAATACAAAAGAATATCCATTCGTTCAGCTCAGAAATGAGAACCGAGTTGGAATTCTATGCTTATGATAGACGAGATTATTGCAATACGATAGGGCAACTTGTTGCTTCTATTCCATCAGATAAATCAATATTTCCTATTGGGACGTTACTCCTTTGACGATTATTACCTCTCTTTTATGTATCAATCCATTAAAGAGGGTAATAGATTCTACTATGTGATAGGAGGACGAAAAATAGAGTTTTTAACCGTACATAAGTCAAAAGGTCTTGAAGCGAATTATGTAATACTCTTACAATGCAATAAAGATACATACGGTTTCCCATCACAGGTGAGTGACGACCCTGTGCTTAACTATGTGCTCACTAAGAGCGACCAATTCCCATACGGAGAAGAAAGAAGATTATTCTATGTTGCAATAACAAGGGCTAAGATAAAAACGCTTGTATTATACGATAAGCGTTTCCCGTCTGTATTTGTGGATGAATTCTTGCACCCCGAAAAGGTGTCAGAAGAAAGCTATGTAAAGCACCCTAACGCCAATAAAAGATGGACAAGAAGTGCAGACCAATTTTTATTGAAACTGCACAATGAAGGTAAGAGTGTCAAATATATTGCAAACAAAATGGGTAGAAGTCAAACTTCGATTGTAATGCGATTAAACAAACTAAAAAAATAGTCGAACTTTTTCTTTGATGTACCTTGTGTACATCGGACTATTCTATTATTTTTGTACACAGAAACGAGTTACTTGAAAGCAATTCAAGGTAGAACGCAGCAGATTGTACCGTTGCCAAGTCATTACCTCAAAAACGGGTAATTATCCCAAAGTCCTTTGTATAAGGTACTAACAGAAGTTTTCCAGAATTACAATAAAAATCTGTAAATAAAATAAATAATACGTCTCCAATCATGCAACTCTTTTACGCGCCGGACATCGTCCCCCCGCTCCATACGCTGAGCGAGGAGGAGTCGAAACACTGCATCCGCGTACTGCGGCTCCAGCGCGGCGGGCGCATCCATATAACTGACGGACGGGGCAATTTATTTTGTTGCGAAATCACCGACGACAATCCCCGGCGCTGTACCGTGCGGGTCGTCAGCGCCGAAGCCTGCTTCGAAAAACTGCCCTACGCGCTGACGATGGCCGTCGCGCCGACCAAAAATTCGGACCGTTTCGAGTGGTTTCTGGAAAAAGCCACCGAGGTGGGCGTCACGGCCGTCGTTCCGCTGGAAACGGAACACAGCGAACGCCGGGTCTTCAAGCCCGAGCGGGGCGAGAAGGTCGTCACCGCGGCGCTGAAACAGTCGCTCAAGGCCTACCGCCCCGTGCTGCACCCGCTCACGCCCTTCCGCCAAGCGGTGCTGTCGGCCCCCGAGGGGCGGAAATTCATCGCCCACTGCGCCCCTGCGCAGTCGTCGGCCGGGAAGGCCTACCTGGCCCGCACGCTCCGTCCGGGCGAGACGGCCACGGTCTTCATCGGCCCCGAGGGCGACTTCTCGCCGAGCGAAATCGCCTTCGCGCTGGCCAGCGGTTTCGAAGAGATCACCCTCGGACAGCAGCGCCTGCGCACCGAGACCGCAGCCCTCGCGGCGGTGGTCATGGCAGCGGTGGTCAACGGTTAGGAATGCAATAAAACTCTGAAATATGTTTTTTCTCTACCTGCTAATCGCCTTGACAGCGGTGGCGGCGGCCATTTTCGCCGCGCCGCTGCGGCACAAAGTCTGGACAGCCCTGGCCCTCACGGCCGCCGGCGCCCTGTGGTGCTCGGCGCGCGCCGTCGGGGTGCTTGCCGGAGCGGGCAGCGCCCCCGTGTGGTCGATCCCCGGCACGCTTTTCGGCGGCGACACCGGCTCGATGGACGGGCTTTCGGCGCTGTTCGTCATCATCATCTCGGTCGGCGCCGTCGCCGCCGTGCTCTACTCGCGGGGCTACCTGGCCCACTGCCTCGCGGAGAAATCCCCGGCCCACATCTCGCTGCACTACACGGCGCTGGTGGCGATGTTCTACGCCATGCTGGGCGTGGTCCTTTCGGACGGAGGCTTCTCGTTCCTCTTTTTCTGGGAGCTGATGACCGTGGCATCGTTCCTGCTGATCCTCTTCGACGCCCAGCGGCGCGAGGTCCGGCGCGCGGCGCTCTCCTACCTGATCATGATGCACATCGGCTTCGTGCTGCTCGTCATCGGCTTCGTACGGCTCGACGCGGCCTGCGGCGCCGCCACGTTCGGCGCGCTGGGCGACTACTTCCGCACGCAGCCCGGCCTGCCGCTGCTGCTGGTGTTCCTGGCGGGCTTCGGCATGAAGGCGGGACTTTTCCCGATGCACGTCTGGCTCCCGGAGGCGCACCCCGCGGCCCCGTCGCACGTCTCGGCCCTGATGTCGGGCGTGATGATCAAGACGGGCGTCTACGGCATCCTGCGCGTGACGGCCGCGCTGGGAGAACAACCTCTCCTGCACACCGCCGGAGTGATCCTGCTCGCATCGGGCGTCGTCACGGGGCTGTGGGGCGTGATCCTCGCAGCCGTGCAGAACGACGTGAAACGCCTCCTGGCCTACTCCTCGATCGAGAACGTCGGCGTCATCCTCATCGGACTCGGCGTCGCCGCGCTGGGCAAATCCTCGGGCAACCAGCTCGTCGCGCTGTGCGGCGTCACGGGCGCCCTGCTGCACACGCTCAACCACTCGCTGTTCAAGAGCCTGCTCTTTTTCGGCGCGGGCAACATCCTCTCGCAGACCCGCTCGACGTCGCTCGACGCGCTGGGCGGACTTGCGAAGCACATGCCCCTCACGGCGATCCTCTTCCTCACGGGCACGGCGGCCATCTGCGCCCTGCCGCCCCTCAACGGCTTCGTCTCCGAACTGCTGATCTATCTCGGGATGCTCGACGGCATCGCCTCGGGCAGCAACACCCTGGCTTCCGCCGCCGGACTGGCCGCGCTGGCACTGATCGGCGGACTCGTCGTCCTGGCCTTCACCAAACTCTACGGCACGGTCTTCCTCGGCTCGCCCCGCACCCACGAGGTCGCCGAGTCGTCCGAGGCCGACGCCTTCCGCATCGCGGCGATGGCCCTGCCGCTCGCAGGCATCCTGTTCGTGGGGCTGTTTCCGCGGGCGGCCGTCTCGGCCGTGACCCGTGCCGCGGGTTTCTTCCTCCGCACCCCGGCCGATGCCGCCGACTGGCTGCTCTCGCCGCCGCTCGCCGCCGCGGGACGCACGGCCTGGCTCCTGATCGCCGTCGTGGCCCTGCTGCTGTGGCTCCGCCGCCGCACGCTGCGCACGCGCACCGTCGCCAAAGGTCCCACGTGGGGCTGCGGCTTCACGGCGCCGAACGTCCGGATGCAGTACACGGGCGAATCCTTCTCCGAAGGGCTTCAATCCATCGCCACGTCGCTGACCCAGAACAGCGGCCAGGGCTCCCCCGTGGGCAAGGGCGAGATCTTCCCCGCGGCCCACTCGTTCGACATCGGCCACCGCGACCGCATCGGCCGGCTGTTCGCCGCCTGGTGGGTCGAGCTGCTGCGCGTGATCAACCAGCGCGTGATGCGCCTGCGCACGGGCAAAATCAACCATTACATCCTTTTCGCACTGGCTTTCCTGGGGCTGGTGTTCCTGTTGTCGGTATTTAACGTGATTTAAGATGGCAGCACTCAACACACTCCTTCTTCTGCTGGCGGCCCTGGCGATTCCGGGACTGATCAACCGCACCCGCGCGCTGCTCGCGGGCCGCCGGGGCATCCGCTTCGCCCAGCACCTCTACGACGTGCGCCTGCTGCTGCGCAGGGCGCCGTCTACTCCCCCACGACGACCGCCGTGTTCCGCGCGGCCCCGTCCGTCACGCTCGGCACGGCCCTCGTCGCCGCGCTGTTCGTCCCCGTGGGCGACCTTCGCCCCGTGCTGTCGTTCGACGGCGATCTGGTCGCCTTCACCTACCTCCTGGCCCTGGGCCGCGTGGCCCTCATCCTCGCGGCGATGGACACCGGAAGTTCGTTCGAGGGCATGGGCGCCAGCCGCGAAGCCCTGTACGGCGCGCTGGTCGAACCGGCGCTGATGCTCGTCTTCGGCACGCTGGCCCTGCTGTCGGGCTACACCTCCTTCGCCGCGATCTTTTCGGGCGACGCCGTGAACGGGGTGCAGTTGGTCGTGGTGCTGCTGCTGGCGGCCTACGTACTCGTGAAGATCGTCTTCACCGAGGCCGGGCGTGTGCCGGTCGACGACCCCCGCACGCACCTCGAGCTGACGATGATCCACGAGGTGATGTGCCTCGACTACTGCGGCGTCGACCTGGCCTACATCAAGATCGGCGGATGGCTCAAGACCGCCGCGCTGTCGGTGCTCGCCGCCGACGCCGTCGCCGCGACCTGCTGCCCCCGCTGGTGGGCGGCGGCCCCGCTCGCGGTGCTCGTCACGGGGCTTTCGGTGGGCATCGTCGAATCGACGCAGGCCCGCAACAAACTCTCGCGCAACACCACATTCATTCTCACCATCGCGGCTCTGGCGGCTCTGGTTTTCTTCACGGGCTACCTGCTGCAACTAAACATCGGTCTGCAATGATACTTCCGCTGATCATCCTCTACGTCGTGACGCTCGTCTACCTGGCCATCACCGAGCGTTTCCGCACTTTCGCTTCGCTGATCGGCCTCCAGGGATGGCTGCTGTTCGCCGTCGCCCTGGTGCGGCTGCACGCCATCAACCCCGCCGAACTGGCCTTCATCTGCCTCGAAACCCTGCTTTTCAAGGGTATCCTCGTTCCGGGACTGCTTTTCGCCGTCATCCGCCGCACGAAGATCAACCGCGTCTGGCGCTCCGGCTCCACACAGTCCGGATCGCTGCTGCTGTCGCTCGTGGCGCTGGCCGTGAGCGCCTCGGTCACCTATTACATCGCCGACACGACCATCGACCTCGTCTTCTTCGGCGTGGCGTTCTACTCCTGCTGAGCGGCCTGATCCTGATCGTCCTGCGCTCGCGCATCTTCTCGCACATGGTCGGCTTTCTGGTGATCGAGAACGGCGTGTTCCTCTTTTCGATGGCCATAGGCGTCGAAATGCCGCTACTCATCAACATCGCCATCCTGCTCGACATCCTGATCTCGGTGCTGATGCTGGGTATCTTCTTCACCAAGATCGACGGCAAGATACACGCCGACGACGCCGATTCACTCACCAACGTAAAGGACTGACGCCATGATCTGCTACCTCATTTTCAGCGTCCTCATCGCGGCGGCGGCCTTCACGGCCCGCCGCCGGAGCCTGCTGCGCCTCACGGGCGCGGCCTTCTACGCCGTACAGGCGGCCTTCGCCGTTCGGATCGTCGCCGGAGGGCTTTACGGCGAAACCTCGGCCGTGTGGTTCGCCTTCGACGCCGCGGGCACGCTCTTCTACTGCCTGCTCTGCATCGTCTCCGCCTTTGCCTTCTTCCACTCGAAGGCCAGCCTCCACGACTGCGACCTGCGCCAGACCCGCACCTACGCGGGCCTGCTGATGCTCCTGACCACAGCCATAGCAGGAGCCTATTTCGCCTCGAACCTCGCCGTGACGTGGATCTTCCTCGAAGCGACGACGCTCTGCTCGGCGGGCATCATCTACCACCGCCGCACGGCGCAGGCGCTCGAAGCGGCTTGGAAATACGTCTTCGTCTGCTCGACGGGCATCGCCATGGCCTACCTGGGCATCCTGCTACTGGCCGCCGCCACCGACTGCGAAACGCTTTCGACTACGCCACCGTCGCCGCCGCGGCCCATCGGGCAGCGCGCTCTACCTGAAGACGGCCTTCCTGCTGATTCTCTGCGGTTACAGCTGCAAGGTGGAGCTGTTCCCGCTCTACACCGTGGGCGTCGACGCCAATTTCGCCGCCCCGCCCCTGCCTCGGCCTTGATCTCCACGGGACTGGTCAACGCCGGATTCCTGGCGCTGCTGCGGGTCTACAACTGCTCGCCACGGAGGTCTTCCCGTGGGTGCGCTCCGTGCTGCTGCTCATCGTGGGTGCTATCACTGGTGCGTCGGCGCGCTTTTCCTGCGCCGCACCAACAACTACAAGCGCTTCCTCTCCTACTCCACGGTCGAGAACATGGGCATCGCGGCCATCGGGCTGGGCATCGGGGGCATCGGGGTATGGGCCGCCGTGTTCCACGTCGTCTGCCATACGCTCATCAAGAGCAGTCTGTTCCTGCAGATCGCCGTCGTGCGGCAGGTCTACGGCAGCTACCGCATCAACCGCATCGGCGACTATATCCACATCAACCGCGTGGGAGCCGTCGGCCTGCTGACGGGCATGGTCGTACTGCTGGCCTTCCCACCCTCACCGCTGTTCGTCTCCGAGCTGATGATCCTCAAGCAGGTCATCACCGACGGCCGCTGGTGGCTCGTCACGGGCATCATGTTGCTGCTGTGCCTGGTCATCTACTTCTTCTGCTCGCGCCTGCTGCGCCTCTGCTACCAGCCCCGGCAGGACGAACTGCACCCCTCGGCGACCGACCGCGCACTGTCGTGGTCGGCGCTGTCGCTGCTCGCCGCCGCCATCGGCCTGGGGCTTTGGCAGCCCGCATTTTTCCGGGAACTGATCGACAGAATCGCATCGCTATGAATTATTACATAACCGACAACACCGGCGCCTCCGTCGCGCTGAACGACATCCCCGAAGTCTCCTATGCCGCCCTCTACGAGGACCTTCGCATAAAACTCTCCGAGGCGCGCTACCACGTAGCCCACTATTTCGCCCTTCCGTCGGGCGGGAGCATGCGCTTCTTCCTGCTGCTGCTCGACGACGCCGAGCACCGCGTGCTGATCACTTCGCACACCACGGACTACTACGACGAGACGGCGCTCCCGTCGCTCACGGCCCTGCACCCGCAGATGCACCCCTTCGAGCGCGACATCTCGGAACGTTACGGCGTGCGCTTCGACGGCATGCCGTGGCCCAAGCCGCTGCGTTTTCCCCGACCGGTTCGACCGCGGCAGTACGATGGACAACTACCCTTTCTACACGATGGAGGGCCGTTCGCTGCACGAAGTGAACGTCGGCCCGATTCATGCGGGAATCATCGAACCGGGCGCGTTCCGCTTCATCTGCAACGGCGAGCAGGTGCTCCACCTCGAAATCGCGCTGGGATACCAGCACCGCGGCGTCGAGGCGGCCTTCGAAACGACCGCGAACCGTCTGCGGCAGATGTGCCTCGCGGAGTCCGTCGCCGGGGACAGCGCCGTGGCGCACGCCACGGCCTTCGCCCGGGCCGTCGAGAAACTCACCGGCCGCGAAGTCCCGGCGGCGCTGGAGTGCGAACGCGCCGTAGCGCTCGAACTGGAACGGATGGCGATGCAGATCGCCGACACGGGCGCTCTCTGCATGGACGTCGGCTACCAGCTGGGACAGGTAGCCTGCGAAGCGCTCCGGACGATGACGATCAACACCACGCAGGCGTGGTGCGGCAACCGCTTCGGCAAGGGGCTGATCCGCCCCCTGCGGCACGAACCACCCGCTGACGGCCGAAAAGGCGGCGATGATCCGCCGCAACGTGCGCAGATCGCCCGCCGTTACGACGAAGTGCGCCGCGACATCAAGTCGTCGCCCTCGCTGCTGGCCCGCTTCGAGCAGTGCGGCATCGTGCCGCGCGAGGAGATGCTCCGCATCGGCGGCGTGGGTCAGGCGGCCCGCGCGAGCGGCGCGGCCCGCGACATCCGCACCACGCACCCGTGGGGCGTTTTCGCCGGAGCGCTGCGCCACGAAAGCGTCGTCGAACGCCAGGGCGACGTGATGGCGCGTCTGATGGTGCGCTGCCGCGAGGTGCTGCAATCGGCCGGGTATATCGACCGCCTGCTCGACCTCCCCGGACAGGAATACGCCAACGCCGGAAACCCGCGCCCGGACTACGCGGCGCCGCTGGCCCCCTCGTCGCTCGCGTTCGGGCTGGTCGAGGGGTGGCGTGGCGAAACGTGCCACGTCCTGCTGACCGACGCCCAAGGCCGCATCGCCGCCTGCCGCATCAAGGACCCCAGCCTGCACAACTGGCTGGCGCTGGCGCTGGCCGTGCGCGGCGAAGGCATTTCGGACTTCCCGATCTGCAACAAGAGTTTCAACCTCTCCTACTGCGGTCATGACCTGTAACCGGGCCGTTCAGCGCCCCGCCAGGTCCCGGCTCGCAGCGTACCGCCGCGTTTGCAAGTCTGCCCCCCGCTTCGGCGGGGGCTTAACATACGGGCGAACCACTTCGGCCTTTCTTTTGTTCAATTTCAGGGAAAGAGTTGCCCATTAACCGGCTTTTCGCTAATTTTGTCAGATATATTCCATTCGTTATGATCTTTCCGAAAATAAAGGTGCTGCACAGCCACGGACGGCAGGCGATCCCCGATCTCGACGCCGTGGAGCTGACTCCGGAATTCCGGGGCCGCCCCTGCCTGACCGAGACCCGAGACGACGCCGACGCGCAGCGTGCCGCCGCAATGTGCCACGGGGGCCTTCACGGCCGCGCCCCTTGCACTCGACCTGGGGCGCTGCCTCTTCTGCGGCGAATGCGCGCGCATCGCGCCCCGCAACGTCCGTTTCACCAACGACTACCGCATCGGCTCGCCCACGCGCCAGGGGCTTGTCGTCCGCCCGGGCGACACCCGCGTGGCCTTCGACGCCGGAAAGGTGCGTCCCGAAATCCGCCGCTGCTTCTCCCGTGCGCTCCAGCTGCGCGAAGTCTCGGCCGGAGGCGACGCATCGGTCGAAATGGAGCTGGGCGCCACGGGCAACGTGAACTTCGACCTCGGCCGCTTCGGCATCGGCTTCACGGCCTCACCGCGCCATGCCGACGGCGTGGTGGTCTCCGGACCCGTCACGGCCAACATGGCCGAGGCGCTGGAAATCTGCTACGACGCCGTCGCGGAACCCAAAATCCTCGTCGCCTGCGGTTCGGAGGCCTGCTCGGGCGGCCTGTTCGCCGACAGCCGCGCCGTCGACCGCACGTTCTTCGACAGCCACACCCCGGACCTCTGGCTGCCCGGCGCACCGACCCACCCGATGACCTACATCGACGGGATGATGAACCTGCTGGGCCGCAAAACCCGCCAATGACGATGCAGAGCCTCACGACCATCTTCGTTTCGTTCCTGAAAATCGGGATGTTCACCTTCGGGGGCGGCTACGCCATGCTGCCGCTGATCGAGCAGGAGCTGATCACCAAGCGCAGGTGGATCGAGCAGAAGGAGTTCCTCGACCTGCTGACCCTCGCGCAGTCGGTCCCCGGCCCGATCGCCGTCAACACCTCGGTATTCGTGGGCTACAAGGTCCGCGGACTGCGCGGCGCGGCGGCAGCCCTGCTGGGCACGGTGACACCGTCGTTCGTCATCATCCTCGTGATCGCCGTCTTCTTCGCCGACATCCGCCACAATCCGGTCGTCGACGCGGCCTTCAAGGGCATGCGCCCGGCTGTCGTGGCGCTGATCATCGGCCCGGTGCTCTCGCTCGCACGCGGCATGCACTGGTCGATGCTGGTCGTCATCGCCGCCTCGGCCCTGGCCATCTGGTGGCTCGACTGGTCGCCGATCTGGATCCTCGCCGCGGCCGCCGCGCTGGGCATCGCATGGGAACTGACAATCGCTAAAAAGGTAAGGAAATGATCCTCTGGCAACTTTTCATCAGCTACCTCAAGATCGGATTCTTCGGATTCGGCGGAGGCTACGCCATGCTGTCGCTGATCCAGAACGAAGTGGTCGTGCAGCACCAATGGATGACCAACGCCCAGTTCGCCGACATCGTCGCCGTGTCGCAGATCACCCCCGGACCCATCGCCATCAACTCGGCGACCTACGTGGGTTACAGCGTCGGCATCCAGACCGGGCACACCTGGTGCGGCATCCTCGGTTCGGCGATCGCCACCTTCGCCGTCTGCCTGCCGTCGCTGACGCTGATGATCCTCGTGGCGCGTTTCTTCATGCGCCTCAAGGGCAACCGGCTGGTCGAAGGAGCCATGCGGGGCATGCGGCCCGCGGTGATCGGCATGATCGCCGCGGCCGCGCTGCTGCTGATTTTCCCCCGCAGCAGCGCCCCCGACGACCGGAACTTCATCGACGCCTGGAGCTGGGTGCTCTTCGGCGGTGTTTTCGTGGGTTCGTGGCGCAAGGTCGACCCCATCCTGCTGATCGTCCTCTCGGCCGCCGCGGGAATCCTGATTTACTACGTATTCCAATAACCCGACACACTACTAAGAAATCCCTGAAAAAACGGTTCGAAAACCGGAATGTCGGCGACTGCCATACCCGGCGGATCACCGGCTGCATGGGAAAACCCCACCGCTTCCTGACCGACGCGCTGGAGATGTTCAAGACAACGGACGTCGCGTCCGACATCGCCGACAAACAGATCGTCATCGACCTTCTGCGCTGCTATTACGACCAGCGTACGCAGGCCATCCTGCCCGAACAGCTGGGAGAGTCCCTGTGGTCGGCGGATACGAATATCGGCAAGGCATTCGGCAGGATGCTCGCCGGCAAAAAGGAGCAGAACTGGCTCGGCATGATTCCAAGGGCTTTCGACACGCGCCATTTCGAGGCGAACGAGGAAAAGCTCGAAACGATGATCGCCAAACTGGAAAAACGCTACCGATAGGTCAGACGGCGGCCAACACCGCACCTCCCGCCAACAGCAGCAGCAGGAACGCGGCGAGAAACAACAGTCCCAGAATGGCGACCAGAGTTCCGATACAACCCCATCGCTGTCCGCCGCCGGGCAGCGGGTCGGTCAGCAGGGCGACGATCAGTCCCACCAGCGGGGTGAAAATCACGCTTATCAAAAAAGCCCAGCCGAAACCGATGCGTCGGTGGCTGCCGATGATGCCCACCAGCACGGCGAGGAAACAGCCGCTCAAAATTCCGAATAGTACTGCAAGAATACTCATATCACGCGTTTTAATTCGTTTGGTTATCCACTGTTTTTTAACCGCAAAAGTACCAAAACTGCGTTGTAAACGCAGGGGTATTGCCGCTTTTTTGGTCGGCAACTAACCGCGGGTTTCGCCCGCGGGATGTTATGTACTTTTTGGCCGCAAAAAGTACCAAAAACTCTCCGACAGATGCCTCCGCCTACTTCGTCCCGTCTAACGTTCGAAACGGGCGCCTATTCGCGGGGGCGCACGCGCCCCGGCCCCGTTTCTTATCACTTTTAGCCGGGCCTTCGTTTGACGGCTCCGGCATCGAGCCGGGATCTTTCGCCGCCTGTGACGGCGGGAAGTTGTCCGCATTATCGCTTGGAGCGCCGTTCCCGCGAAAGCGACATGCGGATGGTTTTGGTGCTACCTTTTGACACCAAAAGGTAGCTACTCCCCGCGGTACTCGCCGCGGTTCAGTCTTTTTGCCGCCAAAAATACAATCCTACCGCGTAAACCGGTAATAGGTTCCCAACGGCAGTTGCTTGCCGGCCCGGTCGGTGAAACACAACTCGCCCCACTGCTCCTCGCGCGGCGCACCGAACGCCTGCCTCACGGCCGTGCGGGCCAGCGTCGACGAGAGACCCATCGAATAGAGGTTCAGAACCAGAAACGCTCCCCGGGGTTCGAGCAGCTGCGCGCAGCACTCCAGCATTTCGCCGATGTTGTCCTCCAGAATCCACCGCTCGCCGTCGGCCCCGCGCCCGTAAGCCGGGGGATCGAGGATGATTCCGCGGTAACGGCTGCCGCGGCGCACTTCGCGCCGGACGAATTTCAGCGCATCCTCGACGATCCACCGCACGCCCTCCAGGCCGCTCAGCTCCATGTTCTCGCGCGCCCACGTCACCACCTGCTTCACCGAATCGACGTGCGTCACCTCGGCCCCGGCGGCCCGGGCCGCCAGCGTCGCGCCGCCCGTGTAGGCGAAGAGGTTCAGCACCTTGGGGGCGCCACCTCCCGAAACACTCGAACCGAACTCCGCAACACGCTCGCCGCCAGACGGTTCACCTCCGGCCAAAGCCCGGCAGCTGTCGTAGATGAAATTCCAGTTGGCGGCCTGCTCGGGGAAGATGCCCACATGCTTGAACGACGTAAGCCCCAGCCGCATGCGCAGCCGCATCCGCTTATAGGCATACTCCACCGTCCAGCGGTCGGGCCTTCCGGCGACAGACGCCATTCGCCCCGCTCGTCGCTGCGGGCGTCGCGCAGGAATGCGGCGTCGGCCATGCGGCGCCACTCCTCTTCGGAAAGCGTCCGCCGCCAGATGGCCTGCGGCTCGGGACGGCGCGTCACATAACGCCCGAAACGCTCCAGTTTCTCGAAATCGCCCGTGTCGATCAGTTCGTAATCGTTGAAATCGGGTGTAAGCTGTTCCTGCATGGATCGGTTTCTATTTTTTACATTCGTCTATCAATGCCATTTCGCATGCCTGGCAGTCGAACTCCAGCCGGTAACGGCAGGCGCCGTGTTCCAGAAACAGGTCGCCGCGCAGCCGCGGATGCTCCCGGAGACATTCGCCGATCTCGCGGCGGATGCAGTAGGCCGACCGCATGACCCGATGCCCGGCGGTCGCCGGCGCGAGGTCCAGCCCCCGTTCGATCTGCCACACCCCGTGGTCGCGGTAGAACGCCTCGGCCAGCCGGTTGGTGACGTTCTCCTCGGCCGTCAGCCGCTCCGAAGGGTATTTCGCAGCGGGATTCTCGGACAGGATGCGGTGTTCCGGCCGCCGCTCCCGGCGCACGAGTTCGAGTGCGGCCAGCGCTTCGCGGCGCAGTTCCGCGGCCAGCGACGCCGGCACGAACCACTCTGCGCCCCGCACTTCGGCTTCGCGGACCACAAAGATCGTGTCGCCCGACTTCATCGCCTGGGCACGCAGCGCGGCGGCATTGGCGTCGGGATTCTTCGCCGGGTCGAGCCGCACGGCCCGCACGGCCGAGACCGCAACGCCCTCACAATCCGTATAAGTGAGTTTCAGCCCTTCGGCCGTCGCCTCCGCCGCGGCCGTCGCCGGAATCACCCGCCGCGTGCGGCTGCGTTCCACGGCCAGCGTGAATCGACGGTCGAAATTGCGGCGGACCTCCGCCCCGGGCGCGATTCCCTCCATGCGGTTGGGCGTGATGCGGCGGCCCTCCACGGCATTGACGTTGGTTCCGGTCACGCCGCGCGGCGTCAGGAAGCAGACACCGTCGCCCGGCGCAAGGTCGTGCCCGCCGTCGAGCGTGAACGTGCCGCCCGAAACGCCCGCCACGCGACCCACCCGCTCGCCGACAGCTTTCGGAGTGTCGAACGACGCCACCCCGGCGCGTTTTCCGTCCAGAAAGTATTCAGACTCCCCGCGCGTGAAACTCTTCGACGGGTCGGGTGTGAAATCCGGGACGCTCTCGCCGACGGACGACCGCCGAAACCCCGGCCGCAGGGCCAGCGCCTCGTCCACCGCCCGGCGGTAGTAGGCCACAACGTTGCGGATATAAGCGAGATCCTTGAGCCGACCTTCTATCTTGAATGAAGTAACGCCCGCATCCAGCAGATCGCCAATGCGTTGCGAAAGGTTCATGTCGCGTACCGACAGCAGGTGCTTCCCGGCGATCCAGGTCCGGCCACGCCCGTCGGTCAGGTCCCAGGCCAGGCGGCAGGGCTGGCTGCACGCCCCGCGGTTGCCGCTGCGCGCGGACATCGACCGCGAGAGAAAACAGCGGCCGCTGTAACCCACGCAGATCGCCCCGTGGACGAAACATTCGACCTCGGCCGCCGTGGCCGAGCAGATCGCCCGGATCTCGTCCAGCGACAGGTTCCGTTCGAGGATCACCCGCGCAAAGCCCGCCTCGCCCAGAACCGCGCCCCTTCGGGCGTGCGGTTCGAAACCTGCGTCGAGGCGTGCAGTTCCACCGGAAGGTCCATCCGCCGCAGAGCCATGTCCTGCACGATCAGCGCGTCGACGCCCGCGGCGATCAGCGCCCGGGCCTGCCGTTCGGCGGCCTCCAGTTCGTCGTCCCACACGAGCGTGTTGAGCGTGGCATGGACCCGCACCCCGAAGCGGTGGGCGTACTCCACGACCCGGGCGATCTCCCCGTCGGAGTTCCCTGCGGCCTGCCGCGCGCCGAACCGCGCGCCGCCGATATAGACCGCATCGGCGCCGTAATCCACGGCCGCCGCGGCCGAGGCGTAATCTTTGGCAGGAGCTAACAGTTCGACGGGTTTCATTTCTTTCTTTTTGCAAAAGTAACAAAAAGCGGTCAATATCGGGACTCCGCCGCCGGAAAATCGCGGTAACCGCCGCCGGAGCGGAGGTTATCAGCGATCATTCAACGACTTACGCACGACATGGTCAATATTTAACAAAAATCGTTCTTTCCCTCCGGACCCGGAACACTCCCGCAACAACAATATCCGACAAGCAAAACAGCCACAGCCGAAAAACAGCCTGTTCTTTTCTAATTTATTATTAATCAACCATATACATACATATTCAACCAAAAAAGAAGCAGACGGAAAAGATTCGCACGACAATATTTTCTGGTTTTCCAGAAGACATTCGGACAAATTTTTCTTATATTGTGCCGCAAATAAACAAGTCCAAAAATTCGGTATGATGCAATTTTCAGCAAATACGGTTCTCCGGAAACGGGATACCGTACCTATCCATTTTTTATTCCTAATCCAATTTTTATGAGAAGATGCTTTACGCTATTGACGGTTCTCGTCCTCTGCGCCGCAAGCGGCTGCGATGACAAGAACAAAGAGGAGGTCGCGGATGTGATCGTCCTCTCGCGAAGCAGTGTCGCGTTCGCCCAGAAAGGCGGAACGACCACCGTCGCGGTAGCCACGCCCTCCGACTGGAAGGTGAGCTGTCCGGACGATTGGGTGACGCTGGTTTCCGAAGACGGTCTGCTGACCATTTCCGTGACAGGCAATACGACCGACGATGTCCGCAGTTCGAAAATCGCCGTGGAAACGGCCGGCGACAAACAGGAAATCACCGTTCACCAGGCGTTCTCTCGGGAAACGGTCCTGCTGTCCACCACCGCTTCGGACGAAATTTCGCTGGATTCCGAAGGCGAGAGCGTTCTCTTCACCGTGGTCACCAACGGCCAGTGGAGCGTCACGAGCGACGCCGACTGGGTTTCGGTCGAAAGCGACCCGGTCAGCGGAACGGTACGCGTCGGCGCCCCGCGCAATCCCGACGCACACCGCGACGCGACGCTCACCGTCCGTTCGACCAAAGGCTCCGCTACGGAAACCTGCAAAGTGTCCGTTTCACAAATCTCACGCGAGGAAAATCCCTATTATCAGATGCTGGGATATTACGGGCTTTATGCGGAAAACTGGTATTACGGCCGTGAGCCGATCGGCGTGAGCGGCACGGGCACGTTCTGCACCGTCGAAGAGAAAGAGTACCGCAAAAGTTTCTACATCAAGAACCTGTTCCTGACGGGCACGGTCGTGGAAGCCGCCTACGACAAAAACACCCAAACCATGTCGATCGAACTCGGCAGGCTCTGCTACACCCGCGAGATCTCCTCGACGGTCTCGCGCTTCCACTACCTGTACTCGATCAACATGCAGGGCGGAGGTTTCCACAACGGCATGCTGACCGGCAGGCTGGGAGAGGGTTACAACGACGACGCGGACGAAAACCGCAAGGCGATCCTTCTGACCGGATTCGAGCCGCCGTACACCACGCTGGGCATCATCGGATACCAGGAGCAGCAGTGGCTGTCGTTCGGCGACCTCTACTACGCCACCGGCACGATGTACCTCGTGGACTGGGACATTCCGGCCGACACCGGCACGGCTTCGACCTCCGTCACCCGGGCCGCCGACGGCATCGCCCCCTCGGACCGCACCTTTCCCGTATCGAAACATTAAACCGCAGCACACATGAAAAAATTATATGCACTGACAGCTTTACTGCTCGGCATGATGGGGTGCTCCGAAGAGACGATCACCTACACCAACCCCGTTCCGGGCGACGAACCGTCCGGCGTCGCGGCCGAACTGGGCATCTCGTCGAAAAACACATGGTTCGCCGCTGAAGACGAACGCAACGCCTCGATCGGCTTCAAGAGCCTGGGCGGCGAAGTCGTCGTGGACATCCGGACCAACACGACCTGGAAATACGACGCCGTCAACGCCGGCTGGCTGACCATCGAGAAAGACGATGTCGCCGACCAGCTCATCCTGAGCTGCGGGGGCAACAAGGTCGAGGAGCAGCAGCAGGCTACGATCACCATTACCGCCGGCGACAAGACCGCGACCATCTCCACCAAGCAGAACGCATACGGCACGCTCGAAATCGCCGCATCGAAAAACAATTTCCAGATTCCCGCCGTCGGCGAACTGACCGCCGAATTCGAGGTGCAGTCAACCGACGAAGACTGGGTCTTCGAAACCAAAGACTGCCCGTGGCTGCTTCTCGAACAGCAGGGCGACAAAGTCACGATGACGCTCGACCCCAACGAGGAGATCGAGGACCGCGAAACGACCTTCGTGCTGATTGCCGGCGAGGGGGGGGGAAATCCCGTCACTGAAACGATCCGCGTCACGCAGGACCGTGCCGTCTACGTCAATGTTTCGCTAAAAACCATCCCCCTCTCGCCCACTCCCACCGAATCCGACAAAAAAGAGTTGGGAATCAGGTCCAACTACGACTGGGAGTACACGCTTTCCGAAAATTCCGACTGGCTCTCCGCCACGAAAACCGAGCAGGGGCTTACAATCACCGCCGAGACCAATTCGAGCGGATCGTCGCGCACCGCAACCATCACCATATCGGCCGGTGACGGCAAACAGAACCAGACCGAACAGGTCGTCACCGTCTCCCAGACCGGCCTGGATCTCGACGCCTTCATCCTCGGAATCGACATCACCTCTTCGAGCCTCAAAACCTTCCTTCCCTTCGACAAGGCCATCGACGCCACCATCGACTGGGGCGACGGCAATATCGAAGAGAACGTCACCTCCGCCTATCCCACACACACTTACACCGACCCGGGCTACTACATCGTCTCGGTCAAGGGCAGCGTGCCGTCGCTGAACTCCTACGACATCCCCACCTACGGACTGGGCAACCAGTTCAAGGAGGTCTACAACTGGGGCCGCACGGGGCTGACCTCGATGGCGCGCGCGTTCCAGAACTGCCGCGAACTGGAACGGATTCCCTCCGACAACACCGAAGCCTTCGCCAAGGTCACCACCTTCTATTATGCATTCGCCGACTGCCGCGTCCTCGAAGCCGTTCCCGACGGACTGCTCGACCATGCGACCGAGGCGGAAACCTTCGCCTACTGCTTCCAGAACTGCAACGCGGTCACCGAAGTGCCCGCCGACCTGCTCTACAACTGCACGAAGATCACCTCGGTAGGCTCGCTCTTCTCCGGCACGGCGATCACCCAGATCGACGAGGATTTCTTCTCACGAAACACGGAGCTGACCGACTGCTCGATCATCTTCTCGAACGGCAAGCTGAAGACGGTTCCCGAAAAACTCTTCGCCAACAACAAGAAGGTGACGACCTTCAACTCGCTGTTCGCCAATACGCTTTCGTTCGAATCCGTCCCGGCCGGCCTGTTCGCCAACAACCCCGAGGTCGATTCGTTCCGCATGCTGTTCTCGGGAACCAGCCTGAAATCCGTCCCTGCCGGCCTGTTCGCCAACAACCACAAGGTCACCAATTTCCAGAGCGCATTCAGCAAAACGGCTATCCAAAGTGTTCCGTCCGACCTGTTCGCAGACTGCGACAAGGTGACGACCTTCATGAGCTGCTTCACCGGCTGCGCCGAACTGCAAAGCGTCCCCGCCGAGCTGTTCAGGAACAGCGGAGCCTTCACGACTGTGACGAAGACCGCCTTCAACAACATATTCAAGGACTGCGCGTCGCTGACCGAAGTGCCCGCAGGACTGTTCGACGGCTTCACCCTGGTCACCGCCTTCAACGACGCCTTCAGCGGTTGCACGTCGCTCACGACACTGCCCGCAGGGCTGTTCGCCACCAATACGGCGGTCACTTCGTTCACCAATGTCTTCAAGGGCTGCACCTCGCTCAAAAGCATCCCCGAAGGCGTACTCGGCGGACTTTCCAAGGTCACTTCGTTCTCGGGGCTGTTCGCAGGCTGCACGGGACTCGAAGAGATCGGTGCCAACATCATCTCCGGCTGCGCCGCCTGCAAGAATATCTCCTCGATGTTCAAGGACTGCGACAACCTGAAAACCGTCTCGGCGGAGGCGTTCGCCGGGGCACCCGCGATCACCAGCGTGGCCAGCCTGTTCGAAAACTGCACGCTGCTCGAAAGCATTCCGGAGGATATTTTCGCCGGGATGCCGAACCTGGCGACCGCCACCAGCGTATTCGCGGCGTCGGGACTGAAAACGGCTCCCGCCGGTCTGTTCAGCCGCAATCCCTCCGTCACGACCTTCGGCAAGGTGTTCCAGAACTGCGCCGCACTGACGACGCTGCCCGACGGACTGTTCGCCGGCAACCCGAAAGTGACGACCTACTCCAACGCCCTGCAGAACTGCACGGCCCTCGAATCGGTCGGCCTCCTTTTCGGAACGAGCACCGCCTCGGCCAAATGCGATTATCTCTTCGCAGGGAACACGGCGCTGAAGAGCGTGCCCGCCGGAATCTTCGACGGACTGACCGGGGCGACGGCCTTCAACAACGCGTTCTCCGAATGCTCCGCCCTGGAGACGATTCCCGCCGGACTCTTCGCCAAGAACGTCAATGTGACCACCGCGGCCCAGTGCTTCCTGAACTGCACCCGGCTCGCAGCGGTTCCCGCGCGCCTGTTCGAGACCAACACCAAGACGAAAACCCTGACGGAGATGTTCTCCGGATGCTCGGGAATCGAAAGCATCGCACCGGACGCCTTCACGGGACTGAACGGAACGTCGCTCAATTTCCAGAAGGCATTCTTCAACTGCACGTCGCTCCGGGCGATCCCCGACGGACTGCTGAAAACCGCGCAGATTTCAACCTACACCAGTCTGTTCGCCGGTTGCACGGGACTGGTCCGCGTCGGGTCGGAGGTGTTCAACTGCGCCTCGGCCACCATGTTCAATTCGGTCTTCGACGGCTGCGTGTCGCTCGAAGAGGTCGGCAAGAACATGCTCGTCAGCCCCGTCAAACTGACCAGCGTAGCGAATCTTTTCCGTGACTGCGGGAAGCTCAAGAGCATTCCGGCGAGCATGTTCGACGAAGCCGTGAAGCTCAAGACGCTGACTTCGACCTTCCAGGGCTGCGCATCGCTCGAAGGCGAATCGCCCTACACGGTCGTCGACGGCGTGAAATACCACCTGTACGACCGCACGGCGGAGAATGCCGCCACCTCGGGACTCACCGCGATCACCGCCGCCAAGAGCAGCTTTGCGGGATGTACGAAGCTCTCGGACTACGACAAGATCCCCACCACGTGGAAGGAATAGACGAACACAAAACGATCCCGAACATGAAAAATACGATAATATGCAGCATCGCAGTGCTGTCGGCCGCACTGCTGGCAGCCTGCACCGAGACCACCCGAATCTGGCCGGAGGAGGGCGAAAGCAAAGCCTACGTAGAGGTGTCGAGCGAAAAAGTGATCTTCGACGCCGACGGAGGCAACGCCGTGATCGCTGTGGCGACGAACGCCGACGGCTGGGACTACGCCGCCGAAGGCGACTGGTTCACCGTCGCCCGGCAGGACGGCAACGCCCTGCTGGTCGAGACCCTGATCAATGCCGGGGCCGAAACCCTGACCGGCAAACTCACGGTCAGCGCCGAGAAGAACGGGGAGACCGTTTCGCAGGAGGTCGCGCTCGTACAGCGTGCCGAACGAAGCGTCAACCTGAGCGCCGAAGGCACCGCCAACTGCTACATCGCCCGGACCGGCGGCGTCTACAAATTCGACGCATCGATCAAGGGCAACGGCGGCGGTGACGGAGTCAGCGACTACATCGCCAACTACGGACTCGCCATCGACGACGGCGCCTTCGCCGAACTGCTCTGGGAATCGCGCCACGACGGCGACAAGACTATGTCGCGTGAAATCATCGACGGCGCGCCGATCTACCGGGGAGGTTACGTGACCTTTTCGACGGGCCGGTCGGAGGGCAACGCCGTGATCGCCGTGAAGGACATCAAGGGCAACATCGTCTGGAGCTGGCACATCTGGGTCTGCAACGACGAAATCACCGCGCACGACCACATCGACTCGGAAGGCGAAGTCGCCGCCGTGATCATGGACCGCAACCTCGGGGCGCTGAACAACACCCCGATGGACGTGGGCAACCGCGGCATGTTCTACGAATGGGGCCGCAAGGACCCCTTCACGCCTTCGCGCTCGCCCTATCACGCGGATACCGACGGCGACAACGTCCCGGCCTACAACGAACCGAACACCGCGATCGGCGACGGCACGGGAACCTGGGTCTACGACGCGCAGGCCGCCGTGCTCGCCACGCCGCCGGCCAACATCCCCAATTCGATCCAGAACCCGATGACCTACCTGCAGTCGCCGTACAACGGCCACGCCGACTGGTACTGCACGGGAACCGACCCGAAGGCCACGCATCCGGGGCTGTGGGGTCCCGAGAAGACCATTTTCGACCCCTGTCCTCCGGGCTACAAGGTCCCGGGGCCAGACCTCTGGGGCATTCCCGCCGGAAACAACTCGATCACCAACGGCGGAGCCGTGGCGGATTACGACGAAACCGGCGTCAGCCCCAAATGGGACTGGAACGTCTACGAAGACTGCGGGCGCCGCTGGAAAAACACCGGCGACTACTACCCGATGGCCGGCAACATCTACTACACGGACTACATCTCGGTGAGCATCTGCAACTACACGGGAGGCATGGCGTTCTACTGGACCGCCCAGGCGTCTCCCGACGCGACGAAGGCATCGGTCTACTTCGTGAATTTCAACCCCAACTGGTGCAATTACAGGCTCGCCGAGCACGACTGTTCGGCACAGATACGCTGCATCCGGGAATAACTCCAAAAACTGATCGTCTATGAAATACATATTCAAATCGCTCCTTCTGGCGGCAGCCGTCCTCGCGGCGGCATCGTGCGCCAAGGACGACACGCAGAGCAGCGGCGAAGAGACCGCGGGTCCCGTCATCGTCAACGCCTCCCCGGCGGCCATCGGCGGCGAGATCATCCTCAAACTGAAGACCGAGGCCTCCGGCATCGTGGAAAAGAGCCGCGCGCAGGGCGTTTCGAAAGGCAGCGGCATCGACGAGATCGACCGCATCCTCAACACGGTGAACACCGTCCGCTTCGAACGGCTCTTCCCGGATGGCGGGCGCTTCGAAGAGCGTACCCGCCGGGAAGGCCTGCACCTCTGGTATTACGCCAAATACGACCCGTCGGTCCCGACGAGCGAGATGGCCAGCCTGCTCTCCTCGTGCAAGGACATCGAGATCATCGAATACTCGCTGGCCGCCGAAACTTCGGACTACCGCCGCACGGCATCCCCCGCCGCCGGGGCGCAGAGCGTCACCCGCGCCATCGAAGACGAGGTGCGCAACGTCCCCTTCCCCTTCAACGAGAGCGAACGTTCGCAGCAGATGCAATGGCACTACAACAATACGGGCAACGTCTTCGCACAGGCGAGCAGACTGGGCGCCGACGCCAACGTGTACGCCGCCTGGCAGCTCTCGACGGGCGATCCCGACGTGATCGTCGCCGTCGTGGACCAGGGCGTCAAGTACGACCACGAGGACCTTGCAGCCAACATGTGGGTCAACGAGGCCGAGCTTAACGGCACACCCGGCGTGGACGATGACGGTAACGGCTACGTGGACGACATCTACGGCTACAACTTCACCAAGGAGACCGGCGAACTGGATTTCTCGGCCGAACTGATGCACGGCACGCACGTCGCCGGCACGATCGCCGCCGTGAACAACAACGGCGTGGGTGTCTGCGGCATCGCAGGCGGCTCGGGCAGGGGCGACGGCGTGAAGATCATGTCGTGCGAGATTCTCGGCAAGTCGGAGTCCGGATCGTCGGGCGCCGGACTGGCCGGACAGATCCGCGCCATCAAGTACGCCGCCGACAACGGCGCCGTGATCTGCCAGAACAGCTGGGGATACACCGCCGGAACCATCTCCGTGACCGACTGGACGCGCGGCTCCTACTCGGCGCTCTCGCGTGCCATGGAATACTTCAACAAATATGCGGGACTGGATGAAAACGGCAACCAGACGGGTCCGATGGCCGGCGGCATCGTCCTCTTCGCCGCGGGCAACGACGCCTCGAACGAGATTTGCTATCCCGCCGCCGACGCCAACGCGATCAGCGTGGGCGCAACCGGATTCACGGGCACCCCGGCCTACTACACCAACTACGGAAAATGGGTCCGGATTTCGGCCCCGGGCGGCGACCAGATGTTGAGCAACGCCTACGGCGGCGTCTACAGCACGAGCGTGGCCGCCGACGGCTCTTCGGGCTACGAAGGCAGCCAGGGAACCTCGATGGCCTGCCCCCACGTGTCGGGAGCCTGCGCGCTGGCCGTCAGCTATTACTACGGCGCTGAAAAACGCAAGGGCCTTACGGGCGAAATGCTCCGGCAGGCGCTGTTGAGCAGCACCCAGTCCGTCGACCGCTACTGCACCGGCAGTTACCAGCAGTATCTGGGCAACATGGGCATCGGCAGCCTCGACACCTACAAGCTGCTGCGGACCATCGCCAAGATCGACGGCATCCCGGCGCAGCGGGTCGGCGTGGGCGCCACCGTCAGCATCGACCTGGGCAACTACTTCACCGCCACCAATGTCCTGGGGTACACCGTTTCCGTCCCCGACCTCGTGAAGATCGAACTCCGGGGCGGAGTGATGAAGCTCACCGGCCTCAAGAAAGGCCGGACGACGATCATCGTCTCGGACGGCGCGGCCATTCGCAAACCGATCGAGGTAACCGTCGAATGACACATTCACTAACGCAAAAGAGAATCAAACCTATGAAAACCTTCTATAAATACGCGGCATTCGCTGCGGCGAGCCTCGCGGGACTGTGCGCCTGCTCGTCGGACGACGACGCGGCGGAAACCGGCTCCGGCCTGCAGGCCGTCGCACAGCCGCAGATCATCGTCAGCGACCTGACGACCTCCGGATTCACCCTCCGCTGGGAAGCCGTCGACGACGCAGGGTCCTACGTCTACACGTTCGACGGCGGGAGCGAGACCCCGACGACCGACTGCCGGCTGGAATTCAACAGTCTGGAACGACAGAAAGAGTATGTCGTGGCGGTCAAGGCCTGCCCCCGGGACCCGGCCGAATACACCGAATCCCCCTTCACCTACATCCACGTGCTGACCGACGACCTGGAGCAGCTTCCCCAGCCGAAGATCACACTCGGCAGCGCCTATGCGTCGAAAACAGTCATCTCCTGGACCGAAGTGCCCGAAGCGGAACTCTACGAGTTCTCGGTCGACGGCGGGGAGACCGCGACCACCCGAAACCGTACGGTCATCCTGTCGAAACTCGACAAGGGCCGCACCTACTCCTTCTCGGTGCGCGCCATGACGTCCGACGCCACGCGCTTCACCAACTCGGAGGCCGCACAGCTCTCGTTCGTCACCTCGGACGCCGACGTTCCGCCGCTGGTCATCGCCCCGACGACGATCATCTCCGATGCCGTGGCGTTCGACATCTACGCCTCCAGCGACGAAACCTACTATTATGAAATCCTCCCGGCCACGACCTTCGCCAAGTATTCACCCGAAGAGCTGATGACCGCCTTCCAGACCTATATCGTCGAATACGCCAAAAAGCAGGGCATCAGCCTCCAGCTGGCCATGGCCTCGATGCTCAAATCGGGGACCCAGAGCCTTCAGATGACGGGACTCACCCCCGAGTTGAGCTACGTAATCTTCGCATTCGGCATGGACCTGCGGGGCAACATCACCTCGAACCTCTCCTCCACGCAGTTCAAAACCACGGCCGACGGCTATTCCGCCGGTCCGAACTACGGCGGCAGCGACTGGTTCACGCAGCGGTTCTACATCAGCAACGCCTACCTCGCCATGACGGGTTACGGCTGGACCAACTCCGTGTGGACCCACTGGAAGGGAGACGACGTGACGGACGTCCGTTACCGTACGCTGACGACCAAACTCTTCAACCAGGTCTTCCCCGACCCCTACGACCGGCAGGCCGTCGCTGCATTCCTGAAAGACCCCAATTACGGACTCCAGTTCAACCCTGCGCTGCTCTCGGCGACGGTCAACAGCGCCGACGGTTACAACGGACTTACGGAAGGCGTCAGCGCCGGCACGTCCTACACGCTGCTCACGCTGGCCACCTCGTCGAGCGGTGCCGAAACGGTCTGCGTCAACTCCGTCACCACGAAGACCAGCACGGAGGCCGCCGCGTGGTTCGCAGCCGCAGCCTCGACCAACGCCAACTACGGCCCAACGCACAACACCGTGGCCGGCGTCATGAAGGGCATCGACATCGCAACGGTGCGTTACGCGATTTTCAAACAGAGCGCCCTGGCGAACGTCGGCACGAACAACTACCCGGCCGTGATCGAGGAGTTCGGACACGACGTCAAGGAGGAATACCTCCCCTACATCAACGGAAACGGCTTTGCCATCCTCTTCACCGGGGAGAGCGGCGTAACGCCCGAAACCACGTACGTCTTCATGGCGACGGCGACCAACACGGTCGGCGACAAAGTCACCAAATGGGGTTCGGCGACCACCAGCGCGGCTCCGGCAGCCGCCCGGGCGAAGGCGCAGGCCGCAACCCGCGCGAACGAACCGCTCCGGTCGCCCGTCGGGAAACCCATCGCCAACCCCGGGAAGTTCATCTACCCGATGGAGAGCGTCCAGCTGCCCGCCGGAGCGAAACCCGAAGGCGACCTCTGGACCATCATTCACAACACGCACAATATCAAATAAGAGTACATCTATGAACAAGATAGCAGCAATTCTCTGGTGCATCCTGTCGCTGGCATGGACGACGGCCTCCTGGGCGCAGAACGTCACCGTCAGCGGCAAAGTCACCGGAGCCAACGGCGAAGCCATCATCGGCGCGAACGTTCTCGTGGAGGGCACTACGCAGGGCATCACGACGAACGTCGACGGAGACTACACCCTGACCAGCGTCCCGGCCAACGCCACGCTCGTCGTCTCCTACCTGGGCTACAAGACGGAGAAAATCCCCGTCGGCAGCAAGACCCGCATCGACGTCACGCTCCGGGAGGACACCGCCGAGATCGAAGGCGTGATGGTCGTGGCCTACGGTACGGCCAAGAAAGAGTCGTTCACCGGTTCGGCCGCCGTCGTCAAGGGCGGCGAACTCCAGAAACGCGTCGTGGGCAACGTCACCAAATCGTTCGAGGGAACCGTAGCCGGCGTGCAGGTCGCCTCCGGCGGCGGCCAGCCGGGCGAGGCGGCATCGGTCATCATCCGCGGCATCGGGTCGGTGAACGCCTCGGCGACACCGTTATACGTGGTCGACGGCATCCCCTTCGACGGGTCGCTCAGTTCGATCAACCCCGCGGACATCGAGACGATGACCGTGCTCAAGGACGCATCGGCCGGTGCGCTCTACGGCGCCCGCGGAGCCAACGGCGTCATCGTCATCACGACCAAGAAGGGCAAGAAGGACAAGATCCGCATTTCGTACAAGGGCAACGTCGGCATCGCCTCGCGCGCCATCCCGCGCTACGACCTGGTCGGCATGAAAGATTACGTCGAGATGAGCTACGAAGCGCTGCGCAACAGCGCCCAGTACGGCACGGGCATGGACTTCGAGGGCGCGAGCCGCTATGCCGCCGCCAACCTCGGCCAGCAGATCGGCGGACTGAAGAACCCCGAATACTACAACCCTTACAAGAACTACACGTGGGAGACGCTGATCGACCAGTCGACGGGCAAGATCCGTTCGGACGCCAAAGCAGCCTGGAACGAGAACTGGCTGGACGAAATCAGCGACAATTCGGCCGTGCGCACCGAACACATCGTCTCGGTGAACGGCGGTTCGGAACGCGCCAACTACGTCGCATCGCTGGGCTACTACATGGAGGACGGCATTCTCCAGAACACCGACTTCTCCCGCTACACGGGCCGCGTGGGCGCCGATTCGCAGGCCAAGAGCTGGCTCAAGATCGGCATGAACGCCAACTTCGCCCACAGCGAATCGAGCTACCAGAGTTTCGAGGACGCAAGCACGTCGAACGTCTGGTACACGGCGCAGTTCATGGCCCCGGTCTATCCCGTCTACCTGAAGGACATGGCCGGCAACAACGTGCGCGGCGCCGACGGGCAGCTGCAATACGAATACGGTTCGGAGGACGACAACGGCTACGCCAACCGCCCCTCGGCCCAGGGCTTCAACTCGAAGGCCGAACTTTACAACAACAAGGCCTACTACACCCGCAACTCGCTTTCGGCGCGCAGCTACATCACCTTCGGAACCGTCAGGGAAGAGGCCCGGCTCTACGGACTGAAGCTGACGATGAACTTCGGTACGGACTACACCGACTACCAGCGCACGCTGGTCTACGACAAGGAGCACGGCAACGCGGCCCAGCAGGGCGGACGCCTCAGCAAGACCAACACACGCACGCTGAGCTACACGTTCAACCAGCTGCTGACCTACGACCGCACGTTCGGCGACCACTCCCTCAACCTGCTGGCCGGCCATGAGTACTACCGCTACAAGTACAACTACGCCAACGGCGAAAAAACCGGCATCGTCGGCGGAATCGACGAGTTAGGCCCCGCCGTGACGACCACCGACAACAACAGCTATTCGCACAACTACGGCGTGGAGTCCTACCTCGCGCGCGTCAACTACGGTTTCAAGAGCCGTTACTACGTCGACGCCAGCTGGCGAACGGACGGTTCGTCGCGCTTCCACCCCGGCGACCGCTGGGGCCATTTCTGGTCGGTGGGCGCCTCGTGGCGCATCTCCGAGGAGCAGTTCATGGAGAACACCCGCCAGTGGCTCGACAACCTCACGCTGAAGGTCTCCTACGGCGTACAGGGCAACGACAACCTGGGAACCTACTACGCATGGCAGGGTCTCTACGACTACACGTGGCCCAATGCCACCGATGCGGGCGCCTTCGTCGACAAACTCGAAAACAGGGAGGTGACCTGGGAGAAGAACGGCAACCTCAACGCCGGCATCGAGGCCACGATGCTGGGCGGACGCCTGGGCGTTTCGGTCGAGTACTACAACCGCAAAACGCGCGACATGCTGCTCAACAGTCCGCTGCCGATCTCGACCGGATTCACGGGCTTCAACGACAACGTCGGCTCGCTGCGCAACCAGGGACTCGAAGTCTCGCTGCGCGGAACGATCCTCGACAAGCGCGACTTCCGCTGGGACGCGACGCTGATGGGTTCGTTCAACCGCAACAAGGTGCTCTCGCTCACGGGCGGCCAGGATGTCATCACGTCGGGCATCCGCGTCATCGAGGTGGGGCGGCCGATCTACACCTTCTACCTGCCGAAAACGGCCGGCGTGGACCCCGCCACGGGCAAGCAGCTCTACTATGCCTACTGGACCCAGACGGTCAACGACGAGGGTTCGCTGGTGAACACGCGCTGCGACGAGTACATCACCGACAACGTGGCGATGGCCACCTTGAGCAAGTACTACCACGAAAGCCGCGAGCCGAAGCTTTTCGGCAGCATCGGTTCGACGTTCACGATCCTGAAGAATATCGACGTCTCGTTCCTGACGACCTATTCGATCGGCGGATGGGTCTACGACGGACTCTACAACGGCTCGATGTACGTGCAGTACGCCGGCAACAACTGGCACAAAAACGCCAAACGCCGCTGGCAGAAGCCGGGCGACAAGACCGACGTGCCGATGCTCGAAGTGGGCGGATCGTACGCCACGGCCGACAACTCGCTGATCGACGCCTCGTACTTCGCCATCAAGAACATCACCGTCGGCTACACGCTTCCCAAGCGCTGGCTCAAGAAGATCGACATCGAGTCGCTGCGCATCTACGCCACGCTGGACAACATCGCCATGTTCAACCACATGGACGGCATGGACCCGCAGTATAACTTCACGGGATCGGTGGCCTACAGCTACACCCGTCGCGCGTGATCGCATTCGGTATCGACCTGAACTTTTAACCACGGGAGAAAACAACTATGAAAAAAGCAATATATCTTATCATCGCGCTGATCGGCTTATCAGCCCCCTCGTGCAGCGACTCGATGCTCGATTTCTCCCCGACCGACTCGGGTTCGGGCAAGGAACTGCTCAAATCGGCATCCACGGCCATCACTTCGGTCAACGGCGTCTACCGCTCGATGTGGACGGCCGGATGGTCCACGACCGCAAACACCCACCAGTGCTTCGGCATCGCGGCCTACAACCTGGCGCTCGACTGCATGGCCGACGACCTGATCATGCAGTCGCAGGGCAACGGCTGGTTCTGGGGCGACCACTGCTACAACGTCAAGAGCAACTACACCTCGTCGGCCTTCCGGTCGTACGACGTCTGGTACGCCAACTACAAGTGGATCGCCAACGTAAACTACATCATCGACGCCGAGCCGGAAATGGCCGGAACGGAGGCCGACGTGGCCTACGTCGCAGGACAGGCCTACGCCATCCGGGCGCTCTGCTACCTGAACCTGGCGACGTGGTTCTCCCGCGCCCCCTACAACCCTCTGACGGGCGCTTCGCGCTGGAACGAGGCCTGCGTACCGGTTTACACCACCGGCACGTCGATCGACACGGGCGGACAGCCCCGCGAATCGCTGCGCACGGTCTACGGCCGCATCGACCAGGACATCGACCGTGCCATCGAACTGCTCGAAAAGGCCAGGGAAACCACGCTTGCCGAGAATAACAAATCGCACATCAACCTCTACGTGGCCCTGGGCATCAAGTCGCGCGCCTGTCTGGCGGAAGGCGACTGGGACGGAGCGTTCAAGGCGGCCAAGCGCGTGATCGACGAAGGCGGCTACGCCGTCGGCACGAAGAGCGACCTGACGGGCGGCATGAACTCGCTCGGCAAGCAGAACGTCATGTGGGGCGCAGGCATTCAGGTGGCCGACCAGGCGGGCGGCTACGCCGGGTTCTTCACCCACATGGACAACAAGGAGGGCGCCTATGCCAAATCGGCTCCGAAGCTGATCAGCAAGCAGCTCTACAACCGCATCAGCGCGACAGACATCCGCCGCGACTGGTGGGACCCCTCGGACAAGGAGTCGCCCTACGTCAGCAAAAAATTCTCGTTCGGCAACGTGGCCTCCTTCCTGGGCGACTACATCTACATGCGCGTCGAGGAGATGTACTTCACGGCTGCCGAAGCGGCCCTGCGGTTGGACGACCTCAAGAGCGCCCGCGAACTGATGAACACCGCCGTCATGGCCGAACGCGACCCGGGTTACAGCGCCAACAACCGCAGCGGCACGCTGCTCGGCGCGACGACCACGACCTGGACCGGATCGTTCCTCGAAAACATCCTCACCCACCGCCGCATCGAACTGTGGGGCGAGTACGGCCGGCTGTTCGACGTCCGCCGCCTGGGCCAGGGCATCGACCGCCGGACCGACGACGGCTTCTCCGAGGAGTGCATTTCGATGATGAACCGCCGGAACGTCAACATCACCAAAGCCGACACTTACGACTGGGTGCTGACCATTCCCAAAGCCGAACTGGATGCCAATCCGAATATCAACGAGGAGGACCAGAATCCCTAACGAGCCTTTGAACCGTTGAAAATCAAGTACACTATGAAAAACATATCGAAATACCTGGGTGCGGGACTGCTGCTCTTCACCGCGGCCTGCAGCCAGACGCAGGAGGGCGACCAATACACCCCCAACAAGGACGATGCGAAGGCGATCCACTTCATCCAGTCGTCCATCCAGAAGGAGTTTCCGCAGGACGCCGTGCAGGGCGTGATCAACGTCGAAATCGCGCGTCCGGGCAACAAAGGCGCCTACAAGGTCTATCTGGCGACCAAGGACGACGACTACGAGCTGTTCTCGGTTCCGGCCGAGGCGACCATTCCCGACGGCAGCCACTCCGTGACGATTCCCGTCGAGGTCGACCTTTCGAACTTCGTCATGGGTTCGAACTACAAGACCACGCTCTACATCAGCAGCCGGGAGGCGCGTCCGGGCGACAACGCCGCGCAGGTGGCGCAATACTCCGACAAGGTGACCCTTTCGGCCACCTACGAACTGGAGTGGGAGACGCTCTACCGCACCACCGGAGAGGGCGAAGAGATCCCCCAGCTGGCGACCTACCACTACAACGGGTACTACTCGGGCCGCGATTCGGGACTGGAGGTCGAGAAAGCCGTGGGTGCCAATATCTTCCGGCTGAAGGACTGGGCCAGCGGCGTGACGTTCAAGTTCGTCCTCCACGACGACAACACCTGCACCGTGCCGGCGCAGTCGATCGGCTACTACAACTCGAACTACAACGAGTACGTCTACGTCGCCGACATGGCCGTCTACACCGGCAACGACTCGGCGTACGCCAGCTATCCCTGCACGTTCGACGGCGAGAGCACCTTCTCGTTCTACCTGATCTACTACGTGTCGTCGGGCTATTTCGCCCAAGGGACCGAGAAACTGGTCTTCGACACCGACATCGACACCACGCCCGTCGTGGAGATCGCCTTCGAGGGCATCGAAACCACGAGCACCGGGTTCAAGGCCCCGAAACTCCACTTCTCGCCCAACGACTACACGAAGTACTACAAGGCCGCGGTCGTCGCCGGAGACATCACCGCCGACACCGAACGGCAGCAGGAGGTGCGCCGGCAGCTGATCGACGACAAACTGGAGGCCGTAACCCCCGTGGTGACGCTCCATGCGGAGGACGCCTCGGTGTGGAACGTACCCTCGGGCAACTACACCGCCGTGGCGCTGGCCTACGACTCGATCGAGAACCCCTGCAAACTCTACATGCAGCGGTTCACGAACGACCCAAGCGACGAATACGCCCCCCGATCGCTCGAATTCGAGTTCTACGCTCCGGAGAACAACCTCAACTACTCGCCCTACAACACGCTCGTCTGGCAGATGCAGACCGCAAATGTGGCGGCGATGAAGTATCTCTGCGTCAAGACCGCCGTCGCCGACTACCTGTGCGAGGCACTCGGCATGACACTCGAGGAGGTGACCGCATCCCGGGGCTACGACGTTCCCGAGGAGATGATCGCGCAGCTCAACTCCCCCGAAGGCCGCGGCACGTCGTTCAGCCCGCTCGACGAAGGCAGCACGTACACACTCGCCCTACTGATGTACAACTCGTTCGGCGACACGGCTTTCGTTTCGAAGAGCGCGTCGACGTTCGGCTACTTCGCCAAGGATTTCGACCGGACGAAGACCCTGGAGGACTTCATCGGCGCATTCGGCGTCACGGCGACCGTCGACGTCGATTCGCAGTCGTCCGAAAAGACCTTCCGCATGGACATCGCGCGCATCAACGACCGCGACGTGCTCATCAGCGGCATGACCGACATGCGCGACTTCGCACCCCAGCTGAAGGGCTACTACGACAAGGAGCTGCACATGCTGATCGTCGAACCCCAGTACGCGGGGATGTACAACGGCGCCTATGCGACGCTCGGCTTCTCGAACGGTCTGTCGATCTTCTGGGGCGGCGCCGGAATGGCCGTCGGTTACATCGGCGACACGCTCTACTGGGCTTCAAGCCCCTACTCGGCCGAGGAGGTCAACAGCTACATGTTCCTGCTCTTCAGCACGCCGCAGGCGTCGAGTTCAAGCTACCTGCGCCAGTACGCCGGTTCGAAAACCTACTCGTCCCTCAAGATGAAGCCCCTGCAACAGGCGTCCGCACAGACCGCGGCGCGCGGCGCGGAATCGCGGACCGGAATCATCGAAGCCGGCGGACAGCGCTTCACGACCCACCTGACGGGCGAACGCGTAGCCGTTCCGGCGAAGGCCGCCGGAAGCGCCGCGGCGACTGCGAAAGCCCCGGCCGAAGGCAAGCGTCTGCGCACGGACCTCGTGCTCCACACCCGCTGATCCGCAGCCCGTACAACCGAAAACCGGACTTCCGCATTGGGCGGAAGCCCGGTTTTTCGGTAAAATCGCAAAAAACGGCGTCACGGCGTCACAGTTTGGCGCGAATTTACTAATTTTGCAGGTTGTAACGCGAAAACACAAAAAACTCACGATACTATGCTTACCATAAAGCAAATCCGCGACGACAAAGAGGCCGCCGCACGCAAGCTGGCCAAGAAGGGCGTGGACGCCGCACCGGTCATCGAAAAAATCATCGCCTTCGACGACCGCCGCAAAGCCGTCCAACTGGAGCTCGACAACACGCTGGCCGCCCAGAACAAGGCCGCCAAGGAGATCGGCGCACTAATGGGCCAGGGCCGCCGCGAGGAGGCCGAGGAGCGCAAACGCTTCGTGGCGGACCTCAAGGAGAAATCCTCACGTCTCGAAGCCGAGCTGACCGACGCCCGGCAGGAGTTGCAGGCCGCCATCGTCTCGCTGCCCAACTTCCCCGCCGAGATCGTCCCCGAAGGCAAGACGGCCGAAGACAACCTCGTGGTGAAACTCGTGGAGAACTACACCGCGCTTCCGGAAAACCCGCTGCCCCACTGGGAGCTGGCCCGCAAGTACGACATCATCGACTTCGACCTGGGCGTGAAGCTCACCGGCGCGGGATTCCCCGTCTACAAGGGCAAGGGCGCACGGTTGCAGCGCGCGCTGATCAACTTCTTCCTCGACTGCAACACCCGGGCCGGCTACCTCGAAGTGGAGCCGCCCGTGATGGTCAACGAGGCTTCGGGCTTCGGCACGGGACAGCTTCCCGACAAGGAGGGCCAGATGTACCACGCCACGGCGGACAATTTCTACCTGGTGCCCACGGCCGAGGTTCCCGTAACGAACATCTACCGCGACGTGATCCTCGAAAAGGAGGATTTCCCGGTGAAGATGACCGCCTACACCCCCTGCTTCCGCCGCGAGGCCGGGTCGTACGGCAAGGACGTGCGCGGACTGAACCGCCTGCACCAGTTCGACAAGGTGGAGATCGTACAGCTGTCGCTGCCCGAAACGAGCTACGAAGCATTGGACGGCATGGTGGCCCACGTGGAGAGCATCGTCAAGGCTCTGGGTCTGCCCTACCGCATCCTGCGGCTGTGCGGCGGCGACATGTCGTTCACCTCGGCGCTGACCTACGATTTCGAAGTCTACTCCGAGGCCCAGAAACGCTGGCTCGAAGTGTCGTCGGTGTCGAATTTCGAGTCGTTCCAGGCCAACCGCCTCAAACTCCGCTACCGCGACGAGGAGAAGAAAATCCAGCTGGCACACACGCTGAACGGCTCCTCGCTGGCCCTGCCGCGCATCGTGGCGGCGCTGCTCGAAAACTTCCAGACCCCGGAAGGCATCCGCATCCCCGAGGCGCTGGTTCCCTACACGGGTTTTGATATTATCAAATAAGTTTTTATATTTGCACTGCACACATTAACCATAAACACGCAACACAATGGCTTACAAAATTACCGACTCGTGCGTTGCATGCGGCAGCTGCATCGGCGAGTGCCCCGTAGAGGCTATTTCGGCCGGCGATATCTATGTGATCGACGCCGACAAATGTATCGACTGCGGAACCTGCGCAGGCGTATGCCCGAGCGAGGCAATCGTTTCGGAGTAACGAACGGAATATCCGAAAGAGAAGCACACTCCGGCAACGGGGTGTGCTTTTTGCGGTCTGAAAGGTCGCTTCTATCAACCCAACAACGACACAAACGAATCATGGGCGATCTCGAAAAAATGAAAGCCGGGCTTTGGCTCCACGCCATCTGTCCCGAAATCGGCGGTGCGCTGCTGCGGACCGAGGAGCTGGTGTTCCGCCTCAACCAGCTGCCCCCGACCCGGCGGGAGGAGCGGGAGGCGATCATCCGGCAGCTGTTCGGACACGTCGGCGAGTCGGTCTGCATCCACAGCCCGTTCCACTGCGACTTCGGGGAGCAGATCTCGATCGGCGACCATTTCGTCGGCAACTTCAACCTGACGATCCTCGACGAGGCGCCCGTGACGATCGGCGACCACGTCTTCATCGGGCCGAATGTCGGCATCTACACCGTCAACCACGCCCTGCTGCCCGACCAGCGCAACGCAGGCATCATGCGCTCGCTGCCCGTCACCATCGGCAACAACGTCTGGATCGGGGGCAACACGGTGGTGATGCAGGGCGTGACGATCGGCGACAACACGGTGATCGGGGCCGGGAGCGTCGTCACGCGCGACATTCCGGCGGGGTGATCGCCGTCGGCTCGCCCTGCCGTGTCCTGCGGGAAATCACCGAAGCGGATCGGATCAAAGAAGTGCATTAGCATTAACCGCGGACTGCGTCCGCTGAAAAATATTGTACTTTTTTCCGCAAAAAGTACTAAAAACTCCCCGACGGATGCCTCCGCCTACGACAAACCGTCTAACGCTGGCTCCGGGCGACTATTCGCGGGGGCGCACGCGCTCCGTCCCCTCCGCTCACGCTTTTAGCCGGTCCGTCGTTTCACGGCTCCGGCATCAGGTCGGGGTCAATCGCGGCAAGTAGCGACACAAAAGTCAAATACGAAAAAAGAAAAGCACCTCGTTTTGAGGTGCTTTTTATTCGATCGGAAGCTCTTTGAAGAGTTCTTCCAGCGTAATATCATAGAACTTGCATAACTCGCAGAGTGTCGAAAGCGACAAATTCGTCTTACCGCCTTCAACACGGCGCATATTCAGGCCCGTATTGAAATAGACTGCTTCCTGGGTTAACCCCCGAGCAATCCGTACAGCGCGAAGTCTTTCGGCTACGGATTTTATGGCAGTATCATAATGTTTCTGGCCTTTCATAATGCAAAGGACTTGAGAAATCAAACCGAACCGAAAAAGAATTATGCTAACTTTGCAAAACAGTACGGCGTAAGCCGGGACATACACAGATAATAAGGTTAAGACAACCTTTATACCCCGTAAACTTGCAAACTGTTATAGCGATATACAGGTTTATATCCGGTGTAAAATTTGTCTGAAACCCGGGTTATGCCCCTGCCGCAAGGCAGGCGGCAGACTTGGGCGTAGGGAAAATTTCCGGATACGGCATTGCAAGGCCAACGGGGGAATGAGTACCTGCGCCCTTTCTTATTATTCTCGGGGCAGGAGGGTTTTCGGCGGAGCCCAGTAACGCGGAGTTGCGTCACTACTTCTTCATAGAATCTGTACCGCGGCGTTCCGCCACTTACGAACAGCCGCTCCGGAAAATTCCGGAACGGCTGTTCAGGCTATTCGTAAAGCAAGTACTGCACCCGTTTTTCGCGGTAGCGTTCCACATCGGGAACCCAGCGGGCGCGGATCTCGGCGTCGGAAGCCCCGGCCGCGATCATCTCGCGCACCCATCCCGCACCGACCAGTTTTTCGAACATCGGCGTAAAGAACCTGTCCCCCAGCCCCAGATCGCGGTAGGCGTCGATCACGTAGCGCAGCGAGAATCCCACTTCGCGGGCCTCGGAGAGCGGCATACGGCGCAGGTCGACTCCGTGGCACAGCCGGCCTTCGAGCGGCGGATGCTTGGCCCCGGCCGTGGGGTGCGGCGTAAAGGAAAAGGCGCGCCCGGTCATATCGGGATGGCCGTAGATCTCGAACGGGCTGTCCGTTCCGCGTCCGAGGCTCACGACCGTGCCTTCGAAAGGGCACAACGCGGCATAGAGGCAGACGGCCCGCTGTGTCGGAAGGTTGGGCGACGGGGCGACGGGCAGCCGGTATTGGGTGGCATGGGTGTAGTTGCGGCACTTCACGACCGTCAGGCCGCACGGTTTCGCCCACCCTTCGCCGACGGCCATGCGGGCGATCTCGCCCATCGTCAGGCCGTGGAGCACGGGAACGGGAATCGCCCCGACGCCCGATTTGTATTTCATGTCCAGCACGGGTCCGTCGACCAGATGCCCGTTGGGGTTGGGACGGTCGAGCACCACGACCCGGCGGCCGAAATCGGCGCAGGCGTCCATCATCCGCAGCATCGAAATATAATAGGTATAGAAGCGCAGACCCACGTCCTGCATGTCCACGACCAGCACGTCGAACGAGCGCATCGCCTCGTCCGAGGGACGTTTCGTGTTGCCGTCGTAGAGCGAGCGGATGGGAATCCCCGTCCGTGCATCGACCGAACTTGCGACATGCTCCCCGGCGTCCGCCGTGCCGCGGAATCCGTGTTCGGGCGAGAAGATCGCCGCCACGTCGAACCCTGCCCCGTGAAGCAGGTCCACGAGATGCACCCGTCCGGCGGCATCGGCCCCCGGGGTGCCGGGCAACTCCGCCACGGAGGTCTGGTTGGCCAGCACGGCCACGCGCCGCCCCCGCAGCAGCGGGTAATAGGCCGCCGTGTCGGTCATGCCGACTTTCACCTGCGCCGGAGCGGCGAAGGCAGCAAAAACGGTGAATATAAGGATAAAAACAAATTGCTTCATAGAGCAAAGATAATATTTTGCGCCGAAAAATGCTATCTTTGTGAAAACCCGTCACCCATGAAACTGATGCCGATACTGATTTTGTTGCTCACCGCATGGCCCGTGCAGTCACAGATTCGTCATAAAGACCCGTACTCGAATTATCTGACGGAACGCCTTCCGGTTTCCCGAGCGGTGCATGGAACTGCTGGAGGAGCGGATACGCGTCACGATCGGACACTTCTTCGAATGCGACTACATACGTCCGGCATCCGTCGACCGGCTGCTGCTGAACGAATCCCGCACCGCGGCGCTGGCCTGCGTATACAGCAGCGACGGAGGGATTTACCACATCCGGATGTCGCCTGCCGAAGGGCGCTGGCAAATCAGGCGCATCGAACAAAAAGGCTGCTGGGTTCAGTAAGGTCTCCTATGCCTGCGCACCGTATTCCATCAAGTAGGCCTTGATGAAGGCATCCAGGTCGCCGTCCATCACCGACTCCACGGCCGAAGTCTGGACGCCCGTGCGGTGGTCCTTCACACGGCGGTCGTCGAAGACGTAGGAGCGGATCTGCGATCCCCACTCGATCTTTTTCTTCGAAGCCTCCAGGGCCTGCTGCGTCGCCATACGCTTGTCCAGCTCGCGCTGGTAGAGTTTCGAGCGGAGGATGCGCATGGCGTTCTCGCGGTTCATCAGCTGCGAACGCGTCTCCATGTTCTCGATCAGATATTCGATCGCCTCGCCCGTGTCGGGGTCCTTCGCGTGGTAGCGCAGGCGCACGGCCGTCTCCACCTTGTTGACGTTCTGGCCCCCCGGCGCCCGACGAGCGGAACGTGTCCCACTCGATGTCGGCGGCATTGACCGTGATCTCGATCGTGTCGTCGACGGCCGGAGAAACGAACACCGACGCAAAGGTGGTCTGCCGCTTATTGTTGGCGTTGAACGGCGACAGGCGCACCATGCGGTGCACGCCGTTCTCGCTCTTGAGGTAGCCGTAGGCATATTCGCCCTCGAACTCCAGCGTGCAGGACTTCACCCCCACTTCGTCGCCAGCCTGATAGTCCAGCACCTTGACCTTGTAGCCGTGGGCCTCGCCCCAGCGGGTGTACATGCGCATCAGCATCGACGCCCAGTCGAGCGCCTCGGTGCCGCCCGCCCCGGCGTTGATGTCGAGAATGGCCCCGAGTTTGTCCTCGTCGCGGCGCAGCATGTTGCGCATTTCGAGTTTTTCGATCTTTTCGAGCGTCGCGGCGTAGTGGGCGTCCATCTCCTCCTCGCTGACCACGCCCTCCTTCACGAAGTCGGGCATCAGCGCGAGGTCCTCGGCATCCTTGCGCACGGCGTCGTAGTCATCGACCCACGCCTTGATCGCCGCCACCTTGCGCAGTTGCTCGCGCGCCTTGTCGGGGTCGTCCCAGAAGTTCGGCTCCTGGGTTTTCTCCTCTTCGTTGCGCAGGTCGATGCGCTTCTGGTCGATGTCCAAACAGCGTTCCAGCACTTCCCGGCGCTGTTCGATCTCCTTGATCTGTTCCGCAAGTACCATAATATGCTCAAAATTTCATGTTCAGTTTCCGTGCGGCGAACTCCAGGATGAAATCCGCTGTGCCCTCGTCGCCCAGCGGCGAGGTGCTGACGCAGAGGTGGTAGGTCGCCGCCTCGCCCCACGTCCGCGAGCTGTAATAGTTGTAATACGAGGCGCGCCGGGCGTCGACGCGCTCCATCATCGCGCGGGCCTCCTCCGCGGTGCATCCCTGCCGGCGGCGGATGCGGCCGATGCGGTCGGCATCGTCGGCCGTGAGGAAGACATTGACGCAGCGCGGATTCTCGCGCAGGATGTAATCGGCGCAGCGGCCCACGAAGACCGCCGATTCACGCGCCGCGACGGCGCGGATCACGTCGCTCTGAATCTTGAACAGCGCGTCGTTCGACAGCACGTTCGTCACGCCCCCGTCGTCGCCCACGAACGGCGCCCGCAGGTAGCCGACCACGGTCGAAATCACGCCGCGCGACTCCTTTTCGTCGGCCTTCTCGAAAAACTCGGGGCAGATGCCGCTCTCGCGCGCGGCCAGGTTGATCAGCTCCTTGTCGTAGAGGCGGATGCCCAGCCTGCGGGCGATGATCTCCCCGACGGTCCTGCCGCCGCTGCCCAGCTGGCGGCCGATGTTGATGACGAATTTTTCCATATTCCTATCCCTCTTTGGCGGCGTTTTCCGCACCGATGGCCCGGAATTTCCGCAGTTGGTAAGTCAGCATGAAGAAAGCCACCAGCGAAGCCAGGAAGTCCGACAGCGGCATCGAGCACCACACGCCCCAGCTGCCGTTCCACTCGGTGCAGACGTCGAAAATGTGCGGCAGGAAGATCAGTCCGGGCATCAGAAACAGCAGCTGGCGCGACAGCGACAGGAAGATCGCCTTGCCGGCCATGCCGATGCTCATAAAGAAGTTGGTGGCCACCATCTGGAAACCGATGATCGGGAAGCAGAAGAAGACGATGCGCATGCCCTCGACCGACAGGCGGATCAGCTCCTCGTCGGAGGTGAACATCCCCACGGCCATGCGCGGTAGGAACTCGCCGATGACAAATCCCGCCGTGGTGACGCACGTGGCGCCGATCATCGTCAGCTTCAGCACGCGCATCACGCGGTCGTACTGCTTCGCGCCGAAATTGTAACCCGCAATGGGCTGCATGCCCTGGTTGACGCCCAGCACGATCATCACGAAGAAGAAAGCCAGGCGGTTGACGATGCCGTAGGCGCCGATCATCAGGTCGCCGCCGTACTCCTTCAGCCCCTTGTTGATGAGGATGACGATGAAGCACGCCGCGAGGTTCATCAGGAAGGGCGACATGCCGATGGCCAGCATGTCGCGCACGATCTTCTTCCGCAGGCGGTAGATGCCGCGGCGGAAGTGGAGAAGCTCCTGTTTGTTCGAAAGGATGCGCAGCTGCCACACGAGCGAGATGACCTGCGCCAGCACCGTGGCGATGGCCGCTCCGCGGATGCCCCAGCCGAAACCGAAAATGAACAGCGGGTCGAGGATCGTATTGATGACCACGGTGTTGATCGTGGCGTACATCGACTTGCGGGGATGCCCCGAGGCGCGCAGCACGGAGTTCAGACCCAGATACATGTGCGTGACGACGTTGCCCAGCAGAATGACGGTCATGTATTCGCGGGCATAGCCGATCGTGGCCTCGCTGGCCCCGAAGAAATAGAGGATCGGATCGAGGAACAGAAGCGCCGCGAGGCCGAACGCTATGCCGATGATCAGATTGAGCACCAGCACGTTGCCCAGCACTCGCTGGGCCGTTTCGTAGTCGCGCTGGCCCAGGCGCATCGAAATCAGCGTCGCGGCGCCCACGCCCACCAGCGAACCGAACGCCGCGGCGAGGTTCATCAGCGGGAAGGTCAGCGCCAGGCCCGAAATGGCCAGCGGCCCGACCCCGTGGCCGATGAAGATGCTGTCGACCATGTTGTAGAGCGACGAAGCCGTCATGGCGATGATCGCCGGCACGGCATATTGTACGAGCAACTTCCGGATTGACTCGGTTCCGAGTTCCAAAGCCGCCGATTTTATCTCCGTCATAGGCTATTCTCTTAATATTCCTTACCGGTATGTCTCCATCTCTCCGCCCCTGTCCGATACATGGTTACAATGCCTCCAAAAATTCCGTCTTCGCCGCGGCCGGATACTCCGGCGTGGCGCCCGCGCACGAACAGACGAAAGCCGCGACCTTCGACGCGAACGCCTGGGCCGGCCAGATGTCGTACCCGGCGGCCAGCATCGCGCAAAACGCCGCCGTGAACGAATCGCCCGCACCGACCGTGTCGACAGGGCGGACACGTTCCCCGCGGGGAATCACATAGGCCGAAATCCGGTTCCGGGTGAACACGCGGCTGCCCTCGGCGCCCTCGGTGAGGATGACCATTTCGAGGTTCTCCCGGCGGTCGAGCAACTCCCGGCACAGCCCACCCGGATCGGCGGCGGGACATCCGGTCAGGCATCCGGCCACGCGCGGAGCCTCCTCGTCGCTGATCTTCAAAATATTGCAGCGAGCCATCGACTCCTCCAGCACCTCCCGCGAGAAGAAATCCTGCCGCAGGTTGACGTCGAACACGCGCAGCGTCGGCCGCTCCCGGCGAATCACCCCGTCGAGAAACCGGACGACGGTAGCGTGCGACGCCGCGCTGCGCTGCGCCAGCGAACCGAAGCAGACCACATCGGTCCGGGCGGCCAGCCGGGCCAGCGCATCCGACCACGTCATTGCATCCCATGCGCCGGGCAGAATCTCGTAGGCGTTGACCCCGGCGGCATCCCGGCGTTTGTCGACGACGCCGGTAGGCAGCTCCCCGACGCGGCAAAGCCCGTCGCAAAGCCCGCGGGCCTCCAGTTCGGCCGACACCGCGCGGCCGCGCTCATCGTCCCCGACCGCGCTGACCACATGCACCTCCGCCGCATCCGGGCCGGAAATCAGCCGGGAGCACTTGAGGAAATGATCGGCGAAATTGGCCGGCGCGCCGCCGAAGGTATATTCGTCCGTCACGACATCGTGGTCGTAAAGCACCTCGCCCAGTCCGACGGCTACGATCTTGTCCGGATTTCCCATACCAGCAGGCGTTTTATTCCAGTTCCCAGTCCGTGCCGTCCTTGCGGTCCTTGACGCGGATGCCGGCGGCCGTGAGTCCGTCGCGGATGCGGTCCGAGGCGGCCCAGTCCTTCGCCGCACGGGCTTTCAGGCGTTCGTCCAGAAGCATCTCGACCAGCGGCGTCACGTAGTCGCGCCCCGAAGCCGTCCCGGCGGCCTTCTCGTCGCGCAGGCCCAGGATGTCGAAAGCGTAGCGGCGCACGGTGGCCGTCAGCGCCGCGAGGTCGGCGGCCGTGATCGTCTGCGAGCCGTCGGCCAGCTGGTTGATCGTGCGCACCCAGTCGAACAGCGCCGAAATGACCATCGGCGAGTTCAGGTCGTCGGCCATCGCCTCGGCGCAGCGCGTCTCCAGCTCGGCGGGATCGACCGTCGAGACCTCCGCGGGTTTGATCTTCCCGAGCGTCTCGATGCCCTTCATCAGGCGGTCCAGCCCCTTCTCGGCGGCTTGCAGGGCCTCGTTCGAGAAATCGAGCGTCGAGCGGTAGTGGGCCTGGAGCACGAAGAAACGGATCGTCATGGGCGAATAGGCCTGCGAAAGCTTCGGGTGCGACCCGGTGAAGAACTCCTCCAGCGTGATGAAGTTGCCCAGCGACTTGCCCATCTTCTGCCCGTTGACCGTCATCATGTTGTTGTGCAGCCAGTAGCGGGCCGAATCGTGGCCCAGCGCGGCGGTCGACTGCGCGATCTCGCACTCGTGGTGCGGGAACATCAGGTCCATGCCGCCGCCGTGGATGTCGAAACGCTCCCCGAGGTAGCGCGTGGACATCGCCGAGCACTCCATGTGCCAGCCCGGGAATCCCTCGCCCCAGGGCGACGGCCACCGCATGATATGTTCGGGCGACGCCTTCTTCCACAGCGCGAAGTCGTAGGAGTGGCGCTTGTCCGACTGCCCGTCCAGCTCGCGCGTGTTGGCGACGATGTCGTCGAGGTTGCGGCCCGACAGCCTGCCGTAGTTGTATTTGGCGTTGTACTTCTCCACGTCGAAATAGACCGATCCGTTGGACTCGTAGGCGTAGCCGTCGGCGAGGATCTTCTTCACGAACTCGATCTGCTCGATGATATGTCCCGAGGCATAGGGTTCGATCGAGGGGGTCTCGACGTTGAGGGCATCCATCGCACGGTGGTAACGCTCCGTGTAGTAGTGGGCCACCTCCATCGGCTCCAGCTGTTCGAGCCGGGCCTTCTTGGCGATCTTGTCCTCTCCCTCGTCGGCGTCGTGCTCCAGATGTCCCACGTCCGTGATGTTGCGCACGTAGCGCACCTTGTAGCCCGAAGCCTTGAGGTAACGGAACAGCAGGTCGAACGTCACGGCGGGCCGGGCGTGGCCCAGATGCGGATCGCCGTAGACCGTGGGACCGCAGACATACATGCCCACGCGGCCCGGAACGAGCGGCTCGAAGACCTCCTTGCGGCGGGTGAGCGTATTGTAAAGTACGAGTTTGGAATCCATAATCGTGAATTAACGTTTTGAACGGGTAAAGTTACGACTTTTTCCGCAAACATCCGCGTCCTGCCGTCAAAAATCGAGCAGGCGGAAGCGAAGGTGAGAAATATACGCCCCTCCGGCGCAGGAACCGGGAATTTATCGTACCTTTGCGCCGATTATATGAAATTTCAAGACTTACGACTCTCCGAGCCGCTGTTACGCGCCATCGGAGAAAAGGGGTACACGGATCCCACCCCCATTCAGCAACAAGCCATTCTTCCTGTACTCGAAGGCCGCGACCTCCAGGGCTGCGCCCAGACCGGGACGGGCAAAACCGCAGCCTTCACGCTGCCGATGCTCCAACTTTTAGCCGCCGAACCGGCCCCCAGGGGACGCCGCCCGATCCGCGCCCTGGTGCTCACCCCCACGCGCGAACTGGCCATCCAGATCGACGAGTGCTGCCGCGACTACGCCCGCTACACATCCGTCCGCCACTGCGTGATCTTCGGCGGCGTCAACCAGCGCCCGCAGGTCGACGCGCTCCAGAAAGGCGTGGACCTGCTGATCGCCACTCCGGGCCGCCTGCTGGACCTGATCGGACAGGGCTACGTGACGCTCGACACAATCCGCTTCTTCGTGCTCGACGAAGCCGACCGCATGCTGGACATGGGCTTCATCCACGACATCCGCCGCATCCTGCCGCTGCTTCCCGAACGGCGCCAGACGCTCTTCTTCTCGGCCACGATGCCCGAGTCGATCGCCGCACTGGCCGCGAAAATCCTCCGCGACCCAGTGCTCGTCACCGTCACGCCCCCGGCATCGGTGGTCGAGACCATCGCGCAGACGGTCTATTTCGCCGAGAAGGCCGAGGAAAGAGCCAGCTGCTGATCGACCTGCTCACGGACTCCGATGCCAACCAGGTGCTGGTCTTCACCCGCACCAAGCACGGCGCCGACAAACTGGCCAAGATACTCAACCGCGCCGGAATCAAGTCGGGCGCCATCCACGGCAACAAGTCGCAGAACGCCCGCGTGAAAGCCATGAACGACTTCAAGACGGGCGAATGCAGGGTATTGATAGCTACGGACATCGCCGCACGGGGCATCGACATCAGCCAGCTGCCGCTGGTCATCAACTACGACCTGCCGGAGGTCGCCGAGACCTACGTCCACCGCATCGGCCGCACGGGCCGCGCGGGATACGAAGGCGCGGCGTGGTCGTTCTGCTCGGAGGACGAATTCGAGTATCTCTGCGACATCCAGAAGCTCACCGGGCTTACGATCCCCACCGAGGGACCGGTTCCGGAATACGCCGTGCGCAAAGCCGTCCCGGCGCGGAAACCCGCGCAGAAGGCCCCACAGCGTCCCGCACGCACCCAGGAGCCGAAACCGGCCCGGAATGCCGGAGCCAAATCCGCACAGCGGTCCGGCCGGAATGCAGGCGCCGAACAGCAGCGGCCCGCCCGCAACACGGAGCAGAAGGCCCCCCGCAACGCCGCGAAGGAGCCGCAGCCGGCACAAAATCCGGCGCAGGCCGACGCCGGGCACTCTTCCCGCCCGTCGCGCTCCCGCCGCAGACGGGGCACGCGCCCCGCACCGGGAACGCCCATCGAACCGGCCGGAAAAACAGCCTCCCGCCCTGCCGACACGTCGCACGGACAAAGCCCGAAGCAGGGGGCCGGAAACGCCTCGAAAACCGCCGGAAACAAATCCGCCGCGGGCGCCGCGCCGAAAAGCGCCGCCAACCCGGATCCGGGCCTTTCGGCAAAACCGTCCCGCCGCCGCAAACGCGGGGGTTCCGGAAACGCCGCCAGGTCCGCAGCGGCTCCGGCCGCCAAGTCCGCTCCGGCGGCGGCCGAGGCCCCGCAGAAAAAATGGTGGAAACGGTGGCTGTAAATGCATTTCACGTAATAAGGTTGGAAAAACCGCGTTAAATCATTACTTTTGCACGATAAGTAGTTACGAAAAAAGTTTTCTCGGATATGCATTTCTACAAACGCTGGAACAACATCACGGGCTGGGCGGTATTCGCCGTCGCGGCGATGGTCTACCTGATGACGATGGAACCCGTCTCGAGCCTCTGGGACTGCTCGGAATTCATTGCAACTTCCTACAAACTCGAAGTCGGACACCCTCCCGGTGCACCGCTGTTCATGATGCTGGCCCGGCTGGCGACCCTGTTCGCCTTCGGCAATCCCGACTACGTGGGAGTGGCCGTAAACGCCATGAACTCCATCGCCAGCGCGTTCTGCATCCTGTTCCTGTTCTGGACCATCACCCATCTGGCACGGCGTCTGGTGACCCGCGGCGGCGCAGCGCTTACCCGGGCCAATACGTGGGCCATCCTGGGTGCCGGGGCCGTCGGGGCCCTGGCCTACACTTTCACCGACACGTTCTGGTTCTCGGCCATCGAGGGCGAAGTATACGCCCTTTCGTCGATGTTCACGGCGCTCGTGGTGTGGCTGATGCTCAAATGGGAAGAGGAGGCCGACGAGCCTCACTCCTCGCGCTGGATCGTGCTGATCGCCTACCTGATGGGCCTTTCGATCGGCGTGCACATCCTCAACCTGCTCTGCATCCCCGCGCTGGTCTTCATCTACTACTTCCGCAAGACCGCCTCGGTGACGTGGCGAGGCATCGCCCTCTCGACGCTCGTGTCCGGGGCGATGATCGTCTTCGTCAACAACATCATCATCCCCTACACCGTCTGGATCGGGGCGCAGATCGACACGCTGTTCGTCAACACGTTCGGCCTGCCGGTCAACTCCGGCATCACGCTCTTCGCGCTGGCGCTGATCATCGGTCTGGGATGGGCCGCGTGGGCCGCGCACAAACGGGGCCGCGTAGTGCTGAACATCCTGCTGCTCTCGACGACGATGATCCTCATCGGCTACTCGTCCTACGCCTCGGTGACCATCCGCGCCGCGGCAAACCCGCCGATGAACTCCAACAACCCCAACAACCCCCACGCCCTGCTGTCGCTCCTGAACCGCGACCAGTACGGCGACCGGCCGCTGCTGTACGGCGCACAGTACTCGGCTCCCCCCGAGGGCGTGAAGGAGAAGAAGGTGTGGTATCTGGACGAGGACGGCAAGTACAAGACCGCCACGGTGCTCACGGGATACACCCACGCTCCGGAATTCATGCAGCTGTTCCCCCGCATGTGGAACTACTCGAAAGGCGAAAAGGCCTACAAGCAGTGGGCCGCCTACCGCACCAAGACCGAGGCGCTGCGCGACGACAAGGGCGAAGTCCTGCGCGACGCGCAGGGACGCCCCATGCGCGGCGAGACGCTCGACTTCGGACGCAAACGGGCCTACACCGACTCCTACGGCGACACCCGCACGGTCACCGAACCGACGTTCTGGGAAAATGTCCATTTCTTCTTCAACTACCAGCTGTCGTACATGTACTGGCGTTACTTCATCTGGAACTTCGTGGGACGCCAGAGCGACATACAGCCCACACGCACGCAGATCACCGACGGCAACTGGCTGTCGGGCATCAAATGGATCGACGAGAAATTCCTCGGCCCGCAGGACGACCTGCCCCGCGAAATCGCCGAAAACAAGGGCCGCAACACCTATTACTTCCTCCCCTTCCTGCTGGGACTGATCGGCCTGCTCTACCAGCTGAACCGCGACGAGCGCAACTTCTCGATCGTGCTGTGGCTGTTCGTCATGATGGGCATCGCGCTGGTGTTCTACTTCAACACCTCGCCGGGCGAGCCGCGCGAACGCGACTACGTCTACGCGGGATCGTTCTATGCGTTCTCGATCTGGATCGGCTTCGGCGTGCTGGCGGTGCGCGACCTGATCGCGTGGATCACCAAGCGCAGCAACGTCACGGCGGCCGCCGCGGCCACCGTCGTCTCGATGAGTGTTCCGGCGATCCTCGCGGCACAGAACTGGGACGACCACGACCGCTCGCACCGCTACATGGCACGCGACATCGGCTGGAACTACCTGATGTCCACGCTGCCCAACTCGATCATCCTCAATTACGGCGACAACGACACCTTCCCGCTGTGGAACAATCAGGAGGTTTACGGCGTACGTCCCGACGTGCGCATCATGAACACCTCCTATCTGGGCGGCGAATGGTACATCGACGAGATGAAGACCAAGGCCAACGACGCGCCGGGCGTGCCCTTCTCGCTGCCCAAGCGCAAGTACACCTACAACAACGACATGATCTACGTCACCAACAGCATCGACCGCGCGGTGGACATCAAGGAGGTGATGGACTTCGTGCGCAGCGACGACCCGCGCAGCCAGGTCAAGCTCTCCGACGGTTCGATGACCGACTACATCCCCACCAAGCGCATCGCGCTACCGGTGAACAAGGAGAACGCCATCGCATCGGGCATCGTCGCCGAAAAGGACCGCGACAAGATGGTGGACACGGTGTACATCAACATCAAAAAGAATTCGCTCGACAAGAACCAGCTGATGATCCTCGACATGCTGGCCAACTTCGACTGGAAACGGCCTATCTACATGACGCAGGTCTACATCCTGCAGGATTTCGGGCTGATGGATTACCTCCAGTTCGACGGCTACGCCTACCGTTTCGTGCCGATCCTCACCCCGGTGCAGAACCCGTGGGAGATCGGGCGCGTGGACGCCGATTATGCGGCGCCGCTGCTGCGCGACACCTTCAGATACGGCAACCTCGAAGACCCGCGGGTGTACGCCGACTACTTCATCCAGTACAACCTGTCGGCCTCGCACGCACGCGACGCCTTCGCCCGCGTGGCCAAGGAGCTGCTGCGGCAGAACCGGGCGCAGGAGGCCGTCGAGCTGCTCGACCTGGGGCTGGAGCGGATGCCGACCTCGCAGGTGCGCTTCACCGACACCAACACCTACCCCTTCCTGGAGGCTTACTACGCCGCTTCGGCCATGGGGGACAAGGAGGCCGCCGCCAAGGGCGACGCCCTCTGCGGGAGTATGCCCAAACGCTGATCGAATACATCGAGTACTACCTCCGCTTCGAGGGAGCGCAGGGCGACATGGTTTCGGGCCTCATCGACGAGAAGCTCGACCAGCTGGGCGACATCTACTACCTGGCCAGCTACGCCGACCGCAAGGGAGGTGGTGGCCGAACTGAACGACTACTACCGGTCGCTGGGAGTCTCCGAGGAGAACCTGATCGACGTGGGCGACAAGCGCCAGCAGCCCGACTCGGCGCTGTTGCCCGCCGCGAAATAGCCGGAGCCGGAAATGAAATAACGCACGTAACGGAAGCATTACGTGCGTTATTTTTATTGCGGCCGCCCACCCGAAGCGGATGTTCGGGCAAACCAAAATCCGGGTCTACGGTTAAAAACGACATTTTTTGAGCCTGAATACACCCGATTGCACTCACCTTTCACTATATTTGCGGAATAAACCGTTTTTCACGAACCCAAACCTGAGAATTATGCCGCTTTTCATTCCGGAAGACTATACGGCCAAGCTCGCTCCCGAAACGATGGAGCAGGCCATCACCTATCTCAAGGAGATTTTCCCCGACATGCTGGCCCGCAGCCTGCGCCTGCGCCGCGTCACGGCCCCGTTGTTCGTCCTTTCGGGCACGGGCATCAACGACGACCTCAACGGCGTGGAGCGCCCCGTGTCGTTCCCGATCCGCGACCTGGGCGACCGCCGTGCCGAAGTGGTGCACTCGCTGGCCAAATGGAAGCGCATGAAACTCGGGGCCTACAAGATCGCCCCGGGATACGGGTTGTACACCGACATGAACGCCATCCGCGCCGACGAGGAGCTGGACAACATCCATTCGCTCTACGTCGACCAGTGGGACTGGGAGCGCACGATGCGTCCCGAAGAGCGCAACCTCGGCTTCCTGAAAACGACCGTCGAAACGATATACGAGGCGATGAAGGCCGTCGAGGAGGAGGTTTACGAACTTTATCCCCACATCACGCCCATCCTGCCCGAACGGATCACGTTCCTCCAGGCCGAGGAGCTGTTGCAGGAGTTCCCCGCGCTGACGCCCAAGGAGCGCGAGCAGGCGGCGGCCCGCAAATACGGCGCGCTGTTCCTGATCGGCATCGGCGGCGAACTGTCCGACGGACAGCGGCACGACGGGCGCGCCCCGGACTACGACGACTGGAGCACCCCGACCGAAGGCGGTTACAAGGGACTCAACGGCGACATCATCGTGTGGAACCCGGTTCTGGAGAGCGCCTTCGAACTTTCGAGCATGGGCATCCGCGTCGACGCCGAGGCCCTCGAACGCCAGCTTGCGATCTGCGGCTGTCCCGAACGGCGCGAAATGGAGTTCCACCGCCTGCTGCTCGAAGGGCGCCTGCCGCTTTCGATCGGCGGCGGCATCGGCCAGTCGCGCCTCTGCATGTTCTACCTGCGCTGCGCCCACATCGGCGAGGTGCAGGTCAGCATCTGGCCCGAGCGGATGATCGCCGAGTGCGCCGCCCACGGCATCTATCTCAAGTAAGGCGGCCTCCCGGAAGTAAGAGCGGTTCTCGGAAACGGACCGGACTCCCGAAGCAACCCGGCCTCCCCCCGAAAGCACGCCGACTACTCCAGATAAGACAAACCCCCGCTCTCGGAGCGGGGGTTTATTTATTTTCCGGCGGCAGGCTGGTCGGGGGTTTTGTGATCCTTTTTATTCCTGTTGTAGAGGAAACGCTTGATTTTGTGCGTGGGGGTCTTGGCGAAGTCGTCCTTCTCCTCGACGACCTCCGAAATCCGCGAAAAACGGTTGACCTTGGCGTTGACGAAATCCATGATCTCCTTCTTCAGCTGCTCGGTCTTGGCCTCCCAGGCCTCCTTCTTGCCTTCCCACTCCTCGCGCCAGTCGTCGATCATCGACTCGATCTCGTCGCGGTTGAAGTGCACGAGGGCCACCAGACGGCCCTGCTGTTCGGTGACGATCGAATCGGCGATGTAGACATGCGAATTGAGGACGGTTTCGATGTCCTCCGGATAGATATTTTCGCCCCCCGGCCCCACGATCATATTTTTCAGACGGCCTTGATATAGAGCCAGCCGTCCTTGTCGAATTCGCCGAGGTCGCCCGTCCGGAACCAGCCGTCGGCCGTAAATACCTCCTTCGTGGCTTCGGGATTCTTGAAATACCCCACCATCACGCTCGGCGAATGCGGGCCACGATTTCGCCCTGACGGGTATCGGGATTGATATTCTCCAGCCGCAGTTCGACGCCCGGAGCCTGCGGACCGGTCGAACCGAGCCGCACCTGCGAGGGCGCGGCACCGGCCAGCAGCGGCGCAGTCTCGGTAAGCCCGTAGCCGATGGCATAGGGCACGCGGGCTTCGAGCAGGAATTTCTCGGCTCCGCCGTCGAGTTTCGCTCCCCCGATTCCGAGGAAGCGCAGACGGCTGCCGAAGAGTTTCATCAGCTTCTTACCCGCGACGCGGTGGAGGTAGCGGCGGATGAAGCCGATGCGGTAGAGCGTACTCCAGAAGCCGGTGGAATTGAATTTGGCGAGCACCTGCAAGCGGTAGATTTTTTCGATGATCAGCGGCACGATCAGCATCACCGAGGGACGCACCGCGCGCAGCGCCGGCATCAGGGCCGAGGCCGTGGGCGGACGGTCGAGATAGACGACCCGCGCGCCCATCGAGAAGGGATAGATCATGCCGATGGAACATTCGTAGGTGTGCGAGAGGGGGCAGCACCGAGAGGAACGTGTCGTCGCCGTCGACCGGGAAGATCGAGGATGAAATGTCGACCTGCGCGCAGAGCGCCGCATGGGTCAGCATCACGCCCTTGGGCTTCGAAGTGGTTCCCGACGTGTAGATGATCACGGCCAGATCCTCCGGCCGGGGGACGCCCGTCGAGCCTTCCCCGCGGACGCGCTGCGAGATGACTCCGAGGTTCTTGGTGCGGACCACGACGTTGAGCCGTCCGATGGTCTCTTTCGAGAGTTTGGTGAAAAGTTTGTCGGAGACGAGCAGCGCACGGGCCTCCGAATGCTCGATGATCATGTCCAGCTCTTCGCCCGAAAAGTCCGGAAGAATCGGCACGGCGATCATGCCGGCCGAAGTGACTGCGAAGTAGCAGACGCCCCAGTTGGGCATGTTGCTGCTCAGCAGGGCCACCTTGTCGCCGGCCTGCAGGCCGGCTCCCGTAAGGATTTCCTGTACCTTGGCAATACGACGGCCCACCTCGGCGTAAGTCACGTCGTCGCCTTCGAACATCGAAAATGCGACTTTCGACGCGAACTTTTCCACGCTGTTGCGAGCCAGTTCGTAAAGTGTATTGATGGTCATAATTTTTCGTTTTTAACTACGTTCCAATAACGCGAAAGTTTGGGGCGAAATTACTAATTTCCGGTTAAAAAACACTATTTGGCGTAAATTATCAATATGCTCGACCATCTGTACATCAAAAAGCTCGCAGCCGGAGCAGGGTTCGACCTCTGCGGCATCGCCCCGTGCCGCCATCTGGCCGAAAACGAGGAGCGGTTCCGCGCATGGCTCAACAGCGGTTACCAATCCTCGCTGGGCTACATGGAGCGCAACGCGGAGAAGCGGTTCGACGCCCGCCGGCTGGTCGAGGGCGCACGCACGGCCGTGGTCTGCGCCGTGAGCTACAAAAACCGCGTCGGCGAAGGCTACCCACCGGAGCACCGGACGAAGGTAGCCTCCTATGCCTGCACGGAGGACTACCACACCACCGTCCGGGCGATGCTCGCAGGGATGCTCGACGCCCTGCGGAAAGTCAGCCCCGCCCTTCGGGGCCGCGCGTTCGTCGACACCGCGCCGCTGGCCGAAAACAGCTGGCCGTGGAGGCCGGACTGGGCTGGATCGGCCGCCAGTCGCTGCTCGTCACGCCGCAATACGGGAGCTACGTCCTGCTGGGCGAGCTGATCCTCACCGAAGAGGCCGACCGTTACGACACGCCGTTCGAAGGATCGCGCTGCGGAACCTGCCGCAGCTGCATCGACAACTGCCCCACGGGCGCCGTCACCGCCGGGCGGACGATTGACACGGGCCGCTGCATCTCGTGCCGCACCATCGAGCGGGAGCAGCCCGGCGAAACGGACCTCCACGGCTGGATCTTCGGCTGCGACGCGTGCCAGAGCTGCTGCCCCTGGAACCGCCGCGCCCCGCAGCACCGCAACGCGGCGTTCGACCCCGTATTCGACCCGCTGGCGATGGACGCCGGGGCGTGGCTCGGCATGGACGAGGCGGCGTTCGAAGCCCTCTGCGGCCGCACGCCGCTGACGCGCAGCGGACTGGACCGCATCCGGCGCAACGTCAGGGAGTAGCGAGGTCGCGCATGCAACGCACCGGAAGCCCGAATCCCCGGGGATCGGGAATACGCTGGTAGACGGTCGCCGCGGTCAGTCCGAACACCCACGCCCCGAACGTGTCGGCGGGCGCCGGGGAACTCGACCAGTAGTAGCCCGAAGGCGTGAATACGAAAAGCCCGTATTCGTCGTAGCGATATCCGACTCCGGGATAATAGGTCGCGTCGATGCCGTTGTAGAGGAAGTTCCACCCCTGCACGAACGCCCCTTTTACCAGGACCTCGCCGCTGGCGACGGCGGCCGTGCCGCCCGTCTTCGTAAAGGCGGTGAAGGCGTAGGGATGCGGTACGACCCATCCCGGCGGACAGGGGTCGAACAGCGTCTTGGCAGTCTTCTGCCCCACCTCGTAGCCCGTGGGATTGCCCCACAACTCGTTGTTGCGGAACGCGGGACCGTTGCCCTTGCCCGCCCCGTAATACCAGTCGTAGGAACTGCCGTCGGTCGTGGTGATGAAGATGTCGGGATGCGCCGTGGCGTAATACGTATTGCCCGTGTAACCGGCGTACTGCCCCAAGGCTCCCGAAGTCTGCACCGGCCTGCGGTAGGTGATGTAGGTCTGCGGCGCACCCTGCGCGTCGAAGATCACCTTTCCCCACGGGAAGGGATCCTTGCGGCCCCACTGGTAGAGCGGCGCGCGGAACGAACGGGCATACGGCCCGTCCTCCTTGTAAACGGCCCCCAGATTGCGGTCCATCATCCGCACCGAACCCGAACCGTATTCGTTTTCATAATCCGACGGAAGGATATAGGTCTCGGCAAGGGCCGTCAGCGCGGCGTTGTCCGCATCGGTGATCCAGATATGCCAGCTCCACAGCGCCTCGTCGGACGACGCGTCGGCGTAAAGGCCGATGACGGCGTTGCCGCCCAGCGCCACAGGGCGCGACGTCAGCGTGAAATAGATCTTCCCACCCTCCACGCGCAAGCTCGCAGGATCGATCAGCCGGGGGCTGCTCTGCCACAGCAGGCGGGCCGACGCTCCCGACAGCGCGGCGGAGAGCGTGCGCCCCTCGTAACGCCCGACAGCCGCAGCGAGGGGGCCTGCGAAATGACGCCGTTCCCGGCGACCGTGGCGTCGAACGAATACTCCTGCCCGGCGACCGAGGCGACATAGCAGTTGGCCCGCTCTCCGCCGCCCGAAAGGTCCACGGCAGGCTGCGGGGCCGCGCCCGAGGCCACATCCTGCGTGATGACCTTCATCTGCGCCGCGGCGATGACCAGTCCCGGACGGGTGTAGGTGGCCGTATAGCCGTCCTCGGTCCGCACCACGACGTAGACCTTCCCGCCGCCGCGCGAATAGTCGGCAGGATTGACCGTCAGCCAGACCTTCACCGGCTCGCTCCCCAGCGCCGGGGACTCCGTAAGAGCGAGGCTGCAATAGTCGATCTCCGCCGAGCCGCCCGCATACGCCGCCGCGTTGTTGCCCGAAGCGGCGGTCAGATCGAACGAAAACGCCCCGGCCAGGTTGGACATCCCGCCGAGATTGCCCCCGGAATCGACCGTCGCGGCGGGCGAGCAGTAGAGCGTCACCTCCGAGAGCCGCTTCCCGGCCATCGTTCCCGAAGCCGTCAGACTGACTTCGACCACCGCGAAGGCGTGACGGAACGCCAGCGCCGGGAAATCGCCCGTCGCGCTCCCGACGGCCCCCGCCACGAGGAAATCCGAATCGCCCAGATGCGACGAGTCGCCCGCAGCGGCCTGCACCTGGGAAGTCTCCAGCGTAAAGGCGACCGCCGAAGCGTCGTCCGACGCCTGCTCCGACCACGGGTAATAGGCATAGAGCGTATAGCCCGAAGCACCCTCCGTGAGGGTGATCTCGCCGCTGAACGTGCCGCCGGCCGCGGCCTCCGCGCCTTCGAACGTCAGCGGAACATTGACCGAAGTGAATGTGTCGCCGCTCTTGACGTAGACGCCGATCCGGTCGCCGGGCGTCCAGAGGACGTTGTAACCGTCCGCGGCCAGTTCCGTGCGGGTCGCGGGGACCGCCGCCGCAATCCGGACGCTGCGCGTGAATGTCTTCGGCGGAACCGGTTCCCCGGTCCGGTCGGCCGTGCAGGCGCACAACAGCCCGCATCCGACCGCCGCAATCGCAAACCTATTCATTCCACTCCTCCCGGTCGAAACCTTCGACCTCGCCGTCCACGGACGAAGCGGCGAATCCGCGCCCGATGCGCACCTCCGTCACCTCGGCCTCCGGCCGCAAATACGTTTCCCTTTCCATCGTTACGAATCGTTAAATGCCGGAAAAGGAAACACATACCGTACCAAACCGCCGCCGACGGCAGGGCATAAAGAGAGCGGGTCCGAAATTCGGAACCCGCTCTGCGGTTTATTTCATGGATCGGGAGGTCCGGCCGTCTGCGGCCCGGAAGCCCTTCGGAGACCCGGCCCCTTCGCGGCCCGGAGGCTATTTCGTCAGTTCGGCCAGCGCGGCTTTCGCACTCTCGACAGCCGGTCCCGCCGTCACCTTCCGGAAGGCCTCGATGGCCTGCGGCTTCATCTCCTTGGCGTTGTAGGCGGCGCCCAGCGTCAGGTACATCAGGCTCACATCCTCGGGGTCGGTCTGCACCTTGGCGGCAGCCTCGCCCAGCTCGATCACCTTGTTGTAATCCTTCTTGCTGGCATAGGCCTGCAAGCGGACCTTCTGCGCCAGAGCGTTTTCGGCGTTCTTCGCCAGCAGCGCGTCGGCCATCGCGATGATGCCGTCGAAATCGTTGGCAGCCTGGAGCGTGGCCACCTTGTTATTGGTGTAGAGAGCGATCATCTCCTTGGCCTTGGCGGCGTCATCGGCATACTTGGGGTGCGTCTTGGCGGCCACCGCCTCGTAGATGTCCATACCCTTCTCGTACTCGCCCATCTCGCAGTAGCTCATGGCGAGGTTCAGCGCCATCGCCGTATTGTCCGGGTCGGCCTTGTAGCCCTTCTCGAACACGCCGGCGGCGGTCGCGTAATCCTTGTTGTTGAAAGCGTCGCCGCCCTGTATCTGGTAAATCTTGGCAACCCAGCCGTTGGCCTTGGCCATCTGGTTCATGTCGCCGTAGAGCTCGGCCAGCTCGGCCGACTTGGTGAAGTTCTTCAGAGCCTCGTCGTAATTCTTGGTCTTCAGCGCATTGCCGCCCAGCATGAAGTAGCATTTGGGAAGCGTGGTCTTGGCGGTGGCCACCAGCGATGCGGCCTCCTCGTTGTCCAGCCCCTGTTCGATCACCTGTTCGAACTTCGCGGCCGCGCCTGCGAAATCCTGGCGCCGAAAGCGGCTGCGGCTTCGTTGTAGATTGCAGTAACGTCCTGCGCCGAGAGCGACACCGCCGCCAGCAGCGCGATTGCCGATACAAATAACTTTTTCATTGCTTTTCTATTCGATTTTTAAGTTTTTCAGTTCATGCGCCCCGTTCCCGAAACGCGCTGGATGCAAAAGTATAAAAAAAATTCCTTTGTTACCAAATCTATCCGCGTAAACCCGCGAAAAAACTGCTCATCAATTCCTCGCACTCCTCCCGGAGCACCCCCCGCGCCACGGTCGTCCTGGGGTGGAACACCGCCTCGGAGTAGCGCCGGAAACCCTTCTTCGGGTCGTCGGCGCCCCACACCACGCGGCTCACCTGCGCCCATCCGGCGGCCCCGGCGCACATGATGCACGGTTCGACCGTGACGTACAACGTGCACTCCTGCAAGTATTTGCCTCCGAGCGTCGCGGCGGCGGCCGTCAGGGCCTGCATTTCGGCGTGGGCCGTGGGGTCGGCCAGGGTCTCGACGAGGTTGTGGCCCCGTCCGATCACCGCACCTCCGGCCACGACGACCGCGCCGATGGGGACCTCCTGTTGTCTTAACGCTTTCCGCGCCTCGTTTAGTGCCAGACGCATGAATTTTTCGTCGGTTTCGTGCTGTTCCATGCCGGATTGTTTTCGGCAAAAGTAACCATTTTTTCCGAAGAACGCGCCCCTCCCCCGCAAACCCCGTCCGGAAGCGGCGCAAAGGCGGCAATTTCGATTCAAAACCGACCTTTCCCCGAAAAGAAAAAATCAAAATCGAAAAAACGCTTGCATTCTATTGCAGAATTTCTATATTTGCAAATGGAATAGTCCACAAAACACTTAAATTCAATTCGCTCCGACAAAGAAAACACATTCTGGCCCCAAACCGGCCCAAACCATGCACTCTGTATTTCGAAACCACACCAATTACTAACCAGAACCAATTAAAACCATTATGGAAGAAACTCGCCAAAAAGCACCCGGGAACAGGCATTTTCCGGCAGTCCTGCGATTCGTCGCCGCGCTGCTGCTGTCCGAAACCCTATGCCTTGCGTGGGGGGGGGAAATGTCTCCGCACAGATCCGGAGCATCTATGTAACGGTAGATGCAACCGATGCAAGCATCCGGGAGGTCCTCGAATCGATCGAGTCGCAGAGCGACCTGCGGTTCGTCTATCCCGATGAAGTAAAACCGATCCTGACCAAGGTCGTAACGGTCAGCGAGAAAAACGTCAGCGCCAACCGGATTCTCGACCAGATCCTGCCCGACGCCGGCCTGCAATACTCGGTCAGCGGCACGCAGGTCCGCATCTACCAGGCCGCCAGCGGTTCGCGCGACGTCGCCCAGACGGTCAGCGGCACGGTGATCTCCGGCACCGACAACTCTCCGCTGGCCGGCGTGATGATCTACGTCGAAGGAACGACGGCCGGCACGATCACCAACGGCGACGGCTCGTACACCTTCACCATTCCCGCCAAATCGAAATACGTGACCTTCTCGTACGTCGGTTTCGACACGAAGAAGCTCCACGTCGAGGATACCGAGCTGTTCAAGCTCGTATCGCTCGCCGAGCAGAGCAACACGCTCGACGAAGTCGTGGTCATCGGCTACGGCACGCAGAAAAAGGAGTCGATGGTCGCCTCGATCACCTCCGTAAAACCCTCCGACCTGAATATCACCTCCAGTTCGCTGACCACGGCGTTCGCCGGCAACATCGCCGGCATGATCTCGCGCCAGACCTCGGGCGAACCCGGCTACGACAGCGCCACCTTCTACATCCGCGGCATTTCGACCTTCGGGTCGAGCAACGCACCGCTGATCATCCTCGACGGCGTGGAGGTGTTGAGCAACATGCTCAACAACATGCCTCCCGAGTCGATCGAGTCGTTCTCGGTGCTCAAGGACGCTCAGGCGACCTCCGTCTACGGTTCGCGCGGCGCCAACGGCGTCATCCTCATCAACACGAAAAACGGCCGCAACTCGGAGAAGATGAACGTCTCGGTCCGTCTGGAGAACACCTTCTCGATGCCCACGATGGTACAGCAGGTGGCCGACGGCGTGACCTACATGCAACTCTACAACGAGGCAGTCTTCAACACCGCCAAGGAGACCGGAACGCTCCACACCTACCAGCCGTTCTACTCGGCCGACAAGATCAACGGCACGAAGGCGGGACTCAACAAGTACCTCTATCCGAACAACGACTGGTATGACCTGATGTTCAAGGATTTCTCGGTCAACCAGAACCTCAACCTCAACATCCGCGGCGGCGGCCGTAAGGTCAGCTACTTCCTCAACGCGGCGGTCTCGAACGAAAACGGCATCATCGCCGACATCGAGCAGAACCCCTACGACGTGAAGATGAACCACCAGAAGTACATTTTCCAGAGCAACGTCAGCGCCAACATCACCAAGACGACGATCGTCGGCATCAAGGTCAACGCCCAGCTGGAGTACAACACCCGCCCGATCGAGGACATCGGCAATTTGTTCTACTACTCGATGCGCGCCAATCCGGTGCGTTTCCCGGCCACGCTCCCGGCCGAGGAGGGCGACACGTTCGTGCGCTACGGCAACAACGCCTCGTGGGACACCGGCGCCACCGACCTCAACCCGCTGGCCAAGCTGGCCCGCGGCTACGGCAAGCGCTACTACTCCTACATGACGACGGCCTTTACGCTGGACCAGAACCTGGATTTCTTCACCAAGGGCTTGAGCGCCAACCTCACGGCATCGTTCTACAACTACACCTATTCGGCGACCTACCGCACGGCGACCCCCTACTATTTCAAGGTCGAGGACGGCAGTTCGCTCAATCCCGACGGCACGGCCAACCTCATCACCAACTCGATCGGCGACACGGGCACGACCTACCTGACCAGCACCGACGGCAACGGCGGCCACCGCCGCTACGCGTTGCAGGCCTCGCTGAACTACGCCCGCAAGTTCGGCAAACACGACGTGGGAGCCATGTTCGTCTACCGCATGAACGAGAAGAAGAACAACATCGCCGGCACGAGCGAAGAGAACCTGCTGCCCTACCGCGAACAGGGCATGGCGGGCCGCGTGACCTACGGATTCGACAACCGCTACCTGTTCGAGGCCAGCTTCGGCTACAACGGTTCGGAGAACTTCGCTCCCGGCAAACGCTGGGGCTTCTTCCCCTCGGCGGCCGCCGGCTGGGTGATCTCCAACGAGTCGTTCTGGGACGGCATCCGCAAGACGGTCAGCAACCTGAAAATCCGCGCCTCCTACGGCCTGGCGGGCAACGACGCCTTGAGCGAGCGCTTCCCCTACCGTTCGATCGTGGCCATGGGCGAGGAATCGGGATTCTACTATAACTGGAACACCCAGGGCAAAGGCCCGCAAATCACCACCTACGGCAACCCCAACGCGACGTGGGAGGAGGCCAAGAAACTCGACATCGGTCTCGAACTGGGACTGTTCAACACGCTGAACATCGAGGCTGCCTACTTCACCGAGGACCGTACGGGCATCTTCATGCGGCGCACCTCGCTGCCTTCGTCGACGGGCCTGCTGGGCGTTACGCCCTACGGTAATATCGGCCGCGTGAAATCGCACGGCGTAGACCTTTCGGCCGTCTACAACAAGCAGTTCGGCAAGGACTGGTCGCTGAGCCTGCGCGGCACGTTCACCTTCTCGCGCAACGAAGTGGTCGAGAAAGACGAGGGCGACCTGATGTACGACTACATGTCGGTCGTTGGACATCCGGTCAACGCCATCACCGGCGTGCTGGTCGCCGACGGACTGTTCACCTCGCAGGAGGAGATCGACAACTCGCCCAAACAGCAGTTCGGCAACTACACGGTCGGCGACATCAAGTACCGCGACCTGAACGGCGACGGCATCGTCGACGGCAACGACGTGACGACTGCCGGCAGTCCCACCGTTCCCGAAATCCAGTACGGCATCGGCGCGACGGTGAAATGGCGCAGGCTCGACTTCTCGTTCATGTTCCAGGGCGCGTCCAACGTATCGCTGCGGATGTACAACATGCACCCGTTCTGCGACGCCTCGCACTTCGGCTACGGCATCACGCAGTACATCGCCGACAACCACTGGTCGGAGGAAAACAACCGCGCCGACGCGGCCTATCCGCGCCTGACCTCGCAGTTAAGCTCCAACAACACCCAGAGTTCGACCTTCTACATCCACGACGCCAAGTACCTGCGTCTGAAAACCGTGGAGCTGGGCTACACCATCAAGAAATTCCGCGTCTACCTGTCGGGCAACAACCTCTTCGTCATCTCCCCGTTCGACTACTGGGATCCCGAGAAGGGCGGCGGCCACGGCCTGACCTACCCGTTGCAGCGCACGGCGAAGATCGGCGTTCAATACCAATTCTAATCCAAAAGAAGACACCGTTATGAAAAAAATAGCATTGGCGTTAGCCCTCCTTCTTGCGACCGCATCCTGCGATTTCCTGGATGTCGTCCCCGAGGGCAGCCCCACGCAGGAGGATATTTACAAAACCCAGGCCCAGGCCGAAAAGATGCTCTTCATGATCTACGGCAAGTGCCCCGACCTGTTCCACGCGCAGGCCATGCCCGACCTGAGCGGCGGCGACGACCTGATTTCGAGTTACTATGGATCGGTGCGCTATTTCTCATGGAAGAGCCTCGTGTACGCCACCTCGCAGGAGTCCCCGACGAACACCTACTTCAACATGTGGGGAACGACCACGGGGCTTCCGACGGGTTACTACTCGTACAACATCTACGAGGGCATCCGTTATGCCTACAACTTCCTGAACAACATCGGCTCGGTTCCCGACATCACGGAGGCCAACCTGCGCATCTGGTCGGGCGAGGCGCACTTCCTGATCGCCCACCTGCACCAGATCCTGCTGGAGTACTACGGTCCGATCGTCCTGGCCCGGGAGGAGATCGACCTGAATGCGCCGGCCAGCAGCGTGAACGTGCCGCGCAGCACCTACGACGAGTGCGTCAACTTCATCGAAGAGGAGTTCCGCAAAGCCGCCGAGATGCTGCCCGACTACTGGGGCCCCATCCAGTACGGCCGCGCGATCAGGGCCACGGCGCTGGCCTACCGCGCCCGCCTGCTGCTCTACGCCGCGTCGCCGCTGGTGAACGGCAACTCGGAATTCTACGCCGATTTCGTCAACAAGGACGGCACGCACCTGATCAACCAGACCTACGACGCCGAGAAGTGGAAACGCGCGATGGACGCCGCCAAGGAGGCCATCGACTGCGTGGAGGCTTCGGAGGCGACGGGAGCCTACACGATGGACGGCCGCAAGCTGGGCCTCTCCGTGTCGAAAAGCTCCAGCGTGACCGACCCGTTCGAACTGGGACGCGCCAACTACACCTACGTCTTCACCGGCGACGGCAACTCGACGCAGTTCATGAACCAGAACGAGTACCTGATGAGCCTGAACAAGTCGGCCTCGATCACCTACACGCAGCGGCAGTTCGGCTGCCACCTGGCCAGCAACTACACGAAGGTGTCGGGCGCCTACCGCGGCTATTCGTGCCCGACGGTCGAGGCGGTCCAAATGTACTACACCAAAAACGGACTCCCGTGGGAGGACGACCCCGAGACGAAGGACATCGACCCGCTGGCCTACAACGAGGCGGCGGGGACGGTCGAGATGCACCTCCACAAAGAACCGCGTTTCTACGCGTCGGTGGGTTACGACCGCGGCACGTACCGTTTCAACGGCGGCAAAATGACCATCAAGGCGCACAAGGGCGAACCGCAGGGCTTCACCGGCAGCTATGACAACGAATACCAGTCCTACAACGGCTATTTCTGCCAGAAATGGGTCAACGAGCAGTCGAAGATGACGCTCAACTCAAGCGGCAACTACGCCGTCAGCACCTACATGAGCTACGTCTACCCCTACATGCGCATCGCCGAACTCTATTTGAGCTACGCCGAGGCCGACTTCGAGTACGACGGCACGTTGAGCGACTATGGCTACGAGTGTCTGAACAAGATCCGTTCACGCTGCGGCCTGCCGACGTTCCAGGAATCGTGGAGCAGGGCCGGGGGCATTCCGTCGGGCGACAAGCTGCGCGACATCATCCGCCGCGAGCGCTCGATCGAGTTCCTGATGGAGGGACGCCGTTTCCACGACATCCGCCGCTGGAAGATCGCCGAAAAGTGCCTGCGCCCCATTCCGAAGGCCTGGAACATCGAGGGCGACACGCCCGAGAAGTTCTACAAGCTGGTTGACATGAAGGAGAACGACACGCGCATCTTCACCACGCCGAAACACTACTGGCTGGCGATCCCCAACTCGCAGCTCAACATCAACGGCCAGCTGGTTCAAAATCCGGGTTATTAACCATTAGCGAAAGGAAACGATTATGAAAAAACTATTTATAGCGCTCGCGCTGTCGGCGGCAGTCTGCCTGGCCGGGTGCTCCGACAACGAAGAGGTCGGATACGACATCGGCTCGAAGGTGCTGATCCCGAAAAACGGCCTGCAACAGGTCGGCCTGACGGCCGACGCCACAGCGGTCGACTACGAGGTGTGGATCTACCGCAGCGGCTACAACGAAGGCGTCTCGACGGCCGCGCTGTCGGTCGACGCCGAGGCGCTGGCCGCCTACAACAAGGCCAACGGCACGGCCTATGAACTGATACCCGCGTCGTGCTACGACCTCCCGTCCGCCGCCGTGCGGCTCGACAACGACGCTCACACCGCGAAGGTCGGCATCCGGCTCGACGTCTCGGCGATCACGGCGGGCAGTCTCTACGTGCTTCCCGTTTCGGTCGACAGCCCCGACACGGAGGTGAACGCGGCCGCCGCCACGGTGCTGATCTTCCCGGTCCGCCCCGAGGCGGAGGAGCCTGAAAACGCCGAATGACCCGGCGGGATCAATCAACTGAAAAATTAACCATATAACCTTCCCATTATGAAAAAAGGTTTTTTACCGGTTTTTCTGTTCACGGCTTTCGCCCTGGCACTCTGCCCGTCGTGCAACGACGACGAGACGGCCGAATGGAAAGACGTCGATTTCTCGGTAACTTCCAACCTCACTCCCGAAACCGGGACCATCCCCTACGAAGGGGGCACGGTCGTGTTCACCGTAACGACCGGTGGCAAGTGGACCTATGCGATAGACCAGAGCAAGACCGACTGGTTCACCCACCCCACCGTCGACGGCATGACGCTGGCGATCCTGATTCCGGAAAACACCGTGAGCAGGGAGCGCTCCGGCGTGGTCCGGTTCATCTCGGTCTCGGACCCCACGCTGGCCGAGGAGTTCACCATCACGCAGGAACCCGGACCCGTACCGCCCGAACCACCGAAAGCCGACCTGCTCGACGTGGTCTTCCACGCCGACGGCACGGCCGAGGACGTGTCGCCGCTCAGGAACGAGGTGCTCTCCTACCCCGGAACGGCGCTGACCTGCTATTATCACGACGTCTACAAGCGCATCGTGACCAACTACACGCACACCCCGGGACAGAATACCCGCAAGGACTCCTATTACCGGGTGGACTACTACACGAACGAAACCTTCAAAAACGGCCTCGACGACGGACACACACTGGAGGTGGTTTTCCGCTCGAATGAAAACAAGGGCACGGCGGAGTACAAACCTTTCGCGGCGCATCAGGCCGGCGGCACGGGTTTCCTGATCTGCAAGGAGGGCCAGGGAGGCCATCCGGCCTGCATCACGTTCCTTCCCAACGTAAGCACGACGGGCAAGAGTTCATGGATCTGGGCGCAGAGCGACGTCTATCCCGAAATAGGCCGCTACTACCACGTCGTCGGCGTATGGGACAAAAACGAGGGAAAAGCCTACATTTACGTGGACGGCGCATTGAAAGGCACGGCCGACGCAGCGGGCAATCTCAATCACGCCTCGGACGGCGCGCGCTGGTTCGCCGTGGGCGGCGACTCGGCGGTAGGCTCGATGGGCAACGCATGGAACGGCGAGGTGGTTCTGGCCCGCGTCTTCGACGATGCGCTGACCGGGGAACAGATCGCCCTGCTCTACAAGGATGCGATGTTCGCCGGCCAGACCCCCGTGGAGTTCGACCTCTCGAACCTCACCTGCCTGACCAGGTGCGAGATCGGCACGGGCTACACCTACACGGTCTACGGCAACGGTTTCGCAGCCGGCGACAAGGTGAAGTTCACCTCGGCGGCCGACGTAACCGCAGCATTCACGGCCGACGCCGCGTTCACCGAAGCCTCCGGCGACAATACCCTTCAGTCGCTGGCCGTGACCGTTCCCGCGGAGATTCCCGCCGGAACGGGACGGTATTTCATGACGCTCGTCCGTGCCGGCAGCCAATACCCGCTCGGCACGGTCGAATTCACCGTCAGCGACAATCCCGACATCTCGATGCCCCGGATCATCGCGCACCGCGGCCAGCATCAGGACGGCGTGGAGAATTCGACCGAGAATTCGATCGCGGCCCTGGCCAACGCCCAGAAACTGGGTATCCACGGCGCCGAGTTCGACGTCTGGATCACCACCGACGACGTGCCGGTCATCAACCACAACGCGACGGTGACGGGCAGCGACCTGCGGATCGAGGAGAGCGCCTATGCACAGATCAGGGATCTCACGCTGGCCAACGGCGAGGTGCTTCCGACCCTCGACGCCTACCTGGAGCAGGGAGCCAGGGACGCCTCGATGAAGCTGATCTGCGAGATCAAGACCCACAGTTCGGCCGCAAGCAACACGCGGGCCGTCAACGCCGTCGTGGCCGCCGTCAAGGCGAAGTCGATGGAGTCGCGGGTCGATTACATCGCCTTCGACTACGAGGTCTGCAAGCAGCTCCGGGCGGCCATGCCCGCGGCCGGCGTACAGTACCTGGGCGGCGACAAGGCCCCGGCCGAAGTCGCGGCGGACAAGCTCTCGGGCATCGACTACCAGTATTCGACCGTGCTTTCGAAAAAGCCCGAGTGGGTGACGGAAGCCCACGCCCGCGGAATCGAGGTCAACGCCTGGACGGTCAATTCGACGGCCGACATGATGGCCTGCATCGCGCTGGGTGTCGACTACATCACCACCGACAACCCCGCCACGCTGAAAAAACTGCTGGAGACACCGTTCGTCACGGCTCCGAAATAACCGCGGAGGCTCTGCCCCGAATTTCTGGATTCGCAGGCCGGACGATTGTCCGGCCTGCATTCTTTGCGGAATCCGCGTTTTTTTATTAGTTTTATACCCGAAATCAACCTTATACGACAACCCTCTATGAAGAAACTTTCAGTATTGGCATGGGTCGGCGCGGCGTTGCTGTCCGGCGGCATGCTCCGGGCGGAAAACATCCTGCTCTCGACCCGGAATTCCTCGCTGCTGCTGACGGCGGAGAAAGGCAAAGCCCCTCTGTTCCAGTATTTCGGGGCGCGCGTCACCTCGCCCGGCGACATCCTCGCCAGCGGCGCGGCGTTCGGCGATGCGGCCTACCCGCAGTTCGGCGCCCAGTGCCACCGCGAAGTAGCCATCCAGGCGACGCACGCCGACGGCTCGATGTCGCTCGAACTGGTGGTCGAATCGGTGTCGCGCGACCGCGGGAACGGCTCCGAAACCACCGCCATCGCCATGAAGGACAAGCACTACCCGTTTTTCGTGACGCTCTTTTACAAGACCTACGACGACTGCGAGGTGATCGAGACGTGGACCGAGATCAGCCACACGGAGAAGAAGCCCGTGACGCTCTACCGGTTCGCATCGGCCTACATGCCCGTCCGCCGGGGCGACACGTGGCTGACGCATTTCCACGGCACATGGGGCGCAGAGTGCTACCTCCACGAAGAGCCGCTGACCGACGGCATGAAGGTGCTCAAGAACAAGAACGGCGTGCGCAACACCCAGACTGACAACCCCTCGCTGATGATCTCGCTCGACGGACGTCCCCGGGAACTGACGGGCCGTGTCATCGGCGGCACGCTGGCCTGGGCCGGCAACTACCGCATCGCTCTGGACAACGACAACACCCACACCACACACCTCTTCGCGGGCATCAACGAGGAGCAGTCGCAATACACGCTGCAACCCCGCGAGGTCTTCACGACCCCGGTGTTCGCCTTCACGTTCAGCGACGAAGGCAAGAGCGGCGTGAGCCGCAACATCCACTCTTGGGCGCGCCTCCACCGGCTCAACCACGGAACCGAACTGCGCGACGTGCTGCTCAACTCGTGGGAGGGCGTTTACTTCAAGGTCAACCAGGAGGGCATGGACCGGATGATGGCCGACCTGGCGGATCTGGGCGGCGAACTGTTCGTGATGGACGACGGCTGGTTCGGCGACAAATACCCGCGCAACAACGGCGAGACGAGCCTCGGCGACTGGACGGTCTGCCGCGAAAAGCTGCCGCAGGGCATCGAGGGGCTGACCGAGTCGGCCCGCAGACACGGCGTGAAGTTCGGCATCTGGATCGAACCCGAGATGACCAACACCCGGAGCGAACTCTACGAAAAGCATCCCGACTGGGTGATCCAGCAGCCCTACCGCGAGAACCGCAAGGGCCGCGGCGGCACGCAGCAGGTGCTCGACCTGTCGAACCCCGCGGTGCAGGAGTTCGTCTTCGGCGTGGTCGACCATCTGATGACCGCGCATCCCGACATCGCCTACATCAAGTGGGACGACAACATGACGCTCTACAACTACGGCTCGACCTTCCTGCCGGCCGACCGGCAATCGCACCTCTACATCGAGTACCACCGCGGCATGGACAAGGTGCTGCGGCGCATCCGGGAGAAATATCCCCGTCTGGTGATGCAGTCGTGCGCCAGCGGCGGCGGCCGGGTCAACTACGGCGTCCTGCCCTACTACGACGAATTCTGGACCAGCGACAACACCGACGCCCTGCAACGCATCTACATGCAGTGGGGCGTGTCGAACTTCTATCCCGCCGTGGCGATGGCCTCGCACGTGAGCGCCTCGCCCAACCACCAGACGGGCCGCAGCGTGCCGCTCAAACTGCGCTTCGACGTGGCCATGTCGGGACGCCTGGGGCTGGAGCTGCAACCCTCGAAGATGACCGACAAGGAGAAGGAGTTCGCCCGCAGGGCGATTGCCGCCTACAAGGAGATCCGCCCCGTCGTACAGCAGGGCGACCTCTACCGGCTGATCTCGCCCTACGACAAGACGGGCTACGCTTCGCTGATGTACGTCGCCCCCGGAAAGGACCGCGCCGTCTGGTTCGTCTACAAGCTGGAACACTTCCTCAACATGCCGTCGCCGGCCTTCCGGATGGCGGGTCTCGACCCCGGCAAACGCTACCTGATCACCGAACTGAACGTCGACGGGAAGCCGGTCCCGCAGGACGGCAAGACCTTCAGCGGTGCGTTCCTGATGGAGAACGGACTCGAATTCGCGGTGGGCAAGGAGTATGCCAGCCGCATCCTCGAACTCAAGGCGGTGGAGTGACCCCGACGGAAACAGACAGCAACGGTCCCCGGATTTCGGGGACCGTTTTTTTGAAAAAATCCGCCCGGAAACTCCGGACGGACCCTTTGCGGAAGCCGCTTTTCAGAAGCGCCAGCCGACATTGAGCTGGAACACGCCGTTCTTCGTGGAGGTGTCCTTCTCGATGTTGACGAAGCCGAAGTTGTAGTTGGCCGAAACCATCAGGCCCCACCCGAACTGGTAGCCCACGCCCAGTCCCAGCCCGAAATCGGCCGTACGGACCAGGTCCTTCACACGCTCGCCGCCGCTCTTGGCGCGCACGTTGAAGCCCACCTGCGGACCGGCGAAGACATTCAGCCCGCCCAGCACGTAGTACTTCGCATAAACGGGGATGTTGATGTAGTCGAGGTGGATTTTCTCGGAGCCGATCTTCGTCCCCTGCATCGAGAAGAGGACACCCGGCTCGATGCCGAACTTCTCGGTGAGGAGGATTTCCAGCGAGACGCCGGCATTCAGCCCGGCGATCGTGCTGCCGTCGACGTGCGACAGGCTCGAAAGGTTCAGACCCACCTTGGGAATGATGTGGATGCCCTGCGCATGGGATTCGAATCCCGCGAACGCAAGGGCCGCCAGCAACAGAGTAGCGATTTTTTCATAATTCAGTGCATGATTGGTTTGACGTGAAACGGGGTATAAAATTCCGTGCCATTCCCCGCATATTTCTTCTGCGCAGCGCTTTTTCACTTCCCGCCGGACCGGGAACGCAAATAAAATACCCGTTCCGTTTCCTTTTTCTCGGGACTTTTATTTAACTTTGCAGGTTACAAGAACAAAACGTAAATCGTACAAAATAAATTTCATATGTACAGAACCCATACCTGCGGCTGCCTCCGGGCCTGCAACGTCAACCAAACCGTCACCCTGGCCGGGTGGGTGCAGAAAGTCCGCAACCTCGGCGCCATGACCTTCATCGACCTCAGGGACCGTTACGGAATCACGCAGATCGTGGTCGAGGAGCACTCCGCCCGCCGAAGCCCGCGAAACGGTCTGCCGCGTGGGCCGCGAGTGGGTCATCCAGGTCGTCGGCAAGGTCGTCGAGCGGCAGTCGAAGAACCCCAAAATGCCGACGGGTGACATCGAGGTCACGGCCGAGAAGGTGGTCATCCTGCACGAAGCCGAAGTGCCACCCTTCACCATCGAGGAGGTCTCGGACGGCGGCGACGACCTGCGCATGAAGTACCGTTACCTCGACCTGCGGCGTCCGCCCCTGCAACGCAACATGATCCTGCGCCACAAAATGGCCCAGGAGATCCGCCGCTTCCTTTCGGACGAGGGATTCCTCGAAATCGAAACCCCCTGCCTGGTGGGTTCGACGCCCGAGGGCGCCCGCGACTTCGTCGTGCCGAGCCGCATGTCGCCCAACCAGTTCTACGCCCTGCCCCAGTCGCCGCAGACCCTCAAGCAGCTGCTGATGGTCGCCGGCTACGACAATATTTCCAGATCGTGCGCTGCTTCCGCGACGAGGACCTGCGCGCCGACCGTCAGCCCGAATTCACACAGATCGACTGCGAGATGTCGTTCGTCGAGCAGGAGGACGTGCTGGAGATCTTCGAACGCTGGGCCAAGCACATGTTCAAGGAGGTGATGGACATCGAACTGACCGAACCGCTGCGCCGCATGCCGTGGATCGAGGCAATGGAGAAATACGGTTCGGACAAACCCGACCTGCGCTTCGGCATGGAGTTCGCCGACATCACCGATCTGGCGAAAGGGCCACGGCTTCTCGGTTTTCGACGATGCAGAATACGTCACCGGATTCGCCGCCACGGGCTGCGCCGCCTACACGCGCAAGCAGATCGACGCCCTGACGGAGTTCGTCAAGCGGCAGCAGATCGGCGCCAAGGGCCTCATCTGGATCCGCGTCGAGGAGGGCGGCGTGAAATCGTCGATCGACAAGTTCTACACCCCCGAGGAGGTGCGCGCGATGGCCGACCGCTGCGGCGCCAAGGCCGGAGACATGGTCTTCATCCTCTGCGGCAAGAAGTTCAAGACGCTGACGCAGCTCTGCGCCCTGCGTCTCGAAGTGGCCCAGCAGCTGGGCCTGCGCGACCCGCAGAAGTTCGCCCCGCTGTGGGTGGTGGACTTCCCGCTCTTCGAGTGGGACGACGAGACGCAGCGCTACTACGCCGTGCACCACCCCTTCACCTCGCCCAAACTCGAGGACGTCGAGTTCCTCGACAGCGACCCGGGCCGCGTGCGTGCCAACGCCTACGACTTCGTCTGCAACGGCACGGAGATCGGCGGCGGTTCGATCCGTATCCACGACTCGAAGTTGCAGGAGAAGATGTTCGAACTGCTGGGCTTCACGCCCGACGAGGCGCAGAAGCGCTTCGGCTTCCTGATGAACGCCTTCAAGTACGGCGCGCCCCCTCACGGCGGACTGGCGTTCGGGTTCGACCGCCTGTGCTCGCTGTTCGGCGGCTCGGAGTCGATCCGCGACTACATCGCCTTCCCGAAGAACAACGCCGGCCGCGACGTGATGCTCGACGCCCCGGGTTACATCGACCAGACACAGCTCGATGAGTTGTATCTGGCGTTGAGGAAGCCGGAAGAGTAAAACACCTTCGTCCAAAAGAGGAGACTTAAAAAAGTCTCCTCTTTTCTATTCTACATCTTTTGAATAAGTTGTCGTCCCATTAACAAACATCGAATAACCCTTAAACTCATATTCTGATTCAGCACCAGAATCAGAATCAATAAATTTGATATACGGATAATTAATTTCGTATGTATACTCTTGTGTCGCAGCAACTCCCGCTGAAACTAATTTGCCATCTCGATATATATACCTGAAATTTTGCCAAAAGGCCTCTGTTTTAGATATAAATGTAAAAGATTTATGCATATCCCAAACAACATCATTAATTGGCCATGTATCTATGAGAGTATATTTTACCCCTATGATTTGAGCAAAAACTTCATTCTTTCCCTCGTCATTTTCTTTTTCGCATGCACCGCATACAAGAATAATTAATAGAATAAAAATCCTTTTCATATCATTTACTTATTTTTATATATTCACTATAAGACAAACACATATGGAATCGTTTGAAGAAGTCGAAAAATTGATTTGAATCATACGAAACATCAATCGTTATTAACGAATTGTCATTATCTGATTCTTTATCCCGACACAAAAGAGCACAAACCATTTTTTCTCCGCTTCCCCAAACATCAAAACCAACAACTTGATATCGATTGGAATCATAGTTTTTTGGAAGTAGCGAATCAAGGTTTCCTCCCGGCATAAAATCACTAATATCGGCTGCAACTGTGCCGACAAGATCGTTGTACTGTGTTTTTGCTTGCATAACAAATCACTTTTTAATTTGTCGTAAGACACCCGTTACAACCGAAAGGTTGATTGAATTAAAAAAGAAAGCGTGGTGCCGAAGCCCATTTCAGAATCGTAGGTCGTAGGATACCTTGCAAGATAAAATAAGCGACAGCTCCCACGCCTATACCCGCAGAATACGGATACGACGCGGCAAGATGTTTGCCTATTCCTCTCTTGCAATGAATTTCCTACGTTCACGATTCGGGAACAGACTTACACTTTCCGTGTTTGTCAGTATGTTCGACAAATATAGGATTATTTTTTGAAAATTTCCTATCTTTGCTCCTAATAATATCAAACCGTCATGCCGAACATTCCTTTAGCCGAACGACTACGCCCCCGCACGATCGACGATTACATCGGTCAGGAACATCTCGTGGGCAAAAACGGGGTGTTCCGCAAATTCTTCGAGACGGGCAACGTGCCGTCGTTCATCCTGTGGGGACCTCCGGGCGTGGGCAAGACCACGCTGGCGAAGATCGTCGCCACGCAGCTGGAACGCCCGTTCTTCACCCTCTCGGCCGTCACGTCGGGCGTGAAGGACGTGCGCGAGGTGATCGAGTCGGCCAAGAAACAGCGGTTCTTCGACGCCAAGCCGCCGTTCCTGTTCATCGACGAAATCCACCGCTTCAACAAATCGCAGCAGGATTCGCTGCTGGGAGCCGTCGAGCAGGGCGTCGTCACGCTCATCGGCGCCACGACCGAAAACCCCTCGTTCGAAGTGATCTCGCCGCTGCTGAGCCGCTGTCAGGTCTACATTCTCAAATCGCTCGAAGACAAGGACCTGCAAACGCTGCTCGACCGTGCCCTGACGACCGACACGGAACTCAAGGAACGCCGGATCGAAGTCGCGGAGACCGGCGCGCTGTTCCGCTTCTCGGGCGGCGACGCGCGCAAGCTGCTCAACATCCTCGACATCGTCGTCGGGGCCACCGACGGCAAGGTGACGATCACCGACCAGTACGTCACCGACTGCCTCCAGCAGAATATCGCACTGTACGACAAAAACGGCGAACAGCATTACGACGTCATCTCGGCCTTCATCAAGTCGGTGCGGGGCAGCGACCCCAACGCCGCGATCTACTACCTCGCGCGCATGCTGGCCGGGGGCGAGGAGCCGCGCTTTCTGGCCCGGCGGCTGGTGATCCTCGCTTCGGAAGACATCGGACTGGCGAACCCCAACGCCCTGCTGCTGGCCAACGCCTGCTTCGACACGGTGCACAAGATCGGCATGCCCGAAGCGCGCATCACGCTGGCCGAGACGACGATCTACCTCGCCACCAGTCCCAAGAGCAACTCGGCCTACATGGCGATCAACAAGGCGATGTCGCTGGTCGAACACGACACCACCAACCGCCCCGTGCCGCTGCACCTGCGCAACGCCCCGACCCGCCTGATGGACAAGGCAGGTTACGGCAAAGGCTACAAATACGCCCACGACTACGTCGGGCATTTCGCCGAGCAGGAGTTCCTGCCCGAGAGCCTTTCGGGCACGAAGTTCTACGAACCCGACACGCAGAACGCCGCCGAGGCGAAAATCGCCGAACGGATGGCGCAGTTGTGGAAAGACAAATACAAATGAAACGCATCGGCATCATCTCCGACACCCACGGAACCTTCGACGACACGCTCCGCGCATTTCTGAAAGACGTGGACGAAATCTGGCATGCGGGCGACATCGGCTCGATCGAACTCGCCGACCGGATTGCTGCTTTCAAGCCGCTGCGTGCCGTGAGCGGCAATATCGACGGCGGCATGACCCGCCGCGTCTACCCCGCATTCCTGGCTTTCGAATGCGAAAGGGTGCAGGTGCTGATGACCCACATCGGGGGCTATCCGCGCCGCTACGATCCGCGCGCCGTACAGAAAATCCAGTCCGTGCACCCGAAACTCTTCATCGCCGGGCACTCCCACATCCTCAAGGTGGCCTACGACCCCGTCTACGACCTGCTGGTCAATCCCGGGGCCGCCGGGGAGTTCGGATTCCACAAGGTCCGCACCGCCGTGCGCCTTACGATCGACGGCAGCGACATGCGCGACATGGAGGTCGGCGAGTGGCCCCGCAAATAAAGACCCGGCGGACGGAGAGCTAAAAAGACGGAGAACTAAAAAGGAGTGTTCAGGAGAGCCTTTTCCGTCACGAAATCACCCGAAATAAAATTTTATGCCCCAAAAGGCCGGAAACGCATTCCGGCCGGATTCTGGTGATCGTCAGCGAAATGCCCGGAACATTCCGGCAAGTCGCACTATAAAAAAGGCGACCCTATACAATTCCGCCCGAAAGCACTCCAATACAGCCCGCAAGGCATTGAAGGTCAGCCAGTAAACCCGAAGCCTTGGGACCGTCCCGAAAATACCTCCCCGACGGAAACGCCTCTGCGTCAGCCACCACAGTTCAGGCGCTAAACAAAAACGGCCGCATAATAATCACATACGCGCTCACGTTAGTATAGCGAATTCATAACGACGACGCAACATGCAATTGAAGATTTCGAAAACGCTGGAGGGCATCATCGCCCGCTCGGCATTCAACACGACGAAGGCAGGAATGACGCATTCGCTCAAGGATTTCCTCACGCTGGAACTGCTCCGCGAGGAGGGATCGCTCGCCTACCAGCTTTTATCCTCCCGTCTCAAGGACTGGGAGCTCTACCAGGTACGCCTGCGCATCGAACGCGAGGTAATCACCGCCAAACAGCAGGAGACCCGGTCGCCCGAGGAATATTACCGCGATTTCACCGAGGAACTGCTCGCAATGCCGGGCGTCGCCCGGAGCGTATCGACGGCCCACGCGCTGCTGGCCATCGTCAGCGACCGTTCGACGGCGACCGCGCGCGTGCTGGAGATGTACGGCGTGACGGCCGACAGCGTGTCCGAGGACCTGCAGAAATTCGCCGTGGGCGACGACTTCCGCACCGAAGTCCAGGTTCACATGCTCGACTTTCGGCGAGGGAGAACAAGGCCGGGGAGAAAAGCCCGGCCCACCTGCTGGACAAAGTTCGGCGTGAACCTCACGCGCCTGGCCCGCGAGGGCAAGATCGACCCCGTCGTAGGCCGCGAGCAGGAGATCGAGCGCGTAGTCCAGATACTCTCGCGCCGCAAGAAGAACAATCCGATCCTGATCGGCGAAGCGGGCGTGGGCAAGAGCGCCATCGTCGAGGGGCTGGCGCTGCGCATCGCGCGCGGCGAGGTCCCTACACCATCGCCGACAAGACGCTCTTCTCGCTCGACGTCTCGTCGCTGGTGGCCGGCACGAAATTCCGCGGCGAATTCGAGGAGCGCATGCAGCAGCTGCTCGACGAACTGCGCAAGGCGAAGGATACGATCATCTTCATCGACGAGATACACACCATCGTGGGCGCAGGCTCGACGCAGGGCAGTCTCGACACGGCCAACATCCTCAAGCCGGCGCTGGCGCGCGGCGAGCTGCAGACCATCGGTGCCACCACGCTCGACGAGTACCGCGAGAACATCGAGAGCGATTCGGCCCTCGAACGCCGCTTCCAGAAGGTCGTGGTGGAGCCTACCACGCCCGACCAGACGCTCCAGATCCTGCGCAACATCGCGCCCCACTACGAACGCCATCACAAGGTGCGTTATACGGAAGAGGCCCTGCAGGCGTGCGTGACCCTCACGGGCCGCTATATCACCGACCGCTTCTTCCCCGACAAGGCCATCGACGTCATGGACGAGGCCGGCTCGCGGGCCCACCTCCAGTCGGCGCGCGAACCGGAGGAGCTGCGGGCCATGAAAACGGCGCTCAGCGACGCCAAGCGCGAACGCCGCGAAGCGGTCGAAGCGCTGGTCTACGAAAAGGCCGCCTCGGCGCGCATGCGCGAAATCGCGCTGCGCTCGAAGCTGGGCGAAACCCGCGCCGAATGGAAACGCTCGCTCGAAAGCAACCCCGTGGAGATCACCGCAGGGCATATCCAGGAGGTGATTACCGCCATGACGGGCATCCCTGCGGAGCGCGTCTCGGGGGGCGAGATGAGCCGTCTGCAAACCCTGCGCGAACACCTCGCCAAGCGTGTCGTGGGACAGCAGGAGGCCGTGGAGAAGATCGCCCGCACGATCCGCCGCTCGCGCGCCGGACTCAAGGACGAAAACCGTCCGATCGGCGTCTTCCTCTTCGTGGGTCCCACGGGCGTGGGCAAGACCCTGCTGGCCAAGGAGGTCTCGAAGTGGCTGTTCGACGAGCACCGGGGACTGATCCGCATCGACATGAGCGAATACGGCGAGAAGCACAACGTCGCACGTCTGATCGGCTCCCCCCCCGGATACGTCGGTTACGGCGAAGGAGGCCAGTTAACGGAGGCCGTGCGTCGTCAGCCCTACTCCGTGGTGCTGTTCGACGAGATCGAGAAGGCGCACCCCGAAGTCTTCAACTCCATGCTGCAGATCTTCGACGAGGGGCACCTCACCGACGGTTCGGGCCGCAAGGTGGACTTCCGCAACACGATCATCATCATGACCTCGAACGTCGGGTCGCGCAACGTGGTCCAGAAATCGGTGCAGGTGGGTTACAGCACCGTCTCGAAGAGCGCCGTAGCCGACGTGACGCCCCAGAGCGAGTACCGCAAGGCGCTGGAGCAGACCTTCGCCCCGGAGTTCCTCAACCGCATCGACGACATCGTGCTGTTCCGCACGCTGGAGATCTCCGACGTGGAACGGATCATCGAGCTGGAGTTGCAGGGACTGATGGCCCGCACGGGCAGGCTGGGCTACAGGTGAAGATCACCGACGGAGCCAAGCGACGGCTGGCGGCCATGGGCTACGAATCGCGCTACGGCGTGCGTTCGCTCAAGCGGACGCTGATGGACAACGTCGAGGAACCGCTCTCGGCGCTGATCATCGACGGCAAGCTCCACGAGGGCGACACCGTGGTCGTGGAGTCGGACAAGGGCCACGGCGTGAAGCTGCGCGTGGCATAACCGACCGCTTACAGAGAGGGACCGGGATCGCTTCCCGGCCCCTTTTTGCATTTTTCCAGCGGGAAACGATGCGAAATTTTCCATTTTTCCTAAATTTGTGTGAATTTTTCATATCTCCTCACTGAAACCGAATGCGTCCGATTTCTTTGAAAGCCCTCACCGGGTCCCTGTTCATGACTCTCTGCGCCGCGGCGACGGCGCTCTCCGCAACCACTGAAGCCGACAGCCTGTCCGCGGCGCTGTCCCGGGCACGCACGCCTGCCGAACGGGAGCAGACCTATGTCCGGCTGGCCGACCTCTGCACCGACAGCACGGCGCTCGCCGCCGTCTACTGGGAAGCCGCACTCACCGAAGCCGCCGGGGCCGGAGACGACTACGGATGCCGGGAGGCGCTGGACCGGCTCGTACAGGGGTTCTCGGCGAAGCAGCCCGAACGGGCTTTGGAGTACGTCCGCCTTGCGGACAGCCTCCTGCCCGACCGCCGCTTCGCGCTGTTCCGCGCATCGCTCAACGCCTTCTGGCTCTGGAAGCAGATGTCGGTGGCCAACTCGTTCGAAGCGATCGACCGCGCGCTGGCGGAGTTCCGCGAACGGCAGCCGGGCAGCCTCACCCCCGAGGAGGAGATCGAATGGGAGTTCCTCACAGGACTCTCCATCGACTATTCGTCGATCGCCACCGAAGCCTACGGCAACATCCTCCAGGCCATCCCCTATGTGGAGCAGGCTCTCGCCAAGCTCGAAAAATACCCGCTGGAGGAACGCGTCCACTTCGAAAAACTCTGCCGCGAGGAACTTGCGGACATCTACCTCTACGCCGACGATCCGCGCGCCGCCGGGCAGATCGGGCGGTGCATCGACCTGCACCGTGCATGGATGGCGGCCGACACGCGTTTCGAACGCCCCCGCCGCGACTCGTCGGAATACCTGATGCGGTCTTACGGCAAGATGGTCTTCCTGGGCGACCTTCTCGCCCGGGAGGAGGTAGATGACTACTACAACAAATGCATGGAGCTGGCGCGCGGGCGCGGCGACCGCGAGGAGATATACAACACCAGCGCCCGTTATTACCGGGACAGGGGCGACTACGAGCGGACCGCAGCCTACATGGATTCGCTGCTGACCCACTATGCCCAGACCGGCAAGAAGGCGGATCTCGGCTCCATCTACATAGCGCAGTCGCACATGTATGAAAAGGTGGGCGATTACGAAAAGGCACTCAAAGCCGTGCGGGAAGGCAACGACTTCCGTTATTACAGCCGCATGGACCAGGCGCAAAGCAAACTGGCCGAGATGCAGGCGCTCTACGACGTCAACCGCCTCGAACTCGAAAAGGTACGGCTGGCCGACCGCAGCAAATTCTTCCTGCTTATGGCCGGCGGCATCGTGCTGCTGTTGCTCGCCGGCTGGGCCGTCTACCAGCAGGCGATGGTCCGGCGGCTGAAACTGGCGCGCACGCAGTTCATGGCGGCCAGCGAAGAGGCGCAGCGCCAGAGCCGCCGCGCCCAGGAGAGCGAACGGATGAAGACCGCCTTCATCAACTCGATGTGCCACGAGATACGCACGCCGCTGAACGCCATCAACGGCTTTTCCGAACTGCTGCTCACGGAACAGGACCCCGCGGCCCGGCAGGCCTTTCAGACCGAGATCGGGAAGAGCACCAAGGCCCTGACCGTCCTGCTGGAAAACATGCTGGAACTTTCGCAGCTCATCAGCACCGAAGACCCGCTCCCGGTCGCCCAGACCGACATCTGCCTGCTCTGCGCCGAACGGCTGGAGCTGCAGAGGCAGCTCGGCGACAATCCGGCGGTCGGCTACGCCTACGAAGCGGTGGAAGAGGGCATCGAGATACCCACCAACGCCTTCTACCTGACGCGCGTCCTCGACAACCTGCTGCATAACGCCGCCAAGTTCACCGCCGCAGGACGCATCACACTCCGTTGCCGCAACGACGAATCCCGGCGCACGCTGCAAATCAGCGTCAGCGACACGGGCATCGGCATCCCGCCCGAAAAGCAGGAGTGGGTGTTCGAACGCTTCACCAAGGTCGACCCCTTCAAACCCGGTTCGGGCATCGGGCTTTACCTCTGCCGCCTGATCGTCACCCGCCTCGGGGGCGACATCCGCGTCTGTCCCGAATACAGCGGGGGCTGCTGCATCCGCATCGAACTGCCCTACTGATCCGCACCGCACGCAACCTTCGCAGCCCCTTCCGACGCTTTTTCGGCTCCGGAAGGGGTTTGCGAATTGCAATCCCGCCGGAAATGGCTATCTTTGCACCTCAATACCCGAATCGAATGTACAGTTTCGCAACATACAAAGACCAATACAAGGCCAACCTGCGGCTGGCGCTGCCCGTGGTGCTCACGCAGCTGGGCCAGATCCTGACGCAGGTCGCCGACAACCTGATGGTCGGCCGCTACGGCGGCGACGACCCCACGCCGCTGGCCGCCGTGTCGTTCGGCGGCGCGGTCTTCTTCATCCTCTTCATCGCCGCCATCGGCATCGCGCTGGGCATGACGCCCCTCGTGGGCGAGCTTTACGCGCAGGGCGACCGGGAGAAATCGGCGGGGCTGCTGCAAAACGGCATCCTCTTCTACGGACTGCTGGGCCTGGCGATGGCCGCCGTGCAGTACGCCGTCATCCCGCTGATGTACCACCTCGGCCAGCCCGCCGAAGTGGTCGATATGGCCATCCCCTACTACCGGATGCTGGTTTTCAGCATGCCGTTCATCATGCTGTTCTTCACCTTCAAGCAGTTCCTCGAAGGCGTGGGCAACACGAAGGTCGAGATGGTGGTCACGATCGTCGCCAATCTGGCCAACATCGGCTTCAACTGGGTCTTCATCTACGGCCGCTACGGATTCCCCGAGATGGGCGCCGAAGGCGCGGGCCTGGGCACGCTGCTGTCGCGCATCATCGCCCCGATCCTGATGATCGGCTACTTTTACAGCCGCAGCAAATACCGCGCCTACCTCGACGGATTCTCGCCCCGCAACTACTCGTGGGCCTCGGTCAAACAGCTGCTGCACATGGGCCTTCCGATCTCGATGCAGATGTTCCTCGAAGCCTCGGCCTTCGTCGGCACGGGCATCATGATGGGCTGGTTCAACAAGGAGACGATGAGCGCCAACCAGATCGCCGTCACCATCGGCAACTGCGCCTTCATGATCGTCATGTCGATCGGCGCCGCCACCACCATCCGCGTATCGCACTGCTACGGCGCCCGCAACATCGGCGAGTTGTCGCTGGCGGCCAAGGCGTCGTATCATCTGGTGCTGGCGTGGAACGCCCTCGCGGCGCTGGTCTTCATCACCATGCGCAACGTCATTCCGACCTTCTTCACCACCAACGCCGAGGTGATCGCCATCGCCTCGCAGCTGATGGTCTTCGCGGCGCTGTACCAGCTCTCGGACGGCATTCAGAACGTCTCGGTGGGCATCCTGCGGGGTATCCAGGACGTGAAGATCATCATGCCGATCGCCTTCGTGTCGTACTGGCTGCTGAACCTCCCGGTGGGCTACCTGTTCGGCTTCACGCTCGGCATGGGTCCGTCGGGGCTTTTCCTCGGCTTCTCGTTCGGTCTGTCGGCCGCCGCCGTGATGATGATCGTGCGCATCCGCCGCAGCATCCGCAAACTCTACGTAACGAAATAAAATATTTTTCGTATCTTTACGCAAATTATACTCCATGGATACCGAAAAACAACATACGAAAGCATTCAAACCCGAAGTAGGCCGCGGCTGCTCCTTCTGCAACTGCGGTTCGGAGTGCGAAGCCAAACTCTGCGACGGATGTTTCAAGCTCCACGAGACCGCATGGCTCGAAGAGTACCCCGAAAACCTTCCGAGCGACATCGTCGAAGTGCGTTTCAAGAACACCCGCCGCGCGTTCTACCAGAATGTCAACAACCTCGACGCTCAAGCGGGGCGACATCGTGGCCGTCGAAGCTTCGCCCGGGCCACGACATCGGCATCGTCTCGCTCACGGGCGACCTGGTGGCGCGCCAGATGCGCCGCACGGGCTTCAACCCCTACAACGGCGAATACAAGAAGATCTACCGCAAGGCCAAGCCCTACGACATCGAGAAGTGGCAGGAGGCCATCGCACTGGAGCACGAAACGATGATCGCCTCGCGCCAGATCGCGGCCGAAATGGGCCTCAACATGAAGATCGGCGACGTGGAGTACCAGGGTGACAAGATCAAGGCCATCTTCTACTACATCGCCGACGAGCGCGTGGATTTCCGCGAACTGATCAAGGTCTTCGCCGAGCGGTTCCACATCCGCATCGAGATGAAGCAGATCGGCGCGCGGCAGGAGGCGGGACGCATCGGGCGGGCTGGGCGCCTGCGGACGCGAGCTGTGCTGCGCATCGTGGATGTCGAGCTTTTCGAGCGTCACGACCGGGGCCGCCCGCGTACAGGAAATTTCGCTCAATCCCCAGAAGCTCGCCGGACAGTGCTCGAAGCTCAAGTGCTGCATGATGTACGAGTACGACACCTACGTCGACGCCCGCAAGGAGTTCCCGCGGCTGCGCGAGCCGTTGCAGGCCGTCGAAGGCGAGTGGTTCCTCGTCAAGAGCGACGTGCTGGCCGGCACGATGACCTTCTCGTCGTCGAAAGACACGATGGCCAACGTCACCACGCTGCCCGTCTCGCGCGTGCGGGAGATCATGGCGCTGAACCGCCAGGGCAAGAAGGTCGAACGGTTGCAGGACGCCGACGACATCCGGACGGACGCCGAGGAACCGACCTACCGTTCGGAGGAGGACAGCATCACCCGCTTCGACCAGGCCAAACGCCGCAAGCGCGGCGGCCGCAACAGCAAGGGCCGCGGCGAACAGGGACGTCCCGCAGGACAGAACGGACAGACACCGCAGGAGTCCGGCGGGGAGAGCCGCCAGCCGCGTGAAGGGCAGTCCGGCCGTCCCGACCGGCAGCCGCGCCGCAACGACCGACCGCGCAACGGCGGCAACGGCGGAGAGCGCCAGAACGGCGGCAACGGCGGCAACGGCGAACGTCCGCGCAGCGGCAACAACCGCGGAGAGAATAGCAACCGGGCCGAAAGCAACGGACGCGAATCCCGCGAAAGCAACGGAGGCAGCCGCGAGGGCGGAAACCGCAGCCGCAACAACCGCAACCGCCGGCGCGGCAATGGCGACAACGGGAACAACAGCGGAAACGGAGGGAACGCCCCGGCCGGCAATAACGGCAACAGAGGCGGGAGCACAGGCAGCGGCAATAACGGCGGAACGCCTCAAAACCAATAGCGCGGTGAAACGCTCGGCAGGGCATATTGCGGCCGTGGCGGCCGCGCTTCTGGCCGGGAGCTGCATTTCGCCGCACCAGTCGGCGGCAACCGACGTCAGCCCCGCCCGGTGGGACTCACGGGCCGAAATCCGCCTGCCGAACGCCGACACCGTGTCGTTGCGCGACGCCGTGATCTTCCTGCGCTGCAACGACCGCTTCGCGGAGGACACGCTGACGGTACGCATCGCCACCGTGACACCCGATTCGCTCCGCTTCGGGGAGTGGTTCCTGCTCGCCATCCCGCGTCCGGAAGGTCCCGCGGCCCTGATGCGCGAGGCCGTGATCCCCTACCGCCGCCGAATCCGCCTCACGCAGCACGGCGACTACCGCTGCTCGGTCACGCCGGTCCGCCCCGTCCGCGGGGTCGAGGCCGTCGGCATCGACCTGCAGGAAAGCAGATAACCGAAAACACATCACCGCCCTGCCGACCCCGCAGTCCGGCGGAACAACATACCACTATGGGCAAAGATAAACTCCGCAGATTCCGCGAGAATCTGACTTTCGACTGTTTCGTACAACCCGAATTCGACGAGGTGTTCCGCCGCGACCACCCGCTGAAAGGGAACTGGCGCCGCGACTTCTTCCGCAACGACAACCCCATCGTACTGGAGCTGGGCTGCGGCAAGGGCGAGTACACCGTGGCGCTGGCCCAGCGCGATCCGCTGCGCAACTACATCGGCATCGACATCAAGGGCGCACGCATGTGGCGCGGCGCGAAGACCGCCACGGACCGCAGGATGCACAACGTAGGCTTCCTGCGCACCCGCATCGAGTTCATCGACGCGCTGTTCGCCGAAGGCGAGGTCGCCGAAATCTGGATCACCTTCCCCGATCCGCAGCTCAAGACGCGGCGGGCCCGCAAGCGGCTCACCTCGCCCGTCTATCTGGCCTACTACGCCCGCCTGCTCGAACCCGGCGGGAGCATCAACCTCAAAACCGACTCCAAACACCTCTATGCCTACACCGGCGAGGTGATCCGCCGTTTCGGACTTCCCTGCGAGGTCTCCGAAGCGGACATCTACGGCTCGGGATTCGCCGACGAAGTGCTTTCGGTCAAGACGGCCTACGAAACCCGTTTTCTCGAGATGGGGCTTCCGATCACCTACACGCGCTTCTCGCTGGGCGGCCGGCGCGAATTCCCGTGGTTCGACTGGGAGGAGGACGACAAGGCGGAGAAGGACAACGAGGCCGAAAGACAACTCCGATAACCCGGCTTTCCCGCCATGCAGACCGACACCGCCCGGCTGGAAATCCGGCTTCTGACACCGGAGCAGCTGACGCTGTGGCTGGACGACCTGCCCCGGCTGGAACGGAGGCTGGAGTGCCGCTACCGGGCCGAACCGCTTGCCGGCGATTTCCGGACTATCGTCGAAATGCAACGCACCGCGACCCTCGCCGACGCGGCCAGTCCGCAATGGCACAGCTTCTGGTTTCTCATCCGTAAAACCGACCGTACGGTCGTCGGCTCGGCGGTCTTCAAGGAGCGTCCCGATCCGGAAGGCTGTGTCGAAATCGGCTACGGGCTGGGCCGCGCATTCGAACGCAACGGCTACATGTGCGAGGCCGTCGAAGCCTTGTGCGCCTGGGCTTTGCGGCAGGAAGGCGTCCGGCATGTCACCGCCGAAACCAACACCGACGGCCTCGCCTCGCAGCGCCTGCTCCTCAAATGCGGATTCCGCGAACGCAGCCGCGCGGAAACCTGTCGGTGGATTCTGTAAACGGCTTTTCCGCCGCCCGCCGCAATCTCCGGTCCACGCCATCGACCTCCACACTCTCCGCATCTTCTCCGCACCGTCCCACTTCATCCGTTCCGGTCTGCTCCTCCTCGCCGCCCTTCCATCCGCTGTTATTCACCGCCATCCTCGCCTCCGGCTTCTCCGCGCCACCTCTTTTATAAATATAGGTATCCATTATTTTCGCCCCGTCTACTAAATTTTTAGATCAAAAATTTGTTTTACTAAAAATTTAGTAGTAAACTTGCATTGACAACATTCCCGCAGGCGGCATTCGACGGCCTACGGCGGACCGGAAACGGACCGGAAACAGGATAACAAACATAAAAGCACAATAACCATGGATACCAATATTTCGGAACTGACTCGCGGCGAGGAGGAGATCATGCAGATTCTCTGGCGGCTGGGCGACGCGGTGGTCAACGACATCATCGCCCGGACCGACGAACCCCACCCCAAGTACACCACCGTCGCCACGTTCCTCAAAATCCTGGAGAACAAAGGCTTCGTCAGCCACAGGGCCGAGGGCAAGAGCCACCGCTACTTTCCGCTGATCGGCCGCGAGGAGTATGCCCGGGGCGTCATGTCGTCGATGCTTTCCAACTATTTCGACGGTTCGCTGGCCCAGCTGGTATCGTTCTTCTCGCGCCATGAGAACATCCCCGCCCGGGAGATGGACGAAATCCTCGAAATCATGCGCAACGCCAAAAAATAGCCCGCCATGAAAACCCTTGCCATCTACGCCCTCGAAGTGCTGGCCTGCAGCGGCGTGCTGCTGGCCGCCTACGCCATCCTGCTCGACCGGCGCGTGCGGTTCGGCTGGTGCAGAGCCTACCTGCTCGCATCGACTCTCCTGGCGGCGGTCATCCCGCTGCTGCGCATCCCCGTCTGGCCGGGCGAGGTGGTCGAGGTCGCCCCGACGGTCGCCCTGCCCGCGACCGAATGGACCGCAGAAGTGGTCGAAGAGGCGGCTCCGGCCGTCACGCCCGAAACGGTGTGCCTGACGGTGTACCTGATCGGGGTCGGACTGGTCGCGGGGGTCATGCTGTGGCAGGTCGTGCGCATCCGCCGGCTGCGGCGCGGCGCGGCGATCACCCGCACAGAGCGTTTCACGCTCGTGCGCACCCCGCAGCGGATCGCGTCGTTCTCGTTCTTCCGTTCGATCTACGTCTGGGACCAGATCCCGGCCGGCGAGTTGCAGGCCATCGTGGCCCACGAGGCGAGCCACGTCGCCCACCGCCACTCCGCCGAGCGCGTGGCGATGGAGTGCATGAAGGCCGCGCTGTGGTGGAACCCCTTCGTATGGCTCGCCGCACGGCGGCTCACCGAAGCCGAGGAGTTCGAAGCCGACAGCGACGTGCTGGCCGAAGGGTACGACATCGAACATTACATGAAAACCATCTTCAGGCAGCTTTTCGGTTATAGTCCGGAAATAGCCAACGGGCTGCGGGATTCCTTAACCAAAAAACGCTTTAAAATGATGACAACAAAAACTTCCGGCAGGCACTCCCTGCTGCGGCTGGCGGGCACGCTTCCCGCCGTGATAGGGCTCCTGTGCGCTTTCTCGCTGACCACGCGCGCCGCCGAGGTCCGGATTGCAGAGACCGCCAAGGTCCCGGCCGACGAAACGGTGTCCCGGGACGCGGCGGATAAAAAAGTCTCCCTAACCGTCCTCCAGAACGGCAAACCGCTCCCGGGCGCAATCGTGCTGATCAGCGGATCGAACGTCGGAACCGTGACCGGCAAGGAGGGCACGGCACAGATTTCAGCGGCCCCCGGCAACGAACTGACAATCTCCTATGTGGGCTTCGAAACGCAGAAAATCCGCGTCTCCGATAAATCCGGAGCGGAAAGCCATGTGATTGCGCTGAAGGCGGAAGACAATAACCTCGACGCGGTCAGCGTCACCCCCGGCGACAACAAAACCGCCGCGGACAACGAAAACGCCTCCATGCGGAAAGCCTCGCTGACAATCAACCTGGCCGACGCGGACGGCCGGATCGCGGAGGCGGCCGTCGGGGCTGCCGTGGTGATCTCGGGCACGAAAAAGGGCGTCGTAGCCGACGCCGCGGGACACGCCCGGATCGAGGCTCCCGAAGGCGCCGTGCTGAAGATAAGGTATCCCGACTACCGGCCCGCCTCGGTCGAGGTCGGCGATCAGAGCGACTATGTCGTTCTGCTCTACCCCGAAAGCGACCGAACGAACCGAAAGTCCTCGCCCGACAGCGGCGGAAAACCGGGTCCGATCTTTGTCGTCGACGGCGTCGAGCAAGCGAGCATCGACGACATCGACCCCAATACGATCGAACGGATCAGCGTCCTCAAAAATCAGTCCTCCATCGCAGTATACGGTTCGCGGGGTAAAAACGGCGTGATCGTGGTCACCACCAAAGGCGCAGGCAAACCGGCGACTGACGAAGTCGTTTTCAACGAGAAAACCGGGTCGGTCGAAATCACCTCCGCATCCACGGAAGACATGCCGTTTCTGATCGCCGAAAAGATGCCCTTGTTCCAAGGCGGCAACCTCAACGCATTCCGCACCTGGGTGCAGGAACACCTCCAATACCCCGCCGAGGCCGTGAAACGGAATATCCAGGGCCGCGTGGTCGTGACGTTCACCATCGAAAAGGACGGCTCGGTAAGCAACATCCAGATCTTGCAGTCGCCCGACAAACTGCTTGCCGCCGAAGCCCGCCGCGTGATCGCCTCCTCGCCCGCCGGAGCATGGACGCCCGGCGAGCAGCGCGGCGAGAAGGTGAGCGTGAAATATACGCTGCCCGTCGATTTCCGCACCAAGACCGAGAAAACGACGGACGAAGCCGCTTTCGACGAGAAAACCGGAACGGTCAAAACCGCCTCCGCGACCGCTGAAGACAGTCCGTTTCTCATCGCCGAGGTCATGCCCTCGTTCCGGGGCGGCGACATCACAGCCTTCCGCAACTGGATACAGATGCACATAAAATATCCGGCAGAGGCGCTGAAAGCGAAACTCTACGGGCGCGTCGTCGCATCGTTCGTCATCGAAAAGGACGGCTCGGTAAGCGACATCCAAATCTTGCAGTCGCCCGGCAAACCGCTTGCCGACGAGGCCCGCCGCGTAATCGGGGATGCTCCGGCAGATGCCTGGACACCGGGCAGACAGCGCGGCCAGGCCGTCCGGGTGAAACTCACCGTGCCCGTGGATTTTCGGATTCAGGGCGCAGACGGCAAAACGTCCGAACGGACTGAAAAGCCGAAGGGCAGTCTCGACGAAATCGTCGTGGTGGGCTTCGGCGCCCCCGAAAAATAACCCGCCTCTTACCATCAGCGGCAGCCGGTCCCCGTCCCGAGTTCAACGGGAGCCGGCTGTTTTTGCGTTTGCCGGATTTTTCACTATATTTACCCGACTAAAAATCCGCATTCCCTGCAAACCCCGAAACCATGGATGTAAAGATAGCCCCCGACTGGAAAGAGCTCCTCGCTCCCGAATTCGAAAAACCCTACTTCGCCGACCTCACGCAGTTCGTACGGCAGGAATACGCCACGCGGCGCATCTATCCGCGCGGCAGCAACATCTTCCGCGCCTTCGACAAATGCCCGTTCGACAAGCTGAAAGTGGTCATCATCGGTCAGGACCCCTACCACGGTCCCGGACAGGCCAACGGACTCTGTTTCTCGGTCGCCGACGGCGTTCCCTTCCCGCCCTCGCTGCAGAATATCTTCAAGGAGGTCGCCGACGACACCGGAACGCCCATTCCCCCGACGGGCAACCTCGACCGCTGGGCCGAGCAGGGCGTACTGCTGCTGAACGCGGTGCTGACCGTCCGCGCACACGAAGCGGCGTCGCACGCGGGCCGCGGCTGGGAAACCTTCACCGACGCCGTGGTACGCACGATCTCCGAACGCAAACAGGGCATCGTCTACATGCTTTGGGGCAGTTACGCCCAAAGAAAGGCGCCATCGCCGATCCGCAGCGGAACTTCATTCTCAAGGCCGTACACCCGTCGCCGCTGTCGGTCTACCGGGGATTCTTCGGCTGCCGCCACTTTCTCGCGCGCCAACGAATACCTGCGCTCGGTCGGCAAAGAGCCGATCGTATGGTAATCCGCCGTCCGAAAGACAAAAAATCCCGGCCCTGCATTGCGCAAGGCCGGGATTTTTCGAACTGCTCGGGATTCACTATCCCAGATAGGATTTCAGAAGCTTCGACCGCGACGAGTGGCGGAGGCGGCGGATCGCCTTCTCCTTGATCTGGCGCACGCGCTCGCGCGTCAGGTCGAACTTCTCACCGATCTCCTCGAGGGTCATCTCCGAAGTGCCGATGCCGAAGAAGTACTTGATGATGTCGCGTTCGCGCTCCGTGAGGGTTTCCAGCGCGCGGTCCACCTCGGTCGAGAGCGACTCGTTGATCAGTCCGCGGTCGGCGTTGGGCGAATCGGGATTCACCAGCACGTCCAGCAGCGAGTTGTCCTCGCCGTCGGCGAACGGGGCGTCCACCGATACGTGGCGGCCGGCGACACGCAGCGTGTCGGTGACCTTCTCCTTCGGGAGCTCCAGCTCCGTAGCCAGCTCCTCGGGCGACGGCGTGCGCTCGTGCTCCTGCTCGAAGCGGGCGAACGCCTTGTTGATCTTGTTCAGCGACCCTACCTGGTTGAGCGGCAGGCGCACGATGCGCGACTGTTCGGCCAATGCCTGCAGGATCGACTGACGGATCCACCACACGGCATACGAGATGAACTTGAAACCGCGGGTCTCGTCGAACTTCTCGGCGGCCTTGATCAGCCCGAGGTTGCCCTCGTTAATCAGGTCCGGGAGGCTGAATCCCTGATTCTGATATTGCTTGGCGACGGAAACTACGAAACGCAGGTTGGCTTTGGTCAGCTTCTCGAGGGCTTCCTGATCTCCTTTCTTAATCCGTTGGGCGAGTTCCACCTCCTCTTCGACCGTGATAAGCTCCTCCTTGCCGATTTCCTGCAAGTATTTGTCCAACGAAGCGCTCTCGCGGTTGGTGATGGATTTTGTAATCTTTAATTGACGCATATTTTTCTAACTATCCTAATAATATTGCAATCCATAAACCCGCCCGGGCTGCGGTTTACTCCACCAGCGTGTAGCTTGCAGCGCGGCCGTTGGGATAAATGCCGTCGATCGAACGGACCTTCTCCGTCATCCGCTGCATGTCGCTGAGCGAATAGACCGGACGATCGTTGATATGAGTAATCACAAATCCCTGTTTGACACGGGCACGGGCCAGAATTCCGTCGGCCTTGATGCCGACCACCTGTACGCCGCCCCTGATATCGAGCTCACGGCAGAGTTTGGTGCCCGCATCGGCGAACTTACCGCCGAGAACCTCGACGACATCGACATCCTCCTTGGTCATTAATTCCGTTTTACCTGCCTTATTACGCAAAGTAACCTCGAATTGTTTCACCGCACCGTCTCTTTTTACCGACAATTTCACCTTATCGTTGGGTCGGCGCTTGGCGACCTGCTCCTGGAGCGTCGAAGGCTCAACAATTTTCACGCCGTCGATGTCCAGAATCACGTCTCCCTTGCGAATGCCGGCCTCCGAAGCCGCTCCGCCCTCGACAACGCCGGCGACATAGGCGCCGCCCAGCTCCTTGATGCCCAACTCTTTCCCCTCCGTATCGAGGAAGTCCTGATCCACGACGCGGAACTGGATGCCCAGCAGCGCGCGCTGCACGACGCCGAACTCCTTGAGGTCCACCACCACCTTGCGGACGATCGACTCGGGAATGGCGAATGAATAACCGATATAGCTTCCCGTCTGCGACTTGATGAGGGTGTTGATGCCCACCAGCTCGCCGTGCGTGTTGACCAGCGCGCCGCCCGAATTGCCGGGATTCACGGCCGCGTCGGTCTGGATAAAGGCCTCGATGCGGAAATCGTTGGGAATGACCCCCAGATTACGCGCCTTGGCGCTCACGATACCGGCGGTAATGGTCGATTGCAGGTCGAAGGGCGAACCGATCGCCAGCACCCATTCGCCCAGACGCAGCGCATCGGACGATCCGAAAGCCAGCGTAGGCAGCTCCTTGCCCTCGACTTTCAGCAGCGCGAGGTCCGTCGCCGAGTCCTTGCCGATGAGCTTGGCGTCGAACGAACGGCCGTCATTGAGTTTCACCTTGAGTTTCGAAGCCCCGTCCACGACGTGGTTGTTCGTCACGATATAGCCGTCCTCCGAAATGATCACGCCCGAACCGCCGGCCCGCTGCTCGCGGTACTGCGGACGTCCGTCGCCGCGCCCGTAATCCTGCGGGATTCCGAAGAACTCCAGGAACGGATCGTAGCCCCGGCGCTGGGGCATTTCGACCTGCTGGATGGCCTCGATGTTCACGACGGCCTTCACCGCATTCTCGGCGGCGTAGGTCAGGTCGGGATACTGCTCGGCCTGGTAAGACGTAAATTGCGTTCCCAGCGCGGGCGTACGTTCCACCTCGCGCTCGATGTATGCGACGGAGTCTCCGCGGTCCGCGGAAACCGTCCACGCCGTAAGTCCGCCGGCTGCGGCCGACACGGCTACGAGTCCTAAAATCAAAAATGCCTTTTTCATAATAAATTAAATGTTTTGGTTCTATTAATCAGAGGCAACTTCATTCCATAAGCGGTATTTTCGGTTCTATTTTTCGAAGGACAAACGCACGAAAACGGCCGGTTAGTATGTTCATTCCGCACAAAAATCGAGGCATCCGCCACGGACGCCCCGATTTTTCAGCATATCCGGACGCTAAAGGCCGAATTCCTTTCGGATCCGATCCACGGCATCGAGTTTCTCCCAGCCGAAGAACTCGATCTCGCGCTCGGTCTCGACACCGTTCTCCCAGACCTTCTCCACCGCCTTATAGGGGCGGTTGCCGAAGTGTCCGTAGGAGGCCGTGGCCTCGAAGATCGGGTTTTTCAGGCCGAAACGGTTCACGATGGCGGCGGGACGCAGGTCGAAAAGCTTGCCGATGCGGCGGGCGATCTCGCCGTCGGTCATGCCCTCCAGCGCCGCGGGACGGGGCGAACGGTAGGTATCGACGTAGATCGACAGCGGCTGCGCGATGCCGATGGCGTACGACAGCTCGACCAGAATCTGGTCGGCGACGCCCGCCGCCACGAGGTTCTTGGCGATGTGCCGCGCGGCATAGGCCGCCGAGCGGTCCACCTTCGAGGAGTCCTTGCCCGAAAAGGCGCCGCCGCCGTGCGCGCCGCGGCCGCCGTAGGTATCGACGATGATCTTGCGGCCCGTAAGCCCGGTGTCCCCGTGAGGGCCGCCGATCACGAACTTGCCCGTAGGATTGACATGCAGGATGTAGTCGTCGCCGATCAGCCCGGCCAGCTTGTCGCCGGCGCGCTCCAGACGCGCCTTGACGCGCGGAATGAGGATCGTGCGCACGTCCTCGCGGATCTTCTCCTGCATCCGCTCCTCCGCCTCCTTCTCGGCGGCCTTCGCCCGGCAGGATGAACTCGTCGTGCTGCGTCGAAACCACGATCGTATGCACGCGCAGCGGCTTGTTCGTCGTCTCGTCGTACTCGATCGTCACCTGCGACTTCGAGTCGGGGCGCAGGTAGGTCATCACCTCGCCTTCGCGGCGGATGACGGCCAGCTCCTTGAGAATCACGTGCGAGAGGATCAGCGTCGCCGGCATCATCTCGCGGGTCTCGTTGCAGGCATAGCCGAACATGATGCCCTGATCGCCCGCACCCTGCTCGTCCTCCTCGGCGCGCACGACGCCCTGATTGATGTCCGGCGACTGTTCGTGGATGGCTGACAGGATGCCGCACGAGTTGCAGTCGAACTGGTATTCGCTCTTGGTGTAGCCGATGCGCTCGATCACGCGGCGCGCCACGCCCTGCACATCGACATAGGCGTCCGAACGCACTTCGCCGGCCACGACCACCAGGCCCGTGGTGCAAAGCGTTTCGCAGGCGACTTTCGAGTTGGCGTCACGACGCAGGAATTCGTCGAGAATGGCGTCCGAAATCTGATCTGAAACTTTATCGGGGTGTCCTTCGGACACCGATTCCGATGTAAATAAAAAGCCCATTGTTATACATTTTTAATGGTTAAACGTATAAAATGGGAAAAATTGGCTGTTGGAATAAAAAATAAGCTGTTTTAGCGATTTTTTATTGTGGTTGCAATCAGTCAAATCTTTCCACATTTCCCCGCGTTACAGACGGGAGTGCAAAGATAGGCATAATTTCGGAATCTGCAAAACAAAAGCCACCGCGTCGGGCGGTGGCTTTTGCACATTCTATATAATAGGTTCGGCGGCGACCCGAAAATCGTTGCCGCCGAAGCCAAACGATCTCCGCTATTTCCCAAGCATCTTCTTCACTTCGGCGGCGACCCGAAAATCGTTGCCGCCGAAGCCAAACGATCTCCGCTATTTCCCAAGCATCTTCTTCACTTCGGCGGCGACCCGAAAATCGTTGCCGCCGAAGCCAAACGATCTCCGCTATTTCCCAAGCATCTTCTTTACTTCGGCGGCGACGGTTGCCCCGTTGTAGCCGAACTTCTCGTCGAGCACCTTGTAGGGGGCTGACCAGCCGAAGTGGTCGAGACCGTGGATCACGCCGTTCTCGCCCACAAGTCCCCGCAGGTTGATCGGAAGACCCGAGGTCATGCCGTAGCGCGCAACGCCTACGGGCAACACGCTCTCCTGGTACGATTTGGGCTGGTCGCGGAACAGTCCCTCGCTCGGAACGTTCACCACGCGGACCGGAATGCCTTCGGCGGCCAGCAGTTCGGCACCTTCGATCAGCGTCGCAACCTCCGAACCCGTGGCGATCAGCACCGCGGCGGGTTTGGCGGCATCCATCACCACATAACCGCCCTTGGCGACCTGCGCAGCCTCCTCGCGGCGGCTGGACCCGAGCGTCGGCAGGGTCTTGATGTTCTGGCGCGAAAGCACGAGCGCCACGGGACGGTGTTCCTCGACGGCCAGTTTCCACGCCATGACGGTCTCGTCGCCGTCGGCCGGGCGCAGCACGAGCATCGAACGCTCGTCATGGTGGTTGCGCAGGTGCTCCATCAGGCGGATCTGCGCCTCGTGCTCCACGGGCTGATGCGTCGGCCCGTCCTCGCCCACGCGGAATGAGTCGTGCGTCCAGACATAGACCACATGCAGACGCATCAGCGCCGAGAGGCGCACGGCGGGCTTCATATAGTCCGAGAAGACGAAGAACGTGCCGCAGACGGGAATCACGCCGCCGTGCAGCGCCATGCCGTTCATCACGCAGGCCATCGTCAGCTCCGAGACGCCCGCCTGGAAGAATTTTCCGGAAAAATCGCCCTTCTCGAATGCCTTGGTCTTTTTGAGAAAACCGTCGGTCTTGTCCGAATTCGAAAGGTCGGCCGAAGCCACGATCATGTTGTCGATCTTCTCCGCGAAGACGCCCAGCACCGTCGCCGAAGCGGCGCGCGTAGCCACACCGGCCTTCACCTCGACGGACTTATAGTCGATTTCGGGGAGTTTCCCCGAAAGGAAATCGTCGAGTTTGCGCGCCAGATCCTTGTGCTCCGCGCGCCACGACTTCTCGACGGCGGCCTGCTTCGCAGCCCACTCCCGGAGCGCTTCGCGGCGCTCGGCGAAGGCCTCGCGGCTCTCCTCGAAGATGGCGAACGGATTCTCCGGATCGCCGCCCAGATTCTTCACCGTAGCGGCGAAATCGGCTCCGGCGGCCGTCAGCGGCTGGCCGTGGGTCGAGACCTTGTCCTCGAAACTCTCCCCGGCGGGGCCTTTGGCGCCCTTGCCCATGACGGTATGGCCGATGATGAGCGTCGGACGCTCCGTTTCGCTCTCGGCGGCGACGAGCGCCTCGCGGATCTCATTGATGTTGTGTCCGTCGACCGACAGCACGTTCCAGCCCCATGCCTCGTACTTCATGGCCACGTTCTCGGTCATCACCTCGTCGACCTTCGTCGAAAGCTGGATGTTGTTCGAGTCGTAGTACATCACGAAGTTCGACAGGCCCAGATGGCCGGCGATGCGGCCCACGCCCTGCGAAATCTCCTCCTCGACGGCGCCGTCCGAGATATAGGCATAGGTCTTGTGCGCCATCCATTCGCCGAAGCGGGCGGCCATGAAACGCTCCGCAATGGCGGCTCCCAGAGCCATGGCGTGCCCCTGCCCCAGCGGGCCCGAGGTGTTCTCCACGCCGCGCAGCACGTCCACCTCGGGGTGGCCCGGCGTCACGCTGCCCCACTGGCGCAGCGACTGCAAATCCTCGGTCGAATAGTGCCCCGCCAGCGCCAGCGTCGAATAGAGCATCGGCGACATATGGCCCGGATCGAGGAAGAAGCGGTCACGGTAGGGATAAGCCATATTGTCGGGGTCGTAACGCAGGAACTCGGTGAAGAGCACCGTGATGAAATCGGCACCGCCCATAGCGCCGCCGGGATGGCCCGACTTGGCCTTCTCGACCATCGCGGCCGAAAGGATGCGGATATTATCGGCAACGCGCGTAAGTTTTGAATTCGTTGTAGACATGGATTAGTGTTTTATGCGTTTTAGCTGTTTATTTCCGGCAAAGATAGCCAAAAAGAAATTATCCAACTTGTTTTAGCTCCAAAATATTTGCTTTTTCTATCTTTTTCTTTGCATAAGGCAAAGTGACGGTAAATTTCCGGGTGTCCGTCGAAGGGATGTCGAACATCGTGTCCATCATGATCGCCTCGCAGATCGAGCGCAGGCCGCGGGCGCCGAGTTTGAACTCGACGGCCTTGTCGACGATGTAGTCCAGCGCGTCGTCGTCGAAGGAGAGTTTCACGCCGTCGAGCTCGAACAGCCGCTTGTACTGCTTGACGATGGCGTTCTTCGGCTCGGTGAGGATCGACCGCAGCGCGGCGCGCTCCAGCGGCTGCATGTAGGTCAGCACCGGGAGACGCCCCACCAGTTCGGGATCAGCCCGAACGACTTGAGATCCTGCGGCGTGACGTACTGCATGAGGTTCGAACGGTCGACGGGGTCGGCGTTCAGCCGCCCGTAGCCCATCGCACGGGTGTTCAGCCGCTGGGCGATCTTCTTCTCGATGCCGTCGAACGCGCCGCCGCAGATAAAGAGGATGTTGCGCGTGTCGACCTGGATGAATTTCTGCTCGGGGTGCTTGCGGCCGCCCTGGGGCGGCACGTTTACCACCGTCCCTTCGAGGATCTTCAGCAGCGCCTGCTGCACGCCCTCGCCCGAAACGTCGCGCGTGATGGAGGGGTTGTCGCCCTTGCGTGCGATCTTGTCGATCTCGTCGATGAAGACGATGCCGCGCTCGGCCTGCTCGACGTTGTAGTCGGCGACCTGCAACAGCCGCGAGAGGATGCTCTCGACATCCTCGCCCACGTAACCCGCTTCGGTCAGCACCGTCGCGTCGACGATCGTGAACGGCACCTTCAGCAGCTTGGCGATCGTGCGGGCCATCAGCGTCTTGCCCGTGCCCGTCGGGCCGACCAGCACGATGTTCGACTTGTCGATCTCGACCTCGTCCTCCTTCGGGACGTACAGCAGCCGTTTGTAGTGGTTGTAGACCGCCACCGACAGATAGCGCTTGGCGGCATCCTGCCCGATTACGTACTGGTCGAGAAACTCCTTGATCTGCGCCGGCTTGAGCAGCTCCTCCATCTTGAGCGGAGCCGCCGCGGGGCGCCGTCCCCGTTCGGAGGCGATGTCGTTGTCGAGGATGATCTTATAGCCGTTTTCGATACATTTGTTACAGATATTCGCGCCGTCCGAACCCTGGAACATGATCTCCACGTCCGTGCGCTTGGCGCCGCAGAACGAGCAGCAGTCGCCGCCGTTCTTGTTGTTATTCTTGTTCTGTGCCATGCGGTTTACTTGTCTCGTTTGGAAAGCACCTCGTCGATCAGTCCGTAGTCCTTCGCCTCGCGGGCCGACAGCCAGTAGTCGCGGTCGGCGTCCTTCTCGATCTTTTTGACCGGGACGCCCGAGTGGACCGAGAGGATTTCGTACAGTTCGCGCTTGGTTTTCAGAATCTCGCGCGCCGTGATCTCGATGTCCGAGGCCTGACCCTGCGCGCCGCCCAGCGGCTGGTGGATCATCACCCGCGAATGCGGAAGCGCCGAACGCTTGCCCTTGGCACCCGCCGTGAGCAGCACGGCGCCCATCGAGGCGGCGAGTCCCGTGCAGATGGTCGCCACGTCGGAGTTCACCAGCTGCATGGTGTCGTAAATGCCCAGTCCGGCCGAAACCGACCCGCCGGGCGAGTTGATGTAGATCTGAATGTCCTTCTCGGGATCGACCGATTCGAGGAACAGCAGCTGGGCCTGGATGATATTGGCCGCGTCGTCGTAGATCGGCGCGCCGAGGAAGATGATGCGGTCCATCATCAGGCGCGAGAAGACGTCCATCGTGGCGATGTTCAACTGACGCTCCTCGATGATCGTAGGCGACACGTAGGCCGCGCTTACCGACTGGAAATCATGCAGTTTCAGCGAACTGATCCCGCAGTGGTTCCGTGCGTATTTTTTCAAATTCTGACATAGTCGTATTTATTTACTCTTCATATTCCACTGGTTAGAAGCGCGGAAAACCGCCGCAGGCACTCGAACTTCCTGTCGCCCTAAAACCCGCTTTTTAAGCGGGCGCGGAACCAACCGCCGCAAGCGCCCGGCCTCCTGCCGCCCTCAAAACCCGCTTCTTAAGCGGGTAAAGCACAAAGGACTTTGCAAACATCACGCCTGCAAAGTCCAAAAGATAGATAAAAAATCCGCGAAACTTAAAGCTCCTTCGCCAATTTAGCGAAATCGTCCGCAGATACGGCTTTTTTCAGTTACCTTGACCTTCGATTTGACATCCTCGACGACCTTCACCTCATAGAGCTTCTCGTAAATCTTCTGGCCCTGATCCTTGTCGGCGAGAATCTTCTCGGCGTAACCCTCCAGCATAAATGTCGTCCGGCGCCGAGGGCATGCCGTACTGTGCAAACTGCGAGGCGGCCAGCGCCTTGGCTTCGGAGAGCGCCTCCTCCTTCGAAACGGTGATGCCGTCGGTCTTGATGAAGTGCTTCTGGAGGTAGTTCCAGGTGAACATCTTCAGGAACTGGTCGAAATCCTTCTCGATGTCCTCCATCGAGAACTTGCCCTCGTTGATCGTGTAGAGCCAGCGCTTGAGGAACGCCGCGGGCATCTTCAGGTCGGCTTTCTTCACGAGGTAATCGCGCACCTGCAACGTAAAGAGGTAGTCGCTCTCGCGGCGCAGTTCGGCCTCGATCTGCGCGTCGATGAACTTGTCCAGCCCGGCTTCATCCGTAACGCCGCCCTGCGGGAAAGCCATCTTGAAGAACTCCTCGTTCAGCTCCGGCTCGGCGAACTTGCGGATTTTGGTGATCTCCAGTTCGAATTCGGGGTTGATGCCCTCCAGCTCGTCCTCCTTGACTTGCAGGCAGGCGGCACGCTGGGCGGGATTCTTATAGAGTTCGTTGAGATTGACCTTCATCTTGGCGCCCACCTTCTTGCCGATGAAAGGCTTGCGGCCGGCCTCGTCCATCGAGATCAGGCCCACGTAGGCGTCGGCCACGTTCATCTCGCCGTTGTCGAGCGTCACGGTCAGCGCCTCGTCCGAAGTCACCTTGTCGGCGTCCACCAGACGGCCGAAGCGGCGCAGGTAGTTCGAACGGTAGTCGTCGTGCATCTTCTTGTCGACCTTGATCTTGTTGTAGGTCAGCTTATCCTTGTCGGAAAGTTCCAGCTTGATCTCGGGAGCCTCGCCGATCTCGAACACGAATTCGAACTCGGTGGCGTTGTCGAAATCGAAATCGCCCTGCTCCTCCGAGGGGATCACGTCGCCCAGGTAGTCGATCTTCTCCTTTTCGAGATACTCGAAAGCGGCGTTCGACGCCTTGCGGTACGACTGCTCGGCCAGGACGCCCTTGCCGTACATCTTCTTGACGATGCCCATGGGGACCATGCCCGGACGGAATCCGGGGATGTTGGCCTTGCGCTTGTACTCGCGCAGGGACTTTTCGACCTCCTGCCCGTAATCCGCCTCGCCGACAGTCACGCGGATCAGCGAGTTATTCTCACCGCGTTGTTCTCTTACAATGTTCATAATGAATGAATTATATTTGTTATTCTTCGTATTTCCGTTCAGAATCGGGAGGCAAAGATACGAAATTATTCCATTTCCGGCAAGACATTACCCGTATAATATGGTCAAATTATGATATCTGGTTTGCTTTTCCTACCTTTGGGGCGTAACGCCCCTTTTGCCGGCCGGAAGGTTTTACCCAACCGTGCGCAATTCCGTTTTGATCCCATCCGACTTTTTCGTATCTTTTTGAGATAGACTGGTGGCATTAATTTCATCACCAGCGAAGTAGAAGAATTTTTGCAAGAGAAAGGGCAACGGATAAGTAAGCCTAAAGCGTTCGGAATCGCTCTGTTTCTCATGCTGTCAAACAACTCTATATAGTATTGCAAATATAGATATTTTTGAGAAATAAAAGTATCGAGACACTGTTTTCTCAAATGATTTTTGCGGACGAACTATATAAAGTTTCGCGATAAGAAGCGGTCATCTCTTCGATCAAAGAATATCTAAAAAAACTGAAAAATGCACCGATCGGATATTCGTTGATATGCGCATTTGTAAAGAATGTGTGTTCGCATCGGAACAATCGAAGCAGTTCGGATTATCACCCATTCTCTTGATAGGCTTTCGGCGAACACCCGACCTTCTCCCTGAAATACTTTCCGAAGAAGGATTGATTGGCGAAGTTGAGCATATCGGCGATCTGCTGCACGGTATATTTGCGGCTTTTGAGCAAGGCTTTCGCCTCGAGAATGACGAAGTCGGTGATCCAGTCGCCGGCAAAGCGGCCGCTTACCCTGCGAACGACCTGCGACAGATATTTGGGCGTCACACACAGCACATCGGCATAATAGGATATACTGCGCTCCTTTATGTAGCTTTTCCGTACTTCGTCCATAAACTGCGTGTAGAGTTCCTGTTGCCGGCCGCTTTTCACTTCCGTTTTTTCATTGCCGGAATCGGCAGCGAGCAGATATTTGTAGCAATTATAGATCAGCACTTGCGTATATCCGAGCAACGCCCCCTTACGGAACGGATTGTCTGTTTCAGCAATCTTCGCCTTCATCAATCGGTAAATCACCATCAACTCTTCCATCGCCTCGAACGGCAAATGCCAGAGAGGCGAGGCGTACAGGCGGCGTTGCAGTGACATCGTAGCCTCGATCTGAAGCGCGGTCTGAAAGTATTCGGGAGTGAAAGCGATCACGGCGATTCGGGCATCGTCGCTCATCCCCCGGTACTCCCCGATGGTTCCATTCTGAACAACCAGAACATCATTGGTCCGAAGTTCGAAATCCTGCAAATTGACTTGAGCTCGCATTTGTCCTGCCAAACAGAGCAAGGCGACCGTAAAGGAGAGTTTGACCGGATGGTTTACAAATTCGAAATCCGTATCCGATTGTTCCGACGTTTCGTTGAAATTATCTATCAGAATGAATTCATTGTTTAAATGAACCGCCGCGCTTTCTGCGGACAATCGGATCAGATCGAAATCCCAATAAGCCTGTTTCATATTTTAATCATTTAACCTTTCGATGAGCAAATATATGTGTTTTTATCCATATAATACCGAATTGTCATCCATTAGGATAAATCGTCATTCCATTCGACGATACGACACTTCGGATAAATAGAGAACTTTGCAGCGAAATAGAAAATAATCATTAAAAACCGATAGAAAGAAATGAAAAAAGATTGATTACAACGGTTCTCGTCGCCGGCACGCTTTGTGCTTGCGGTGGCGCCCGCAGCACGAGAACCCGTGCTGCGGAGCGTCGAGCTGACCACGCCCGTCTCGATGCAAGCGACCCGCATGAAATGTTATCCCGGCATCGTCCGCGAAGCCCATACCATCCGGATTGGGGTTCAAAACGGCCGGACAGATCGAACGCATCTGTGTAAAGGGAGGGCGATTACGTCCGGCGAGGGCAACTGCTCGCCGAGCTGGATGCCGCCGACTATCGGTTGGGCGTCGAGGCGTTGCAGATTCAATACGACCAACTCGAAGAGGAGGTAGCGCGCACGAAGCAGCTTTTTTCGACCAAAAGAGCATCTCGGTCAACGATTACGAAAAGGCGGTCGCCGGACTGAAGCAGTTGGGGGGTGGAGTTGCAGGCGAACAAGAACAAATTGGACTACACGAAACTTTATGCGCCGACCGACGGATACGTGCAGGCCGTGAACTTTCGCCTGCGGAGATGGTCGATGCGGGTACGTCCCTGTTCACGCTGCTGGACGTATCGCATATGGAGGTCGTAGCCGATATACCGGCTGCCGAATACCGCCAGCGCGACAGCTTCGTCCGTTACCGTTGCAAGGCCGACGGCATCGACGGGGAGCTGCCGATGAAGTTGCTGAGCCTCACGCCGAAAGCCGACGGCAACCAGCTCTATCAGTTGCGGATGACCTTTGCCGGACAGCCCGACAAACGGCTGACGGCAGGCATGAACGTGGAGGTCGGCATCGTCGTAGAGGATACAGCCTCCGCTCGCGGGATTGCCGTGCCGCTGTGCGCGATTTTCCGCGACAATGAGACCGGCGAACCGTGCGTGTGGGTTTTCGGGGCGGATTCCACCGCCCGCAAACGTCCCGTCGTACTCGGCGGAACGGATACCGAAGGCCGCCGTCG
>VOFJ01000822.1_pt1 | contig 168580 bp, 231 predicted proteins | sample 5384081 | NCBI WGS metagenome assembly VOFJ01 (sample SAMN12384729, study PRJNA508395) | human gut metagenome | isolation source: healthy gut I | host: Homo sapiens
TATATGATATGGTATTGGGGGGCGATTGCTGTGCACAAAGCGCCTTAAGCCCCTGTGTTTGCTTCGGTCAGCACAAAGGTCAACTCCGCTGTGGCGGCGCACTTGCCGTCCACATAAGCGGACGCTTTGCCGATGCCCACCGGGCCGCGCTGCTCCACCAGCTCACAATGGAGCGTAAGAACATCTCCGGGGGTGACCTGTTTGCGGAAGCGGGCATTCTTGATGCCGCCGAAGAGGGCCAGCTTGCCTTTGTTTTCGGGAACGCTCAGGGCCGCCACGGCGCCGGTCTGGGCCAGCGCTTCGAGGATGAGGACACCGGGCATGACCGGGTGGCCGGGGAAGTGGCCGTTGAAAAATTCCTCGTTGCGGGAAACGCACTTGCGGCCGATGGCCCAGCGGCCCGGCTCGTAGTCGAGGATGCGGTCCACGAGGGCGAAGGGATAGCGGTGGGGCAGAAGGGCTGCGATCTGCTCACTGTTCAGAGTGTTTGCGTTCTCCCCACGCACGGTGCGCGGTTCTGCCATGGCTCAGCCCTCCCATCTGCGCAGGGCGATGCAGGCGTTGTGCCCGCCAAAGCCGAGGCTATTGCTCAAAGCGTAGGTCATGGCCTGTGCACGGCCTACATTGGGAACATAGTCCAGATCGCATTCCGGATCAGGCTGCTCGTAGTGGATGGTGGGCGGGGCAAACTGGTCTCGCAGGGCCAGTGCCGTGAACACGGCCTCGATGCCGCCCGCACCGCCCAGCAGGTGGCCGGTCATGCTCTTGGTGCTGACCACGGTCAGCTGCTTTGCGTGCTCGCCGAACACGGCATGGATGGCAGCCGTCTCGCAGGCGTCGTTCATGTGGGTGCCGGTGCCGTGGGCGTTGATGTGATCCACCTGCTCCGGGGCAATGCCTGCATCGGCCAGTGTCAGCTTCATGCAGTCGATGGCACCTGTGCCGCCGGGAGCCGGTGCAGTAAAGTGGTAAGCATCGCAGTTAGCGCCATAGCCCACAACCTCGGCGTAGATATGCGCACCGCGTGCCCGGGCATGCTCCAGCTCTTCCAGCACCAGCACACCGCTGCCCTCGCCCATCACAAAACCGCTGCGCCGGGCGTCAAAGGGCAGGCTGGCTGCATCCGGGTCGGTGGCGGTGGAAAGCGCTTTCATGCTGGCAAAGCCGCCCACGCCCAGCGGGCTGATGCAGCTCTCGGCACCGCCGCAGACCATGGCGGTCTCGTAGCCGTCACGGATGCGGTGGAAAGCATCGCCGACGGCATTGGTGCCGCCGGCGCAGGCCGTGACCGGGCAGCTGCACATGCCCTGCAAGCCAAAACGGATGGCGATCTGCCCCGCTGCCATATTGCCAATGGACATGGGGACGAAATAGGGGCTGACCTTTTCCATGCCCTTCTCTTCACCACGGGTGTGCTGCTCCTCAATGGTGGGCAGGCCGCCGATGCCGCTGGAAAGGACCACACCGATGTTTTTGGCTTCTGCTTCCGTGTTCAGGCCGCTGTCGGCAATGGCTTCGGCTGCAGCAGCCAGTGCCAGCAGGGTGAAGCGGGCCATCTTGCGGGCTTCCTTTTTGTCCACAACGGTCTCGGGGTCAAAGTTTCTCACTTCACCGGCCAGCTTGCACTTGAAATCGGTGGTGTCAAACTGGGTGATGGGGCCAATGCCGCACCGGCCTGCCTTTGCGGCAGCCCAGCTGTCGGCAGCAGTGTTGCCCAGCGGGTTCACGGTGCCAAGGCCCGTGATCACGACTCTGCGTTTTTCCATAGAGAATTTCTCCTTTTACATTGCCATGCCGCCGTCCACACAGAGCACCTGCCCGGTGAGATAGCTGCTTTGTTCGGCGGCGAAGAACGCCACGGCGTTTGCCACGTCCTCCGGGCTGGCCCGCGCGGCCTGCCGGGATGTCCTTTGCCATTTCGGTGCGGACGGCCTCCGGCAGGGCGGCGGTCATATCCGTGTCGATGAAGCCGGGCGCCACCGCGTTGACGGTCACATTCCGGCTGGCCAGCTCCCGGGCGAGGCTCTTGGTCAGGCCGATGAGGCCGGCCTTGCTGGCGGCGTAGTTCGTCTGGCCGGCGTTGCCCCGCAGGCCCACGATGCTGCTCAGATTGATGATCCGGCCCCAGCGCTGGCGCACCATGCGGCGGGCGGCTTCCTTGCAGCAGAGGAACGCACCCTTGAGGTTTGCGTTCAGCACTGCATCAAAGTCCTCTTCGCTCATGCGCAGGATCAGATTATCGCGGGTAATGCCCGCGTTGTTCACAAGGATATCCACCCGGCCAAAGGCGTTCACCGCCTGTTCAAAGAGTGCTTTGCAGCCCTCGGCAGTGGAAACATCGGCCTGCACAGCCACAGCCTGCGCGCCCTCGGCCCTGCAGAGAGACGCGGTCTCAGCGGCGGCCGCTTCGCCGTGGCAGTAGTTGACCACCACATGGCAGCCCTGCCGGGCAAGCTGTACGCACACTGCCCGGCCGATTCCCCGGCTTCCGCCGGTCACAACGGCGGTACGGATGATGGTTTCTTCGTTCATTGTTCTTCCTTCCATGCGTTCAGAACGGTGTCCAGCTGCGCCGGGGTCTCCACCGACACACAAGTCACACCGGGCAGAGTCTTTTTCACAAAGCCGGAGAGCGCATTGCCGGGGCCGACCTCCAGAATGTGATCCACACCCAGCTCGCCCAGACGGTGCAGGGTGTCCTCCATGTAGACACTGCTCTGTACCTGCCGGACCAGCAGGGCCGGGATGCTGTCGCTCTCGGCTTTTTCGCGGCCCAGGCAGTTGAACAGCACTGGCACCTGCATTTCGCCAAAGGGTTCGGCGGCAAAGCGCTTTGCCAGGGCATCCCCGGCGGGGAGCCATCAGACGGGTGTGGAACGGGCCGCTCACCTTGAGCGGGATGCAGCGGCGGGCACCGGCCTGCTTTTGCAAGCTCTGCAGCCTTGTCCACTGCGGCCTTTTTCGCCTCCAATGACCAGCTGGCCCGGGCAATTGTAGTTGCAGATCTGCACACAGCCCAGCGCGGATGCCTGCTCACAGCATTCTGCAAGGGGAACCCGGTCAAGGTTCAGCACTGCGGTCATGCCGCAGTCGATGCCCTTGGCCGCGTCGGCCATGGCTTTGCCGCGGTAGGCAGCCAGCTCGATGGCCTGCTTGGCGGTGAAGACACCGGCGGCTTCCAGCGCGGAGTATTCGCCCAGCGACAGACCGGCCACATAAGCGGGCTTGACCCCCTGCTCGGCCAGAACGGCGGATACGCCGCAGGCAAAGGCCACCATGCAGGGTTGGGTGTATTCGGTCTGATTCAGAACGCCGTCCGGGTCGTCGAAGCAGACGCGGTGCAGATCAAACGGAAGGTCTGCAGCGTCGAACGCGGCACGGAAAGCGGAAGATGCTTCGTAAAATTCTTTGCCCATGCCGGGGTGCTGGGCACCCTGGCCGGCATATAAAACGGCAAGCTTCATTGATTTTGCCTCCATTCGGTCACAAGTTCATCCATCAGCTCACGGACAGTGTACATCCGGTCCAGCCTGCCCACGTTGGCCCCGCAGAAGAACAGTCCTTCCTCCACGTTGCCCTTTACGGCTTCGATGAGCGCGTGGGTGATGCAGTAGGGCACCTTGGCGGGGTCGCAGGTCTTCAGGCAGCGGGCACAGTGCCGGGGAGGGAAGCGGGTCCCCTCTGCCAGCGCCTGCACCAGCGGGGTGTTCAGTGCACGGCCCGGCATTCCCACCGGGCTGTGGATGATCCGTACATCCTCGGGCCGGGCGTTCAGCAGAACGTCCTTGTAGCCCTGGGATGCGTCGCACTCGTAGGTGGTGATAAAGCGGGTGGCAAGCTGTACGCCTGCAGCGCCCATTGCGGTAAAGTGGGCCATATCGGCACCGGTATACACGCCGCCCGCCACAAACACGGGGATGCTGTGGCCAAACTGTGCTTCAAAGGGCTTTACCTCGGCCAGCACCTCCGGCAGGATCTCATCCAGTGTCTGGCAGCTTCCGGAGAACAGGTCCTGCTCCGCAAAGCCGAGATGACCGCCTGCCTTGCAGCCCTCAATGACCACAAAGTCTGCGGTGCGGCCAAAGGCCTTGGCCCAGCGGCGCAGGATGAGCTTCGCCGCTCTTCCGCTGGAAACGATGGGCGCAATGGCAACGTCCGGCGTGTTCACAAGGCCGGGCAGCTCCAGCGGCAGGCCCGCGCCGGACACCACCGCGTCCACGCCCGCTTCCACAGCGGTGCGGATGGCGGCGGCATAGTCCTGCGTGGCCACCATTGCGTTGATGGCCACCATACCGGCACCGTTTGCGATCTGCTTTGCCTTCCGGATCTCGGCGGTCAGGGCGCGGTGATTGGCGCTTGCCGGGTCGCGGGCAAAGTCCGGCTCCCGGTAGCCTGCATCGGCGGTGGAGATGCACCCCATGCCGCCGCAGGCTGCAACGGCACCGGCCAGCCCGCCGAGGGAAACGCCCACACCCATGCCGCCCTGTAGGATGGGCACAGACAGGGTTTTCTTTCCGAGCGTCAGCATTCCTCGCTCAGCGCGTGGATACGCTGCCTCCCGCCGTTCCACAGGTCATCCAGAATGTCCGCCACAGGGCGCACCTCGTGGAGCATACCGGCCACCTGACCGGCCATCAGACTGCCGGTGGTGGTGTCGCCCTCAAACACGGCGCGGCGCAGGCTGCCCAGCGTGTACTTTTCCAGCTCCATTTTGTCGGCCCCGGCTTTTTCCTGCCGGACATACTCGCGGCTCATTCGGTTTTTCAACACACGCACGGGGGTGCCGCCGATCCGGCCGGTCACAATGGTATCGCTGTCGCGGGCTTTCAGCAGCGCTGCCTTGTAGTTTTCGTGGATGGGGCACTCGGTGCTGGCCAGCAGACAGGTGCCGACCTGCACGCCGCAGGCCCCCAGAGCCAGCGCTGCTGCCAGCTGACGGCCGTCGGCGATGCCGCCTGCCGCAATGACGGGCACATTCACGGCGTCCACCACCTGCGGCACCAGCGCCATTGTGGTCATTTCCCCCACATGGCCGCCGCTCTCGGTCCCTTCGGCGATGACGGCATCAATGCCCAGCTGTTCCAGATGCTTTGCCAGCACGGCGGCAGCCACCACGGGGATCACCTTGATGCCTGCCGCTTTCCACATGGGCACATATTTGCCGGGGTTGCCCGCGCCGGTGGTGACGACTTGGACGCCTTCTTCCACCACGATTTTGGCAAATTCATCCGCCTGCGGGTGCATCAGCATGATGTTCACACCAAAGGGCTTGTCTGTAAGCTGTTTGCACCGGCGGATATTTTCGCGCAGGGTATCGGCATTCATGCCGCCCGCACCGATAATGCCCAGTGCACCTGCATTGGAACAGGCGGCGGCAAACTCACCGGTGGCGATGTTGGCCATGCCGCCCTGGATGATGGGGTATTTTGTACCTAGAATTTCATTTAAAAGTTTCATAGTTTTATCCTATCGGTAAGCGTCCTCGCCCTCTCAGTCACCTTCGGTGACAGCTCCCCCAAAGTGGGAGCCTTTGGCAAAACCGAAAAGTTTACCGTACTGCCAAGGGCTCTCCCCTTGGGAGAGCTGTCGAGCAGAGCGAGACTGAGAGGGCGAGCCCGTTTGCCGAACATGATTTTTACTCTTTGTATTGAAAAATCGCGCCGCCCCATGTCAGCCCGCCGCCAAAGCCGATGCAGGCCAGCGGCTTGCCCGGGGTCAGCTGCCCGCTCTCGGCCAGCTCGTTGAGGGCGACCGGGATGCTGGCGGCGCTGGTGTTGCCGTGGCGCTCCATGTTCTTGTAGAACTTTGCCGGGTCGGCCTTCAGTGCCCGCACGCAGTGGTCGATGATGCGGCTGTTGGCCTGATGGCAGACCACCCACGACAGATCCTCGAGGGTCAGCCGGGTCTCGTCCAGCACCGTGTGCAGGCACTTGGGCAGGGCATCCACTGCAAAGCGGAATACGGCCTTGCCGTCCATGGTGATGGGCGCAGAACCTGTGCGGTTCGGCCCGCCCGCATGGAGAACATCGCTGCCGCGCGCGCCCAGCGTCAGAGCAAAGGGGGTGTCGGCCAGCCGGAAAATGGCCGCGCCGGCGCCGTCGCCAAACAGGACGCAGGTGGAGCGGTCGGCGGGGTCCATCAGGCGGGAAAGGGCTTCGCACCCGATGACCAGGGCGTACTGCCCGCCCAGCGTTTCCAGCATCCCCCGCGCCACGGCCATGCCGTACAAAAAGCCGGAGCAGGCCGCGTTGACATCCAGCGCGGGCCGGTTCTCGGGCAGGCCCAGCGCCGCCTGCACCTGACAGGCCACGCTGGGAGTGGCATCCGGGGCAGAAAGGGTCGCGCAGACACAGCAGGCAATGTCCGCCGGGGCAAGGCCGCTGCGGTCAAGGGCCTGCCGCGCGGCCGCAATGGCCAGCGTGGCGGCAGATTCATCCTCGGTGCACCAGTGCCGGGTGCGGATGCCGGTGCGGCTGGTGATCCATGCGTCACTGGTGTCCACCATGCGGCTCAGCGCGTCGTTGGTGATCGTCCGTCCGGGAAGTGCCCCGCCGGTGGCGATCAGCTGTAAACCATTCATGCGTTCCTCGTTTCTCCGATCTGGCGGTACTTTTTATAGCGCTGATCGGCCAGCTGCCGGTCGCTCATGCGGCACAATTCTTTCAGGTGGGCGCGCAGAGCGGCATCCATGCGCTCAAACAGGGCCGCGTGGCTGCGCTGTGCGCCGCCCACCGGCTCCGGGATGACCTCTTCCACGATGCCGCCCCGGTACAGGTCCTGCGCCGTCAGCTTCATCATCTCACAGGCTTCGCCGCTGCGGGAGGCGTCCTTCCACAGGATGCTGGCAAAGCCTTCGGGGCTCAGCACGGAGTAGACCGCGTTTTCCAGCATGAGGATGTGGTTGGCCACACCCAGTGCCAGCGCGCCGCCGGAGGAACCCTCGCCGGTGACCACGGCGATGACCGGTACCGTCAGGCCGCTCATCTCCATCAGATTCCGGGCAATGGCCTCGCCCTGCCCCCGCTCCTCGGCATCCTTGCCGGGGTAAGCGCCCGGCGTGTCGATAAAGGTGATGATGGGCCGGCCGAATTTTTCCGCCTGCTTCATCAGGCGCAGGGCCTTGCGGTAGCCCTCCGGCCCCGGCATACCAAAGTTACAGGCCAGATTTTCTTCCAGCGTACTGCCCTTGCGGTGGCCGATGACCGTCACCGGCAATCCGTGAAAACGGGCGATGCCGCCCAGAATGGCCGCGTCCTCCTTGCACTGCCGGTCGCCGCGCTGCTCAAAGAAGTCGGTGAACAGGGCAGAAATAGTCTCGTCGATGTGGGGGCGCTCCGGGTGCCGGGCCAGAAACACCCGATCCTCGGCGGTCAGCGGGCCGCAGGTGCGCAGGATCTCGTCCTCTTCCACAGCCAGCTCTGCCAGCTCGGACGCATGGGCCGTGATGGCTTCCATGTCATTGCCGCTGCCCTTCAGCGCGGCGATCTGGGCGTCCAGCGGGGCCAGCTGCTCCAGAATTTCTTTGATCATTCGTGTTTTCCTCCTGCATGAAGCTGCAGGACCTGGATCAGGGTATCCCGCAGCTGGCTGCGGGGCACCACCTGATCCACAAAACCGTGCTCCAGCTGGAACTCGCTGCGCTGGAACCCGTCGGGCAGCTTTTCGCCGATGGTCTGTTCAATGACGCGTGGCCCGGCAAAGCCGATGAGCGCACCCGGTTCGGCCAGCGTAATGTCTCCCAGGCTGGCAAAGCTGGCCGTGACTCCGCCGGTAGTGGGGTGGGTGAGCACACTGATGTACAACCCGCCCTTGGCCGAAAAGCGCTGGATGGCGGCGCTGGTCTTGGCCATCTGCATCAGGCTGAAAATGCCCTCCTGCATCCGCGCACCGCCGCTGGCCGAAAAAATGACCAGCGGGAGCTGCTTTGCGGCGGCGTACTCGATGGCGCGGGTGATCTTGTCGCCCACGGCAGTGCTCATGCTGCCCATGAAAAAGCGGCTGTCCAGCACGGCAGCCACGCAGGCCACCCCGCCGATGCGGCCGGTGGCCGTTACAGCGGCTTCGCGCAGGCCGGTCTTGTTCTGGGCGGCGGCAAGTTTTTCGCCGTAGCCGGGGAAATCCAGCACATCCTGCGGAGCAAGGTCGGCATCCAGTTCCCGGAAGCTGCCGTGGTCCAGCACCAGACTGAGCCGGTAGTACCCGCCGATGGGCATGTGATAGCCGCAGTTGGGGCAGACGTAAAGGCTTTTTGCCCACAGGGTGCGTGCTGCGCGGCGGCCGCACTGCTTGCACTCCACGAACTGCGGCTCGTGCCAGGCCTCCGGCGTCCCGCTTGGCCTTCAGCTGGAAGGTGCGCTCCCGCATCCGGCCGGGGAAGAGATCTCGGATATCGTTCATCGCTTTTTCCTCAGACATGTGCGGTGATGTAGTTGAAGATGTCGCCCACGGTCTTGAGCTTTGCCAGCTCCTCGTCCGGGATGGACACGCCGCAGGCATCCTCCAGAGCCATGTTCAGCTCCACGGCATCCAGACTGTCGGCCTCCAGATCCTCGGTCAGGCTGGCCTCCATCGTGACCTTGTCCTCGTCGCAGTTCAGGGTATCGACAACGATCTTCTTCATTTCTTCAAACGTCATGGTAGTATTCTCCTTTGATCGGTTTGTATTTTTATTATCTAAAAAGTTTGATGTTTCTTGCGAACACGACCATTATATCGGAATCGTTGGATAAGTCAAGAATAATAGTTAAAATATTTTATCTTTTACAATTCTGACACACTTTCCTCCACAGGGGCAGTTCCTCTTTTCCATTGCCCTTTTTTCCCCAAACGTGCTAATATGGGTTCAGCACTCAGACAAGAAGAAACGAAAGGATGGATCCCATGAAATTCAGCGAAATGAGTTATACCCGCCCGGACATTGATGCCCTGCTGGGCCAGTGCAAGGCGCTGGCTGCCAAGGCCGCCGGGGCCGCCAGCGGCGAGGAGCTGGTGAATGTTTACTACGAGCAGAGCCGCGCCTTTGCCGACTACAACACCGCCGCCAATCTGGCAAACATCCACTACACCTGCGACACCCGCGACGCCTACTGGAAGGCCGAGCAGGACTTCTTTGATGCCAACAGTCCCGCCGTGGAGAACGCACGGGTGGAGATCAGCCGGGCATTTCTGGCCAACGCCCATGTGGACGCGCTGACCGAAGCCTTTGGCACCACCTGTGTGGCCGGTATGAAGAATGCCGTTCTCGGTATGGATGACCGCACCGTGGAGCTGCAGAAGGAGTACAATGCCCTCGTCAGCCAGTACCAGCAGGTGTACGGCGGCGCACTGGTGGAGCTGGACGGCAAGCAGCTGACCATTCCCCAGCTGGGCCCCTACAAGGAGAATCTGGATCCTGCCGTCCGCCGCGCCGCCTACGAGGCCGAGGCCGGTTACTTCGATGCCCACCGCGCCGAGCTGGATGAGCTGTACACCAAGATCGTCAAGAACCTGAACGAACAGGCCCGCATCCTCGGCTACCACGACTACAGCGAGCTTTCCTATGTGCGGATGAACCGCATCGGCTACGGCCCGGAGGAGATCCGGAAATTCCGCGATCAGGTGGCAAACGATGTGGTGCCCCAGCTGAAAAAAAAAGGTGATCGAGCTGCGCTGCAAGCGCACCGGCATCTCCCACCTGACCTTCTCCGACCTGCCTGTGGCGTTTCAGGACGGCAACCCCTCTCCCATCCCCGGCTATGATGCCCGGATGGCCGCTGCCCGCACCATGTACCATGAGCTGAGCCCCGAGACGGCTGAGTTCATCGACTTCATGCAGGACAATGAGCTGTTTGACGTGGAGAGCCGCCCCGGCAAGATGTCCGGCGGCTATATGACCAGCCTGCCCAGCTACAAGGCCCCCTTTATCTTTGCCAACTGGAACAACACCTCTGCTGACGTGGACGTGCTGACTCACGAGTGCGGCCACGCCTTTGAGGGCTATGTGGCCGAGCGTGACCCCAAGGTCCCCGCAGACCTCGAGTGCCCCGGCATGGAGAGCGCCGAGATCCATTCCATGGCCATGGAGTTCCTGACGGCTCCCTGGCACCATCTGCTCTTTGGCAAGGACACTGAGAAATACGCCCTGCTCCACGCCGAGGACAGCTTCCTCTTCCTCGCTTACGGCTGCGCTGTGGACGAGTTCCAGCATCTGATGTACCAGAACCCCGACCTCACCCCCGACGAGCGGAACAAGGTCTGGCTTGATCTGGAGCACAAATACCGCCCCTGGATCGACTTTGACGCTCTGCCCTTCTACGGGCGCGGCGCAGGCTGGCAGCGCCAGCTGCACATCTACGAATGCCCCTTCTACTATATCGACTACTGCTTGTCCACCATGGCAGCATTGCAATTCTTCCTGCTGAGCCTTGACGACCACAAGGACGCATGGGAGCGCTACCTCAAACTGGTGCGCCGCGCCGGTCTTGCCAGCTACACCGAGCTGCTGCAGACCGCCGGGCTGAAGGTGCCCTTTGAGGATGGCTCGATCAAGGCCATCGCCCAGCAGATGGGCCAGTGGATCGCAGAGCATCAGGTGTAAGCTTCCCGGATCTACGGAGATTTTTTTTTCTTGCAAAATCCGCTCTTTTCTATGAAAATGCACAGCGCCCCCGTTCACTGTAAGATCGCAGTGAGGGGGCGCTTTTTCGTGAATAGGAGGTCGATTTTATCGCAAATACAGACTATGGATATATCAGGGTCAGCACAAACTCCATGACCGGAAAGAAAAATTTCCATAAAACGCCAAAAAGCCTTTGGATAAGTCATACCTATACAAGAAAGTTTGAACTTTTCGTGAATTTTCTGTGTTTCGACCATGGACAGGGGAAAACAGTTCTGCTACAATGGGAGCTGTTCTTTCCGCCGGTTCCCACGCGGCGGTTTTTGTTTTTACTATAACACAGGGAGGAACTTTCATGTTAGAAAAGATCTTTCACCTGAAAGAAAACCACACCGATGTCAAAACCGAAGTCATGGCCGGCATCACCACCTTTATGACGATGGCCTACATCCTGGCGGTCAACCCCAGCATCCTGTCCGCTTCGGGCATGGATGCCAATGCGGTCCTGATCGCCACCTCGCTGGCATCGTTCGTTGGCACTGCCCTGATGGCTCTGCTGGCCAACTATCCGTTCGCTCTGGCTCCCGGCATGGGCCTGAACGCCTACTTTGCCTATACTGTCGTCCTCACGATGGGCTACAGCTGTCAGCTGGCCCTGATGGCCGTCTTTGTTGAGGGCATCATCTTCATCGTGCTGAGCCTGACCAATGTGCGTGAGGCCATCTTCAATGCCATCCCCATGACCCTGAAGAGCGCTGTCAGCGTGGGCATCGGCCTGTTCGTTGCTTTCGTCGGCCTGCAGAACGCAAAGCTGATCGTGAACAGCGATTCTACCCTTGTCACCTATCAGCACTTCAAGGGCGAGACCTTCCACAGCATCGGCGTAGGTGCGATCCTCGCGCTGGTGGGCGTGGCCATCACTGCCATCCTGCTGGTGAAGAAGGTCAAGGGTGGCATCCTCTACGGCATCCTCATCACCTGGGTGCTGGGCATCGTCTGCGAGCTGACCGGCATCTATGTGCCGAACCCCGACGCCGGTATGTACACCGTCATCCCCACCAGCTTCGTCAGCTTCGACTTCTCCGCTCTGGGCAAGACCTTTGGTCAGGTGTTCAAGACCGATTTCTCCGGCGTGGGCATCCTGAACTTCTTCGCCGTCATGTTCTCCTTCCTCTTCGTTGACCTGTTCGATACCCTGGGCACCCTGATCGGTGTTGCTTCCAAGGCCGATATGCTGGACGAGGAGGGCAAGCTGCCCCGCATCAAGGGCGCGCTGATGGCCGACTCCATCGCCACCTGCGCCGGTGCCGTGCTGGGCACCTCCACCACCACCACCTTCGTCGAGAGCGCTTCCGGCGTGACCGAGGGCGGCCGCACCGGCCTGACCTCCATGACCACCGCTGTGCTGTTCCTGCTGGCCGGCATTTTCAGCCCCCTGTTCCTGACCATTCCCAGCTTCGCCACCGCCCCGGCCCTGATCATCGTCGGTTTCTACATGATGGGTTCCGCCCTGAAGATCGAGTTCGACGACCCGGCTGAGGGCATCCCCGCCTTCCTGACCATCCTGGCAATGCCCACCGCATACAGCATCTCTGAGGGCATCGCCATCGGTGTTATCTCCTGGACCCTGCTGAATGTCATCACCGGCAAGGCCAAGGAGAAGAAGATCAGCCCCCTGATGTATGTGCTGACCGTTCTGTTCATCCTGAAATACGTCCTGCTGTAACAGGCATTTGCAGCAAACAGAAAGCCCCGGCTCCGGCCGGGGCTTTCGTGCGTTTATGGGTTTCTGCGCGGGTGGGGCGGGCAGGGTTCAACCGCCGAACAGGCCGAAAAAGCTGGTGTGGGTCACGCCCAGCACAAAGAAAAGGGTAATGAGGGCGAACAGCACGCCGATGATGATGTCCATCTGGTGCACCGTGAGGCGGAAATTTATCGTAGAGCTTTTCTTTCGGGTTGACGAAATTCGGGTCGTTGTTGTCCAGCAGAGTCTTTTTTTCTCTCAGCGCTCTGGGCTTTGGCGGCGGCAAGTTCTGCCTGCTCCTTTTCCAGCTGGGCCTCCCGCTGGGCAAGCAGTGCCTCACGGCGGGCCAGCTCTTCCTCTCGCTGGGCCTGGTTCATTTCTGCCATGGTGGTATCCTCCGGCGTTTTTTCTACCAGTATACCATAGAATTGTGACAGAAAAAACTCCTCCCGCAAAAAGCGGCCTTATTCCGCCAGCAGATCCTCCACCACATCCATCAGCTGAGACGGATCGAGCTGGCACGCGGTACAGCGCGCGGCCAGGCGAAGGACCCGCATCGGGTCAACGGAGACATCTGAGATGAACCGCAGTTTTCGGTGTCGTCCGTGAGATGTAGAACACGCGGCGATGCCAAAGGATGTATACGCACCACACGCGGGATGATAAAGTCGTTCCATAACACAATGATACCAAAACACACCAATCACCTCTCTATCAAAATTGTCACGCCGCTTTGAAACGGCTGCGTGAATGCAGGTTCGCTGCCCGCAAAATGTTCTGACAAAATTTATATACCATCTCTTGGCATCAAAATAAACAGCCAAAATTTCAAAATTTGGCGGCGTGTTTTGCATGTCCGGTGAAACCGGTGGTGCAGTAAAAATACGAACCGGAAAATGGAAATGAATATTTTTACGGAATATCGTAGAAAATTTTTGGAAAATCAACTTCACGCAGCAACAGATGAAAGAATGTTCCACAGAAAGCCGAAAGCATAAAAGAAAAATCTTTGCCGCAGCTTAACCACTTTTTGACAGAAAAAGTTGCGAAATCAGTCGTAAAATCGAGCTTTCTGGTATATCACTTGTTCGCCGTGCGGATAAGGCTGCTCATTCTGCTTTGCCTCCGCATCGTCTGTCGCAGACCCCGGCACTGCCCTTGTCTGAAATGCTTTCACTCCGGATGCAAACCAGATGAAAAATCCGACGGGCCGCATCACTTGACTTTTCCCCTTGCAGGGGAGTATACTCCGGGGCAGTGAAATATTCGGCTATGACGAGAAAGAGTACCCGGAAAGAATGCTGCAGAGAGCTGCCGGATGGTGCAAGGCAGTGCAGGGTGTCCGTGGGAAGATCCTCTCCGAGCTTTCCGGCTGAATGGGCGGCATCTGCGCCCCAGTAAGCGGGAACGGCAGGCCCCCGTTATCACGGGCCGCGCATTGTTGGATGCGCACTGAGGGGCCGGGCTTTGCACCGGCAATAAGAGTGGTACCGCAGAGGATCTACGCCTTTGTCTCTTACAAACCGTAAGGGACAAAGGCGTTTTTGTTTGCGGGAAAGCCATTTTCCGGATGTTTCATTGCCTTTGCATCCGCCCGCAAAAATCAGGACCTGGAAAAGGAGAGCTTAACATGAAAACACTGGAAAAAGTAAGCGACTTTGTAGGCAAGTATATGGCTGCCATCGTCATTGTGGTGGCAGCGCTGGCCTTGTTCTTCCCCGGCACATTCAGCGTGATAAAGACCGCATGGGTCAACACCCTGCTGGGCATCGTTATGTTCGGCATGGGTCTTACCCCCTGAAGCCGGAGGATTTCAAGGTAGTGTTCAGCCGCCCGAAGGACGTGATCATCGGCTGCATTGCACAGTTCACGCTGATGCCCTTCCTTGCATGGGCGTTGACGCAGGTGTTCCATCTGCCCACTGAGCTGGCCATCGGTGTCATCCTTGTGGGCACCTGCCCCGGTGGCACCTCCTCCAACGTGATGACCTATCTGTCCAAAGGTGACGTTGCACTGTCCGTTGGCATGACCGCTGTTTCCACCGTGCTGGCTCCGTTCCTTACCCCGCTGCTCACCCTGCTGTATGCCGGTCCAGCGCGTGGATGTGAACCCTGTAAATATGTTCCTGTCCATCGTGCAGGTGGTGCTCGTGCCCATCGCGCTGGGCTTTGTGGTCAACCACTTCTTCCATGCCTTCACCCAGAATGCCGTCCGCGTGCTGCCGCTGGTCTCCACCACCGCCATCGTGCTCATCATCTGCGCCGTTGTGTCCGCAAACTCCGCCAAGATCATGACCAGCGGCCTGCTGATCCTTGCTGTGGTCATCCTGCACAACCTGCTGGGCTACCTCACCGGCTTTGGCGTGGGCAAGCTGCTGAAGCTGGATTCCACCAAGTGCCGTGCAATTTCCATCGAGGTCGGTATGCAGAACTCCGGTCTGGCCACCTCTCTGGCCGCTGCCCACTTTGCACAGTATCCGCTGGCAACCATCCCCGGCGCTGTGTTCTCGGTGTGGCATAACATTTCCGGTGCCATCCTCGCCGACTTCTTTGCCCGCACCGCAGAGAAGAAGGACTGATGGTTCGTAAGAACCTCGAACGCTCGGAGGCTTCCGTTATAACTTTCAATCTACTGAACTTATAATAGCAAAGGCAGGGTGTCACCGTGATGGTGACACCCTGCCTTTGCTTGTTTACCGTTCCGAGTAGTCCTTCCGCAGGAACTTGCCGGGGCGAGGCCCCTCCATCTTGCTGCGCAAGACCGTTCTGTTGCTTGAAATCCCCACTGGGGCGTTTGTTGCTTCACAAACGCGGTTTTGTTTGGGGCGTGCCTGCCCCAAACCCTACTTCATAATATCGATCATGACCGATCAACGACTGATTTATAGTAATTGCCAAAGTCTGCAAGTGCATTGACGATTGGTAACATTTCCGTTCCGAGATCGGTCAACCCATATTCTACTTTGGGAGGATTCTCGTGATAATCACGGCGGTAGGCAAGCCCATCATCAATCATCTGTCTTAAGCTCTCGGTCAAAACTTTCTGCGAGATCCCGTCGATGCTTCTTTGCAACTCATTGAATCTCCATGGAACGCTCTTTCAGATTGCGCAGAAGCAAGAGTTTCCATTTTCCGCCAATCAGGGGATACTGCTGTTGCAACCGGACATTCCGGCAGTTCTTCTTTTGTACGCATATCAGTCACCTCTGTATATAGTATATCACATTCATTTTTGAGTGTACAGTTACAAAAAAGTGCGTACTTGTTTTTGAATGTGCGAGCTTCTATACTTAGCTCAGGCAATGAAAGATTGCGAATCAAAATGGAGGTGCTTACAATGGCAAGCTACACAAAAATGACAGTTGGAAAGGAAAATCGGACGGAGCTTCATGAAAAGCTCGCCCTGACTGGTGCGGAGATCAGCTTGAATACGCTTCCTGCGGGAGCAAATGTTCCGTTTGTCCACTCCCACAAGGCAAATGAGGAAATCTACGGTGTTCTTTCCGGCAAAGGCAAGGTCGTTATCGATGGCGAAGAAATCAGCCTTGCAGCAGGCGACTGGCTGAAGATTTCTCCCGTGGCAAAACGTCAGGTTCTTTGCTGCAAGCAATTCTGAGATCACTTATATTTGTATTCAGGTCAAGGAGAATTCTCTCGAAGGTTATACTGCAACGGATGCTGTGATCTACTGATAAAACATATCAAAACAAAAGGCAGGATACCACCGTCATGGTGATACCCTGCCTTTGCTTGTTTATCGCTCTGAGTAGTCTTTTTTCAGAACTTGTTGGGGCAAAGCCCCTCCATCTGCTAACGCAGACCGTTCTGTTGCTGGCGCAAACGCAAACCTCCGATAAACAAAAACGTACCCGAACCCTTTTCCTAAAAGCGTGAAAGCAAGAACCGCCCCATGGGCAGTTCCCCGATGCGATGAGGATGTGCGGCGAACTTATTCGTTCCAATGTTCAAGTTCTTCAGCGGGGTATGCTTTTTGTCCAATGATAGGGCTGCAATTCTTTCAGCTGTACGAATTTGATTTTTTTTTTCTTCTTCTGTGGTAACTGCTACCTGCACATCTTCACCCCAGTATCTTAATCTCTCCTGGCAAATACCGCACGGAGACAATATCTGATAGGGGGATTTCTCATCTTTACGGACAAGACACATGCAATGCGTTACCTTTTCATTGAATTTATGTGCTTCAAGCATTGCACCTGTCTCGATGCACAAAACAGCAGATGCGTTAGCAGTCTCAATGCTGACACTTGTGTAATAATTTCCATTCGATGTATGCACGACACCAGCACCACCCCAACCGACAGGATACCGTGTTTCAATCAGTTCTACCGCCCTGCGGTACATTTCGTTTTCGATTTCATAGTTTCTCATATAAATCTCCATGCCAACTTCTGAATTGTTGAGCTGAGTATACCATACTCTATGAAGAATAGCAAAAGGCAGGATACCACTATCATAGTGATACCCTGCCTTTGCTCGTTTACCGTTCCGAGTAGTCCTTACGCAGAACCTCCGATAAACAAAAAAGTACCCGAACCCTTTTTCGTAAAGAATTGGGTTCGGGTACGAACTGTATTGGTGGAGAATTAGGGACTCGAACCCCAGACCCCCTGCGTGTGATGCAGGTGCTCTAACCAGCTGAGCTAATCCTCCGAATCGGAACAAGAGAATTATACCACAACCGAAGTGGATTGGCAAGCCCTAATTTTGATTTTTTCGCAATTTTTTCCCACTGCGAGGCAGTTGCTCTTTTGCGCAAAATGGTGTATACTGAAATTGCGCATTCCAGCGCAAAAAGAGAGGTTTTTTCAATGCTGACACTTCGTGGGATCATTACCATTCTGGTGCTGGCAGGGCTGTTTGCCCTGGCAGTGGTCTGGATCTCCAAGCAGGGCGGCTGAAAGGCGAAGGCTGCGGCGGCAACTGCGCCTCCTGCCACCAGCACTGCGATACTCCGGAAAAGAAAACGCACTGACTGCAATGCCCCCGGATGGCTGTCCGGGGGCATTTTGCGTCACAGGGCACCGTAGCGGGCGGCAAAAACGGCTACGGTGCTCAGCAGATCGAGCTGGGGCTTTCTGGTAGGTGGTGCGTCCGATGCAGAGCCGCTCCAGCACATCCTCCTCCTTGCGGCGCTCCAGGTAGCGCAGCTGGAGCAGGCCTGCACGGATGGGGTCGGCGGTGCGGTAATACTCCTGCGTCTGCTGGATGGCCCGGGCCCAGCCCCAGTTGGCCGGGCTGCGGGCCCACTGGCGGGTACCGTAGTTCTGCAGGGCCTCCCGGGTCTTTCTGCGCTGTTCAGCGGTCATCATGCCGCCCCCCTTTCTTTGGCACATCCGGGTGCCCGGGCCAAAGAAGCAGGCATCCCGCTGTTCCATGGTCAGCCCCAGCATGGCAGAAAGACGGTCGGCTTCGCTGACTTTGAAATCGCTCTCGTCGTTCAGCTTCTGATGCAGGGCGCTGCTGCTGATGCCCAGCACCCGTGCCACATGGCCCAGCTTGAGGCCCCTGGCTTTCAATGTAGGCGCGGATCTGTGTGGTATTTGTCATCAAAGGTTCTCCTTTCATCTGGATCTCTGCGTGTCGTTTCACAATCTTTGGTTGTATTATAGTTCGATGTTGATTTTTTGTCAACCATTTTACCAAAATCGCGCGAAAATAGTTGATTTTTAAGAACTTTTCTGATATACTCACGGCAGAACATTCTTTTTCAGGAAAAGCGAGGTCTCTGCCATGTCAGAACTTTCCCGCCGTATCTTACAGCGTCGGCTCGAGCTGGGGCTCTCTCAGGAAGAGCTTGCCCAGCGGATGGGCTACCGCTCCAAATCCTCCATCACCAAGCTGGAAAAAGGGGTCAACGACATCCCGCAGGCCAAGGTGGAAGAGCTGGCCGCGGCACTGGAGACCACCCCCGCATGGCTGATGGGGCTGGAAAACACTGCGTTTGTCCCGCCGGGGTTTGAGCCCCTGCCCGAAATGGTGCGGGTGCCGCTGGTGGGCAGCATTGCCTGCGGCTCCCCCATCACCGCCGAACAGAACATCGAATGCTATATCGGCGTTCCCGCCGTGGCGCGCCGACTTTGCCCTGACCTGCCACGGTGACAGCATGTCCCCCACCATCTGCGACGGCGACATCGTCTGCATTCGCTGCCAGCCGGAGGTGGAGCAGGGCGAGATCGCCGCAGTGCGCATTGGCGGCGAGGCCACCCTCAAGCATTTTCACCGGCAGGGCGACACTGTGATGCTGCTGGCCGACAACACCGCCGTCTGCCCGCCCATGATCTATGCCGGGCCACAGTTGAACGAGATCCAGATCGAGGGCAGAGCCGTGGGCTTCTGCCGAGGTTTATAATATGAGCAACGAAACCATGACCCTGAAGGTCATCGCACACATCCACACCGCCTTCCCCACCAAGTTCGGCATCCCGCGGCAGAGCGGGCTGGTGGACAGCCTGCGGGGCGAGGTCATCTTTACCCCGGAATACCGCAATGCCGACGCCGTGCGCGGCCTCGAGGATTTCAGCCACATCTGGCTGGTGTGGCAGTTCTCCGGCGCGGTGCGGGACAGCTGGTCCCCCACCGTCCGGCCGCCCCGTCTGGGCGGCAATACCCGCATGGGCGTGTTCGCCACCCGCTCCCCCTTCCGGCCCAACCCCTTGGGCCTTTCCAGCGTCAGGCTGGAGGCCATCGAGCACCGCCCCGAGGTGGGCCCGGTGCTCATCGTGCGGGGCGCAGACCTGATGGACGGCACCCCCATCTACGACATCAAGCCCTACATCCCCTACGCCGACTGTCACCCGGACGCGGCGGCAGGCTTCACGGCCCAAACCCAGACGCACAGGCTGCGGGTCGAATGCCCGCCGGAGCTGTGGGAAGCCGTACCCGCCGCCGAGCGGGACGGCCTGCGGGGCGTGCTGGAAAACGACCCCCGCCCCTCCTACCAGCACGACCCGGAGCGGGTATACGGAATGGAATTTTCGGGATTGGAAGTCCATTTTGTCGTAGATGGTGCTGTTCTGACCGTGACCGGCATCACCCGCCGCTGAGAGGTGCCGCCGTGGAACTGCGTACCATCAACACCTTTTTGCATATTGCGGAGCTGCACAGCTTTTCCCGTGCGGCACGGGAGCTGGGGTATTCCCAGTCGGCAGTCTCTGCACAGGTGGCCCAGCTGGAAGCCGAATTGGAAACGCCGCTCTTCGACCGGGTGGGCAAAACGGTCCGCCTGACCGATGCCGGGCAGACCTTTCTGACCTATGCCCGCTCCCTGCTGGCCACTGCCGAGCAGGCCAAGGCGGCTCTGCAGCCTGCCCGGCAGGTCAGCGGTACCCTGCGGGTGGCACTGGCGGATTCGGTCTGCAGCACCTTTCTGCCCGACCTGCTGCAGCGGTATCACGCCCTCTGCCCGCAGGTGGAGCTGGTGCTCCGCACCGCCACCGACGATGAGATGCTCCAGATGCTGGGCTCCAATCAGATCGACCTGGCTTACACGCTGGACAAGCCGCTGCTGCAGCCCAGCTTTGTGCTGGCCGTGGATGAGCCGGAGCCAATCTGCGTGGTGGCCCCGCCGGGCACCCATTGGCCGGGCAGGCGGAAGTCACACTTCAGGAACTGGCCGGGCAGGAGTTCCTGCTGACCGAGCGGGGTATGAGCTACCGTGATGCCCTCGACCAGTGCATGGCGGCGCAGGGGCTGGCCATCAAGCCCTTCCTCGAGCTGGGCAGTGCTTCCCTGCTCTGCCAGATGGTCGAGCACGGCATGGGTCTCTCCTTCCTGCCTGAGTACATCGTACAGAATGCCCTCGCCGCCGGAACGCTGTCCCGCCTGAATGTCCCCGCCTGCCGCGTGGAGATGCGGCGGCAGCTGTTCTACCACAGGGATAAATGGCTCACCCCCAGATGAAAGCATTCATCACGCTGGTGCAGAGATAAAAGAAAAACAAGCCTTTCCGCTGGTGTCGCACTGTGAGGTGCAGCACACGGAAAGGCTTGTTTTTTACATTATTTTTTCAACAGGTCGGAAAGGCACTGCACCGTCTGGCCATGGTAGCCGGTGACGGTCTCGGCGTGGAGCAGGCTGCTCAGGACGCTTTCCTCCACGCACTCGGCCACCGCCCGGAACAGCGGATTGATGGCGTCGTCGTGGAGCATACCCATCGGCAGGATGGCCTTTTCGGAGTAGTGCGGCACCCGGTTGGCGGTGGTGAAGGCAATGACGATCTCGCCGGAGCCGTTGCCGCAGGCACTGCCGGTGCGGGAAAGCCCCACCAGCGCCCGGTGGCAGAGCCGCCGCAGCTGGCGCTCGCTCAGGGGGGGATATCTGTTGCCAGCACCGTGATGATGGAGCCCTTGTCCTCATGGGGCGGGATGCGGGCCTCCAGCAGCTCGTGGATGGGCGTGCCCGCCACGATGAGGTCATCGAAGGTGGCATGATTGGAGAGCACCATTGCCCCGATGGTGTAGGACTTACCGTCCAGCTCCACCAGCCGGGAGGCAGAACCGATGCCGCCTTTCAGCCCGTGGCAGCGCATTCCGCGTCCGGCACCCACTGCACCCTCGGCGAAATCGGCTTTACAGTCTGCCAGAGCGGCAGCCACATGCGCCTCGGTGACATGCAGGCCCCGGATATCGTTCAGGCCGCTGTCGTTGCACTCGCAGACGACCGGGTTCACACTGCCGGTGGTCTCGCAGATATCGGGGTTGCGCTCCAGCATATATTTGACCAGCGCCGTTTCCACAGTGCCCACACTCAGGGTGTTGGTGAACAGGATGGGGGTCTCCAGCGTGCCCAGCTCATCGATCTGGACAAGGCCCGTGGTCTTGCCGAAGCCGTTGATGACATGGCAGGCCGCCAGCACCTTATCATGGAACACATCCCCGGGGTGGGGCAGCAGCGCGGTCACACCGGTCTGGATGTCGCCATCCGCCAGTGTGCAGTGGCCCACTGTCACGCCCGGCACATCACTGATCTTATTGCGCTCCCCGTGGGGCAGATGTCCCACCCGGAAGCCCCATTCATTCTTATCGATTCCCATAAATACCTCTCCGTCCTTTCAAAGCTTTCCAATACTGCCCCTCCTGATAGGAGAGGCAGAAAAACAGTCGTGCGTAAACCTGGCTTTCCCATGGGGGAGCTGCCGCAGGCGGCTGAGCGGGTTCATCCCTCAGAGTGCTTCACGCGCTGCATCTCTCCCAGATCATAGGGGGTGTTCTGGTAGACGTAGTAGTTCAGCCAGTTTTCATACAGCAGATGGGCGTGGGCGCGCCAGCGGAAGAGCGGCGGCTGGCTGGGGTCATCGTGGGGGTAGTAGTTTTTGGGCACTGCAATGGGCAGACCCTTGGCAACATCCCGCTTATACTCCGCATCCAGCGTGTATTTGTCGTACTCCGGGTGGCCGATGACAAAGATCTGCCGGCCGTTCTCGGTGCTCATCAGGAAAGGCCCTGCCTCATCGCTCTCGGCAAGGATGCGCAGCGCGCCGCAGTGGTCGATATCCTCCCGGCTCATGGCGGTGTGGCGGCTGTGGGGCGCATAGAACACCTCATCAAAGCCGCGCACCAGCGGGTTGGAGGGCCGGATGACCCGGTGCTCGAACACGCCGAACATCTTGGCAGGCAGCAGCTCCTTGCGGATGCCGTAGTGGTAGTACAGGCCCGCCTGCGCACCCCAGCAGACATGCAGGGGGTGGAATAGACGTTCGTCTCGCTGAAATCCATGATCTCGCACAGCTCTGCCCAGTAGTCCACCTGCTCAAAGTCCATAGTCTCCACCGGAGCGCCGGTGATGATCATGCCATCGTAGCGGTTATGCTTCACCTCGTCAAAGGTCTTATAAAAGGCCTCCAGATGGGCCGCGGAGACGTGCGTTGCCTCATGGCTCATCGTCTGCAGCAGGGTCATGTGGACCTGAATGGGCGTATTGGCCAGTAGGCGGGCGATCTGGGTCTCGGTGGCGATCTTGGTCGGCATGAGGTTCAGGATGAGAATCTCCAGCGGGCGGATATGCTGGGACGCTGCCCGCTCCCGGTGCATGACAAAGACGTTTTCCTCGTACAGGGCATCGTAGGCGGGGAGCGTTTTCGGGATGATGAGGGGCATAGATGGTTACTCCTTTAGATGGATTACCCTCTCCGTCATTGCTCTGCAATGCCACCTCCCCCAAAGGGGGAGGCAGCGCATCTCCCAGGTTCAGCATCTGCTGACCATGGGCCGCAATTGGCTCTCCCCTTGGGAGAGCTGTCACCGCAGGTGACTGAGAGGGCGAGACCGTTAAATTTTATCCAAAGCCTGTGCGATATCTGCGATCGAGATCCTCCGCGCTTTCCAGACCGCAGCTCATGCGCACCAGCTCTGCGGGCACACCGGCGGCCTTCAGCTGCTCATCGTTCATCTGGCGGTGGGTGCTGGAAGCCGGGTTCAGGCAGCAGGTGCGGGCATCGGCCACATGGGTCTCAATGGCGGCCAGCTTCAGTTCCTTCATAAAGATGCTGGCGGCTTCGCGGCCGCCGGCCAGACCAAAGCTGACCACGCCGCAGCTGCCATTCGGCAGATACTTCTCCGCCAGTGCATGGTAGGGGCTGGACTCCAGGCCGCAGTAGTTCACATAGGCCACCTTGGGATGGCTTTCGAGGAACTTTGCCACGGCCATGCCGTTGGCGCAGTGGCGCTGCATCCGGACATGCAGGCTTTCCAGGCCGAGGTTCAGCATATAGGCATTCATCGGGGACTGCATGGAGCCGAAGTCCCGCATCAGCTGAGCCGTTGCCTTGGTGATAAAGGCACCCTCTTTGCCGAAGCGCTCGGCGTAAGTGATGCCGTGGTAGCTGTCGTCCGGGGTGCACAGGCCGGGGAACTTGTCGGCGTGGGCCATCCAGTCGAACTTGCCGCAGTCCACGATGGCGCCGCCCAGCACTGCGCCGTGGCCGTCCATATACTTGGTGGTGGAGTGGGTCACGATATCCGCGCCCCACTCAAAGGGACGGCAGTTGACCGGCGTGGGGAAGGTGTTGTCCACGATGAGGGGCACGCCGTGGGCGTGGGCCGCCTTGGCGAACTTCTCGATATCCAGCACGGTGAGGGCCGGGTTGGCGATGGTCTCGCCGAACACCGCCTTGGTGTTGGGCCGGAAGGCAGCTTCCAGCTCCTCGTCGGTGCACAGCGGGTCCACAAAGGTGGCATCAATGCCCATCTTCTTCATGGTGACGGAGATGAGGTTGAAGGTGCCGCCGTAGATGGTGCTGGATGCCACGATATGGTCACCGGCCTCGCAGAGGTTGAACAAGGCAAAGAAGTTGGCTGCCGACCGCTGGAGGTCAGCATGGCGGCGGTGCCGCCCTCCAGCTCGCAGATCTTCCTGGCCACAAGGTCACAGGTGGGGTTCTGGAGGCGGGAATAGAAGTAGCCGTCGGCTTCCAGGTCGAACAGCTTGCCCATATCCTCGCTGGTGGCATATTTGAAGGTGGTGGACTGGATGATGGGGATCTGGCGGGGCTCGCCATTGCCGGGTGTATAACCGCCCTGCACACAGATGGTATCACGGTTCATTGCAACATACTCCTTTACTGGGTTTGTCCGAATAGTACAATTCCCCGCAGGAGCACATGTCTCCGGCGGGGAATTGAAACGTTGAATTTTTTTCCTGCCGGGGGTCTTGCCCTCTCAGTCAAAGCCTACGGCTTTGCCAGCTCCCCCAAAGGGGGGGGAGCCGATTGCGGCTCACGGCCAGCACCTGCGAAACCTTGGCGATGCGCAGGCTCTCCCCCCGGGAGAGCTGTCGAGCGAATGCGAGACTGAGAGGGCGCGGGTACTTCTTTTACTTCCTCAGCCTCTTATCGCTTCTGGTGGCCCAGAAGGTGCCAACGGTCTGGAAGATCTGCACCAGCAGCACCAGCAGGATGACACAGACGATCATAATGTTGGTCTGGTAGCGGTAGTAGCCGTAGGAAAGGGCGATCTTGCCCAGGCCGCCGCCGCCAATGACACCGGACATGGCCGAGTAGCCCAGAATGGTGGTCAGGGCCGTGGTCATGCTGGAGATCAGGCCGGGCAGGCACTCGGGGATCATTACCTTGGTGATGATCTGGAACGGGGTCGCACCCATGCTCTGGGCGGCTTCCACCACACCCTCATCCAACTCGCGCAGGCTGGTCTCCACCAGACGCGCCACAAACGGGAAGGCCGCCACCACCAGCGGAACGATGGTGGCCGTGGTGCCCACGGTGGTGCCCACGATGATACGGGTCAGCGGAAAGACACAGATCATCAAGATCAGGAACGGCACGCTGCGCAGGATATTGATGATGATGTTCAGCAGGTGCATCAGCCAGCCGGGCAGGGGCAGGATACCGTCCTTATCACCGGCCACCAGCAGAACGCCCAGCGGCAGGCCCAGAACCAGAGAAAACGCGGTGGAAAGGACCGTCACGTAAAACGTCTCCCAGATGGCGAAGCCGTAATCTGCAATACTCATTCGCCGGTCACCTCCTCTACCGTAATGCCGGGCTGGGCGCGCATATAGGCCGCAGCCTGCTTTGCCTGCTCCACATCAGCGGGCAGCTTGAGCAGCATGGAGCCGTAGCACTGACCGCTCAGGTCGCGGGTATCGGCGCTGAGCACCGACACCAGAATGCCTTTTCTGCGGCGAGGCTCGCCACCAGCGGCTTTGCGGCGGACGAACCGTTGAAGGTCACGCGCACCACATGGTCGTCGGGCGCAAAGCTCGACAGATCCCGGTGCGGCGCTGCCGCCGTTGGGAGCCACCAGACGCCTGGCCGCAGCGGTCTTGGGGTTCGAGAAGATCTCCTTCACGTAGCCCACTTCCACCACAACGCCGCCGTCCAGAATGGCAACGTGATCACAGATCTCCTCCACAACGCTCATCTGATGGGTGATGACCACCACCGTGATGCCCAGCTTCTTGTTGATGTCCTTGATCAGGGTCAGGATGGCATGGGTGGTGTTGGGGTCCAGCGCACTGGTGGCCTCGTCGCAGAGCAGACTTGGGGTTCGTGGCCAGCGCACGGGCAATGGCGATGCGCTGCTTCTGGCCGCCGGACAGCTGTGCCGGGTAGGCGTTGGCCTTGTCGGGCAGGCCCACCACCTCCAGCAGCTCTCTGGCACGCTTTTCGGCTTCCGTCCTTTTTCACCCCGGCCAGCTCCATGGGGAAGCAGATGTTCTTCAGGCAGCTGCGCTGCATCAGCAGGTTGAACTGCTGGAAGATCATGGTGATATCCCGGCGGCGCACGCAGCTCGGCGGGAGAGAGCTTCTCCATCTCCACGCCGTCGATGACGACGCTGCCCTCGGTGGGGCGCTCCAGCAGGTTGATGCAGCGCACCAGCGTGGATTTGCCCGCGCCAGACATGCCGATGATGCCGTAAATCGAGCCATCCGGGATGGTCAGGCTGATGTCCTTCAGCGCATTCACCGCGCCGTCCTTCATCTGGAAGGTCTTGGAAAGATGTTTGATCTCGATCACAGAAATTGCTCCTTGCTGTTGAATAAACTCCTTCAGTCAAACCCTTGCGGGTTTGCCAGCTCCCTCATGGAGGGAGCCTGAAACAGAACGGTCAAGCAAAGGCCCCCTCCCCGAGGGGGCTGTCACCGCAAGGTGACTGGGGGAGTTTGCTTAACCCTCGATCGGGCTCAGGTCGCTCTGCTTGCCGCCGTAGATGCCCATAGGCTCCACATGGATGCCGGCAACCGTCACCAGATGGGTGCCCTTCTCTGCATTGAAGTCGTCCAGATAGGGCTGATGCTGGAAGTAGTTGGTATCGCACTGGCCATCCTCAACGATGGTGTTGGGGATCACATAGTCATCGTACTCCTGGATGTCCAGCGTAATGCCCTTGTCGGCCAGGATCTGCTTGCAGACCTCCAGGATCTCACAGTGGGGGAGCGGGGGTGGCAGCGCAGCTGACGGTCTCACCGTTCAGTGCGTCATAATCGATAGAAGGATCATAGCCGTCGGTGGGGTCTTCCACAACGGAGACCACAGCGCCGCCGTAGCTCTCGGTCATAAAGTCCTTGACCTGCTGGCTCTGCAGAGCAGCGACCAGAGCCTTGATCTTGGGCTCCTCCTCATTGCCTTCCTTGCAGACCAGAACGTTGACGTAAGCAGAAGAGCCGTCCTCCATTGCCAAAGCGTCGGTCATGGGGTCCAGACCGGCGGAGATGGCGTAGTTGGAGTTGATGACAGCGTAGTCCTCATCCTGCAGGACGTTGGGCACCTGAGCAGCCTCGACCTCGTCCACATTGACGTTCAGGGGGTTCTCCTCGATATCGTTCTTGGTGGCGGTCAGGCCTGCATCTGCCTTCAGCTTGAAGAAGCCGTTCTTCTCCAGCAGGGTCAGAGCGCGGGCCTCGTTGGTGGTATCGTTGGGAACAGCGACCTTGATCTTGTCCAGCTTGGCAGCGGTGGAGGCAGCCTCAGAGGAGGCAGCGCCGGAAGCGGCGGAGCTTGCGGTGGAGGGAAGAGCCGCCGCAGGCGGTCAGGGCAGCGGCAGCAACGGCCACGCCGGATACTTTCAGAAAATTACGACGAAGTGATCTTAGACCTTTTGTTTTCCCTCTCTACTTTTTTACAAAAATGTTTTTGTGCGGTGCGGCACAATCCGCACCCTTTGCACCGGAAGCAAAATAAAAAACGCTTCCGTCCTCAGCGGGCATACACCCACAAGGACGAAAGCGTAAAACTTCCGTGGTACCACCTTGGTTTACTGTCCCCTCACAGAGACAGCCTCACTGCTGCGGCGTTTTGCAACGCGACAACCGGACGCTGTAACGGGCGCTCCCGTCGCGGGCTTAGCACTCTTGCGCTTCGCCCCCGCGGCTCCGAGACCATTTTCAGTTCCCTGTTTCCTGCCCTTTTCCACCGACCGGGCTCTCTGGAAGGATCAATGCGAAAACCTACTCTTCTCTTCACAGCCATTTTTGTGATATTGCATACATAATACCCCACTCTTCCGGGTTTGTCAACCCTTTCAACGAAGTTTTTCAGTAGGGAATTGCCCGCTTACTGCCGGCCGGCATCCTGCTCCGTGCTGTACAGCACCATCAGGTGGTTGGCGCTGGCCTCCAGCTGGGATTTTGCCTGACGGAGGTTCGCTTCTTCGGTCTCGTTCATCTTTTCGGGCTTATCCTTGCGCAGGCAGCGGCGCAGGCTGGCAAGGTCGTTCTTGACTCGGTTCTTCTCGTCCTTGTCCAGTTCCTTTTTTGCACTTGGAGAGGGCTTCATCCACCTTGTAAGCCAGCATCTCGGCCTGGTTGTGGAGCTCCAGCCGCTCCCTGCGGCGGGTATCCTCCTCCTCGTAGGCGGCGGCATCGGCCATGGCGCGCTGGATCTCGTTCTCAGAAAGATTGGTGCTGCCGGTGATGGTGATGTTCTGCTCCCGACCGGTGCCCAGATCCTTTGCGGACACCTTGACCACGCCGTTCACATCGATGTCAAAGGTGACCTCGATCTGGGGCTTGGAGGAGAAGCCGGAGCGGATGCCGGTGAGCTTGAATTTGCCCAGGCTCTTGTTGTCCTTGGCCAACTCGCGCTCGCCCTGCAGCACGTTGATCTCCACGCTGGTCTGCATGGGGCGGGCCGTGGTAAAGATCTGGCTCTTGCGGGTGGGGATCATGCTGTTGCGGGTGATGAGGGGGGTGGCCACGCCGCCCAGCGTCTCAATGGACAGCGTCAGCGGGGTGACATCCATCAGCACAAGGCCCTGCGCGGCCGCGCCGGTGGCACCGGCCAGCTTTCCGCCGCCCTGCAGCAGGCCGCCCTGCACGGCGGCACCCATGGCCACGCATTCATCGGGGTTCAGGGTGTGGCTGGGCTCACAGCCCAGCAGCTCCCGGACCTGCCGCTCCACAGCGGGCATCCGGGTGCTGCCGCCCACCAGCAGGACTTTGCCCAGCTGGCTGGCGGAAAGCCCGGCATCCCGCAGGGCGTTCTGCACCGGCTGAACGGTGCGGGCCAGCAGGTCACCGGTCATCATCTCAAACTGGGGGCGGCCCAGGCTCAGATCCAGATGGTGAGGGCCATCCTTGCCCACCGCGATGAACGGCAGGTTCAGCTGGGCGGAAAGCGCACTGGAAAGCTCCTTCTTGGCCTTTTCCGCTTCCTCCTTCAGGCGGCCCATGGCGGCGGGGTCCTTGGTCAGATCGATGCGGTCAGATCTGCGGAACTCCGCCACAGCCCACTCAACGATGCGCTCGTCAAAGTCATCGCCGCCCAGATGGGTATCGCCGCCGGTGGCCAGCAACGTAAAGGTGCCGTCCTCGATCTCAATGACGGAGACATCAAAGGTGCCGCCGCCCAAATCATATACCAGGATCTTTTGCTCCGCTCCGTTGTCCAGACCGTAGGCCAGCGCCGCGCTGGTGGGCTCATTGATGATGCGCAGAACATTCAGGCCCGCAATGCGGCCCGCGTCCTGAGTGGCCTTACGCTGGCTGTCGTCAAAATAGGCAGGCACCGTGATGACGGCCTCGGTCACCGGTTCGCCCAGATAGCTCTCGGCATCGCGGCGGATCTTGGTCAGGATCATGGCGCTGATCTCCTGCGGGGTCAGGTCTCTTCCATCGATATGCACCCGGTGATCAGAACCCATGTACCGCTTGATGCTGGACACCGTGCGGCCGGAGTTTGTGGCGATCTGGCGCTTTGCCGCGCCGCCCACCAGACGCTCGCCATCCTTGGTAAAGGCCACCACGCTGGGGGTGGTGCGCTCGCCTTCGGCGTTGGTGATGACCACAGGCTTGCCGCCCTCCACCACCGCCACACAGGAGTTGGTGGTACCAAGGTCGATTCCGATCACTTTGCTCATAGTGCTTGTCCTCTTTTCTTCGGCGCAGAATATTTCCTTGAATATCTTACCGGTTTCCTATGACGATTTCTTAGAACAAATGTAAAGAAACTGTGTTTCAGGCGTTTTTATCGTCGGCCAGCAGCTGATCGGTCAGCAGTTCAGCCTCCCGCAGCCAGTCGGCAGCATCCGTTTCGCCCTCGGCCTGCAGGATCCGAAAGCCCTGCACGGCTTCGGCCACCTGCAGCAGCGCCTTTTTGCGGGAGAGGTACTGGGTCTCGTACTGGGCAAGGCGCAGGCAGACCTGCGGGGTGTAGGCGATGTCCGGCACCTCCCGGGCAGCACTCTGGGCGCGGCGGTAGTATTGCAGGGTCTCCGCCATCTCCCCGCCCGATGCAGCACAGTCATCCCCCAGGGCGATCATGGCCTGCACTTCCCCGGCCTGTGCGGCCTTTTTTCCACATCCGCCGGGCCTGGGTCTTATTCTTCCGGGCACCCCGGCCATAATACAGGCAGTCCCCCAGGGCAGAAAGCGCCTCTGCGCTGCCAGCCTCGGCAGCGGCAGTGTAGCGGGCCGCCGCCTCCGGCCAATCCCCGGCCCGGGCGGCGGCGTGCCCGGCCTCCAGCTCCTGAGCGCCGGGGTTGTCGCTTCCCCGCTCCGATCTCAGCAGCCCGCTGAGCAGGGAGACATCCAGCGTGGCAGAGCTTGTCCACGGATCCAGCACCACACCATCGATGCCGTCCGTTTCCAGCGCATACTCCATGGCGCTGCGCAGGCTGCGCTCCACCATGGGACGGGTGGCGCTGGCCTTTTCCGCCTCGGCGTTCTTTACCGAGGTGAACAGCGGCAGATAGCGCCGCTCTTTCCGGGTGTGGAGCAGCCAGGGCTGCAGGCCCTCGGCCCGCTCCTCCGGGATGGGCAGGTGTGCCCAGGGGGCGGCCCCGCTCTGGGGGTCCACCGCCGCATCCAGTGGAACCAGCACCTTGGTCTGCAATTCCAGCGCATAGTTCAGGGCGTTCATCAGGCTCCAGAAATGTTCCTCGTTCTGCTCCCGGTACAGCCGCGCCACGGCCTCCTCCACAAACGGGCAGCCTGTGCCCACCGGCCCGTACTGCGGCGCAGTCCGCTTTTTTCCGCTGCCCACCGGCCGGAAGCGCCGACCGCCCATGTTGTATGCCATTTATCTCACCCTTCTTTTTTCATCAATAGGATAAGTATAGCAGGAATCCGCAAATTTCACAATATTTTCCCGCAGGCAGCCGAACGCAGAAACAGCAGGCGGCTGCACATGGCCGTCTGCTGTTCGGTTCACTCTTCTGCCGGTTTCTCCGCATCGTCCAGATAGTTCTCGATGCTGCCGATGCTGTACCGGTTCTCGTTGGCTTTCACGCTCCGTGCACTGGCATCGTAGCAGGCTTCCAGAATGGGCATCACTGGCTGCTGACCCTCCGGGTCGGTCGATGTCCGATGGCCCGGGCCTCATAGTAGTTGTCGATGATCTGGTTCACGATCCGTTTGCGGTCACGGAGCGGAGTCTGCAGGTTGGCCAGCTGCTCCTGCCGGATGCCGCAGCTGTTGCTGCCGTGGTCACCGAACAGGATGTAATACTCCTGCTCGATCTCCAGCGGTGCAGCCTGATGCAGGTAATAATCCGCCAGTACCCGCCGCTTCTTTTCGGTGCTGAAGCCCTTGATATCCTCCATGCCGCGCGGAAAGAGTTCCGGATGCCGGATCCACATTTCATAGGGCCCCACCGGCAGGTGCAGAGTATCGAATACATCCAGATAATCCTCCAGCGCAATGCGGATCTCGCCCCGCTCCCATTTCTGAATGGTGCGCTTGTCCCGCCCCAGCATATCCGCAAGCTCCTGCTGGGATCTGCCCGCCACATTCCGGGCAAAGGCAATGGCTTCCCCGATTCGGTTCCGGTAGTTGGTCATATTCTTTCCCTCCTGACACACACTTGTCCACCAGGCATTTCAACGCCTGGCGGCATATAATACTTTCCACTGATAAAAGGATAATGGTTTGTCCTGCCTTCTGTCAAGAGTTGCAAATCCAATCCATTTACGTCAATTTCTTGTAAAATGTGTCAAACAGGCCGGACAACCGCCTCTTTTCAGGGATTTCGCCGCTCCGTGGGGCAGCCACTCCCTGTCTAAAACAACGTTCGGGCCATTTTGTCCTTTTTCACCTGCCGGAGGCAGCCGGATGTGTCAGGTACACCACAAACACGCAACGCAAAATATTTTTTTGCAAAAAATTCCTCTTTGGCAGGTTTTTCCCAGCGCATCCGTTTCCATACACGCAAAAACCGCCCATAGCCGTCAAAAACAGCCATGGGCGGGTGCTTTTTCTTTATGCCAGTTTATTCAGCCTTACGGCAACGTAGGGGTCAGGGAGCTTGAGCTCGTCAGCAAGGTCGGCTTCAGATTCGTACTTCTCCGCGGCCATGCCCACCACGACGCTGCACACATCAAAGCGTCCGGCGGGTGAAAGAGCCGTAACCTTGGCTTCTCCATCGGCAATGGCGGTCACCACGCCATCCGCATCCACGGTAACGACACCGGGGTTGCTGCTGACCCATGTAATGGGTACACTGCCGCCGCCTTCCACCGCAACGGTGGCCGTCGACGTTCCTGGGTGCCCACGGTGCGGAGCAGCAGGTCACTCTTGTTCAGGGTCACCTTGCCGATATCCGAAGTCACCGTGACGCTGCACCGCAAAGCCCTGGCCGTTGGAGACCATTGCCGTGATGGTGGTGGTGCCCGCCGCCTGAGCCGTGACAAGGCCCTTGTCACTGACTGTGGCAACCTCGGGGTTGCTGCTCATCCACTGGTAGACATAGAGGAAGGAGTGGTCGCTGTTGGTCAGCTGGAGCTGATGGGTGGGGTGCAGGTCATTGTACTGCAGCACAAGACTCAGGCTGGTGGTGTCCAGCGTGGGCTTTTTTCTGGCTGCTTCTTCATTTTTGCGGGTGACCGTCACCTTACAGGCCGCCCGCTCGCCGTGGTCCGAGATGGCCGTGATGGTAGCCGTGCCCACGCTGCGGGCCGTCACCTTGCCGTCACCGTCTACGGTGGCGACGCTGGGGTTGCTGCTCATCCAGACGATGAAGTAATAATCGCTCTGCCCGCCGGTGTACAGGTAGCCCTTGGGGCGGGGGTCATCATCGGTGATCTCCAGCTCCATCTCGGTCAGCTCCAGTTCCAGCTTGGAGCCGGTTCCGGTCAGGCCTGTCAGCACACCGGGCGCGGCCTGCGCGGGCAAAGGGGCAGCCAGCAGGGCCCCGCTCAGAGCCAGCAGGGCCAGAAGCCGCCCCGCGGTTTGGAATTTCCATTTCATTGGGTCGAACTTCCCTCCTTGTTTCATCCCATGGGATCAAAGGAATGCCGCACACATGGAAAAATTTCGCGTCCATGATTTTTCTCACTACTGATTCATTTTACACGTCCGGCCAATGTGGGTCAAGTTTTTCGCCCAAAGTGCTGTGCTTTCGCACCCGATTTTGTCGGGAATTCCAATTTTTCCCGATTTTTTTGTGCAGAACATCAGGGCCAAAAAGCGCTCAGTCACCTCCGGTGACAGCTCCCCTGATAGGGAGGCCAGGTTCACGCGCTTTCTTCGTTGTAATACTGTGCCTGGGCGTTCCACAGTTCGTAATACTTTCCATCCGGCTGCCCCCAGCAGTTCCTCATGGGTGCCCTGCTGGACGACCTCGCCTGCGTGGTCGAACACGGCGATCTCATCACAGAACTTGCAGGAGGACAGCCGGTGGCTGATATAAATTGCAGTCTTATCGCCCGCGATCTCGTTGAACTTTGCGTAGATCTCCGCTTCAGCCACCGGGTCCAGGGCGGCGGTAGGCTCATCCAGAATGAGGAAAGGTGCATCCTTGTAGAGGGCCCGGGCGATGGCGATCTTCTGGGCCTCGCCGCCCGAGATGGTCACGCCATCCTCGTCCAAATCTTTATAAAGGCAGGTGTCCAGCCCCTTGGGCATCCGGGCCAACCGGTCGGAAAAGCCCGCTTTTTGCAGGCAGTCGGCGGCACGGGCGACATCATAATGCTGGGCCGTGGCAACATTCTGGCCCAGCGGCAGGGCGAACAGCTTGAAATCCTGGAACACCACCGAGAAGATATCCATGTACTCATCGTAGCGGTACTTACGGATGTCGATGCCGTTGAGCAGGATGACACCCTCGGTGGGGTCGTACAGGCGGCAGCAGAGCAGCTTGATGAAGGTGGTCTTGCCGCTGCCGTTCATGCCCACCACGGCCAGCCGCTCCCCCCACCTTGAAGGTCATGCTCAGGTGGCGCAGGGCATATTGCTCGCTGCCGGGGTACCGGAACGAGACATCCCGGAACTCCACGGTATACTGGCGGTCGCTCCGCTTTTCGGTGGTCAGGCTGCCCTTGTACATCTTGTTGGGCAGGTCAAGATAGTCATAGAGCGTTTTCAGGTAGGGGGGCGTTGAATCTGCAGTCGCCCACGGCGGTGAACAGCCCGCCGATGCCCACAAAAAAGTTGGTGGCTGCGCCCACATACTGGGTCACAGCGCCCAGACCAAAGGCCCCGCCGTAGGCCTTCAGGCATACAAAGAGGTAGGCAAGACCCATGAGCAGAGCCGAAACGGCGTTGCCCGTGGCATTCAGGATGCCGAATTTCCCCTTGCGGGCCCGCTCAAAGGCAGGCATGGAGACGGCGGCGTGATCTTTCAAAAACTCGAACTGGTCGTACATCCGCACGTCCAGCGCCTTTTTGTCGTCCCGACATACCCCCATGAGGAAGGCCCAGAGCCGGTTGCCCCAGCGGCCCTCCTCCTCGATATCCGGGCTGCTGATGCCCGCGCTGGAAGCGCACACCGGCGAGAGCCACGCCACGGCCAGGATCAGCACCAGCACTGCCGGAACACAGAGCGGGCTGTTGAGGACTGTCAGCGGGCCGGCGGGCACTCTGGCCGTGAACAGCCCCACCGACAGCACCGCACCGCCCAGAATACGGAATACCGCCGCGGATACACTGTCCAGCAGCGCCACAGCGTTAGGATTGCCGCCGCTGCAGAAGCTTTCGCTCTGCTGGATGAAATTGTAGAGGTCGTAGACCTGCTGGCTGTCCTCGTCGGCATAATCCATGGACATCTGCTTTTCCATAAAGCAGTCATGGCCCAGCTGCCAGTTCAGCTGTTCCCGCTCCACGCTCTTCCAGTGGAGCAGGACCGACCGCACCAGCGTGAGCAGAGCGGTCACGCCCAGCACCCACGCCACATCCACGGCAAGGGCCTGCGGGTCCCGCGCGTCCGACAGCTCAGCCACCAGCCGGGCCGAGAACCAGACCACGGCATAGGGGCTGACGGCATCCGCCAGTGCCCACAGCACGGTGGACAGCACAAAGCGGGGCGTATTTTTCCAGTAAAAGCACCAGGCCCGCAGGGTCAGCCGGACGCTTTCCTTCAGGGTCATTTTTTCTTCGTTCATACGGCCTTGCCCTCCTTGTAATATTTGCTCTGCACCGCAAACAGCTTGGCATAGCCGCCGTTTTGGGCCATCAGCTGGTCGTGGGTCCCCCTCCTCGGCCACACGGCCGTTTTCAAGGAAGAGAATGCGGTCACAGAAACGGGTGGAGGCCAGCCGGTGGCTGATGAACAGGCTGGTGCGGCCCCGGGTCATCTCGTTGTACTTCTGGTAGATATCATCCTCGGCGATGGGGTCAAGGGCGGCAGTGGGCTCATCCAGCACAAGAATAGGCGCGTCTTTATACAGGGCACGGGCCAGCATCAGCCGCTGGGTCTGGCCGCCGGAGAGCTGCACGCCGTCCAGATAGACATCCCGGCCCACATGGGTCTTGATCCCCGCCGGGAGGGATGTGATTTTTTCCGTCAGCCCTGCCTGGTCAAGACAGTACCGCACCTTTTCCTCGTCGATGCCGTCCATGGCCTGGGCCACATTCTCGGCCACCGTGCAGGAGAGCACGCTGAAATCCTGAAAGACCGCTTCAAACAGCTTGTAGTAATCCCGGCGGTTATACTGCCGGATATCCTGCCTGTTCAGCAGAACACGCCCCCGGTGGGGTCAAGGAAGCCGCAGATCAGCTTGACCAGTGTCGTCTTGCCAGCGCCATTCAAGCCCACGATGGCCAGGTTCTCGCCGGGGTGCAGTGTCAGGCTCATGTGGGCGATGGTGATTTTTCTCCGCACCGGGGTAGCGGTAGCTCACATCCTCCCAGCTGCAGCTCATAGGGCATATCCAGCCGCTTTTCCAGCGGGATGCCCTCCTCAAACCGGAAGGGTTCCGGCAGCTCGAGGAACTCCCGGATGGTGGAGATGTCCAGGCTCTGCTTGCGCAGGAGGGCAAACTGCTCCATCAGGCCTGTGACCCACTGGGCAAAGCCGGAGGCCGCACCGAAGTAGAGCAGGAATTCCGACACCGGCAGGCCCCTGGTCACGGTGAGCCAGAGCAGATAAGCATAGGCCGCACCGTTGCGCACCAGCAGCAGGGCCAGGTCGATGAGGTTGGCGGTCAGGTAGGCGCGCTCCCGCTTTTCGAGAAAGGCATAGTTGAGCCGCAAAGCAGAATCGTACAGGTCAGTGAGCCACTGCCGCAGGCCGAAGATGCGGATATCCTTGCCGAACTCGCGTCCCTCGGCGGTGTTGCGCAGGTAATGCAGGCTCCGGGTGATCTTTGCCCCCTCCTCCCGGTGGCGGTAGCCCCACTCGTTGATATTCCTGGTGGAAAAATAGCTCACCACAGCGGTCAGGGCCGTCAGGACACAGAGCCAGGGGTTCAGCCCGGATAGCAGAGCCAGATACACCCCGAAGCCGATGAGATTTGTCATGATATCCGTCCAACTTTTCCAGAAAGCCTCGCCGGAAGCACGGTTGTTCATACAGGCATCGTGGCCCTTCTGATACATCAGACGGAAGGCTTCATCCAGCAGGTTGGCATAGGCCGTGCGGGTGCGCTTGGTGTTGATGCGCTTCAGCAGCTCCAGCCGCACGCCGCACCGGCCAAACATGGTGAGGTGGTCGATGTAGTAGCACAGCGCGGTCAGGGCAAACAGCAGGATGGTGAACCCGCCGATGGCACCCAGCAGCTGGCCCAGCGGCGCGCCGCTTTCCAGTTTGCCCAGCACCGCCGGGCTGATGAGCATTTCGGCAGTGGTCTTGCCTGCCGTGCAGACGGCCAGCAGCGCCACCAGCAGCGGCACGCTCCGTCGGGTGCGTCCCAGGCCACCGAGAGCATGTAGGCAGTGTTCTGCCAGACATTGTATTTGGGCTTTGGCTTTTTGGTTTTCTCGTTCTTTCCCATTTTGGAATCCCCTTTCACTTGTCTGGCAATGATCCTAACACAAAAAATCGCCCCCGACACATTCCGGGGACGAAACGCCTGATTTGGGGGATGAATTGCAGGAACCTCTCCGTCAATGCTTCGCATTGCCACCTCTCCTAGTAGGAGAGGCAAGCCAGTAGCAGCGTGAACTTGGCTCCCCAATCAGGGGAGCTGGCGCGGAGCGCCTGAGAGGTTTACACCTGTGGAATCAATATCTCCGTCGTGAATGCCCCATCCTCGCTGTTGCGGCTGAGGTAGCCATCCAGCTTTTCCACGATGGCATCAATGCGCACCAGCCCGAAGCCGTGGCCCTCGCCCTTGGTGGTGACAAAACGGCCCGCAAGCTTTTTCTGCTTTTTAGTTGCCGTGAAATTGGTGAAGGAGATATAGAGCTGTGTGCCCTTCATATCCATATATACCCGGATGAGCCGCTCCTCCTCGGGCAGCTCCGCACTGGCATCCATGGCGTTATCAAAAAGGTTGCCCAGGATGCAGCAGAGGTCAAGCTCACTCATTTTCAGTTTGACCGGGATATGGGCATCGATCTGCACCGGGATATTTCGGCTCTTGGCAAGGGATATCTTGCTGTTGATGATGGCATCAGCCATGGCGTTGCCGGTTTTTACAGCCAGATCAACAGTGTTCAGGTCGGTATCCAATGCATCCAGGTAGGCTTTGATGCCGTCCATATCCCCCTGTGCCGCCAGCACCTTCATGGTCTGGATGTGTCCCCGGTAATCGTGCCGCCATCCCCGCATCTGGCGGTACATGTTTTCCACCTCTTTGTAGTGGGTCTCGATGAGCTCCCGCTGGTAAGCGGCGATGCGTTTATCGAGGAGCTTTGAAAAAGAATTTAAGTTTCATCATTAAGTCCTCTCAATGATTGCCCGGTTCAGGGGCTCATAGGCACCCCGGGGCAATGGGAGGGCGGTACCATCGGCCAGCACGACTTCCTTTTTGGTCACACGGCGGATCTGTTTCAGGTTCAAGATCATCCCCCGCCCCACCCGGAGGAAGCCTTCGTCCAGCTGGGCCTCGAACTCACCAAGCGTCCGCTTGACGGTGTAATCCTGCCTGGCATGAACCGTGACGTAATTCTGGTGCACGTCCAGATACCGCACCTCATACAGCGGCAGGCGCACCAGCTCGCCGGAAAGCTCCAGGTTCAGGCACCGGGCGTTGCGGCGGTGCTTTTCCCAGGCACGGTCGAGAACAGCAAAGAGCTTTTCGCGGCTGACCGGCTTCACCAGGTAGTGGAGGGCGGCCACGTCATAGCCCTCGGCAATATAATCGGAGTAGCCGGTGATGAACACGATCTGCACGGCTTCATTCTCCTGCCGCACCGTTTTGGCCAGCGTCACACCGTCCGTGCCCGGCATTTCCACGTCCAGAAGTAATAGGTCAAAGCTTTTGTCCTCTGCGTAGCGAAAAAGAAAGGCATCCGCCGAGGCAAAGCGCTCACTCTCCACCTCAATGCCACGCTCTGCGGCCCACTGGTGCAGAATGCTGCCTACAAATTCAGCATCGGTCGTGCTGTCATCAGAGATCGCGGCACGGTATGACATGGCGGCTTCTCCTCTCTTTCCGTAAACTCTGGGTAGAGTATGACACACTTTCTCCCCGATTGCAACAAAAAAGAAGAGGCTGGCGCACCAGCCTCTTCTTTTTGTACGATTTCATTTTATGAATTATTTTCAGTTGTGCTGTTTCAGGGCGCAGACCGCAATGCTCAAAGCGCTCCATGCCGCCTGATACATCAGCACCGCCGCCACCGACAGGGTGCCAATGCTGCCCGCATAGGTCAGCAGCGCCCCGATGACCACCGAGAACCACACCGACACCAGCTGTACCGTTGTGGCGCTGTTCTCGGCGTTCTGGGCCTTTTCCGCCGCGCGCAGGCCGCCGATCAGACTGGCAAAGCCCTTATCATGCAGCATACAGCAGCGGGCCGTCTCGTCCGGCTGGGCAGGGGTCAGCGCACTGCACTGCTCCTGATCCAGCAGGGTGATCATCCCCTCCGGCAGGTGGTAGGCCTCTGTGATGTGCTTGGCGGTCAGGCTGGGGTCCTCGCAGGTGACGAGGAGGCGGATGTTCTCCCGCTGGAGCACTTCCAGCCCGCGGGCGGCGTTGCGTCCGCCCACATAGTGGAGCACGAACATGGCGTGCAGGCTACCGGAAACAGCCAGATACAGGATCTGCAGCGCGCCGTTCTGGGAGTGCTCATCCTCATACTCCTGCTCGGGCAGGGGCACGCCCTCCCGCTCCATGTACAGCCGGTTGCCGATGAGCACCCGGTTGTTATCACACCAGGCGGCAAAGCCAAGGCCGTGATGGACTTCCAGGTCCTTGACCGGGTAGAGGATATCGGTGCGGTCCTCGACGATCTGCCGGAACAGCCCGCGCAGGGTCTCGCAGCTCTGGTTCAGGATGCTGGCCGCGTAGAGGATGGCCCGGTCGATCCGGCCGCCCTTGAAGATGCGGATGTCTTCGAGGCTCACGCTGTCGGCGGTAAAGAGCTCGTCGGCATCCACCTGCACGGTGTCCACGCCGCCCAGCTCCTCAATGGCAGCCCAGCCGGGCACCACGGCACCGGCGGCGGCTGCGGTCTTTTGCAGGCGCAGAGAAGCGATGCCCGCAACAAGGGTGGAGGACAGCGGTGCACCCATGCAGAGCATGGAGGTCAAGGCTGCGGCCATGCCGTTGGGCCCGCCGCCAAACAGCAGGAACACCAGCCCGCTGAGCACGGCAGCACCCAGCAGGATCAGGGCTGTCTTGCGGGCGCGGCGCTCACTGGCGCGCTCCCCGAAGCTCTGCTCCACCAGCGCCTCGTCCCACTGGACAGGGCGGCTGAGCAGCACCCAGGGGTCTTTCTGATCCAGGCTCCGGGCCAGCACCCGGATCAGGTCCTTATCCCGGACACGGAACGCGCCCTGCAGCCCCTCGGGGGATCGGGCGGCGAGGTCGTAGCCGTTTCTGACGGCAGTCAGCAGGACACGGCTGCCCAGCAGGGCCAGGAACAGGCCCAGTGCGGCCACGCCGGAAAGCAGCGTCCAGCTGGAGTTCTGATAGCTCTGGGCGTTGAGCAGGGCGACCGCAGCCTGCACCAGCGCACCGCAGGCAGCCAGCGCCGGCATGGTGTCTGCACTGGGGCGGCCCTTGAGGCCCTGCAGGCCATCCCGCAGGACAGGCCAGCCCACAGCCAGCGCACCGGCCAAAAAGAGCAGGTTGGCGGCATAGAACGCCGCCGGGGCGATCACGGGGTCAAGGGAGGCCACAGGGGCCAGCAGCCCCTCGGCAACAAGGCCAAAGTGGAGCAGTACCACGGCAAGGATGCCCTCCAGCACACACCGCAGCGTCAGCTCCGCGCCCATCCGGCGGAGCTTCTCCCCCACCTGCTCGGGCGTTTCCGGCTCGGCTTCCTCTTCAGGCTTCTCCTCAGCCTCCGGCGCAGCAGAGGCCGCTTCCTCAGCAGGCTGGGCCGGGGCCTCCTCTGCCGGGGCGGCAGGCCGGGCGGGTGCCTCGTCCTCTTCCAGCCCCATCAGCGGCAGGCTCATGCTGTCGTCCTTGCTGGGGGCCTCGGTGCGGGTAGGGGCCTGCGGCTCGTTCTCGTCCGCGCCCTTGCCAAAGAACTGGAAAGCCGTTTCCGGTTCCGGCTCAACCTCTGGCGCGGCTTCCGGGGCAGACTTCGCCTGCTTTACCGACTGATCCTCGGCAAACACCATGGGGATGGCCGGGCCCTCAGGCGCTGCGGGAGCTTCCGGCTCCACGGCCAGCACCTCTTCGGGGGCATCCTGCATTTCCTCCACCGGGGCGGGCTTGGGGGTGCCATAGAGCATGGCCTTGAGTTCGGCCATCTCTGCATCCTCCTGCTGCTCCTGCGGGGTCAGGGGTTCCTGGCGGCGGGGCGGCTCCGGCTTTTTCTCGGGCTGGGGTGCGGGCCGGGGTTCCAGCTTCGGCGCTGCGGGGGCTTCCGGCGCGGTGGGCAGAGCCACAGGCTCTGCTTCCTCCAGCTCTCCGGGCTCCAATGCCAGCTCCAGGCCGGCCTCGGCTTCTTCCTCATGGCCCAGCACGATCTCACCCGTGGGCGGCAGCTCATTCTGCACGGCCGGGGCGGCGGCTGGCTCCTCTTTGTCCTTTTCGCGGTGAAAGAGCTTGCCCAGCAGGCTGCCGGTGCTCTCCTTTTCCTCATCGCGGCGCTTCATCTCTTCGGGCACCTGTGCCACGCTGGTGCTGAAAAACGTGCGGAACTTCTCGTTCTGCGCATCGATCTCTTCCTGTGTCAGCTCTTTGCGCTTATCATCCTTTGGCATCCTAGTCCCTCCCTGTTCTGGTCACGGCGGTCTGGCCGCTGTTTCTTACTCTGCGGCGCGCTGGCTCTGGATCTCATACAGGATGATGCCTGCGGCCACCGAGACATTGAAGCTGTCCACGCCGGTGCCCTGTGCGGCCATATCCAGCCGCACCACGCCGTCGCAGAGCTTCTTGACCAGCTGCGAAACGCCGCTGCCCTCGCTGCCCAGCACCAGCGCAATGGGGCCGGTGAGGTTGTTCTTGCGCAGGGGCACGCCGTCCATGTCGGCGCAGTACACGAAGACGCCCTGCTCCTTGAGGCGGCGGATGGTCTCGCCGATGTTGGCCACACGGGCCACGGGCAGACGCTCAGCCGCACCGGCGCTGGACTTGATGACGGTGGGGGTCACGGATGCGCCGCCCCGTTTGGGGATGACGATGCCGTGGGCACCGCACAGCAGCGCCGAGCGCATAACCGCGCCCAGATTGTGGGGGTCTTCGATGCCGTCGCTCAGCACGAGGAAAGGGGGCTCCCCCTTCTCTCTGGCAACATTCAGCAGGTCCTCCATGGTCACATATTCCGATCTCGCTGGCAAAGGCAGCCACGCCCTGATGGCTCTCGGTGCCGGTCATAAGGCGCAGCTTGTTGGGGTGTACCCGCTTGACGGTGGCACCGGCTTCCTTCGCCATTGCGGTATAGTAAGCGGCCACAGCCGGGGCCATGCCCTCGGCCAGCAGCACGGTATCCACGCCGGAGCCGCTCTTCAGCAGCTCTGTGACCGGGTTCTTGCCGTAGACCAGGCTCTCATTCTTGGGCTGCTCCTCCGTGCTGCTGCGGCGGGGGCGGCGCGGCATTTTCTGTTCGTCCATTGATGTGTTCTCCTTCCATTCTATGGCAAGGCGGGCCGTTTGAGCCGCGCCATGGTTTCGTTCTGTTTCAGTTTTACTATATTTTGACACTGATACATTTTAAAGTATAGCATACCCCGGCATTCTTCGCAATGTTTGCCGAAGGCAAAAGTTTTCCACATTCAGCAGGCTATACAATCGGTAATTCGGCTCAAATTTTTTCCACATGTTGAAAACCCGGTGGAAAATGTTCAAAAAATCAAGTTTGTACGCCCACTTTTCGGGTGGAATTCCACAGTTTCCACCGAGTTTTCAACCTCCCAGGTTCGACACGCAAACTTTCCGCCGTACTTTTGTAAAATTCAAGTCGGAATTATGACAATTTTTTGAAGGGAGATCCAGTGGTTTTTGCCAGAATCTCCAACATCAAAATGCCCAATGTGAATTTGTGTTGAAAACGCTGCGGTAACCGCCTTGATTTTATCCTGTAATTGGGGTATACTACCCTTAGGTTCGTTAAAGGATGCGCAATCTTGTATCCAAAACGGCTTTTTCACCCCAAAATGATTTTGCGGAGGTAATGAATAATGTTGGTAAATGCAACCGAAATGCTGATCAAGGCACGCGATGGCCACTATGGTGTGCCCCAGTTCAACATCAATAATCTGGAGTGGACCAAGGCAGTCCTGACCGCCTGCGAGGAAATGAAGAGCCCCGTTATCCTGGGTGTCTCTGAGGGCGCGGGCAAATATATGACAGGCTTCAAAACCGTCGCCGCCATGGTCAGCTCCATGGTGGAGACCATGGGCATCACCGTTCCCGTTGCCCTGCATCTGGACCACGGCTCCTACGAGGGCGCCAAGGCCTGTGTTGAGGCCGGGTTCTCCTCCATCATGTTCGACGGCAGCCACTACGCCATCGACGAAAACGTGGAAAAGACCAAGGAGCTGGTCGCTCTGGCACACTCAAGGGCCTGAGCATCGAGGCCGAGGTCGGCTCCATCGGCGGCGTTGAGGACGGCGTTGTGGGCGCTGGCGAGATCGCAGACCCCGCTGAGTGCGCAAAGATCACCGATCTGGGCATCGACTTCCTGGCTGCCGGTATCGGCAACATCCACGGCGTTTACCCCGCCAACTGGAAGGGCCTGGACTTTGAGGCTCTGGACCGCATCCACAAGGCTACCAACAACATTCCTCTGGTGCTGCACGGCGGCACCGGCATCCCCCGCCGAGATGATCCAGACCGCCATCAGCCTGGGCGTTTCCAAGATCAACATCAACACCGAGTGCCAGCTGGTCTTTGCTGAGGCCACCCGCAAGTACATCGAGGCCGGCAAGGATCAGCAGGGCAAGGGCTTCGACCCCCGCAAGCTGCTGGCTCCCGGCGCTCAGGCCATCGTTGACAAGTGCAAGGAAAAGATCGAGCTGTTCGGCTGCGCAGGCAAGGCCTGAGCCGAAGCGCATCTCCTGAGCACATTCCCGCCCCATAAATGATACTGCCCCGCTGTTCTGTGCATCACAAAACAGCGGGGCATTTTTTTTTTTTAGCCAGTCCGCAAAAAGGGGCTGCTGCACCGGTTTTTCCCGTGTGCCGCAGCCCCTCTTCTTTACTGGTTCAATTTTGCAAACGCTTCCCGCACATCGCCGGAGAAGTAGAGCGTGCCCAACGCGCACACGGGGCCGGTGTCCCCAAGGGCGACCGCCCGGGCCACACCGGCCTCAATGGTGGGGGCAGGCTCGGCCCTACCGCCCCGGGCGCGGATCTGTTCGGCCAGCGTCTCAGCGGGCATGGCGCGGGGCGTGTGGGCCGCGACCGTGACGAACTGCCCGGCCAGCGGCAGCAGCAGTGCCAGCATCTCGTCCACATCCTTATCCGCCATGATGCTGAGCAGGAACACGAACTTCTGCCCCGGAAAGCGGTCCCGGAGGCTCTGGACGGTGGCCCGCATTCCGTGGGCGTTGTGACTGCCGTCCAACGGAAAGCGGGCGAATGCCGCAGCAGCTCGAACCGGCCCGGCCAGCTCACCTGCTCGAGGCCGGTGCGGATGGCGCTGTCGGGGATGTTCCAGCCCCGGCTGCGCAGCACCCGCAGGGCCGTAATGGCCGTGGCGGCGTTCCGGGGCTGGTAGCTGCCGATCAGGGGCAGGCGGTTGCCGTTCAGACCGTCAAAATCAAAGGTGACAGCATCCAGATCTCCGTCCTCGATGGTCAGTCTGCTGAGATCCACGACAGTCAGCGGCGCGTGCCGCTCTGCCGCCGTACGGGCGATGACGGCATCCGCTTCCGGCACACCGCCGTAGCTCACCACCGGGCTGCCCGGCTTGATGATGCCCGCCTTGGCCGCGGCGATGTCCGCGAGGGTGGGGCCCAGCTCTTTGACATGGTCCATGCCCAGCGCCGTGATGACCGCGCACTCCGGCGGGTCAATGACATTGGTGGAATCCAGCGTGCCGCCCAGGCCCACCTCCAGCACCACGATGTCGCATTTCGTCTCAGCGAACCAGAGCATCCCCAATGCCGTGATGATCTCGAACTCGGTGGGGATATCGGTCATGGCATCGGCAGCGGGCTTCACACGCTCCACCAGCCGCACCAGCGCGTCGTCGGGTATCTGTTCGCCGTTTACCTGAATGCGCTCGTTGAAGCGGTTAATAAAAGGCGAAGTGTACAGGCCCACCCGATACCCCGCCGCCTGCAGGCAGGACGCCAGCATGGCGGCAGTGCTGCCCTTGCCGTTGGTACCCGCCACATGGATGAATCTCAGCTGCTTGTGCGGATCTCCCAGTGCGGCCAGCAGGGTCCGGGTGCGGGTCAGGCCCGGCTTGTGCCCTGCCCACTGGACGGCATGGATATAGTTCAGCGCTTCTTCATAGTTCATTGTGCAATGCCTCGGATCGTTTTGTTTTCCAGCAGCAGGCGCACCAGCACGGTGTTCACCGCCGCCAGGACCAGCGCGTTGGGAATGCGGGTCACCAGCACGCTCCACGGATAGTTATAGAAGAGGTGGAGTGCCAGCGAGTTGATGACAATGGAGCCCACCGCATGGCCGGCAAACACGCTGATCTGGGTGCGCAGGCCCAGCCGCAGGTTGGGCAGGGCGCGCCAGAGAAGGCCCGCCGTCAGGCCGATGGAGCCTGCCCCCAGCGTGATCAGCGGATTGATGGCGTAGCCGGAAAGGGTGCCGCCGATCATATCGGCCACTGCACCCACGGCAAAGCCCTCCACCGGCCCGAACAGCACAGCGGCCAGCAGGGTGGGCAGGCTGCCCAGGTTGAACCGGACAAAGCCGGTGGAAATGCTCAGCACCCGGGCAAACACGATGCTCATGGCAGTGAGCAGGGCCAGCATGGTGAGCTTGCGGACGGAATTTCTGGAATGGTTCATATCAATTGTCCTCCCCTGTTTCGGGAACCGCGGGGCGGGCAATGCAAAACGCCCTCCCCTGTGACAAACCGCACAAAGGAGGGCGTGATCCAACATTTCACTTCCAAACGAAGCCGCAGACGGCCTCGCCCGCACCCAAGTCCATGCAGCAGCGGGATGCAGACCATGCACCGCGGGTACGCCCTTCGTCCACAGCACAACTCCCCGTTGATGCGGCACTTAACGCACATGGTCTTACTCTGTTGATACTTTTATTATATGCCTTTTTCCGGCCCATTGCAACCACAACTCCCATCATCTTTCCCAATTCGCGGGGCAGATTTTTGGCGGGGTGCACAATTCCGGCCTACACACAAAAAAAGCCCTCCGGTGCGTCTCGTCCCGGAGGGCTTTTGGGGTACAGAAGGTCTGGTCAATTACTGCACATCGGTCAGCTCAGCCAGCTTGTGGAAGATCTCGGTGTTGTCATACACGCCGCGGAACTTGTCTGCACCCCTGACCACGGGCGTAGAGGTTCACCATGGCACCGGTGTGGGCGTAGGTGGTGTGGTCCACACCGGACTTGTGGTTGATGGTGTGGCAGATGGCCATGCTGAAGGGGATGTAGGTGCCGTACAGTTCATAATCCTGCTGGGTCATGTCCTTCTGGCTGGCAGAGCCCACCTCCAGGGTGCGCTCGTAGGCGGTGCGCAGGTTCTGCACCTCGTAGTCGGTCAGCAGCAGCTTGCCTGCGTTGGCGGCATCGGGGTCGGTGGGCAGGGTCAGGCCGAAGTTTGCCTTCACGTCCTGCATGGCGGTCTCAAAGGGAGTCTGATTCTTCACGTAGTTGTGTTCACATAGGTGGAATCGAACTTTGCGTAGGACATCTTCTGGTGGGCCAGGTTGGTCAGGAAGGTGTCGTAGTTGGTGGTCTTGTAGCCAATGCCCAGACCACCGGTCTCGTGGTCAGCGGTCACCAGGATCAGGGTGTCATCGGGGTGCTGGGCATAGAACTCCACAGCGGCCTGCACCGCGTTGTGCATCTCGATCACATCATGGATGGAGGCAGCGGCATCGTTGGCGTGGCAGGCCCAGTCGATCTTGCCGGACTCCACCATCATAAAGAAGCCGTTGCTGTTGTCCAGCAGCTCAATGCCCTTGCGGACATAGTCGGTCAGCTGCCACTCTCCCGGAGCGGCATCCATGGCGTAGTTCATGGACTTGCCGTCGGCCAGATTCTCGGCAATGATCAGGGTCTTGCCTGCCCCGGCCTTCAGGGCAGCAGCACCGGCCTGGGTGGTGACAACGTTGTAACCGGCCTGTGCAGCCACCTCGTGGTTGTTGGGGCCGGTGCCATCGCCGTTCACCTTCTGGAACTCGCCGCCTGCGAAATACTCAAAGCCGGAGTTTGCCAGCTCCACGCCGATCTGATAGTAGTTTTTGCGGGTCTTCTGGTGTGCATAGAAGGCAGCAGGGGTGGCGTGGTCAATGTTCACCGTGGAAACGATGCCAACCTTGTAGCCCTTCTGCTTATGGAGCTTCTCCGCAATGGTCTCATAGGGCACATCACGGGTCCAGGGGCACATATTGATGACACCGCTCTCGGTCTTTTTGCCGGAAGCGATGGAGGTGGCAGTGGAAGCGGAGTCCGGGCAGAAGGAGGTGCTGTCGTAGGTGGTCACGCTGCCCACCTCCGGGAACTGGGTAAAGCTCAGCTCTGCCTCGGTGATGGCACCGTTGTTGGTGACAGTGCCCTGATAGAACCGGGCAGACTGGATCTGGGCAGTGCCCATGCCATCGCCGATGAACAGGAAGATGTACTTGGGCTTCTTCTGGAACAGGCCAAAGCAGTTCTCCTCGTCAGCTGCGGTGGAAGCGGCCGGAGCGGCAGCGTTTGCAGCCACAGGGGCAGCAGTCATCAGACCGGCGGCAGATGCCACAGCACCCACTTTCAGGAAGTTGCGGCGGGACATTTTATGTTCTTTCATACGATAATTCCTCTCTTATCCTGAGCCCTCCCGGGCCCTGTTGCAATGTTTCCTGGGAACGGTTCTATTGTACCCGTTCGGAGAAAGAGGAGAAACCATGGTAAGGCAAATCTTAGGTAAACCTTGGGCAATGAAAAACAGGCATTGGTAAAAAACAGGTGGTCTCTGTAAAATCGGATTGTTCCTGCCCGAGGGCACTTTTATTCCGTCAGGATTCGCCCCGGATCGGTTGCATCCGGTGGGCAAATCGTGTATACTGTAACCCGATTTTTATTTGCGGAGGGAGGGGTGCACATGTCCGTTTTGTGTCTGGGCGAAGTCTGGCTGGAGCTGAACGCCGCCACGGCTCCGGAGCTGACGGAGACGTTCCGGGCGCAGACCGGCGGCTGGGGCGCAGACTTCTGCCGCCAGTACGCCGCATTGGGCGGGCAGGCGGCTCTGCTGGCCCAGCTGGGAGCCGACCCCTTTGGCCGCAAGCTGGCGGCCCGGCTTGCCCGGGATGGTGTGGATTGCTCCCTGCTCTGCTTCACGGATGCCTTCCCCACGCCGGTGGTGTTCACCGGAGCAGACACCGCTCTGCCCTACCGTGCCCCACCGCCGGGCTGGCCCTTGGGCCGGAACAGCTGGAGGCCGCCCCGTTCCGGGGAGCCTCTGCCTTCTGCTTTTCCTCCGCCGGGCTGGTGGACAGCCCCCTGCGGCTGGCCCACCTCGAGGCCCTTGCCACCGCCCGGGATGCCGGGGCGCTCTGCTGCTATCTTCCCCGGCTGGCGCAGGCCGTGCCCTACTGGCCGCAGCGGGAGGCCCTGTGCCAGACCGCCCTGCAGTTTCTTGACCGGGCAGACGTTCTCTTTTTTTTTAGAGGAGAGCGACCTGCTCCTCCTCTTCGGCTCCCGGGAGCTGCGCACAGCCCTGTTTGCCCTGTTCACCGGCCATGTGCAACTGATCTTTTTCTACAAAAAGGACAGGATTCTCGCCTTTACACGCAGTGTTATGGCTTCTGCCGCAAAAAAAGACCAGAGCCCCGCTCTGGTCTTGTATCGGATGGAGAAAATGATGCTCCCTGTCTCCTCTCTGCCCAGATTAAAGGAATCTGAGCTGAACGCGCTGATCGGATAGCCACCTGCCGCTGAGATGGCGGCGGAAGCCAAACAAAAACAGCCAGCGCCGTGGAAAGGAGGAGAAAGCGGCGCTGGCTGTGTATGAGAACTCCCAAACATTTGCGGCTGTCAGGAGATGGTTGGTAGTCTGTCCGCTGCCTTGGCTATTGCCTCGCATCAGCAGGGGACAGTATTTTTTAAAGGGGCCGCGCCGCCCGGCTTCTGCCGGAGATGCGCGGTTTTCATTGCCTGCATGGCATCTTGGGAGGATGTTTTTCTGTTCCTCCCTGACTGCACCCTTATTGTACAGGATAAAAATGGAGTTTCTTTGTGAGGAATTTGAACAAATTGAAAATAAACGGAGCCGCTGCACATCATTTTGTGCAGCGGCTCCGTTTTTTACGATTTTTCTTTAATTTTCGGCCAGATTACCGGTGTAGAGCTGGTAATACTTGCCCTTCTTGGCGATCAGCTCGTCGTGGTTGCCGCGCTCGATGATGCGGCCCTGCTCCAGAACCACGATGCAGTCTGCATTGCGGACGGTAGACAGGCGGTGGGCGATGACGAAGCTGGTGCGGCCATACATCAGGCCGTCCATGCCCCGCTGGACCAGCGCCTCGGTGCGGGTATCAATGGAGGAGGTGGCCTCGTCCAGGATCAGCACCGGGGGATCGGCAACCGCTGCCCGGGCAATGGCCAGCAGCTGGCGCTGGCCCTGCGACAGGTTTGCGCCGTCGTTGGTCAGCATGGTGTTGTAGCCATCGGGCAGACGCTTGACAAAGCCATCGGCATTGGCCAGCTTTGCGGCGGCAATGCACTCCTCATCGGTGGCGTCCAGACGGCCATAGCGGATGTTGTCCATGACCGTGCCGGTAAACAGGTGGGTATCCTGCAGCACGATGCCCAGAGAGCGGCGCAGATCGTCCTTTTTGATCTTGCGGATGTTGATGCCATCATACCGGATCTTGCCGTCTGCAATATCGTAGAAGCGGTTGATCAGGTTGGTAATGGTCGTTTTGCCGGCACCGGTGGAGCCGACAAAGGCGATCTTCTGGCCCGGGCGGCCATAGAGGTTGATCCCGTGCAGAACAGTCTTTTCCGGCACATAGCCAAAATCTACATCGGTAAAGGTGATGTCGCCCGCCAGCTTGTGGTAGGTGGTGGTGCCGTCGCCGTGGGGATGCTTCCACGCCCAGACGCCGGTGCGCTCGGTGGTCTCCACCAGCTCGTCATCCTTGCCATACTTGACGTTGACCAGGGGGTGACATAGCCCTCGTCGGCCTCGCTGGTCTCGTCCATCATCTTGAAGATACGCTCCGCACCCGCCAGTGCCATGATCACGCTGTTGGCCTGCATGGACACCTGGCTGATGGGCATGTTGAAGCTCTTGTTCAGGGCCAGGAACGCCATGACAGTGCCCAGCGTCATGCCGCCCACATTGCCCACGGCCATGGCCGCGCCCACCAGAGCGCAGACGGCGTAGCTCATATTGCCCAGCTGTGCGGTAACGGGCATGATGATGTTGGCGTAGCTGTTGGCCTGCTCGGCGCTTTCCTTCAGTTTATCGTTCAGCTGCCGGAAGCCATCCAGAGCCTTCTGCTCGTGGGTGAACACCTTGACGACCTTCTGGCCCTCCATCATCTCTTCGATGTAGCCGTTCACCTTGCCCAGATCCTTCTGCTGGGCCACAAAGTACTTGCCGCTCATGGAAGTGATCTTCTTGGAGCAGAACAGCATCAGGGTCACCATCAGCATGGTGACAACGGTGAGCTGCCAGCTCATCAGGCACATGCTGGTGAACACGGACACGATGGTGATGGCGCTGGACACCAGCTGGGGGATGCTCTGGCTGATCATCTGGCGCAGGGTGTCCACATCGTTGGTGTACACCGACATGATGTCGCCGTGGGGGTGGGAGTCAAAATACCGGATGGGGAGGCTTTCCATGTGGGTGAAAAGCTGAACGCGCAGGTTGCGCAGGGTGCCCTGGGTCACGTTGACCATGATACGGGCGTTGAGCCATGCGGCCAGCACGCCGATGGCGTAGATGCAGCCGATGCGCACCAGTGCGCCTGCCAGCGGGCCGAAGTCCGGCGTGGCCTGCTTGGTCATGGGGACGATGTAATCATCGATCAGGGTCTTGAGGAAAAGGCTTGCCTGCACATTTGCCAGCGCGCTGACGATGATGCAGACCAGCACAAGGATGCAGTGGGGCAGATAGTGCTTGAACACCTCATCCATGATCCGCTTGAGCAGCTTGCCCGGGTTCTCGACCTTCGGCTTGGGGCCGCCCATCCTACGGGGGCCGGGGCCCTTTACTTCTTTTTCACCTGTGCCATTACTGCTCACCTCCCTGCTTGTCAAAATCGCCGCCGCCCTGGGTCTGGCTGTTGTAAACTTCCTGATAGATCTTGTTTGTCTTGAGCAGCTCCTCGTGGGTGCCCAGGCCGTTGATCTGGCCGTCGTCCAGCACCAGGATGCGGTCCGCGTCCTGCACGGAGGAGATGCGCTGTGCAATGATGATCTTGGTGGTGCCGGGGATCTCCTCCCGGAAGGCCTTGCGGATCTTGGCATCGGTGGCGGTATCCACGGCGCTGGTGCTGTCGTCCAGGATCAGCACCTTGGGCTTGCGCAGCAGCGCCCGGGCAATGGTCAGGCGCTGCTTCTGGCCGCCGGACACGTTGGAGCCGCCCTGCTCGATCCAGGTATTGTACTTGTCGGGGAAGCGCTCGATGAACTCATCGGCGCAGGCCAGCTTGGGCCACCCGGATGCACTCTTCCTCGCTGGCGTTCTCATCGCCCCAACGCAGATTGTCGAGGATGGTGCCGCTGAACAGTACGTTTTTCTGCAGCACCATGGAGACCTCCCGGCGGAGGACATCCAGGCTGTAATCCTTAACGTCCACGCCGCCCACCTTGACAGAACCGGTCTCGGCATCATACAGGCGGGGGATGAGCTGCACCAGGCTGGATTTCGCACTGCCCGTGCCGCCGATGATGCCCAGTGTTTCGCCGGGGTGGATGGTAAAGGTGATATCGTTCAGCACCGGCTGACCGCTGCCGTGCTTATACTTGAAGGTAACGTGGTCAAAATCGATGCCGCCATCCCTGACCTGCTGCACCGGTGCCTTGGGGGCGGGCAGGTCGGTGGTCTCGTCCAGCACTTCCACGATACGGCGGGCAGAAGCGGCGGACATGGCGATCATCACAAAAGCCATGCTCAGCATCATCAGAGCCATCAGGATGTTCATAATGTAAGCCGAACAGAGCGTTCAACTGGCCGGTGGTCAGTGCGCCGTGCAGGATGTACTTTGCGCCGAACCAGCTCAGGGCAATGTTGCAGCCGTACACAGAGACCAGCATGGCGGGATTGTTGAAGCTCAGGCGGCTCTCGGCGTGGACGAACTGCTTGTACAGGCTCTCGCAGGCCTTGGTGTACTTCTCGTTCTCAAAGTGCTCCCGGACAAAGCTCTTGACCACGCGGATGGCCGAGACATTCTCCTGCACGGAGGCGTTCAGGTTATCGTAGTTCTTGAACACCTTATCAAAGATGCCGAAGGTGGGGACCATAATGCCTGCCAGCACTGCCACCAGGAACACGATCGCCACCAGGAACACCATGGTCAGCGAGCGGCTGATCATGGAGGCCATGATGAGCGCGAAAACCAGATGGACGGGGGCACGCACACACATGCGCTCGATCATCTGGAACGCGTTCTGCAGGTTGGTCACGTCGGTGGTCATACGGGTGACCAGACCGGCCGTGGAGTACTTGTCGATGTTGGAGAACGAGAAATGCTGGATGTTCTCATACATCGCATCGCGCAGGTTGCCTGCAAAGCCGGTGGATGCCGTGGCGGCAAACCTGCCGGCCAGCACGCCCAGCAGCAGGGCAATGGCTGCCACAAGAAAGGTGAGCAGACCATACTTGACGATGGCGTGCATATCGCCCTTTTCAATGCCCAGGTCAATGATAAAGGCCATGATGGTGGGCAGCAGCACATCCATCATGGCTTCCAGAGCAGATAGGATCGGTGTCAGGATCGCGGCGCGCTTGTACTCGCCCAGATGTGACACAAGTTTTTTGATCATCTGTTGTAATCCTCCTGAAGTTTATTTGCAGGGGTCATTCCAGCCCCTTGCGCAGCTTGTTCAACAACCGCAGAAGCTCTGCGTTTTCCTCTTCCGTCAGCAATCCGGCCACAAACTCATCGGTCTGGTGCAGGGAGAGTATCGTCCTTTCATGGACGCGGCCCCCCTCTTCCGTCAGGATCAGCCGTTTGAGCCGGGCATCCTGCGGCACGCTCTGGCGCTCGATGTAGCCCTTGCGCTCCATCAGCTGCAGGATGTTCGTCACGGTCGAGCGTGTGATGGAAAACTCCCGCTCGATATCGCGCTGGTATACGGGCTCATTTTTGTGCCAGTAGAGGTAGCTCATGATCCAGTCGTGCATGGGGGTCACGTTGTCCACGTTGTTCTCCCGGTGGAACTGGTTGATCTTGCGGAAGATCAGGTTGTTCACCCGGCGCACCTGTGCCGGGATGACCTGCGGCGGCTCCCATGGGGGGTTGCAGCAGGGTTGCTTGGTGCTTTCATCGTGCATAATGGTTTCCCTTTTGAATTGTTTGTAACAGGATTGTTTTCTTTAGAACTGTTTGATGCCGTACAATATCATAACGCACGATTCGATCATTGTCAATAGGAGACGCAAAATAAAATACAGAAGCGCTCCACCGAACGAACGGCAGGGCGCTTCCACTTGGGCGCTTATTTTGCTTTTGCTGGCGCAACAGCCCTTGCTTTCTGACCAGAATATGCTTTAATAAAAGCAACTATGGGCGCTGCGCCCCCGAATACTGCAAGGAGAATCCTATGGAACAACGGAACACCCGCCTGCGGAACGCGGGCTTCGTTACCTTCTTTTTCAGCGGCATCTGCACCATTTCCAGCGGTGTGGTGGTCAGCCTGCTACAGGAGGAATACGGCTTTGCCTACGGCATGACCGGCACCCTGCTCAGCCTGCTGAGCATCGGCAACCTGCTGGCGGGCCTGCTGGCCGGTGCGCTGGTGGGAAAAATGGGCATGAAGCCAAGCGTCCTGCTTCTGACCATCGGCTATGCGGTGGGCTACGGCCTGATGAGCCTGACCGGCCTGCCCATTCTGCTGGCGCTGGCCTTCTTCATTGTGGGCATTGCCAAGGGCAGTGTCCTGAACACCTGCACCATCCTTGTCAGCGGAAACTCTGCAGACCGCACCCGGGGCATGAACACCATGCACGCCTGCTACGCCTGCGGTGCCCTGCTCTGCCCCTTTCTGATCTCTGCCGCTGCCAGGGTCAGCACCACGCTGGCCGTGCTGGCACTGGCGGCGCTGGGTCTGGTGCTCTGGCTGGTATACCTGTTCACCCCCATGGCAGGCCGCACCAAGGCCAAAGAAGCTGTCACCGATTGGAGCTTTTTGCGCTCCTCCCGCTTCTGGCTGCTCACCGGCCTGCTGTTCTGCCAGAACGCCGCCGAGCAGAGCGTTGTGGGCTGGATGGTCACCTACTTCAAGGACAGCGGCATCATTGCAGGCACGCTGGCGGCCTATACCGTCACCGTGATGTGGGGTGCCACCCTGATCGGCCGCCTGCTCATCGCCTTTGTGTTCCCACTCAAACAGCCCCGCAAGGCCATGGTGTTTATGGCGGTTTTCTGCACTGCCTTCTACTTTGCCATGATGCAGACCCACAGCCAGCTGCCTGCCATCCTGCTGCTGTTCGCCTTTGCCTTCTCCATGGCCGGTATGAACCCCACCGCCGTGGCCAGCGCCGGTAAAATGACCACCGTGACTAGCATGGGCATCATGCTGCCGGTGGCATCCAGCGGCGCGATCCTGATGCCCTGGGTCATCGGCAAGGTGGCTGAAAGCGCCGGTCTTGCTGTTGGTATGGCAACCAACATCGTGCCCTGCGTGGGGCTGATCATCTTTGCGGTCTTAGTGGCCAGAATGCGGGAGGAGTAAACCTCTCCGTCATTGCTTCGCAATGCCACCTCTCCTGCCAGGGGAGCTGTCGCCGCAGGCGACTGAGCGGTTCATCCCCTCGCTTTTGCGCTGAACTCACACCCACAGTAATCCTGACGGTAAAGCCCGTACTCCTCCGAAAGCTGGAGGGAGCGCAGGTAGCCGTTCTGCTTTTTGAAATCCGAGGGCAGGTGCCTGATGCCGAATTCGGCTTCAAGCTCCTGCCCGATTTGATTGATGCGGGCAGCATCCTTGTGGGGGGGCTGATGGAGAGCGTAGTGGTGAACCAATCAAAGCCGTGCTCCTTTGCGTACTGTGCCGCCCGGCGCATCCGCAGCCGGTAACAGACGGTGCACCGGCTGCCCCGCTCGGGCTCCTGTTCCAGCCCCTGCACGGCGGTGTAAAACTCCTGCGGGTCGTAGTGGTCTTCCACCACCGTTACCCCCAGCGGGTGCGCCTGCGCCACGAACTTTTTCAGCTCTTCGCCGCGGCGGTAGTATTCCTCCGCCGGCCAGGTGTTGGGGTTGTAGTACAGCACTGTGATCTCAAAATATTGGCATAGCTGCTCCAGCACCGCGCTGGAGCAGGGGCCGCAGCAGGCGTGGAGCAGCAGCTTTGGCCGCTGCGGTCCCAGAGTTTTCAACACTTCGTCCATCTGCTGTGCAAAATTCAACTGTTTTGACATCGGTTTCATCCTTTGTTATACTTGCTTTGATTCAAATAGCTCCCTCCTGCTGCCTCGCCAAAAGAAGCCGCAGCTGCCGGAAGGGGCATCCCGGTCATATTATATCACATTTTATCTAATAGGAGAACTGCGATGACAAACGAGAAGATTGCCCGTATCAACGAGCTGGCAAAAAAGAGCAAGACCACCGGCCTGACCGATGCCGAAAAGGCAGAGCAGCAGGCCCTGCGGCAGGAGTATGTTGCGGACGTAAAGGCCAGCCTGCGCGCCCAGCTGAACAACACCTCGATCAAAGAGCCGGATGGCACTGTGCACAAGCTGGGGAAGAAGAACTAAAAGCAGCATCACGAAGAGGAGCGCCCTGTGGATAATTGAGAGAAAAGTATTTCTTCCCTCTTTTTTTTTTGTTCCGCGTTTCGTGCTATACTATAATTGTATTGTTGCGGACATTTCCGCGGGCGGTACAGATTCCCAAGGTGGCGTATCCCGGGCAAGGTGCACGGAAAAGGCTGTCTTTTGAAAAAATGATAAAGAGGTCATTTATTATGCTTACTGCAATTACGGGTATCAACTGGGGCGATGAGGGCAAGGGCCGCATGGTCGACCTCATCAGCCAGGAGTATGACATCGTTGCACGTTATCAGGGCGGCAACAACGCAGGCCACACCGTGAAGAACGAGCGCGGCAAGTTCGTGCTGAACCTGCTGCCCTCCGGCATCCTGCGCCCCAACGTTGTCTGCGTGATGGGCAACGGTATGGTCATCGACCCCCACCATCTGGACGGTGAGATCAACAATCTGCGCGAGCAGGGTATCTCCATCACCCCTGCCAACCTGAAGATCTCTGACCGTGCCACCATCACCATGCCCTACCATGTGGACCAGGACGGCCTGGAAGAGGCCCGTCTGGCCAAGACCGGCGCACAGTTCGGCTCCACCAAGCGTGGCATCGCTTACGCTTACGGCGACAAGTACATGAAGAAGACCCTCCGCATGGGCGACCTGCTGCATCTGGACGACTCTGTCAAGAAGCGCCTGGTCACCATGGTGGACTCCAAAAACCTCGTCATGGAGGGCAGCTACCACTCCGCCCCCCATCAGCGTGGATGAGATGTGGGCATGGCTGGAGAAGTACGCCGCCATCTTCAAGGACTACATCTGCGATGTGGGCCAGTATCTGGCTGATGCCGACGCCGCCGGCAAGAAAGTGCTGTTTGAAGCACAGCTGGGCGCTCTGCGTGACATCGACTTCGGCATCTACCCCTACACCACCTCCTCCAACGTCATCGGCGCTTACGCCCCCATCGGCGCAGGCATCCCGGGCCACAAGCTGACCAACTCCATCGGCGTCATGAAGGCTTACTCCTCCTGCGTCGGCGACGGCCCCTTTGTCACTGAGCTGGCCATGACCGAGGAAGAGAAGCACGCTCTGCGTGAGGCCGGCCACGAGTACGGCGCTGCCACCGGCCGTCCCCGCCGCGTCGGCCCCATCGACCTGGTGGCAAGCCGCTACGGCGTCTTCTGCCAGGGCTGCGATGAGGTCGCCCTGACCCTGCTGGACGTGCTGGACTACATGGAGAAGATCCCCATGGTCACCGGCTACAAGCTGACCGACGGCACCATCACCAAGCGCTTCCCCATGGGCATGGCTCTGGACACTGCACAGCCCGTGGTGGAGTATCTGCCCGGCTGGCACTGCGATATCACTGCCGCCCGCAAGTGGGAGGACCTGCCCCAGGAAGCCCGCGATTACGTTGAGTATCTGGAAAAGGCTGTCGGCTGCAAGATCACCTACATCTCTGTGGGTGCCGAGCGTGAGGCCTACATCCACCACAACGTCTCGATCCGCGCCACAGAACCCGCCGCATTGAAAAGGAAGCGTGACTATGTTTGATATCATCACGGACAGCGCCTGCGACCTGACCCCTGAGACGGCCGCAACACTGAATATTGAGATCATCCCCTTCTATGTCTCGCTGGACGGTGAGCACTACCGCAAAGGAGGGCAAGGAGATCGCCGTGCGCGATTTCTATCAGTTCATGGTAGATAACCCCTCGGCCTACCCCAAGACCAGCCTGCCCTCGCTGGAGGATTTTGAGACGGCCTTCCGCGCCCATGCTGAGGCTGGCCGCCCGGTGCTCTGCATCTGCTTCACCAGCAAGATGAGCGGCTGTGTGGGCAGCGCCCGCAACGCCCGCGAGCTGGTGCTGGAGGACTACCCCGACGCTAAGATCGAGGTCATTGACAGCACCGCCGCCACCGTGACCGAATCCATCGTTGTGGAAAACGCGGTGGCCATGCGGGACGCAGGCTGCACGCTGGACGAGGCGGTGACATGGCTGGAAGCAGAGAAAGCCCACCAACCAGATCTTCTTCACGGTAGGCAACCTCGACTATCTCATCAAGGGCGGCCGCATTGGCAAGGTGACCGGCCGTGCAGCCAACATGCTGGGCATCAAGCCGATGATCCTCTTCAAGGAGGGAGAGATCTTCTCCGCCGGCGTGGCCCGCGGCCGACAGAAGAGCTTTGAGAAGGCCCTCGACCTGCTGATGACCTATCTGGCCGATCACAACGGCACACCCGATGACTACTGCGTCACCGTGGGCTATGGCTACGATGAGGAAGAGGGCAAGCGGCTCTGGATGCAGACCCGCGCCGCCCTGCGCGCCAAGTACCCCACCTGCGAGTGCAATGTTGTCCTGCTGCAGATCGGCTGCACCATTGCCGTGCACACCGGCCCCTATGCGTTGGGCATGGGCGTGATGCGGCGGTGGAAAAAACAGTAACTCCCTCAGTCGCCTCCGGCGACAGCTCCCTCTAGGAGGGAGCCTTACGGCAGCGAAAAGCCTCCCTCTGAGAGGGAGGTGGCATTGCGTCAGCAATGACGGAGGGAGTTCCCACATAGTAAAAAAGAAGCCCCGACGAATGTCGGGGCTTCTTTTTTGTTTTTCAGCCTTGATTTTTACGATGCACGATCACAGAAGACGGTGACACGGGTCTTGCCGCCGTAGGTGCAGGTGTACAGCACCAGGGCGTAGCCGCTGTGTTCCACTTCCTCCACACACTGTGGGGGTCAAGCACCTCGACCTTGTTCACGACGTACTCATTCACGATGCCGTCCATATCGGTGAAGGTGACGCTGTCCCCCGCTGAGAGGGAGGTCAGCTTGCCGAAATGGCTCTCGTAGTTGTGCGCCGCAATGACCAGATCATCGGTGCGGGAAGAGCCGAACTGGCGGCAGGGGGCGATCTTCAGGCGGGGGTAGCTCCACTCGCTCATCACCGGCAGGTCAATGCCGATGGCGGGAATGGAGATCTCACCCACATATTCGTTGCCGTCGATCTCCACCACCGGGAGCTCGGGGTCCAAGGGGCCGCTCTCTGCCTCCGGTTCCGGGGTCTCCACCTTCTGCTGAAGGTCGGCCACCACGGTCTGAGCCTCGGCACCGGCGTGGGCATCCTCGTAGCGGTTGTAGGCGTACAGGCCGCCAGCCGCCAGCAGGAGCACCACACCCAGCACGATACAGACAAGCCCAGGGGATACTTTACGCATTCTTTTCACGTTTCTTGCTGCGCTCCATCAGGTAGGCTCCCACGGCCACCAGCACCAGACCGCTTGCCGTCAGAACAGGGATGGGCCAGTTCAGCTGACCGGTCTGGATCAGTTTGGGGCCTTCGGCCGGGCGGGCATCCGCCACCACGCTGGCCGGGGCGGTGGGCTCCGGTGCACTAGGGGTGGTGGTTTCAGTCACGGTCGGGCGGGCATCTGCCGGGGCCGGGTTCTCCGGCGTGGAAGGGGTGGGCGGGGTGACAGGATCAGGGTCATACGGGTCCGGGTAGTACGGGGTCTCGATGGCCTTGTAGCTGTTGTTGAAGGTGATGCTGCTCACCTTTTCGTCCATCAGGTCGGCCTGTGTGTGCACGGCCATCCGGGCCACCAGCTTGTCGTTGTCCCACACCACGGAAACGCGCAGATAGTACACGGTTTCATCGTAGGTGCCGCGGGTGTTGACACCGGCGCGCTGGCGCACGGTGTAAACGTAATAGCCGGGCTTGGTATAATCCCGATGGGGCCAAAGCTGCCGGTCTCGCCGTCGGTGATCTCCAGAGTGGTCACCTCGGGCAGGGGCGCATTGTCCACAGCCCCAAGTTCCACAGTCAGTGTTTCCTTTGGGAGAGGTGTTTCCCCGTGGACTGAATGGAAACCGGAAGCTCCTGCAGCTGTGTATGCTGGTCAGCCGCGGTGGCCGCAAATGCCGCCGGCTGACACAGGCAGAACCCCAACGCAAGCGTCAGGAGTGCTGCCGCAATTTTACGGAACCTCATTTCATCCTCTCCTTTATGAATCCGACGCGGACGGGATCATCCACGCCAGAAGAATGGTGCGTGCATCGGTAAACTCCGTTGAACAGGTGGACAGCGCCAGCACCTGAGCGTCATCGCCTGCCGCTTTCATGGCGGCCAGCGTTTCGGTGTTCAGGTTCAGGGCGTTCTCCTGCGCAAAGGTGTACAACCCCTGCAGGTTGCTGTCCCAGCGCTGGGGCTGGAAGATCGCGCTCTCAGATCCGAAGGGACCAGCAGACATGCAAAGGTTTTAAGATCATAGGTGCGGTCGGGCAGGATCAGCTCACCGGTGGTGTTCTCTGCAAAGAACTCTGCGTCCTTGTAGAGATCCAGATCACCGAACATCTTGCTCTCTTCCATGTGGTGACCATACAGCAGAGAGTAGGGATCGGTGAAGTTCTTGTCGCAGTTCACATCCAGAAAGATGCTGCCTGCCAGCGAGAAATCACCGTAGACATCGGTGTTCACATAGGTAAAGTTGTCCTCGCCCTGTACCACAGGGTAGTCGATGGCGGTGTTGTCCAATGTGACCCACGCGCAGACATCCGGGTTGATGCCCAGCAGCTCCTCAAAGCTTGCGCCGTTATCCGCGCCCGCCTTGGGCTTGAACTGCAAAAGCTCTGCCTGAACATTGTCTGCGGCGGCGTACACCTGCGAGTTGTCCCACAGGGCATAGGCTGAATACGCCCCGGCGACCACCAGGAACAGCACGACCACCGTGCTCACCAGAAGAAAGTCGGCTGCCCTCAACGCTTTTTTCTCTGCCAGTTGATACAGCCCACCTCCGGTTAAGCAAATTCAAATAAGTGGTTATTCGTTAGGTTTGTGCTGGGATAACCCCCAGTCACGCTTCGCGTGCCAGCCCCCGCTAATAGGGGGGCCCTTGGCATGGCGCAAAGCTTCACGGTTTTGCCAAGGCCGCCCCTAGTAGGCAACAACGACGACCGCCGCCAGTGGCGGAAACAGGGGAGGAGTTGTTGGGGCCGCGGCCAGCAGGACACGAGTGCTTTGCACGATGTGGACGCTGGGTGCCGCAACCCGGACAGGTGGCATCCCGCAAGGGATGACGGTGGGGTTTAATCTACCGCGAGCAATTACTCCTCGTCGCGGCGGCGCTTGTTCAGCATCAGGGCCACACCACCAATGGCAACAATGGCCAGCATTGCAATGTAAGGTGCATTGTCCAGCACAACACCCATGTCGGGGGGGTGCCTTCCTTGGTGTTGATGAAACCAATTTTACCGTCTGTTCCGGTAATAGTAGCGGTAATGGTGCTGTTCTCCAGCGTACCAGTTGTATCATCACTCTTGGTCACAATATACTCGCCGCCGTCAGTTTCCACAACGGTCACGGTAACGCCTTCAGGCAGGTTCGTAAGCGTGATGCTCTGATTACGGCCCAGAGAAATAGTATGCTCAGTAGTGTTATCGATAGCCCAGACGTGATCCTTAACATTCTGAGTTTCGCCATCATACTCAGTAACCTTAGCGCCAACATACTGACCTGCAGTCTTGCCATTAGCGTAACTCAGCTTAACCTTGAAGTTAAACTTAGCAGCCAGATCGCTCAGACTACCCTTGATATCCTTGCTGATCACAACGTTGTTAGCAGTGTAAGTGTTGGTAAATGCATTGTCACCAGGGACCTTAGTACCGGTAGCTTTATCCTTGATGCTAGCTGCAGGAGAGTAACTGCTATCGTACAGCTGTGCATAGTACACATAGCCAGTAAGGTCATTGTTGTTTGCAACAGTAATCACAAGGTAACGAGTGGTTTCATCATAAGTTACACCCGGGGTCTTATTAGCCGGGACATCTTCTTTGATTTCAAAGCAATACTTACCGGGGCCAGCGGGCAGTTCAAAATCAGAAATCTTAATGCCCAGAGATGCCTGATAAGCATCTGCCTTGGCATCCATATTGCTATCGAAAGAAGCAGTCTTGGACTTGCTTGCTTCAGGCTGAGTGTAAGTACCATAAGGCTTACTCTTGTCAGCCTTATAGGTGACACTAAAGGTAAAATATTCTTTCGGTGCAGTGCCCTTTTCTACCTTATAGTTCTTCATAATGCCCAGATCTACGTTATCTGGAGTTGTGGTGTATTCCGGTGCCGTCGCAAACGCTGCGGTTGCGCCGACGGTGAGCATCATGGCGGCAGCCAGAACGCCCGCGAAGAATTTCTTCAGTTTCATTGTTATTCCTCCCTAGTAAGAAATAGTTCGTACTCCTGTGCCGCGGCCCAAACTCCGCGGTTCACAGGCAGGATGCCGGCAGCTTCTTCCGGCCTCCGTGGTATTACAGACTGCGTCGCCGCAGTAGTGTAATTACTTTTTTGCTTGCACATCCTCCAGCGGAACCGGGCCAAAGTCCCGGCTGTCCTCGGATTGTGTGCGGTAATCGCCCAGCACAAAAAGCAGCCTTCCGGCACCGTGTAGGGGTACTCCAGTGCGTCTTTTGCGTAGGTGGGGTAGAGGATCTCGCCGCTCTGCACCGCGCCGTTCACCACAAGGGTGCCGCTGTCGTCCAGAGCCACAAGGTCGCCCTCGCGCCCAAGGATGCGGCCCACCCGGAGCTTGCCGCCCTGGGTGTAGACCACAACGTCGTTTTTTGCGTAGGTTTTTTTGCAGGCGGTAGCAGATGAGCAGGTCGCCATCCTTTACCGCGGGGAACATGCTGCTGCCCTTGGCCTGCGTGAGCAGGAACACCTGCGTGAACAGCACCCAGGCGCACAGCAGGATCACCACAATGCGGCCCAGCAGGCTGATAAAATCCTGTCGGTTCTCAGCGTCCAGCCTGCGGCGGCGCACCGCCTTTGCCCCCAGCTTCAGGGCTTCATTGTCCAGCGGGTGCATCGGAATGCGCCTCCTTTTTGGGGGTCAGAGCTGTCAGATTCCGGATTAAACCTCTCAGTCTCGCTTCGCTCGCCAGCTCCCCTAGTAGGGGAGCCCTTGGCAAAACTGTCAACTTTGGCGGTATCTAAGGGCAGGCTTCCGGTCTGCTGCTCCAAGAGCACATTATAGCGGGTGCGCTCGGCGCGGATGGCGGCTTCGTACAGGGCGTAAAGCTCTTCCAGCTTCTTCCACATTGCCGCTTCGTCCACGCCGCCCAGCAGGTTCTTGCGGAATTTCACCGTCCGGAACCACTGGATGATCGCTTCCTGCTCCGGGCTGATACAGCTTTCCTCTGCACCGGCCAGCCGCTGGGGCGCTTTCTTCTTCGCCATGTTGCGGTCAGCCCCCTTTAGTCATCTTCCTTACGGCGCTTGCGCAGCATCAACAGGGCCACGCCGCCAGCCACCACAGCAAGGATGACGATGTAAGGTAGGGTGTCGAGGAGGACACCGGTGTCGGGGAGAAGGTCACGCTTATTGGTGAAAGAGAGCGTTCGTGCATTACCCTGCATCTCTACCTCAGCGTCACGCTTTTCTACAGAATCGCTATCATCTAACACATAACTGGTCTTGTACTTGTTACCGCTGTAATCATCTTCCACAACAAAGTAAGTACCAGCCGGAAGATTATTGAATGTTATGCTACTACCATGCGACAGAGCAAACGAATAACTGGAATAGCCATCTTTATCACTTGTTGCACTATACGTCAAGTTTGAAATTGATTGCTGCCGGCTATCCTTGCTTGTTGTATAAGTGACAGCTGTAACGTTGGCCTCGCTCTTTACATAAAGCTCAAAACTAAACGATGTCTTTGCACTCGTGTCACCCAGCAATACCGGTAACTGTTTTGGAAATAGTCAGATTTGATGTTTTCGGTTTGTACACTGCATAGAAATGTACCGTACCATCTGCCAATTCAGCTTCGTTAGGTGTGTAAGGCCATCCTTCAACCTTCTCGCTCGAATAAGTTCCGTCTATCAACTTATCCGTATTTTCAGGATACCAACCAACAAATTCCCAAATAACGCCATCATTTGCCTGAATAGTACCAGGAATTTCTTTCGTGGTTGCGTTAATGTTTTTTCCCGTTTCATAAGTCGCTGCATCTACATAAACCCAACCACCATTATTGGGGTCATATCTATCAAATGCCGCTGTAAAATAGGATTTACTCTGAACACTAATTTTACAATCAAGATGTGTTGGATAGTCTCCGCCGTTAATTTTTTTGACACCTTATGAACAGTTACTGTAAGCGAATCAATATCAGTTTTCTGAAGTCTATCCGGGTCAATTTTCAAGCTCTTTCCAATTTCATCCCTATACTCTTTTTTTGTCCAAATCCAGTTCAGGATTTCATCGAAATGGCTCTCACCTCTTTTTTGATTGTCCAGCTCACACCACCAGGTGCACTTTCCGGCCAATTCAAAATAGCATTTCCCTGTGCTGTCTTATCAAAGCAGTTCTTATCGTTGACCCAAGTACCCTCCAACTTTGTCATATCAACCGTTGCAAGTAACGTACTTGAATCGGGCACCCAAACACTCTGCTTATTATCATCCGCATCACCCAAGGGATTTTTCAGAATATAAATTGCGGCTTTTGCATTCTTCGTAACTGTCACAGTATAAGTATCAGTATGTACCCAATTGTACTTATGCGTAACTGTTACCGTACCTTCACTTACACCTGTAATATTTGCATTTGCACTATTATTTTGAATTTTTACTTCTCCGCCATCTTTACTCGAAGCACTCCACTGATGATCGAAGCTACCATATCCATAGAGTGTCCTTACTTCCTGCAAGCCAACAGTGTAGGTTCCTTTATTTTCCAGCGTCTCCACATCATACCCATCCGTCCGCACAAGCACAAAGGGGCTGAAGCCGGAGGTTTCAAAGGTCAAGGTGCCGTTGGTATAAGTAAGGACATCCAGAATCTCCACATTGCCATCAGAGGTCTGGTGGAGCACTTTCAGCGTGTCGGCAGTTGCACCTTCCATTTCCGGCAGTTTGTCCAGACCGGAGACGGTAACGGTGGCCTTCTTCTGGCCCTTGGCCAGCTGCACCTTTTCGCCCTTGGCGTTCTTGGGGAGATCTTCAGGCCCAGAATGGGCATCATTTCCCCAAAGCTGTCCTCGTGGCTCTCGTAGAAGGTCTGCATATCGTCATCACCCATGTGGATGACGCTGAGGCTATGGGCGGCAGAGGGCAGATTTTTTTCACCTCCACCGGCAGATTGACGCTCTTCGTGTTGCCGTCCTCGTCCTCGTAGGAAGCAGCGGCCTTGGCAGTCAGATCCACAGGCACAGGGTTCTTGTCCACCAGATCCTCCCCGTGATCCACTTTCTCTTCCTCATCGGAGCCCACGGTGCCATCCTTCCATGCGGCGTAGACGTTCACAGTGGTGGTCTTGTCGTCCAGAATGTTGCTGGTGGGGTCGGAGAGGTTCAGGCGCACCCGGTTGCCAAACTCGTCCAGCGTGTACCAGTAGTCAAACTGCCGCAGTTCGCCCTTGGGGTCCCGGTTGGAGGAGGGGTTCTCGATGTAGCTGCTGTAGTCCGCGATGGTCTCTACCCGGGGCACAGCCTGAATAAAGTACAGGTTCCACAGAACCTCACCGTTCCGGGCCAGATACTCGCTCTCCGTCATATTGTTGATCTGTGCCTGGGCGGTAATATCCTGCAGGTCGTTGGCGTTCAGCTCCTTCAGCCAGAAGCGGTAGACCACCATATCCTGCAGCTTTTTGATCTCGTCGCCGGAAACGACCACTTTGTCATCAGGCTTTTCCACCACGTCGTCCTCGCCGGACCACTGGGTCTCGGTGCTGGAGCTATGGGGTCGGTGCTGGTGCCGTAGTCAATGACGGTGCCCCACTCCGAATCCGTAACGGTGGGGCCGCCGTCGAGGTTGTCCTCGCCGCCCTCACCGCCGTCTACGGGCCGGGAGGCTTCCTCCTCGCCAAAACCGGCAAATTCGTCGTCAGGATAGGATGCCACGCCGTCATCTACGGGCCGGGAGGCCTCTTGATGAACCTGAGGATCGATCAAACCCTCCGTTGCAAACACCGGCACAAGGCAGGTGCAGATGACCGCAAGCGCCAGACAAAGCGCAAAAACGCGCTTCACCAGCCTATTTTTTTTCCGTGATGATTTTTCCGCACAGTGGAGCCCTCCCTGCATCATAGTATTTTTGGCAAAACCGGAGGAAAAGATATCCAACTTTTGTCGTTTTTTTCTTTCCCTTGGCAGGTTATTTTTACCAGACACATTATTATCGTAATTATAGCATGTATATCCAGTATTTTCAATAGTGAAATTTTATTTTCCTTTCCCCTTTTCAGACAAAATATTCTGCGATATACAGCACGTTATGAACCGCCGTAATATCATTGCTGAGAGTAGAACAGTCCGACTTATCCGCACGCCCGCCGCATTGATATATCGCGCAGTTTTGTGTTGTATATTCGCAGTTTCACTCTCTATAATACATGAAACGCAGATTCCTTTCACTTTTTTTTTTTCAGGATTTTTTGAAAAAAGTTTTCGGAGCCCCTCTCAGTCTCGCAAAGCTCGACAGCGTCCGGGTTAAACCTCTCAGTCACGGGCTTCGCCGTGACAGCTCCCCCTAGTAGGGGGAGCCCTTGGCAGGCCGTCGCGTTTTCGGGGTCTGGCGCTTCGCTCCTGTTTGCCCTGCTGACGCAACGTTATTTCTGCCTTGCGGCAGATGATGCCCTTGGAGCGCCAGCGATCAGATTGAAAAAAATGAATCTCATGCCAAGGCCTCCCCTACTAGGGGAGGTGGCATCGAGCGTCAGCGATGATGACATGACGGAGAGGTTGTACCGGAGGATTGCCTATCCGTATGAACGGTTAGCTTGTCCTTTGTCCAACCTCTCAGTCACGGGCTTCGCCGTGACAGCTCCCCTAGTAGGGGAGCCCTTGGCAGGCCGTCGCGTTTTCGGGGTCTGGCGCTTCGCTCCTTTTGGCAGTGCTGGCGTAATGTTCGGCCTTGCGGCAGAAGTCGGTCTTGGAGCGCAAGCGATCAGATCGAAAAAATGAATCTCATGCCAAGGCCTCCCCTACTAGGGGAGGTGGCATCGAGCGTCAGCGATGATGACGGAGAGGTTGTACCGGAGGATTGCCTATCCGTATGAACGGTTAGCTTGTCCTTTGTCCAACCTCTCAGTCACGTGCTTCGCCGTGACAGCTCCCCTAGTAGGGGGAGCCCTTGGCAGGCCGTCGCGTTTTCGGGGTCTGGCGCTTCGCTCCTTTTGGCAGTGCTGGCGTAATGTTCACCTCTGCGGCAGAAGTCGGTCTTGGAGCGCCAGCGATCAGATTGAAAAATGAATCTCATGCTAAGGCCTCCCCTACTAGGGGAGGTGGCATCGAGCGTCAGCGATGATGACGGAGAGGTTTTGCACCAAAAAGCGCCCCCATCACTCAAAGGAGCAATGGGGGCGCTTTACCATATTACAATGGGTTCCGCTTACTCAGCCTTGGGGGCTTCGGGAGCCTTTGCTTCCTCAGCCTTTTGCGGCGGGCTCTGCCGGAGCGGCAGGAGCGGCAGCGGGCTTCGGAGCCTGCTTCACCACGGGCTTGGGGGGGATACGGATCGTCCTTCAGCGGGAAGAGGATGATCTTCTTCGGGCACTTCTGGGCGCACATGCCGCAGCCCTTGCACTTGTCGTAGTCGATGCGGGCCACGCCATCCACCACGTGAATAGCGTCAAACTTACAGGTGCGCTCGCACATACCGCAGGCAATGCAGGAGGTGGTGCAGGCCTTCATGGCCACAGGACCCTTGTCCTTGTTGGAGCACATAACCACCGGCTTGCGCGGGCCGCCCACGTCGATCATGATGACCTGCTTGGGGCAGATGTTTGCGCAGGCACCGCAGCCGGTGCACTTGTCCTTGTCCACCTTGGCAACACCGTCCACAATGTGGATGGCATCGAACTTACACACCTTGGTGCAGTCGCCCAGGCCGATGCAGGCAAAGGTACAGGTCTTGGGGCCGCCGTACAGGGCAGCAGCAGCGGCGCAGGTCTGGATGCCCTTGTAGTCGTAGCTGGGCTTGCAGTGCTCGGAGTTGCCCTGGCACTGGACCACAGCCTTCTTCTCCACAGCGCTTGCCTCGCCGCCCATGATCTTGGCAATGGCAGCAGCAGCCTTGGGGCCGCCGGGAGCGCACTTGTCGCAAGGCACGCCGTCCATGACGACAGCCTTTGCGTAGTCGGCACAGCCTGCGTAGCCGCAGCCGCCGCAGTTTGCACCGGCCAGGCAGTTGGTAACTTCTTCAATACGGGGGTCTTCCTCAACCGCCATGAACTTTGCGGCCAGCACCAGAACAACGGCACCGATCGCGCCCACGATGGTACAGAGGATAACAGCAGATACAATATTCATAATCCTGTTCCTCCTTTACAGCGTCACGTTAAACAGATTCTCAACGATGCCGCCAAAGCCCATGAAGGACAGGCTGGTGATCGCCGCGGCCAGCAGCGTGATGGGCAGACCCTTGAAGGGTGCCGGGGGATCGCAGGCCTCCACGCGCTTGCGCACGCCGCTGAACATGACCATGGCCAGCATGAAGCCGACGCCTGCGCCCACGGCACAGACCAGAGCCTCGATGTAAGCGGCGGCAAAGCCAAGGGTGGCAACGTCTGCACCGTAGTCGTCCACGACCAGAATGGTGACAGCCAGCACGCAGCAGTTGGTGGTGATCAGGGGCAGGTAAACGCCCAGAGAGTTGTACAGTGCAACAACATACTTCTTCAGGAAGATCTCGATGAACTGCACCAGCACTGCAATGACCAGGGATGAACACGATGGTCTGCAGGTAGCCCAGGTCAGCGGGGTTCAAAATGAAGATCTGGATGGGGAAGGTGACAGCCGTTGCCACCAGCATAACAAAGATAACAGCGCCGGACATACCAATGGAGGAATCCAGCTTCTTGGAAACGCCCAGGAACGGGCAGATACCGTAGAACTTCACCAGCACGTAGTTGTTCACCAGGATCATGCTGAAGAAGATAGCAGCGAGTTTGACGAGCATCTTATTCGGCCTCCTTCTTCAGATTGTCGATGTCACAGCAGCTCTTGCGCTCGATGCGCGCATCCAGCTTGCCTTCCAGCCAGACACAGCCGGCCATCAGGACGCCGTAGCAGAAGAACGCGCCGGGAGCCTGAGTCATGATGCTGATGCGGGCGAAAGAGTCGGGCAGGATCTGGAAGCCCAGCCAAGTGCCGCTGCCCAGAACCTCGCGGATGGTAGCCATCAGGGTAACGGTCAGGGTGTAGCCGATGCCCATGCCGATGCCATCCAGAGCGGAATCCACGACATTGTTCTTGCATGCGAACATCTCGGCACGGCCGAGGATGATGCAGTTGACGACGATCAGGGGCAGGAAGACGCCCAGTGCGGTGTACAGGCTCTCCATGTAGGCGTGCATCACCATCTGCACGATGGTAACGAAGCCTGCAATGATGACGATGTAGCAGGGCAGATGGACTTTAGCGGGGATCACGTTGCGCAGCAGCGAGATCAGGATGTTGGAGCACACCAGCACGAAGGTGAAGGCTGCGCCCATGCCCAGTGCGCTGGAGACAGCCGTAGTAACGGCAAGGCAGGAACAGGTGCCCAGAACCAGACGCAGGACGGGGTTTTCTTTGATGATGCCGTTGGTAAGGATGCTTACCTTGGACTTCTTTTCATTTGCCATTTCTTACCAACCTCCTTTATGCCAACTCATTGTAGCAGTTGATGCAGTCGTTGATGGCGGCAAACAGAGCCTTGGAAGAAATCGTTGCGCCGCTGTGTACGCATCGTAGCCCCTGACCCAGCGTGATGTTCTGGGTGCCGTCCATGCCATCGAACTGAGCAAGGAAGCTGTCGGTGGCAACGTTGCTGCCGATGCCCTTGGTCTGGGTGGAAGCGTCTACCCAGATGCCGGTGACGGTGCCGTTGGTATCATAGCCCATGATGACGGTGAGGATGCCGCCGTCGAAGCCCTTCTCCTCGGCCTTGATGGCCAGGGAGCCGTCGGTGGCCTTTACAGCACCGGTGATGTTCTCGGTGGTGAAGTCGGTCACTTCGTCCAGATCGGATGCGCTGGCGACGGTGGGCATAACGTCCACATAAGCGGCCAGCGTGGCAGCCTTCTGGTTCTCTTCAATGATGGGAGCCGTAAAAAGGAGTTGACCAGGGCCAGCAGGAAGCTGACCACCAGTGCGATGACGCTCAGCACAACAACAGGCTTTATACTGGTCTCCCAGGAAGAATTCTTATTCATTTGCCAGCACCCTCCTTTGCTTTCTTTTGCAGGCTTAACATAGCCGTAAGGAGTCTGACGGGTCCAATCGTTGATAAAGGGGACCCACAGGTTCATAAACAGCAGCGCGAAGGAAACGCCCTCGGCGTAGCTGCCCCACTGACGGATGGCGAAGGTGACGATGCCCAGGCACAGGCCGTAGATCAGCTTGCCCTTCAGGGTAAAGGGGCTGGTAACATAGTCCGTTGCCATGAACACAGCACCGAACATCAGGCCGCCGGACAGGATGCCGACCAGCGCGCCGTGCAGGCTGCCGGTGGAGATCAGGTAGAAAATGAACATGCTGCCGATGTAAGAAGCGGGGATGGCAGCGCTAATGGTCTTGGTGGCCACCATATAGATCAGGCCCAGCACGATGGCCAGAGCGCAGGTCTCGCCCAGAACACCGCCGTGCACGCCCATGAACAGATCCAGCAGGCTCAGCTTGGACTTGTCAGCCACAGCCAGCGGGGTAGCGCTGGACAGCTGGTCAACCGCTGCATCGGGGAACACCCAATTGTTCATGGAACCGGCAAAGCTGATGAACAGCACGATACGGCCGACCAGTGCGGGGTTCGCAAAGTTCATGCCGATGCCGCCGAACAGCTGCTTGACCACGACGATGGCCACCAGATCGCCGATGATGAGCTGGCCCATGGGCATCCCCACGGGCACGTTCATGGCCAGAATGATGCCGGTGACGACGGCGGACAGGTCGCTGATGGGGTTGGGCTTCTTGAGCAGCTTGCAGTACAGCCACTCGAAAGCCACGCAGGCCACGACGGACACTGCGGTGACCAGCAGAGCACGCAGACCAAAAATGATGGCAGAGGCCACCACGCAGGGGGTCAGGGCGACGATCACGTTGGCCATCAGGCTCTGGGTCGTCTCCTCAGAGCGCAGGTGCGGGGAGGCCGAAACAATAAGCTTCGTATCCATTACTTATTGCCTCCTTTTTTGATTTCACCGAGATAGAATGCCTTGGCCAGACCCATCATCTGGGTGCAGGGACGCTTGGCCGGGCAGACGAACGTGCAGGAGCCGCAGTTGAAGCAGTAGTCAACGTGCAGCTTGCCCAGCTCCTGGACGTCGCGGGCAGCGTAAGCCTGGTTGACCTCCACGGGCTCCAGACCCATGGGGCAATACTCCACGCAGCGGCCGCAGCGGATGCAGGGGGGTTGGCCTGCGGGGGCTCTGCAGCAGCGGCGCTGAGCATGATGAGGCCGGAAGTGGTCTTGGTGGTGGGGTAGCTCAGGTCCTTGACAGCGGGACCCATCATGGCACCGCCGGCGACCACCTTGCCCAGCGTGACGCCGGCCTTGATGCCGGCAGCGTTCAGAACATCCTCATAGGCAGTGCCCACGGGGACGATCAGGTTCTGGGGCTTTGCGCAGGCATCGCCGTCCACGGTGATGCAGCGGCTGACCACCGGCATACCGGTAGCCAGATACTTGCCCAGGGTAGAAACAGAGGTCACGTTCATCACAATGGCACCTGCATCTGCGGGGCAGACCGCCGTGCGGCACCTCGCGGCCCAGGCACTTCTCGATCAGGATCAGCTCTGCGCCGGTGCCGTAAACACTGGGCAGAGGCTTGACCTCGATGGCGGGCTTGTCCTTGGTCTTCTGGCACAGCAGGTCGATGCACTCCGGCTTGTTGTTCTCAATGCCGATGACGCACTTCGGGATGCCGGTGTACTTCAGCACAGCCTCGATGCCGCGGATGATATCATCGCTGCAGTTCAGCATCTCCTGCGTGTCGCTGGTCAGCCACACTTCACACTCGGAAGCGTTGATCAGCAGGGTATCCACCGGCTGCTTCGGCTGCAGCTTGACGTCGGTCGGGAAGCCTGCGCCGCCCAGACCCACCAGACCGCACTCGCGCACGGCTGCCAGGAAGCTGGCCTTATCGGTGACCTCGGGTGCCTTCACGGCAGGGTCCACGGTCTGCTTGCCATCGGTCTTGATGACCACAGAGTCGCACATCCGGCCATTGGACAGACGGAAGCGGCTCCACAGCCGCCACAGTACCCGAGACGCTGGAGTGGATATTGGCAGAGACAAAGCCGCCAGCCTCGCCGATCTTTGTACCCACGAACACCTCGTCGCCCTTTTTGACCAGAGCTTTGGCGGGAGCGCCGATATGCTGGCTCATGAGGATGCGTACCTGCGCGGGCAGAGGCATCGGAACTGGTTTGCTTGCAGCAGTTGCTTTGTCATGCGGCGTATGCGCGCCAAGCGCCGCACGTTTCAGCTTGTTCAACATGGAATAAATCCCCCATTCTGCTTGAATTGCCACCCCTGCCCTCATGCGGGCGCACTACGGCAGGGACAGCAGCTGCTTAACACAGTTATTGTATCATTTTACAGCCGGAAGTTCAACGACAACTGAGCCAAAATGATGCAAATTCCTGAATTTTCTTTGCCATTTTTAACGATTAGTCGTATCTAACCAATTGTTTTTTTTTATTAACAACCACCAACTTCACGCAACTTTACTGCCGTTTGCCTTTCTGCCGGGATTATGGTATACTGTTGCTAATGACCCTGCGGAACGTCCCCTGCTCCGCATTTGAACGACCGGGCCATGCCCGCCAAGGAGGATCGGATACCATGAAAGTTCTCAAAGCTCTGCTTGCCATCTTCACGTTCTTAGCCGCCGCACTCACCTGCACGCTTCTCTTTGTGCAGGACAGAAACGCCCCCCACTATATTAAGATCTACGAGAACGAGCAGTAAGCAGTTTCTCTGACACAAAAGCCCCCGGAAAGCGGTTCGCGCCGCTTCCGGGGGCTTTTTATGCGTTATGCTGTTTTGGCGTTGTGTGATGCTCAGTTCACATCGAACAGGCAGACCAGCTGATAAGTCGTTGTCAAACCAGCACTGTTTTCTGTTTTTACAAAGGCTACACCGATTCTGTCTGCCAGATTGTATGCGCTGGTATCTTTGAACAGCACATCATACTTGGCACTGCCCTTCACCGCCGGGTTGCCACTCGTCAGACCAGGAATCACATTTTTATCCGTCAGGCCAACTACGATCTTCGCATTGCCGCCCATTTTTGCGACAATTTTCTGATACTCTTCTGCGTAATTAACGGACTTCTCACGGTTTTCCAGCCAGTTGTTCAGCAGTTCTTTTTGTGATCTCGCTGTACTTTGCACTGTAATACACCTGACCCAGACCCTCCTTGGAGTCTGCTGCCATGTGATTCACAGTGTCAACCACGTTAGCAGTATCGATATCCGGGATAACCTTATCCGGGTCGGTGGTGCCATCGCAGGCGGTCAGCATTGCCAGTGCCAGAACACCGGCCAGAACAAGTGCCAGAACTTTTTTTGAAACGTTTCATTGCAATGCCTCCTTGATTTTATTTAATCGTTATCTTCACACCCGAGCAGGAATCTTATGTAGGCAAAGGTGCGCTCCTGCCCCAGATCCCGGACCATCAGCAGCAGCTTTTCCAGCAGTGCCCTTGTTTCGGGATGGAGCAGATAGTGATCCTTGCTCTTTTCATAATACTGCCACGGGGATGCGTCGGTGTACTTGTCGCCCAGATAGATCTGGCTGGCCGCCACGCGGTCGCAGACCATCTCGCAGACATAGCGCAGTGGCATTTTCATGCCGCCCAGGCCGGATTTGTTGGTTGTGTAGTCGATCCAGTATTCCAGATGGTGCTTGTTGCGGCCCTTATGGTGGAGCCATGCCGAGGAATAGCCCCGGGCGGCGCGCTCTGCCTCGTTGGGGCTGTGGTCGCCCTGATAGTAGATGCAGCCCGGGATGAACTCGGTGGGGCTGTACTTGCTCAGGTCATGGGTCAGGCCCTGCTGATAAAGGCCGCATTCAAAGCAATACTTCATCACCAGCAGTTTATGCCGGGTGATGGTCTCAAAGTGTCCCTTGATGTTCATTGGAGGGTACCTCCCCGGAATCTTACCGTTACCCTGCCCTCTTTCAACCTGCGCAGATCGTCGCTCTCCGAAAAATCCTCCCGGTCACGGGTCAGGGTTGGGGTTGTAGTAGGGGTCATCCAGAATGTTTTCCTTGCCGTGGATGGTGTAGAGCCGCTGCTGCTCCGCCGCAAAGCGGGCCGCCTTGACGGGGTCTTTTTCATCCCCGCCCCGGCTCTTGCTCTCATAGTGGATGAGCTCGGCGTAGGGGGGTCCAGGCAATGCGGTAGCCCGCATCCCGCACCCGCAGGCAGAAGTCCACATCGTTGAAGGCCACGGCGAACTGCTCGTCCAGCCCGTGCATCTCGTCATAGACGGCGGTCTTTACCAGCAGGCAGGCACCGGTCACACCGGAGAAGTCCTGCACGGTAGAGGTGCGGAACAGATAGCCGCTGCCGCCCTTCTTCTTATACTTGTGGCTGTGGCCCGCGTAGCCGCCCAGACCCGTCACGATCCCGGCGTGCTGGATGGTCTCATCCGGGTACCAGAGCATGGCACCGCAGATCGCCGCGCCGCCGGGGTGGGCGCACTGCCGGAGCAGCTCCGTGAGCCAGTCGCCGTTCACCACTTCCACATCGTTGTTGAGCAGCAGCAGGTAGTCACCCTCTGCCGCTTTCCGGCCAAAGTTGTTGATGGCCGAGAAGTTGAAGCCCTTGCCCTGGTAGGTGACCACCTTCAGGCCATCGTACCGCTGCCGGGCCTTCTCGTAATAGGCAAAGGTGGCCGGGTCTGTGGAGTTGTTCTCGATGACGATGACCTCGAACCGGTCCCAGGTGGTCTTTTTCCAGATGCTCTGCAGGCACTTTTCCAGATCCTCGGTGTGATCCTTGTTGGGGATGAGGATGCTCACCTTCGGTTCCCCCACAATGTCCCACCTGACCCGATAGGTGCTGGGGTACAGGCCATCCTCTATGGTACCGGTGCGGCCGGTGCGCTCCAGATGGTCGGCCAGCGCCTTTTTTGCCGCTTTGGCAACGTAAGGCTTGGCACCGGTGCCGCCGGAGGTCGAGCCTTCGTGCACCCGCCAGTAGTAGAGCACCTGCGGCACATGGGCCGCGCCGCCCACCTGCTCAATGAGCCGGAGGAAGAGGTCGTGGTCCTGACTGCCATCACATTCGGGGCGTTCCCCGCCTACCTGCTCGAACAGCTCCCGCCGGAACACGGCCAGATGGCAGATGTAGTTGCAGCAGAGCAGATAATCCGGGGCGTAATCGGGCTTGAAGTGGGCCACCAGCGGCTTTTCGATCTCTTTGGTGAAGAGCGCCTCGTCGCTGTAGAGGAAGCCGTCCGGCTCCCCTGCCTCACGCAGCTGCCGGATCGCCTGACCCATGGTGTACATGGCGTGGGGCGCAAGGATGTCATCGTGGTCGGCCAGCGCCAGATATTCCCCCGATGCCAGTTCAGCGGCGGCGTTGGTGTTGGCCGCAATGCCCTTGTTTTCGATCTTTTTGTATATGATATGTTGATATTTTGCCTGATATTCCCTTACGATATCTCCCACACTGCTGTGGGCGGCATCCGAGGCATCCGCCAGGCAGAGCTCACCATTGGGGGGGGGCTGTCTGGTTCACGAAGGAATCCAGAAACTGCCGCAGAAACACCTCAGGAGTATTATACAACGGTGTCAACACGGAAATCGTCGAAAGTTGGCAGTTTTCAAAATTTTTTCCTGCCATTTCGGCTCTTTGGGCTTCCAGCACCTTTTTTGCGGGCAGGTAGCGGGCCTTTTTGCCAAAAGCACCGCCGCCTGACAAAACCCGCGCCCCGGGCCAGCATGGTGCCCAGGCCCTCGTCTTTTGTCAGCTGGGCCGCATAGGCTGCCAGCTCTCTGGCACGTTTCAATCGTACATTCATGGCTCAGGCCTCGCCGCGCTGGGTGGCCTTGTAGGCCGCACAGACTGTCTCGGTATCGCCGTTCATCTTCAGGTGGCCGTGGCTCAGCCATGCCACCTTGCTGCACATGCGCTCGATCTGCTCGATGGAGTGGGACACCAGAATGACGGTGGTGCCGCCTGCCATCAGCTCCTTCATCCGTTTTTCGCATTTCTGCTGGGAACGGGAAGTCACCCACCGAGAGCACCTCGTCCGCAATCAGGATATCGGGCTTGGTGATGGTGGCGATGGCAAAAATGCGATGCGGGCCACCATGCCGGAGGAATAGTTTTTCAGCGGCACATCCAAAAATTCCTGCAGCTCGCTGAACTCCACAATATCGTCAAACTTCTCGTCCAGATACTTGGGCGAGAAGCCCAGCACCGTACCGTTGAGGTAGATATTCTCCCGGGCGGTCAGGTCCATGTCAAAGCCCGCGCCCAGTTCGATCAGGGGGGCAATGGTGCCGTTGACGGTCACTTTGCCCTTGCTGGGTTTGTACACGCCGGAAATGACCTTGAGCAGTGTGGATTTGCCTCTGCCGTTCAGGCCGATAAGGCCGTAAAAGTCACCAGGCATGATGTCGAGGCTCACGTCCCTGAGGGCATAGAACTCGTCGTACTGCAGGCGGCCCTGCACCATGGCCAGGAGGTATTCCTTCAGGCTCTCGTGCTTTGTTTTCGGTGGAGAGGTTGAAGCACATGGACACATTGTCCACTTTGATGCTAGGTTCCATCGTTCTCCCCTCCTTAAATATGCAGCACAAAACGATCCTGCGTTTTGCGGAACATGTGCACGCCCACCCACATGGAGACCACTGCGCAGATGCCGCAGACCGCAAACATGTTGAGGTCCAGCGGGATGCCCCACATCAGGGTGCGGCGGAAGCCGGTGATATACCAGTACATGGGGTTCAGCTTGATGATCTGCTGCATGTTGAACCCGCCGATGGAAAAGGTCATCTGGGTGGGGTCATAGAAGATGGCGGAGAAGTAGAGCAGCGCCGTGATGAACACGCTCCAGATGTGCATGATGTCCCGGAAGAACACCGTTGCCGCCGCCAGGAACAGACCCACCCCCAGACTGAAGAAGAAGAGGGTGATGAGCGGGTAGAGCGCTTCCAGAAGGGTCAGGTGGAAGGGCGCACCGGTAAAGATCATCACCAGCAGCAGGGCCACAAAAGCTGAACACGCAGTTCACCATGGCAAAGCAGCACTTTTCCAGCGGGAAGATATACTTGGGGATATACACCTTTTTTTCAGCAGGGGGGCAGCGCTGAGCACGCTGCTCATGCTGGAGGAGGTGGCTTCGTTGAAGAAGTTGAAGAGCAGCTGACCGCACATCAGGAACACCGGGAAGTTGTCGATGCCGCTGCCCCGCATATCCATCAGGCTGCTGAACACCGCCCAGTAGACCAGGCACATGAGCAGCGGGTTGAGCACGCTCCACACCACGCCCAGCACGCTGCGGCGGTACTTGAGCTTAAAATCACGGCTGACCAGATTCCACAGCAGATAGCGGTAGCGCCAGAAGCCGTTGAACATTCCTTTCAGTTTCGCCACGGGCTATCACCACTTTTCAAAGAATTCAAACTTCTGGGCTGCAAAGGGCTCATGCAGCTTGTCCTTTGCGCTGGTCTTGTGCTCACAGCCGCAGTCGGGCCACTGCACGTTCACGGTGGGGGTCATCGTAGGGGATGCCACCCTCGCTGGTGGGGTCATAGACATCGGTGCACTTGTAGCAGAACTCGGCCACATCGCTCAGCACCAGGAAACCGTGGGCAAAGCCCTCGGGGATATAGAACATCTTCTTGTTCTCCTCGCTCAGGGTCACGCCCACCCACTTGCCAAAGGTGGCGCTGTGGGGGCGGCAGTCCACGGCAACATCATAGACCTCGCCCTTGGTCACACGCACCAGCTTGCCCTGAGTGTGGTTCTTCTGGAAATGCAGGCCGCGCAGCACGCCGCGGGTGGAGCGGCTCTGGTTGTCCTGCACGAACTCCTTATCGATGCCGGCAGCAGCAAACTGGTCTTTCTGGTAGGTCTCCATAAAATAACCGCGGTCATCACCGAACACCTGCGGCTCAATGACCACAACACCAGGGATCTCGGTCTCAGTAAACGTAAACTTGCCCATATTTCTTTTTCCTCTCTGTTTTCTTTCAGAAAATTTTGTCTGTTTGTAGTATATGGAAAAGTCCTTGCGGGCTTTTGCGCGATTTTCAGACGGCTCGTTGCCTGTCAAGCCCACCCTCTCCGTCAGCGCTGCGCGCTGCCACCTCTCCCAAAGGGAGAGGCAACGCATCTCCTGGATCCAGCTGCTGCTGACCATGAGCTGCTATCGGCTCTCCCTTCGGGAGAGCTGGCGCAAAGCGCCTGAGAGGGCGAGGCCGCCAATGTCTCGCCTTCCGTTTCCTGCGGAGCTTCGCCCTCAGCCGCACCACGCCGAACGCCGCAAGAGCGGCCAGCACGGTGGCACCGACCGAGATGGCCAGCAGGCCGCCTGCGATCCTCTTTGGCCCCACATCCCGGGAGGCGGGCAGGGTGGCGTTGGCGCTCTTGGCCAGCAGCTCCTCCAGCCCGGTCACAGCGGCAGGCACCCGGACGCTGGCCGTTTCCTGCACGTCCCGCCCATGAATGGTATACACCGCATACACCGCCGGGTCAACCCCCCAAGAGGTATCGTTCGGGCAGTTCCAGCGTGACCGACACATCCGCTGCGGTCAGGCCGTCGGCCAGCAGCAGCTTCACACCGGGGTCAGAAACCGTCACCGTGCCCAGCGTGCTGCCGCCGCCCGCCACTTCCAGCTCCCCGGTCACGCCCCTGGGCAGGGATCTCGGTGTAGCCGGTGTAGCGGGCAAAGGCATCGTCCAGCAGGGTGCGGACATCATTGTATTTGTCGGTCTTGATCTGGCTCTGCATGGTCACGCAGATCAGCCGCACGCCGTTCTGCTCCGCCAGGCAGACATAGCTGTAGCGGGCAATGTTGGTGTAGCCGATCTTGGAGCCTTGAATGGCCGGGATATAGTACCGGCTGGAGCCCACCCGCATTTTATCCTGCTGGTGGAAGTACCGGGTCACGGGCTGGACATTGGTCGGGCCCATGGTGTACATCTCGTTCCGGGTAAACAGGGTCTCGAACCCGGGCTGGGTCAGCGCCCAGCGCAGGATCTGCGCCATGTCATAGCAGCTGGTGTAGTGGTCCTCATCGCTGATGCCGTGGGGATTGGCAAAGTGGGTGTGTTCCAGCCCCAGCTCCTTTGCCTGCGCGTTCATGGCGGCCACACCGCCCTCAATGGAGCCGCCGCCGAAGTATTCGGCCAGCAGGTTGGCCCCATCGTTGGCGCTGGCCATCATGGTGGCATACAGTGCATCGGTCAGTGGCACTTCCTCCCCCTTCCTGCAGGGCGATATGGCTGGAATCAGTACCCGCCAGCGAGTAAACGTCCTCGTGGCTGACGGCCAGCTTCACGCCGTCCCACTGGCCCTGCGCCTTTTCACAGGCAAGGCCCAGCGTCATCACCTTGGTGATCGACGCCGGGTGCAGTTCCTCGTCCATATTCTGCTGTGCCAGCACCAGCCCGGTGTCGGCATCGATGATGCAGTACGCTTCCGTAGCCGTCAGTGCAGGCCCGGCAGCTGCCGCGCCCGGCGCAAACGCCGCCAGTGCGGTCAAAAGCACCGCACACAGCATGGCGATGTGTTTTTTCATTCCAGTTCCTCTATCTCAAGATATTATAATATAGTATACCACATTTTTATCCCTCTGAAAAGAGAAACCCTCAGTTCCACTCCCGGAGCACCGGCTGCAGCTGCTGACCGTGCAGGGCAGCCTCCAGTGCAGCGGGCAGCAGGGTGAGATCTGCCTTCAGGCTCTGGGGTTTCTGCGCTGCATCGTCCTGTCCGTAGGGCACAAAGTAATAGTGCTTGCGCTGCATCAGCCGGGCGATGTTCTCCCCGGAAGCCCCCAGCCCATCGTTGGTGGAGACAGCCAGCAGCACCGGGCACCCGACCCGCAGCAGGCTTTTTGCCGCCAGCGTCACCGGCGTGTCGGAAAGGCCCGCCGCCAGCCGGGCCAGTGTAGTACCGGTGCAGGGGGCCACCACCAGTGCCCGGGCCAGCTGCCGCGGCCCCAGCGGCTCCACATCCTGCAGGGTATCCAGCACCCTGTGGCCGGTCAGGGTCTCCAGCCGCGCCTTCCACTCATCCGCCCGGCCAAAGCGGGTGTTCAGGCCGGAGGCCGCATAGCTCATCACCGGCAGCAGCTCCCAGCCCTGCCGCACCAGCTGTTCGGCCTGAGCCACCGCCGCGCCCAGCGTGCAGAAGCTCCCGCAGACCGCAAACGCCACTGTCCCGCGCAATTGCCTTTTCATGGTGTTCCCTCCCTTTCCGCCAGGATCTCACAGACCGTCCGGGCCAGAGCCTCGCCCGCCGTTTCCGGTGCGCAGGTCGTGGGCAGGCTCAGGGCATGGATGGCCCGGTGCCCCAGCCGCCGGGCTGCGGCAAAGTCAGTGCCGCCCGGCTTGGATGCCAGATCCACAACCAGGCTCCCGGGCCGCAGGGCTGCCAGCACGGCTTCCGTCAGGACAGGGGCCGGGATGGTGTTCACCACCGTGTCAAAGGCCGGAGCAGTCTGTTCCAGCCGGGCCAGATCCACCGCCCGCAGGCTGAAACTCTCCGCCAGTGCCCGCTGAGCCGGCCGCCGCGCGGCCACCGTCACCTGTGCGCCCAGTGCCGCCAGCCGTACCCCAAGCGCCTGCCCCACCGGCCCAAAACCGGCCAGCAGGATGGCGCTGTTCCAAAGCGTCCGCGTCCGCTCCGCCATCAGGATGCCGATGCAGCCCTCTGCTGTCGGGATAGCGTTGCAGAGGATCAGCTCCTCCCGGGCAAAGTAGTCCACCAGCTCCACGCCCGCCTCCGCCGCGATCTGCCTTGCCTGCGCCGAGAGCTTTCCGCCCAACGCCAGCGCCCCCGGTTTTGCGGCCCGCAGCAGCTCCGCCAGCGGGGTGCGGCTCTCGTCCAGCGGCAGCGGCAGTAAGATGTAATCGGCCAGCGCCGTCTGCTCCGGCCCGCCCACCGCAAACCCGGCACGGGCCAGCGCCCGGCCTGCCGCCGCCAGCCGCGCGTCCGTTCCGATCACCGCAAATCGTCTTTGTCCGTCCATTCCCGGCCCTCCTCCCCATGGTCTGCGTCATCCTATGCCCATGGAGCGCCGGGTGTGAAAAAGCCGCCGCTCTCCGTCAGGAAAGCAGCGGCGATCTGTTTTTTTATGATATCGGCTTTTCGGTCAGAGTGGCGGCAGAGATCGCCTCCGGCTCCTCCATGCTCTGCGTCCGCTTCACCGCCTCACGCATCCGCGGCAGCTGGACGGCTTCATCAAAATCCGCATATCCCTTTGCGTAGGCAGGCACCATCTCCAACCGGTATTCTGCACTTGCAACGCTCCATTCCCGGATAGAAAAGTGCTCCGGCGGGAAATTCAGCCAGTTTCCACTCTCTCCAAACTGCGAGACTGCGTCCACCTGAATGCGGAACAGATTCTTCGCATAGTAAGCGGTCCTTGCGATATTTTTCCGGTAGAGCTTCTGCAGATCCTTTTCCCGGCTCGTCGCCTTGCAATACGTCACAAATCGGGTGTCTGCCATCCGCTCTCTGGCTTCCAGCAGGCTCAGGATCGTGCCCTTCTCATCTACCAGATACCCGTTGGTCGTCGGGTCCAGCATATACCACTTTTCCTGCGATCGGTCGTAGATCTCCGTGACAACGTGACAATCAAAATCGAAGGGAGAATAGGGCAGGAAGCGCACACGCCGTGCGTAGATTCCCAGTGCCAGGCAGACCTCCTCCAGAATTTTAGCCTTATTCAGGCAGTTGATGCCCTGTTCCGGTTTATCCAGACTGTAATCCAAAAGCGCCAGGGCGTTGCAGTCCACATGGCCGTCGTACCACGGGCTGTGCGTCAGCTTAGGCGAGAGGTATTTCAGCACCCGAATTGACCGCTGCAGGTCCGTGCCTTTTCCTGCAATTTTCTCAAAGGGATACTTTTTCAGGAGGTCGGCATACTCCGGGCAGTCCATGCGATATTCCACCGCCGTGCTCTTTCCCGGTTGAAAGCTCCGATTGTTCCGCAGGATTCCACGGTAAACATTGTAAAGGACTTCTGTCTCTTCAAAATTCATTGTTTTTCCCCTCTCTTTTTGGATAGACGAACGAATGGCCGTAAGTGTTCATTTTCCCCTCTATTTTCAGACCCTATCGTTTTTTATGATACCACGGTTTTCCTGCTCCTGCAATGCAAAATGCCCGGCCATGCGGGCGTTCCCCACAGCCGGGCGGCTTCCTTTTTCATCATTCGGGTCTGCTCAGGGCCGCTTATATTTCAGCGGTGTCTGCACCTGAGCACGGATCTTGAGCAGATAGGTCCGGGTCTGCTCGGTGCCCCGCAGGATGGCTTCCACCTGTTCCCGCTGCTCCGGGGTCAGGGCCTCGTCCTCGGCCAGCAGGTCGGCGTTGCCCTCAATGACGGCCAGCGGCGTTTTGAGCTCATGGGAAAGCTGGATGATCTGCTCCCGCTGCTGCTGCTCCATTTTCCATTGGGCCTGCAGGCTGGCCGTCAGCTCCTGCCCCATGGTCTGCAGGGCAGCCAGTGTCTCGGCGTATTCCCGCACCTGCGCCCCGGAAAAATCGATCTCTTCCACGCCCTTTTTCTCAGCCACCTGCCGGGAGACCTCGGTCAGGCGGGCCGTCTCCCGGGCCAGAAACTTTCTGGAGCGGTGGGTGCTCCACACCACCGCTCCCACCAGCAGCAGAATGCCCAGAATGCTGTGCACCGTCTGCACATCTGGCAGCTTTCCCCGCAGCGCAGGGGCGGCGTAGGGCACGGCATAGTCAAATTGCAGCAGGCAGACCGTTCCGTCCTGCAATTTTGATGTCATATAATACTGCGTGTAGCCAAAATGCCAGCGGGTTTTCCCCTGCCGGTTCTCCATTGCCCGCTGCAAGTGCCCGGCATCCATGTTGGTGGCCAGCACCTCGCTGCTGTCCGGCGCGGCAAACAGGGCGTAACGGCACAAGGAGTCCAGCTGGGTCTCATCAAAGGTGGCGGCAGTCATGCCCGGCAAAACGTCCTGTGCAGCCTTCTGGCAGGCCTGCGCGGCCCTGATTGGCCGGGAGCGCCAGTCCGCTGTTGATGACGCACATCAGCGCCGCAAACCACAACAGCAGCGCCAGCACACAGCAAAAGACGGTCTGCACCAGATATCGCAGCAGAACGCCTCGCAGGGAGATCAGCCCTCGTTTTTCCATTGATATCCCACTCCCCAGATGGTTTTCAGCAGTGTTTCCGGCTCTGCCACCCCCGCCGCCCGCAGCTTTGCCCGGATATTTTTGATGTGCTGTGTCACGGCGGTGTCGTCCGCAGTGCCGTCAATACCAAAAACCGCTTCGTAAATTTGCTCCTTGGTAAAGGTCTGCCCGGCGTGCAGCGCCAGATACTCGCAGATGGCATACTCGGAGCGGGTCAGCGGCAGAGGAGTTTCTCCCCCACCGCCGCCTCCCGCGCGGACAGGTCAAAACTGACCCCGCCGCGCACCAGCCGATGCACCGGGGTGCGGTTCTGCCGCCGCAGATGCGCCGCCACCCGGGCGCGCAGCTCTGCCACCCGGAAAGGCTTTGCAAGGTAATCGTCTGCCCCGATGCCCAGCCCCTCCAGAACAGACGCTTCGTCTGTCCGGGCCGTCAGAAACAGAATGGGGGCATCGGTCAGGCCCCGGATGCGGCGGCAGACGGCAAAGCCATCCTCCCCGGGCATCATCACATCCAGCAGGATGCAGTCCGCCCAATGGCAGAGTTGTTCGGTGAGCTCCGCGCCGGAGAGTCGTGTTTCCACCCGGTGGCCGTCCCGTTCCAGCGCCGTCTGCACCACCTGGCACAGGTCCCGGTTGTCATCCACCATCAGAACATTTGCCACAAGATCACCTCATAACGTTATAAAGCAGGCAGGATGCACCATACAGCAGATACACATGGGCCGGGTAGAACCAGTAGAACAGCTGTTTATGCCCGCTGCCGCGCTGACCGTTGTACAGCAGCATCAGCAGGGCCGCAAACACGCCGAACCACTCATAATAGGTGGTGAACATCTGGGTCCACACAAAAAAACCCTCCTGCCGGCAAGCCATCCCGAAGGTCAGCACAAAATCACACAGGAAGATCACCAGTGCCCATACCGTCAGCTGCACTTTGCGCCGTCCACGCAATGCATACAGCAGCGCACCGCCCAGCAAAAGCTCCAGCTGCCGTCTGTGATGCTGGTCCACAGGGGCAGCGGGCTGGTGATGACAAAGGCCACCACCGTGGAAGCCCACGGCATCTGCTGGATCTGGGGAAAGCGCTCAGGAACGCCACCATCACAAACGGCCAGCCAGCCACCGCCGCGATGGCCGCCACGCCCCTGACCCATTTTTCTTTTCCCGGAGCCAGTCGATGCCCTGCCAGACGATGCACAGCAGCATCAGATCCTGAAAAATAGCGTTCAGCGGGTAGAAGCCATCCCCGCGCCGGAAGGCTTTGGCGTAGATCATAAAAAATTCCAGCGCCGCCATGGCCGTTCCGATAGCCCAGATGCGGATAAAATACCGCCTGCGGTCATGGGTGTGGGCAAAGCCCTCCACCGTGCAGAACAAAAACAGCGGTGCGCTGAGCCGCCCCAGCATATTGAACACCGTTGGGATGCAGCCGGTGAATTCAAAGAAATAATGAATGTGGTCCAGCACCATCAGCGCCAGTGCAATGGTCTTGAGCTGGGTACCGTCCAGCCCGTTTTTCAATTTTGTCAGCATACAAATTCCCCTTTCGATGATGCTATCATTGTAACAGGAAAATCTGTAGGAATTCTGAGGGAAAACTTATTTTTCCAGATAATAGCACACCAGATCCGTGGGGCCGCGCTCTGCATGGCGCATGGCCTTGTGTTCGATGCCCTCATAGGTGAAGCCAAGCATTTTCAGCAGCTCCCCGGAGATGGTGTTATAGGCATAATGCCCACCCGTGAAAAGCACCGTGTCCGTTTTCTCGAAGAACGCCTGAATCACAGCCGCCAGCGCTTCCCGGGCATAGCCCTGCCGCCGGACATCCGGGGCCATCTCAATGCCCAGCCTCCCAGCCGGGCACGGCACGCTCGGCATCCATCAGCGAGATCACGCCGATCACACGCCCATCTGCCTTGCGGACAACGCTGTAACGGGTCTGTCCCGCAAATTTCTGCATCAGACGGTCATATTCCTCATCCATTGCATCAAAGGCATGATAACCGCCGCAATCCAGCGTGGTCTGCTCATCCGAGAAAATCGCAAATACGTCCTGCGCGTCCTCCACCCGGAACTGCCGCAGCTGCAGACGTTCTGTCTCGATTTCAAATACTTCCATTTGCACCTCGTTATTTTCAGGTTTTATCGTACTTTTTAATGATACCACTGTTTCCCAACCCATGCAACGTAAAAAGCCCGGCCATGCGGGCACTCCCCACAGCCGGGCCAATTCAATTTCATTTTGCAGAGCACTTTTCAGCATCGATGGCCAGCACGAAAATCAGCACATGGAGCGCGTCTGCCGGGTCAACGATATCCAGCACATAGGTGTCCGTCCACTGCAGCAGCTCCTTAGAAACCGTTGCGACTGTCTCTCCCACCGGCTTTGTAATGGTGTAATCCCACCCAGGGAAATCTCCCTCCACATGCCAGCCGTTGAAGTCGATGTTGTACTTCGGCTTGAACCAGCCCAGTTCCTTTTCGAGGCAGCCGATATAGTTTCCCCCCCCCCTCATAGAGTTCAAACTTGGGCAGCCAGGTCAGCACCTCCTGCTTGACAGTACCAAGCTCGTTCTCTTCCGTGTCGAAGATTTTCAGGCAGTGCCCCCACGAGAGCTGCCCTTTTACCACATAGACCGTGTTCTCGTTTTCATCATAGATATCGTAGCTGTCGAACCACGAAAACATCCGTTGTTTGAATAAAAGCCTCATCCTGCCCCTCCTCTTTTTTGCGATTTCACCGCAGACGGAATACCTGCTTATCCTATATACGATTCAGGGACGGGTTTTAAGGCGCCCTCCCGACAGAAAATTCGATTTTTCCTAACAGAAGGATTTATCTCTCAGATTCTAGATCGTCGAAATCACACAGCCCGCCACGTGAAATGCTCGTGCAGCAGGGTCGATTTTTGTTCTTTGGTCATTCGCAGAGTTTCTTGTACGCTTTCTGCACGATTTGTGCCATCCGCAGTCTGCGCTCTTTCAAAAACTCTATATATTCCATCTTTTCAAAATCCGGTGGAAGGGCATGATCCTCGCAGGTTTTGTGGTATTCTGTTTCCCCATCCGGTTCCGATAACGTTCCACATACTCCACCGGCGGGTCATCAGAGATATCAATGTTGGTCACAGAATCCAAATAAGTAAAATTTGCAATCTGATTGCGCTCTCGGTCGGTCATATAGCCAATCTGTGTCAGGTAATTTTTAGGGAAAATGTGATGCTTGTCGACCGCATTCTTGGTTCCGCTTGCTCCCAGAATGAAATACTTTGACACCGGTGTCGCGCTGAACAGCATCGGTGTATTTAATACGACCTGCGCTGCAATATAGCCGTTCCAGGCCGGAGAGATTGCCGCAGCGCTATTCAGTTCGTTCGGCAGCGTCAGTCGGAAGTAATCTTCCGTAAACCGCGTTGTAATCGTCCGCTCAATGTACGCGATAAACTGCTCCGCATCATGAACATTTCTCAGGTCAGCAAACTGCTTTTCTACTTCGCTTTCGGTCGATCCGGTGTAAAAGTAGGTAATAGCACCCATAAAAAACCATTTGGCAATCGTCTTTTTTTGAGCCTGACCGCATCCAGTTTATAGTCATATTTTGCAATCAGGTAAAGTACATAGCTAAAAACCACCGCATTGGATGATGCAATCTGTGTTTTGCTGATGTATCCTGCCTCTCCAATGCAGTTCAAAAATGCATGCCAGTTGTTCAGGTCCATCACCTTGAGCAGGGCTTCTTTGAACTTCGCAAGATTCTCCTGTCGCTCCTCGGCAGAATATTTTCCGGTTTCCAGATTTTTTCCCTCGTAGCAGCATATATGCATAGCGCAGTCTTGCCCTGCGGAAACCAACACCGACAGCCATTCGGATCAGATGGGATGGCTCGATTGCAATGATGTTATTATAGGACGTTCCACTTGCCGGGATGCGGGATTGCTCGCAGAACAGGTTCATCTGGTCACTGGTCTCATTTTCATAAACCGAGATCAGGGTCTGGATAAAATTATTCTCTGTCAGGCTTTGTCCACCAGAGTTGACCCGCACAAAAAAAATATCTGCTACATCTTCCTCTCTGGCATTGTAGCTGATTTCCAATGTCGGAAGTGAATACTCTGAAAGGTTAAGCAAATCATTTATATTATTTTCGATCAGATCTTCTTCCGCATCTGTCAGCGCTTTCTCTTCACGCTTGTTCCTTGCTTCGTTTACTGCCCGGATATACTTACGTCGAAAAGCACTAATCGTATTATTTTCTTTTGCCAAAAAGACATCCGACACTTTGGGAATCCATTCCGGCGTCCGCTCAAACGCAGACGTCCACACCGCAAATTCTCGCGTCAACTAACGGATTGAAAGAGATTTTAATTTCACGCTCCACAAAGTTTTTATCTTTTACTTTCACGCCATACATCGACGCTACAAGCGCCGTCAGGCGTTGCTGCCCATCAATAACCAGTTCTTTTGGCTCTGTATAGATTTTACCGTTAATGCCTATGCCGCTTTTTCTTCTCATCATAATCCGCTGGTGACTCCCACAGCATAATGTATCCGATTGGATAGCCTTTCAGCATCGAATCGTAGAGCTCACGTATCTTATTATCTTTCCAAACAAACGGCCTTTGCAAATCAGGCAGTCCGATTTTTTTCCGATTCGGACATCTCGTACCAGATCGCCGACTTTGCTTGGAATATTTTTAAACAGTTCCGTTGCCATTTTTTTTCTGCCTCCTTTTCTTTATTATAATAAACCGTTGTACAAAAAACACAACAACAAAAACCGCCCTGAGAAATCTCTCAAAGCGGTTTTACATTAAGTCGGCGACTACCTATTTTCACGCGCCGTTTCCAAGCGAACTATCTTGGGCACGAGTGAGCTTAACTTCTGTGTTCGGAATGGGAACAGGTGGAACCTCACCGTCATCGTCACCGACCAATATGACTAGCTAAGTATATCATTTCTGATTTACTTTGTCTAGTGTTTTTCAGAAGGACGTGCCTTCAAAACTGAATAATCACTGCTCACATTTTCTCGTTGACTTGAGAACTCAAGCGAATTGTGGTCAAGCCCTCGATCTATTAGTACACACTTGCTGAATGGATCGCTCCACTTACACATCGTGCCTATCAACCTCGTAGTCTACAAGGGATCTTACCTGATCAAATCAGTGGGATATCTTATCTTTGGGTCGGCTTCACGCTTAGATGCTTTCAGCGTTTATCCGATCCGTACGTAGTTGCCCAGCTATGCTCCTGGCGGAACAACTGGTGCGCCAGAGGTACGTCCGTCCCGGTCCTCTCGTACTAGGGACAGCTCCCATCAAATATCCTGCGCCCACGACAGATAGGGACCGAACTGTCTCACGACGTTCTGAACCCAGCTCGCGTACCGCTTTAATTGGCGAACAGCCAAACCCTTGGGACCGAATACAGCCCCAGGATGCGATGAGCCGACATCGAGGTGCCAAACCTCCCCGTCGATGTGGACTCTTGGGGAGATCAGCCTGTTATCCCCAGGGTAACTTTTATCCGTTGAGCGACGGCATTTCCACTCACATACCGCCGGATCACTAACTCCAACTTTCGTTACTGCTCGACCCGTCAGTCTCGCAGTTAGGCTCGCTTCTGCGTTTGCACTCTTTTGCTTGGTTTCCGTCCAAGCTGAGCCAACCTTTGAACGCCTCCGTTACTTTTTCGGAGGCGACCGCCCCAGTCAAACTGCCCACCTAACAATGTCCCCCGACTCGATTCAGAGCCGCAGGTTAGAATTCCAATATCGCAAGGATGGTATCCCAACGGCCTCTCCGCCAAAGCCAAAGCCTTGGTTTCCAAGAGTCCCATCTATCCTGTGCATGCAACATCGAAACCCAATATTAGGCTACAGTAAAGCTCCATGGGGTCTTTCCGTCTTGTCGCGGGTAACCGGCATCTTCACCGGTACTACAATTTCGCCGGGCGGGCTGTTGAGACAGTGCCCAAATCATTACGCCTTTCATGCGGGTCAGAACTTACCTGACAAGGAATTTCGCTACCTTAGGACCGTTATAGTTACGGCCGCCGTTCACTGGGGCTTCGATTCAATGCTTGCACATCTCCTCTTAACCTTCCCGCACCGGGCAGGCGTCAGCTCGTATACGTCATCTTTCGATTTAGCACAAACCTGTGTTTTTGGTAAACAGTTGCTTGGGCCGATTCTCTGCGGCTCCATCTCTGGAGCACCCCTTCTCCCGAAGTTACGGGGTCAACTTGCCGAGTTCCTTAACAACCCTTCTCCCGTTGGCCTTAGAATCCTCTTCCTACCTACCTGTGTCGGTTTGCGGTACGGGCACCGCAGAAATACACACAGCTTTTTCGCCATCTTCCATCTCAGACTTCGGTACTAATTTCCCTCGATCTCTACCGGAACCAACACCCGGCTCTGAGACTTCATATGTGTCCCTGTGCTTAACTCTTTTGGTGGTGACGGAATCTCTACCGTCTGTGCATCGGCTACGCCTTCCGGCCTCACCTTAGCTCCCGGGTAACCTGGAGCGGACGAACCTTCCTCCAGAAACCTTAGGCTTTCGGCCATGCAGATTCTCACTGCATTCGCGCTACTCATTCCGGCATTCTCACTTCTATACACTCCACAGCCGCTCACGCTACTGTTTCGCCGCGTATACAACGCTCCCCCTACCCAATACAAAGCTACATTGCCTAAGCTTCGGTGTTAGGTTTAGCCCCGTTAAATTCTCCGCGCAAAGACGCTCGACCAGTGAGCTATTACGCACTCTTTGAATGAGTGGCTGCTTCTGAGCCAACATCCTGGTTGTCTGCGTATCTTCACATCGTTTTCCACTTAACCTTGACTTTGGGACCTTAGCTGTAGATCTGGGCTGTTTCCCTTTTTGACAATGACATTTATCTGACACTGTCTGACTCCCAAGCATCAATACTCTGGCATTCTGAGTTTGATAAGCTTCGCTAACCTCTCGGCCGCTAGGCTATTCAGTGCTTTACCTCCAGGTATCTAACTTGAGGCTAGTCCTAAAACTATTTCGGGGAGAACCAGCTATCTCCGGGTTCGATTGGAATTTCTCCGCTACCCACAGTTCATCCGCCGCCTTTTCAACGGAGGTCGGTTCGGTCCTCCATGGAATTTTACTTCCACTTCAACCTGACCATGGGTAGGTCACCCGGTTTCGGGCCCATTGTATGCAACTTAACGCCCTTTTCAAACTCGCTTTCGCTTCGGCTCCAGACCTTAAGTCCTTAACCTTGCTGCATACAATCGCTCGCCGGACCGTTCTACAAAAAGTACCCTATCACGCTTTGACGCGCTCTAGGTGCTTGTAGGCACAGGGGTTTCAGGTTCTTTTTCACTCCCCTCCCGGGGTGCTTTTTTTCACCTTTCCTTCACAGTACTATACGCTATCGGTCACTGGGTAGTATTTAGGGTTGGAGGGTGGTCCCCCGTATTCCGACCAGGTTTCACGTGTCTGGCCGTACTCTGGAATCTGCGCAGCTCTTTCCGTTTTCACCTACGTGGTTCTCACAATCTCTGACCGGCCTTCCCATGCCGTTCGGTTAACAGATTGAGTCCTAAAAGCAGTCCGTACCCCGGAAGTATTTCTACTCACGGTTTGCCCTCTTCCGCGTTCGCTCGCCACTACTTACGGAATCTCGTTTGATGTCTCTTCCTCGCCCTACTTAGATGTTTCAGTTCAGGCGGTTCCCCCGATACACCTATTTTAAATTTCAGTGTATTGTACCTGAGTATGAACCCAGGTGAGTCTCCTCATTCAGAAATCTCCGGATCAATGCTTATTTGCAGCTCCCCGAAGCTTTTCGCAGCTTATCACGTCTTTCATCGGCTCCCAGTGCCAAGGCATTCGCCCTGCGCCCTTGTTCGCTTGACCTTTCAAACGTTCTTTCAGAACATTTGGTATCCTCTTGATTTCTCTTTTTGCCAACGAAGATTATTGTTACCCTTCCTTTTGAAATTGTAATATTTCTTAAAAAAGAACTTACTATAATCTTTGTTTCGCAGTTATAATTCAGTTTTCAAGGTACGTCTTTGAGTGTCCTTTTCAGGGCCCTCAAAATCGAACAATATCTACTTAAACTGTTTTTAACTTGTCACCTGTTCCAATGACTGACCATCTTAGATGACCATCTTCGATGTTCTTCCATCTGCCTGACTCCTTAGAAAGGAGGTGATCCAGCCGCAGGTTCTCCTACGGCTACCTTGTTACGACTTCACCCCAATCACCAGTTTTACCTTCGGCGGCGTCCTCCTTGCGGTTAGACTACCGACTTCGGGTCCCCCCGGCTCTCATGGTGTGACGGGCGGTGTGTACAAGGCCCGGGAACGTATTCACCCGTGGCATGCTGATCCACGATTACTAGCAATTCCGACTTCGTGCAGGCGAGTTGCAGCCTGCAGTCCGAACTGGGACGTTGTTTCTGAGTTTTGCTCCACCTCGCGGTCTTGCTTCTCTTTGTTTAACGCCATTGTAGTACGTGTGTAGCCCAAGTCATAAAGGGCATGATGATTTGACGTCATCCCCACCTTCCTCCGTTTTGTCAACGGCAGTCCTGCCAGAGTCCTCTTGCGTAGTAACTGACAGTAAGGGTTGCGCTCGTTGCGGGACTTAACCCAACATCTCACGACACGAGCTGACGACAACCATGCACCACCTGTCTCTGCGTCCCGAAGGAAAAACCTATTTCTACGTTCGTCGCAGGATGTCAAGACTTGGTAAGGTTCTTCGCGTTGCGTCGAATTAAACCACATACTCCACTGCTTGTGCGGGCCCCCGTCAATTCCTTTGAGTTTCAACCTTGCGGTCGTACTCCCCAGGTGGATTACTTATTGTGTTAACTGCGGCACTGAGAGGGTCAATCTCCCAACACCTAGTAATCATCGTTTACGGTGTGGACTACCAGGGTATCTAATCCTGTTTGCTACCCACACTTTCGAGCCTCAGCGTCAGTTGGTGCCCAGTAGGCCGCCTTCGCCACTGGTGTTCCTCCCGATATCTACGCATTCCACCGCTACACCGGGAATTCCGCCTACCTCTGCACTACTCAAGAAAAACAGTTTTGAAAGCAGTTCATGGGTTGAGCCCATGGATTTCACTTCCAACTTGACTTCCCGCCTGCGCTCCCTTTACACCCAGTAATTCCGGACAACGCTTGTGACCTACGTTTTACCGCGGCTGCTGGCACGTAGTTAGCCGTCACTTCCTTGTTGAGTACCGTCATTATCTTCCTCAACAACAGGAGTTTACAATCCGAAGACCTTCTTCCTCCACGCGGCGTCGCTGCATCAGGGTTTCCCCCATTGTGCAATATTCCCCACTGCTGCCTCCCGTAGGGAGTCTGGGCCGTGTCTCAGTCCCAATGTGGCCGTTCAACCTCTCAGTCCGGCTACCGATCGTCGCCTTGGTGGGCCGTTACCTCACCAACTAGCTAATCGGACGCGAGGCCATCTCAAAGCGGATTGCTCCTTTTCCCTCTGCTCGATGCCGAGCCGTGGGCTTATGCGGTATTAGCAGTCGTTTCCAACTGTTGTCCCCCCTCTTTGAGGCAGGTTCCTCACGCGTTACTCACCCGTTCGCCACTCGATTTGAAGAGCAAGCTCCTCATCTCTCGTTCGACTTGCATGTGTTAGGCGCGCCGCCAGCGTTCGTCCTGAGCCAGGATCAAACTCTTTATAAATGATATTTATCACTTTTAAAGTGTTAAATCTTGTTCGCTCAGCACGCAATCGCTTGCGTCCTGTGTGAATTACTTTGTTTGGAATTGTTTACCGTGTTTTTCCAACACGAAAATAGGTTCCGTTACAAGTTCTTTCGATATTGTTCAATTTTCAAGGTCCTGTGAGTGCCTCAGCCAAAGCGGCTTGCGACTTGATTATTTTATCACAGAAGTGATTTTTTGTCAAGCTCTTTTTTTTTTCAGAAGCTTTTCGATCTTTTCTGAACTTTGGTGGCTCGTTTTTCAACGTATCCATATTGGTTCTTTTCGCTTTGCTTCCGCCGCTTTCAGAAGTCATTCTTTTCCGGCGACCCTTGGCGCTCAAGTATAATACCACATCCCGACACGTTTGGCAACCTTTTTTTTTTTCACTTTTTTCGTTTCTTTTTTGCGTCTTTGACTTTTTGACTAGTTTTTCAACTGCAATTTACACGTTCCTTGACGTGGAAGCTGCGGTGGCTTCAGAGGTCATTTTTCTCTATATAATAAGGTATTGTTCTATCCAAACTTCCAGAGAAGTATACACCGCCGTGGATATTACGCCCCGGAATGCAAACACTTTCCTTGCACAGTTTGTCAAGAGCTTTGGCCTCAAATTTTGCTCCAAATTCTCCTCAATTTTTGGCGAAACCGCCAAAAACACACAAAATGTAGTGGTTTCTCCATTGACATATCACTAAATACTGATATCATAGAATCACATCAATCGAACGCATCCCAAGACTGCTTTGCGGGTGCCTCTTGCGAAAGAGGCACCCGTTCACAACACAGATAGAACGACGGAGGAACACTATGAAGATCATCAAGCGCAACGGTTCGGAAGTTCCATTTGATATCACCAAGATCATTACTGCGGTCACCAAGGCCAGCGATTCGGTCAGCCGCAAGAGCAGCCTGACCCAGGAGCAGATCCTGTCCATCGCCAACGATGTCACGGACCAGTGCCAGGCGCTGAACCGTGCCGTGAGCGTGGAAGAGATCCAGGACATGGTGGAGAACAAGCTGATGGACATTCAGGCCCACGATGTAGCCCGCCATTATATCACCTATCGTTATGTGCAGAGCCTGAAGCGCCAGACCAACACCACCGACGAGCGCATCCTCAGCCTGATGCGAGTGCCAGAACGAGGAAGTCAAGCAGGAGAATGCCAACAAGAACCCCACCGTGAACAGCGTCCAGCGCGACTATATGGCTGGTGAGATCTCCAAAGACCTGACCGCCCGCCTGCTGCTGGACCCGGAGATCGTCAAGGCACACAATGAGGGCCTGATCCACTTCCACGATTCCGACTACTTTGCGCAGCACATGCACAACTGCGACCTGGTCAACCTGGAGGATATGCTGCAAAACGGCACGGTCATCACCGGCACCAAGATTGAGCGGCCCCACAGCTTTTCCACCGCCTGCAATATCGCCACTCAGATCATCGCTCAGGTGGCTTCCAACCAGTACGGCGGCCAGAGTATCAGCCTGACTCATCTGGCTCCGTTCGTGGATGTTTCCCGCAAGAAGATCGCCGCCGAGGTCGAGGCCGAGATGGAGGGCTGGCTGGTTTCCCCGCCGAGCGTAAGAAGGAGATTGTGGAACGCCGCCTGCGCAACGAGATCAACCGCGGTGTGTCCAGACCATCCAGTATCAAGTGGTCGTGACCCTGATGACCACCAATGGCCAGGCCCCTTTCATCACCGTGTTCATGTATCTGGGCGAAGCCCGCAACGCGCAGGAGAAAGCTGACCTTGCCATCATCATCGAGGAGACCATCCGTCAGCGCTATCAGGGCGTGAAGAACGAGGCCGGCGTCTGGATCACCCCCGCCTTCCCCAAACTCATCTATGTGCTGGAAGAGGACAACATCCACCCCGGCGACCCCTACTACTACCTGACCGAATTGGCTGCCAAGTGCACCGCCAAGCGCATGGTGCCGGACTACATCTCCGAGAAGAAGATGCTCGAGCTCAAGGTGGACAAAAACGGCGAGGGCCACTGCTACACCTGCATGGGCTGCCGCAGCTTCCTGACCCCCTATGTTGACCCCGAGACGGGCAAGCCCAAATACTATGGCCGCTTCAATCAGGGCGTCGTCACCATCAACCTGGTGGATGTAGCCCTCTCCTTCCGGCGGCAACTTCGATAAGTTCTGGAAGATCTTCGACGAGCGTCTGGCCCTCTGCCACCGCGCTCTGCAGGCCCGCCACAAGCGCCTGCTGGGTACCCCCAGCGACGCCGCGCCCATCCTGTGGCAATACGGCGCGTTGGCGCGTCTCAAAAAGGGCGAGACGATCGATAAGCTGCTCGTGGGCGGTTACTCCACCATCAGCCTGGGTTATGCCGGCCTGTATGAGTGCGTCAAGTACATGACGGGCCACAGCCACACCGACGCCGGCGCAAAGCCCTTTGCCCTGAGCGTGATGCAGCACATGAACGACAAGTGCAACGAGTGGAAGAAGGCCGAGAACATGGACTACTCCCTCTATGGCACCCCGCTGGAATCCACCACCTACAAGTTCGCCAAGTGCCTGCAGAAGCGGTTCGGCATCGTACCCGGCATCACCGACAAGAACTATATCACCAACAGCTACCACGTCCATGTCTCCGAGCACATTGATGCCTTCACCCAAGCTGAAGTTTGAGAGCGAGTTCCAGAAGCTGTCTCCGGGCGGTGCCATCAGCTATGTGGAAGTGCCCAACATGCAGGACAATCTGGAGGCCGTGATAAGCGTGCTGCAGTTCATCTATGATAACATCATGTACGCCGAGCTGAACACCAAGTCCGATTACTGCCAGTGCTGCGGTTACGACGGCGAGATCAAGATCGTGGAGGACGACGGCAAGCTGGTGTGGGAGTGCCCCCCCAAGTGCGGCAACACAGACCAGGACAAGATGAATGTGGCCCGCCGGACCTGCGGCTACATCGGAACCCAGTTCTGGAACCAGGGCCGGACTCAGGAGATCCGGGACCGGGTGCTGCATCTGTGATGAATTACGCAACAATTAAGTATTACGACATTGCCAACGGGCCGGGGGTGCGCACCAGCATCTTTGTTTCGGGGGCTGCAGGCACCACTGCCCGGGCTGCTTCAACGAGGTGGCATGGGATTTCGGGTACGGTCAGCCCTTCGACACAAGGCTGTGCGCAACGAGATCTTTGCATCCTGCCAGCCCGACTATATTGCAGGCATCTCCCTGCTGGGCGGTGAGCCTTTTGAGCCGGAGAATCAGCGGGAACTGCTGCCCTTTGTCCGCAACTTCAGGGCATTATACCCGAATAAGAGCGTCTGGTGCTATTCCGGCTACACCTGGGAGGAGCTGACCGGCAGTGTTCCCTGCCCGGCCCGCTGTGAGGTCACCGATGAGCTGCTGAGTCTGCTGGATGTTCTGGTGGACGGCCGCTTTGTGGAAGCCCAGCACGATATCTCCCTGCGCTTCCGGGGCAGCTCCAACCAGCGGCTTCTGGATGTACCCAAGAGCCTTGCCGCAAAGGCCCCCGTCTGGTGGGAGGACGAACAGGTGTTTGCCACACACACGATGTAAACCTCTCAGTCGCGCTGACGCGCGCCAGGCCCCCTGGTAAAGGGAGCCCTTGGCATAGCAATACACTTTCATGCAATAAAACAACGCCCGATTTTTCCACACTCTACGCAGAGCGAGTGGAAAATCGGGCGCTTTGTCATTTAACGGGATGAAACCATATCCTCGATGACACCCAGGAACTCCTGCCCATAGCGGGCGGCCTTTTTCTCGCCCACACCGGGGATATTGAGCAGTTCCTCCACGCTCAGGGGCTTTTTCAGCGCCATCTGGCGGAGGGTGGAATCGTTGAACACCATATAGGCAGGGAGCTTCTGCTTTGCGGCCAGCCGCTTGCGCAGGGCATAAAGGGCAGCCAGCAGCTTCTCGTCCGCATCGCTGAGGGCATCTTCGTCGGCACGGCGGCGGGAGGCCGAGGCCAGCCGCTTTGCACTGGCCGCGGCACGCTGGCGGGCCTGTGCCGCCTGCTCCTCCACCTGTTCGGCAGCCTGTGCTGCCAGCAGACAGTTGGAACAATTCTCGCACTTCTGGGGTGCGGCCTCGCCGAAGTAGCTCAGCAGATACCCCCGCAGGCAGCGCGGCGTGGTGGAGTAGAAGGTCATGTATTTGAGCCGTTCCTCTGCCTTGCGTGCCGCTTCGGCCTTGACATCCGCAGGCAGGCCGTTGTCCGCCTCCATCTCCTTGTCGATGAAGAAGCGGATGGTTCGCACATCCGTGCCGGAATAGAGCAGGGTGCAGCGGGCTGGCTCCCCGTCACGGCCCGCGCGGCCCGCCTCCTGATAGTAGCTCTCCAGATCCTTGGGCATATTGTAATGGATGACGAACCGGACGTTGGGCTTGTCGATGCCCATGCCGAAGGCGTTGGTCGCCACCATGATCTGCACCCGGTCGTAAAGGAAGTCGTCCTGATTTTTCCGCCGGGTCTCCGGGTCGAGCTTGGCGTGATACGCCGCCGTCCGGATTCGCCCCGGCTCTGGAGCAGACGGGTCGTCTCGTCCACCTGCCGGGTGGTGCTGCAATAGATGATGCCCGCATTGTCCCGCTCCCTGAGCACAAGTTCGAGCAGAACTTTGGGCTTCTCGCTGGGCAGGGCCCTGCGGGTGGCAAAAAATAGAGGTTGGGCCGGTCGAAGCTGGTGGTCACCTCGTAGGGGGGTGTGGAGTTCCAGATGGGTGCGGATGTCCTCCCGCACATGGGCCGTGGCGGTGGCCGTGAAGGCGCCCACCACCGGGCGATTCGGCAGGCTGTCCACGAACTCCTTGATACGGAGATAGCTGGGGCGGAAGTCCTGCCCCCACTGGCTGATGCAGTGGGCCTCGTCCACCGTCACCATGCTGATCTCCCGCTCCTGCGCAAACCGCTGGAAGCCCGGCATCTCCAACCGCTCCGGAGCCACATAGATGATCTTATACCACCCTCCCGGGCGCGGCGGAGCATCAGGGCCTTCTGGTTGTCCGTCAGGCTGTTGTTCAGGAAAGCTGCCGCCACACCGGCCTGTACCAGCGCCCCAACCTGATCCTTCATCAGGCTCACCAGCGGCGAGACCACAATGGTGATGCCCGGCAGCAGCAGCGCGGGCACCTGATGATAGCAGATGGACTTGCCCGCACCGGTGGGCATCACGGCCAGCACATCCTGCCCGGCCAGCAGGCGGGAGACGATCTCCTCCTGCCCCGGGCGGAAGCTGTCGTAGCCAAAGACTTTTTTCAGAATACTATGCGGACTTTCCATGGTTCCTCCTATCCATACAAAACCGCTCCGTCATTGCTTCGCAATGCCACCTCTCCTGGTAGGAGAGGCAAGTCTTGGCTCCCCTACCAGGGGAGCTGGACGCAAAGCGGCCTGAGCGGTTTATAACCCAATCAGTATACCACAACTCCCCGGATAATTGTAAAACATCTCTGACATTTCCCACGTTCGATAGCATTTCCTGCACAAAAATGCTATAATATGGGTACATATCTCCATCCCGGCCCCTGCCTTGTGCATCTGCCGGAAAAAAGCAAAGGAGTATTTTGTATGGCTCAGAAATTGATCACCTTCGCCGTCCCGTGCTACAACTCGGCGGCATATATGCGTGCCACTGCATCGAGACCCTGCTCTCCGCCGGGGAGCAGGCCGAGATCATCCTGGTGGACGATGGCTCCACCAAAGATGAGACGCCCGCTATCTGCGACGAGTACGCTGCCAAATATCCCACCATCGTCAAGGCCATCCATCAGGAGAACGGCGGCCACGGCGAGGGCGTGAATCAGGGCATCCGCAACGCCACGGGCCTTTATTACAAGGTGGTGGACAGCGACGACTGGCTGGACGAAGCAGCCCTCAGGACCGTGCTGGCCAAGCTGAACACGCTGACTGCCCGGGGCACCGCGCCTGACCTGATGATCTGCAACTATGTCTACGAGCATGTGGAGGACAACACCAGCCACACCGTGCGCTACACCAACGTATTCCCCCAGAACCGGCTGTTCAACTGGACGCATGTCGGCCACTTCCGGCCCGACCAGAACCTGCTGATGCACTCGGTGATGTACCGCACGCAGGTGCTGCGGGACTGCGGGCTGGAGCTGCCCAAGCACACCTTCTATGTGGACAACATCTTCGTCTACCAGCCCCTGCCCTGGGTGAAGAATATGTACTACCTGGATGTGGACCTGTATCGCTACTTCATCGGCCGGGCCGACCAGAGCGTGAACGAGAGTGTGATGGTCAAGCGGGTGGATCAGCAGCTGCGGGTGACCCGCCACATGATCGACTGCCAGGACCTGGATGCCCTCAAGGGCCAGAAGAAGCTGCGGGCCTATATGCTCCACTACCTCTCCATGATGATGGCCGTCAGCGACATCTTCCTGCTGCTGGACGGCAGTGCCGCCGCAAAGCAGAAGGAGAACGAACTGTGGGCCTACCTCAAGGCACACACCAGTGCCGGAGTCTACCGCTCCATCCGCTACGGCTTTGGCGGCGTGACCAACCTGAAGATCCCCAAGGGCGACAAGCTCGTGCTGGGCGGTTACCGCCTTGCGCAGAAGATTTTTAAATTCAATTAACAAATGTTGCTTTTCCTCCTCAGATAAAGATATACTTTTTAACGTATCTTAATCCCTGAGGAGGATCTTATTTTATGGAGCAATTGCTCATTTGCATGTCTCTTTCGCTCATTGCAGGCCTGTTGGCATCCCGTGCAGCGAAAGCGGTCCGTCTGCCGGCTGTCACCTCTTATCTGGTGGCGGGGCTTCTGCTGGGCCCCTTCTTTCTGGGTCGGCTGGGCCTGAGCGGCTGGGGCTTCGGCTTCGGGAGCCTTGCACAGGTCGAGAGCTACGGCATCATCACACAGGTGGCACTGGGCTTCATCGCCTTTGTCATCGGCAATGAGTTCCGGCTCAGCGCGTTGGAGAAGATGGGCAGGCAGGCGGTCACTGTGGGCATCCTGCAGGCCGTTATCACCACCGTGCTGGTGGATATCGCTCTGGTGGCCCTGCACTTTGCCCGGCCGGATGTCATCTCAATGGCATCGGCCATCACGCTGGGTGCCATCGCCTCTGCCACAGCCCCTGCCGCCACCCTGATGGTGGTCAAGCAGTACAAGGCAAGCGGCCCCCCCCTGACCCGCCTGCTGCTGATGGTGGTCGCCATTGACGATGCCGTGGGTCTGGTGCTCTTCTCGGCCTCTTTCGGCATCGCAAACGCGCTGGAACAGGGCCGCATCGACCCCATCAGCATCCTTCTGGAGCCTCTGGTGGAGATCGTACTCAGCCTGGGTCTGGGCGCGCTGGCCGGTCTGCTGCTCAACCAGCTGGAGATCTATTTCCACTCCCGCTCCAAGCGCATGAGCCTTTCGGTGGCCTTTGTGCTGCTGACGGTAGGCCTTTCCATGGTCAGCTTTGAGGTCGGCCCCATCCACTGCAGCTTCTCGCTGCTGCTGGTCTGCATGATGACCGGCACCGTGTTCTGCAACATCTGCCCCACTTCCGATGAGCTGATGGACCGCCTGGACCGCTGGGTAAGCCCGGTGAATATCCTGTTCTTCGTGCTGTCCGGCGCGGAGCTGGACCTGAACATCCTCACAAACCCCATGGTCCTGCTCATTGGTGCCGTCTATATCGCTTCCCGCTCTCTGGGCAAGATCTCCGGCTCTTATGTCAGCTGCAAGGCCACCCGCTGCAGCGAGAAGATCCAGAAGTATCTGGGCATCACCCTGCTGCCGCAGGCCGGTGTGGCGCTGGGCATGGCCGCCGAGGCTGCCGAGCTTTCCGACGGCCACATGGTGCGCAACGTGGTGCTCTTCTCGGTGCTGGTGTACGAGCTGGTGGGCCCGACCCTGGCCAAGCTCAGCCTGACCGCCGCAGGCGAGATCATTCCCGAGGGCCGCACGAGCGCCCGTACCACCAACAAGCCGGAGGAGCCGGTCAGCGTGGACTGATCTCCCCCATCAGCCTCACCGCAGGTGACGGAGCGTTCTTACACTACAAAAGCCGCTGCACAGTTGTTACGCTGTGCAGCGGCTTTCTGTTTGCTCTTTATTTCAGCACGATCTCACCGTTCTCAGCATCCACGGTCAGGGTGGAGCCGGAAACAAGGGTACCGTCGATGATCTTTTCAGCGGCGGGGTCCTCCACAGCCTTGCGGATGGTCCGGCGCAGGTCGCGGGCACCAAACTTGCCGCCCTGGCTCTTGTGCACCAGCGCTGCCAGTGCCGCCGGAGTATAGCTGTAGGCAATGCCCTTGGCCTCCATGCTGGGCTTGTACTCGTCCAGCATCAGGGCGGCAATGCCCTGCAGGGTCTCCTCGCTCAGCGGCTTGAAGGTGATGACCTCATCCACGCGGCCCAAAAACTCAGGGCGGAGGAACTGGCTCAGTGCCTTGCGGCTCTTCTCCTCGTTCCGCTCCTCCTCGCTGCGGTTGAAGCCCAGACTTGCGGTGGTCTGGTCGCTGCTGCCCGCATTGGAGGTCATGCAGATGACGGTGTTGGAGAAATCCACGGTGCGGCCCTGGGCATCGTTGATCTTGCCCTCGTCGAGGATCTGCAGCAGAATATTCATCACATCGGGGTGTGCCTTCTCTATCTCATCAAACAGCACGATGGAATAGGGTCTGCGCCGCACCTTTTCGGTCAGCTGTCCCGCCTCATCATAGCCCACATAGCCCGGAGGGGAGCCAATGATGCGGGAGACGGCGTACTTCTCCATAAACTCGCTCATATCCAGACGGATCAGCGGGTCGGGGCCGTCAAAGAGCTGGTTTGCCAGCTGCTTCACCAGCTCTGTCTTGCCCACGCCGGTGGGGCCCACAAAGATGAAGCTGGCCGGACGGCGGCGGCCCGAAAGGTCGGCGCGGCTGCGCTTGACCGCCTGGGCCACCAGATGCACGGCATCGTCCTGACCGATGATCTTCTTTTTCAGCTCGGTCTCAAGGCTGGCGAGCTTTGCATACTCGGTCTCCCGGATCTTCACCGCCGGGATGCCCGTCCACAGCTCAATGACCTTGGCCACATCGTCCATGGTCACCTGGATTTCCCCGGCTGCAGCCTGCTTGGCGGGCAATTCCCGCCCAGCTGTGCCATCCGGGTCCTTGCGCTCTGCCACACGCTCGTAATCGATGGGCTCGTTCACATCGGCGTTTTCCATGTCGGCCTCTTCCTGCTTGAGGGCCTCCAGTTCCTTCTGCATGGTCAGGTACTCGGAGATGACCGGGTGGGCCAGATTACAGCAGGCACAGGCCTCGTCCAGCAGGTCAATGGCCTTGTCGGGCAGATAGCGGTCGGTGATATACCGCTCGCTCAGGGTCACGGTGGCGTTCAGCACATCGGCGGGCACCTGCACATGGTGGTGCTCCTCGTAGTAGTGCTTGATGCCGCCCATCACGGCCAGCGTGTCAGCAACGCTGGGTTCCTCCACCCGCACGGGCTGGAACCGGCGCTCCAGCGCGGCATCCTTCTCGATATACTTGCGGTACTCGTTGAAGGTGGTAGCACCGATGACCTGGATCTCGCCGCGGGAGAGGGCGGGCTTCAGGATGTTGCCCGCATTCATGGCACCCTCGCTCTCACCGGCAGAGGTAATGGTGTGGATCTCGTCAATGAACAGGATGACGTTGCCCCCGCCGCCTTGACCTCGCTCAGCAGGCCCTTGACCCGCTGCTCGAACTGGCCGCGGAACTGGGTGCCTGCCACAAGGCTGGTCAGGTCGAGCAGGAAGATCTCCTTATCCTGCAGCCCTGCCGGCACCTGCCCCTTGGCAATGCGCTGGGCAATGCCCTCGGCAATGGCGGTTTTGCCCACGCCCGGCTCACCGATGAGGCAGGGATTGTTCTTCTGGCGGCGGCTCAGGATCTGGATGGTGCGGTAGATCTCCCGGTCGCGGCCGATGATATCATCCAGCTTCCCCTCCCGGGCTTTGCGGGTCAGGTTCTCGCAGTAGGTATCCAGAAACTTGCGGCGGGGCGGCTTTTTGTCGTTTTTGCCCGCCTTCTTTTCGTTTTTACCGTTCTGGGCACCGCCGTTCACCCCCAGTGGGAAGGTGGCGCTGGAGCCGGGCACAAGGTCGCCGTCCTCTTCGCTCTGGTCCGGCTGGCCCATGCCCATCATCATGGAGAAGGGGTTCATGTTGCTCATGTCCCCCATCTCCTGCATCATGTTTTCCATCCGGTCTTCCATGGCATCCATGTCCTCGTCGGACATGCCAAACTGCTTCATCAGATCATCGACCGGTTTGATGTGCATCTCCCGGGCACAGTGCAGGCAGTACCCCTCGTTTTTCATCTGGCCATTTTCCATCCGCTGGACAAAAATAATGGCAGGCCGCTTCTGGCATCGAATGCAGACCATTGTTCCTCCTTTTCCCTCCCCGCTCAGACAAACGGGTTGAACACATTGAATACTTTATAGTAAAGGCTGCCGCTCATCACCGTGTCGTTGAGCATGGTGAGGTTGCCGCCGGTGATCACAATGAGCGCCCAGACCACGCAGAGCACCAGATAGATGTCCACAAGGCTGGCAATGCCGCCCACGCCCCAGCCCAGCCAGTGGTTCACTGCACCGATCACGGGCAGCTTGTTCACCAGCCCCAGCACTGTGACCAGCAGGCTGACCAGCATCCGCAGCAGGGCAAACGCCACAAAGAACAGCACCAGCGAGATCACCGGGGTCAGCAGCGGAGCCAGCACCTTCTGGACGATGGTATCCGCCAGCACAACGGCGTTGTCATTGAGGACGGCAGAGATGGAGCGCTCGCAGGCATCCACGATGGATGCCCGGAACGCCTCGGGCAGAAAGCCCGCGTACCGCTGGGCAATGCCATCCAGACTGACGGCTCCCCCGGCGGCGATATTGGCAGCGATCTGGTCCCGGAAGCTTCCGGCCAGGAAGCGCTCGAACACCTGCCCGGCTGCCCAGCCTGAAAAGGCTCTGGCACCGGACAGGCTGATGAGGCTGCCCGTCAGCTGCACCACCGAGGCCAGAAAGCCTTTGCGGGCATACCGGACGGCCAGCACCAGCCAGACCACCGTACATAGGATATCAAAAATAAATGACGGATTCTTGAACATACGTTTAACCTTATTCCGAACTGGCTCACCCTCTCAGTCACGACTGCCGTCGTGCCAGCTCCCCCAAAGGGGGGAGCCAACGCTTCTGACAGGGGAAGCCACAAAATAAATTGCACTCTTTTTCCTCAAAGCCGCAATTGCCTCTCCCTTTGGGAGAGGTGGCAATGCGCAAGCATTGACGGAGAGGGCTATTCAGCGGGTGCTTCCAACTTCTGCACCGTGTTGCCGCTGAACAGCAGCAGATCCTTGCTGTTGGCCAGCAATGCCTGCGGGCTGGTGTCAAGGTTCTGGCTCCACTGCTGGGTGCCAGATGCATCAAAGCACTCCACGGCGTTATCGGCCAGCAGATAGAACAGGTTCCCCGCCCGGACAATGGAATTTGCCGCCGAGACAGCGGCGCTGAACTGGACATTCAGGTTTTTGTCCAGCGTCACAGCCTGAGAGACCTGCCCCGATGCCAGCAGCAGGGCCACATTGCCTGCCGCGTCCACCGAAACATCTTTCAGCTCCGTGCCCGCAAAATCCATAGACCGCACGCTCGCCGCCGCCCGCATTGTAGAGCACAGCCCTGGTATCGTAGACAGCCAGGATCGTGGAAGCAGAGGTCCACCCCAGCCACTGGGGCACGCCGCCCTGATTCACCAGACTGACGGGATCGCCCGATGCCAGATTGATGAGGTAGAGGTTGGTCATCACCTGTCCCCCGCTGACGGTGACGGCTGCCGCCGCCAGCTTCCGGCTGTCGGGGGAAAAGGCCATCCGCAGGGGGGTGCCGTCGTTGGAGGTCATGCTCCAGCTGAGCTGCTGCTCCATGGAGGGGCTGTATACCAGCAGCTTTGCCATGCTGGTCTGGTCCTCCGTGACCACAGCCAGCGTGCCGTTGTCCGACATGGCGCAGAGGAAGATCTTGTTTTCCAGTTTTTTGGTGTAGAGGTTCTGGGTGCGGCTCTCCACCCGCAGCTCGTTTCCGGAGCGGTTGTAGAGCACAAAGCGGGTCTTGCCCGCGGCCAGCGCCGGGCGGCATAGCCGCTCTGGATGCTGTTCAGCTTTTTGCCGGTGCGCGACCAGACCACACAGCCCTCGTCCCCCAGCTCCACAAAGCTGCCGGTCAGGGGGGCCATCTGCTCCAGCTCGGCCACACCGGTCTGCTGGGGCCAGCCGGAGCCGGGCAGCAGGGCAATGCGGGCCGTATCGGTCAGGTCCTTCAGGGCCGCCACCGAGCTGCCCGCGATGCCGGTGGCAAACAGCACCACCGCCGTCAGCAGCACCAGCAGCACCGCCGTGCGGCGGATGCGCCTGTTCCGCACACGCTGGCGGGCAGCTTCCAGATATTCGACCCGCCCTTCCGAAAGCGGCTCGTCACTCTCCGGACGGTTGCGATTTTTTCTCATAGGTCGTAGTCCACCTTCTCCAAAAATAGCCCTTTCGCGGGCAGCGTCGGCCCGGCCTGGCTGCGGTCCCGGCTGGCAAGGATGCCGGGGATGGCATCGGGCTGCATCCGGCCCGCGCCCACCTCGCACAGGGTGCCTGCCAGAATGCGCACCATGTTATAGAGGTAGCCGTCCGCTGTCACCTCAATGTCCACCTCGTCGCCCTTCCGGGTCACATGGCAGTCAGTGATGGTGCGCACGGTATCTCCGTGGGCAGCAGCAGAGGAACCCGCCGCGCACAGGGCCAGAAAATCGTGCTTTCCCACAAACTGTTCCGCCGCCCTCTGCATGGCATCCACATCCAGCCGCCGGGGCACCCGGGTGTAATATTTTTCATCAAAAGGCGAATCGATGGGGTGGTTGTGGATGCGGTACAGGTAGGTCTTGGTATGGGCGGCATAGCGGGCGTGGAACTCCTCCGGCACCACCCGGGCGCACAGCACCCGGATATCCGGGGGCAGGTGCTGGTTGATGGCCAACGGCAGCTTTTCGGGGGGGATGCGGGTCTCCGCGTGGAAGTTCAGCGCAAAGCCCAGCGCGTGGACCCCGGCATCGGTGCGGCTGCACCCCTTGATATCGGGGCGGCTGTGGAGCACCGCTTCCAGCCCATCCTGAAAGGTCTGGGCCACGCTCCGCCCGTTGGGCTGCACCTGAAAGCCGCAGTAGTTGGTGCCGTCGTAGGCAAGGGTCAGTAAATAGTTCTGCATGGAACTCCTTCCGTCACGGCTTTGCCGTGCCACCTCCCTCAAAGAGGGAGGCTATAAAGGCCCCCTCCTCGAGGGGGCTGTCGCCGCAGGCGACTGGGGGAGTTTTTAAAAATTCGGGAACACCAGTCTCGAGCTCAGGATCACCATAAAGCAGACGATGCACACCGCCAGGTCGATATAATCCTGCCGGGTGCAGCGCAGCACCTTCAGGCGGGTGCGGCCCTCGCCGCCGTGGTAGCAGCGGCACTCCATGGCCATGGCCAGCTCGTCCGCGCGGCGGAAGGCCGAGATGAACAGCGGGATCAGCACCGGCACCAGAGCCTTGATGCGCTGGGTGAAAGTGCCATTGTCGATCATGGCACCGCGGGCTTTCTGGGCGTTCATGATCTTCTCGGTCTCTTCGATCAAAGTCGGGATGAACCGCAGCGCAATGGTCATCATCATGGCCAGCTCATGCACCGGGAAGTGCAGCCTGCCCAAAGGCTTGAGCAGCTGCTCGATGGCATCTGTCAGCACAATGGGGCTGGTGGTATAGGTCAGCAGGCTGGTGCCCGCGATCAGTGCCATCACGCGCACCGCCATCAGGATGGCATAGCGCAGGCCCTCGGCGTAGATGTTCAGCACCCAGAAGTGCACCAGCGGCTCGCCCTCGCCCGAAACAAAGAAGAGGTTGAGCACCGCGGTAAAGGATGATGGGCAAAATGGGCTTCAGGCTCTTGGTGATCAGCTTGAAGGGGATCTTTGCCACGCCGTACATGGCCACAAGGAACACAAGGGACAGCGTCAGGCCCAGCGGGTTGGACGCGGCAAACAGCAGGATGATGTAGACGATGGTCAGCACCAGCTTCATGCGGGGGTCGAACTTATGCACAAGGCTGTCGCCCGGGAAGTGCTGACCGATGGTGATATCTCTCAGCATGTGGCAGCGCCCCCTTCTTTGCATCCACACGGGGCAGCACAAGGCTTTCGCCTGCGTCCCGGCGCTTCTTGGCTTCCAAAATCATCTTGACGGCATAGGGCACGGTGTAAACATCCGCCGGAACATCCACCCCCATCTCCCGCAGCTTGAGGAAGATCTTTGTGACCTGCGGCACGCTCAGGCCCAGCGCCAGCAGCTCGGGCGCACGGGCAAACACGTTCTCCACGGTGTCATACATGGCAATCTTCTTGTTGCTCATCACCAGCACACGGTCGGCGTACTTGGCAATATCCTCCATGCTGTGGGAGACCAGCAGCACGGTGGTGCCGGTCTTTTTGTGGTACTCCTTGACCTCAGACAGGATCTCGTCCCGGCCCTCGGGGTCCAGACCGGCGGCAGGCTCATCCAGCACCAGAATGCGGGGCTTCATGGCCATCACACCCGCCACGGCCACCCGGCGCTTCTGGCCGCCGGACAGCTCAAAGGGGCTGCGTTCCAAAAGGGCCTCGTCCAGGCCGACAAAGGCGGCTGCTTCGTGCACCCGCTTGTCGATCTCGGCTTCGTCCAGGCCCATGTTCTTGGGGCCAAAGGCGATATCCTTATAGCAGGTCTCCTCAAACAGCTGGTACTCCGGGTACTGGAACACCAGACCGGTGAGGAAACGGAATTCCCGGATCTTTTCCGGCTCTGCCCACAGGTCGCGGCCATCGATGATGATGTGACCGCTGGTGGGCTTGTTCAGGCCGTTCATGTGGGTGATGAGGGTGCTCTTGCCGGAGCCGGTGGCTCCGATGATGCCCACGAAATCGCCCTCTTCCACGGTAAAGCTCACATCGTCCAGCGCGGTGACCGCATTGGGCATTCCGGGGTTATAGATATAGCTCAGGTGATCTACTTTGATAATGCTTCCCATCTTCCGTCCCTCCCTTACTTCAAAAGCTCGTACAGAGCCTGTGCGCATTCGCCGGTGTCGATGATGCCTTCGGGCATGGGGATGCCGACCTTGACCAGCTCATCCCGCAGCTCAGCCGCTTGGGGCACATCCAGCCGCAGGACGCGGACCTTCTCGGTCTGGCTGAACACCTCTTTCGGGGTGCCCTCCATGACCACATTGCCCTTGCTCATCACCAACACCCGGTCGGCCTGAGCAGCTTCTTCCATATAGTGGGTGATGGACACCACCGTGATGCCCATGTTCCTGTTCAGATGGTGGATGGTCTGCATCACCTGCTCCCGGCCCCGGGGATCAAGCATGGCGGTGGCCTCATCCAGAATCAGGCAGTCGGGCCGCATGGCGACCACACCCGCAATGGCAACGCGCTGCTTCTGGCCGCCGGACAGGTTGTGGGGCGCACGCTCCCGGTATTCATAGATGCCCGCCATCTTCATCGCTTCATCCACGCGGCGGCGCATCTCTTCCGGCGGCACGCCCAGATTTTCCAGCGCAAAGGCGACATCTTCCTCCACCACAGTGGCAACGATCTGGTTGTCCGGGCTCTGGAACACCATGCCCACGGTCTGGCGGATATCGTAGATCTTATCCTCGTCTTTGGTGTCCATCCCCTCCACCAGCACAGTGCCGCTCTCCGGCAGGAGGATGGCGTTGAAGTGCTTGGCCAGCGTGGATTTTCCACAGCCGTTGGCCCCCAGCACTGCCACAAATTCGCCCCGCTTCACCTCAGCCGACACGCCGTTCAGGGCGTAGTCCGGCTGTTCCGGGTCATAGCGGAACTTCAGATCTTTCGCAGTTAAAATCGTTTCTTCCATAGGTTTTCTCTTTCCGGTGGTGCGCCCTTCTCAAAAAGGGCTGTACCCCATTCTTGGTTCTTCTTCATTTTTTTTTCAGAATGGCTGCCGTCAGGACACTCCCCCAGTCTGCTTCGCAGACAGCCCCCTCTGAGATGGGGCCTCTGGCGCAACCGAGAAGTTTTCCGGCAAATGGTCAACGTTCCCTCCATGCCAAAGGCTCCCTCCCAGAGGGGGCTGGCACGGCGACAGCCGTGACTGAGGGAGTTCATTCCTCCCAAATGGCCGTTGCGCCGCAGGGCACAACGCCGCCGGTGGCGGAAACGGGCAGGCCGATCTCGTCGCAGCTGGTCTTGCCGCCGAAGCGGGGCACCAGCGTCGTTTTGAGCATATATTCCATGACGGCGGGCGACAGGCCGGTGGTGTAGCTGTTGACGGCGAAGAAGAGCGGCTTGTCGCTCAGCACCTCCTCGCACTGGCTGATGAGGTCGTAGATGCAGTCTTCCAGCTTCCAGATCTCGCCGCCGGGGCCGCGGCCATAGCTCGGCGGGTCCATGATGATGCCGTCGTAGGTGTTGCCCCGCCGCTTTTCGCGGGCGACGAACTTGGCGCAGTCGTCCACCAGCCAGCGGATGGGCCGGTCTGCCAGGCCGCTGGCGGCGGCGTTGTCCTTGCCCCACGCTACGATGCCCTTGGAGGCATCCACATGGCAGACAGTAGTAGCGCCCGCAGCGGCACAGGCCAGCGTTGCGCCGCCGGTGTAGCCGAACAGGTTCAGCACCTTGACAGGGCGGCCTGCCGCACGGATCTTTCTGGCGTACCACGCCCAGTTGACGGCCTGTTCCGGGAACACGCCGGTGTGCTTGAAGCCGGTGGGGCTGACGATGAGGGTCAGCTTGTCCTCCTCTTCGCCGCAGGAGATCTTCCACTTCTCAGGCAGACGGCGGCGGTACTCCCACTCTCCGCCGCCCTGATTGGAGCGGTGGTAGATGGCATCGGCCTTGGCCCAGAGCGGGCTCTGCTTCTCGGTTTTCCACACCACCTGCGGGTCGGGCCGGATGAGGATGGTCTCTCCCCAGCGCTCCAGGCGGTTGCCGCCGGTGGCATCCAGCAGCTCATAATCTTTCCAACTATCTGCGGGGCGCATAAGCGTCCTCCTTTCTCTCTTCAAACGGCTCAGAACAGGCTCTGCTGGCCGTTGTCCTCCGGGCTTCCGGTCTCGGGGGCTTTCAGGCCCAGGTGCTCATAGGCAAGGCGGGTGGCACAGCGGCCCGGGGGGTGCGGGTCAGAAATCCCATCTGCATCAGGTAGGGCTCACACAGGTCCTCCAGCGTCACGGCCTCCTCGCCCAGCGCCGCCGCCAGCGTTTCCAGGCCCACAGGGCCGCCGTTGTACATCTCAATGATGGCGCGGAGCAGGCTGCGGTCCAGCTCGTCCAGACCCAGCGCGTCCACGTCCATCCGCTTCAGGCTCATCAGGGAAACATCCCGGTCGATGACGCCGTCGCCCAGCACGGTGGCAAAATCGCGGACACGCTTGAGGAAGCGGTTGGCCACGCGGGGGGTGCCGCGGCTGCACTTGGCCAGCTCGTAAGCGCCCTCCGGGGTAATGGGCTGATCGAGGATGCCCGCCGACCGCTGGATGATGCGGGACAGCTCATCGGGGCTGTAGAGTTCCAGCTTGAGCAGCACACCGAAGCGGTCGCGCAGGGGGGCCGGTGATCTGGCCCGCGCGGGTGGTCGCGCCCACCAGCGTGAACCGGGGCAGATTGATGCGGATGCTGCGGGCGCTGGGGCCTTTTCCGATCATGATGTCCAGCGCGTAATCCTCCAGCGCCGGGTAGAGCACCTCCTCCACCTGCCGGGACAGGCGGTGGATCTCATCAATGAAGAGCACGTCGCCCTCCTGCAGATTGGTCAGCAGGGCGGCCAGGTCGCCGGGCTTCTCGATGGCCGGGCCGCTGGTGATGCGGATCTGCACCCCCATCTCGTTGGCGATGATGCCCGCCAGCGTGGTCTTGCCCAGGCCCGGAGGGCCGTAGAGCAGGATGTGATCCATGGGCTCGCCCCGCCGCTTGGCGGCTTCCAGATAAATTTTCAGGTTCTGCTTGACCTTTTCCTGTCCGATGTAGTCCTCCAGGTGCTGCGGACGGAGGCTGTTTTCTTCGTTGTCCGCCACCGTCAGCCCGGGCTGCATCATTTTTGCGCCGTACAGCGCGGTTTCGTCCTGCATTGCTTACCTCCTGCCTGCCATGCCCCGGAGTGCCAGCTTGATGATCTCTTCCACGGGAAGGCTTGCGTCGATTTTGGAAACGGCCAGGGCGGCTTCGCTCTGGCTGTACCCCAGCGACACCAGCGCCGCAATGGCCTGCCCGGCTCCCTGTGCGGCGGGGGCGGCAGTGGCCGCGCCCACATCCTCGAGGTTGATGCCATCCACAAAGCCCTTTGCCACCTTATCCTTCAGCTCCAGCACGATGCGCTGGGCCAGCTTTGGGCCCACACCGGATGCCGCCTTGAACGCCTTGTGGTCGCCCGCCGAGATTGCCAGCGCCACCCGGTCAGGCTCCATCACGCTGAGAATGGCCAGGCCCACCTTGGGGCCCACACCGGAAACGGCAGTCAGCAGCTCAAAGCAGCTCTGCTGCTCCTCAGTGGCAAAGCCGTACAGGCTGATGTCATTTTCGGTCACGCTCATCACGGTGTAAAGGGGGTGGCTTCCCGGCCCCCCGGGCAGTGCGCCCGCAACGCTGGTCGGGCACTGTACATAGTAGCCCACCCCGCCGCAGCTCACCACCACAGCGTTCAGGGGCTTTTTGATGATTTTTCCGGATAGACTGTAAATCATAGTTTTCCTCCAGCAGCCTTCCCCTCTCAGTCTCGCATTCGCTCGCCAGCTCCCCAAAGGGGGAGCCAAAGCATCGAATTGGGCGGCTGCTACTATACCAAAAGCCGCGATTGCCTCTCCCTTCGGGAGAGGTGGCAATGCGCAGCATTGACGGAGAGGGCTCAGATCGGCCCAACGCCCCTTCTTGCAAAGCGGTTCAGCTGGTTGCCGTTGGTATGGCAAAAGGTGATAGCCATGGCCAGTGCGTCGGCGGTATCATCGGGCTTGGGCACAGCAGGCAGATGCAGCAGGATGCGGGTCATCTCCTGCACCTGCTTTTTCACGGCCTTGCCGTAGCCGGTAACAGCCTGTTTCACCTGCTGCATGGGGGTGTACTCGTAGATGGGGATGCCCGCCTGCGCCGCCGCCAGCAGGATGACCCCGCGGGCCTCGGCCACGCCGATTACCGTGGTCTGGTTGTGCTGGTAGAACAGCTTTTCGATGGCAAGCACCTCGGGCTGTGTCCGCTCGATGACCTCCCGGATGCCGGTGTAGACCTCGTCCAGCCGCTGCTCAAACAGCACCCCGGCATCGGTGCACACGGCCCCGAAATCCACCGGTGTGAACCGGTTTCCCGCATAGTCCAAAACGCCCCATCCCACGATGGCATAACCGGGGTCGATGCCCAAAACTCTCATTCTGCGATACCTTTCCTATTATAATCAATGTATTATACCACAAACCGGCGTTCAGGGCAACGGAAACGCCTTGAGTCGGTTTACAAAATGTGCGCTGGGCGGCTGATTTTCCATTCCCGGCAAACCAGGCATCAAAAAGTTTGCAGAATTTTCAAAAAAAGGGCTTGCTTTTTACCCGGCGGTATGATATCATAATCAAGCCGATTGCGGCACAAGCAAAATATGGACGGTTAGCTCAGCTGGTAGAGCATCTGCTTGACGTGCAGGAGGTCACAGGTTCGAGTCCTGTACCGTCCACCATACAGTTCGTACTCGAACCCGATTCTTTACGAAAAAGGGTTCGGGTACGTTTTTGTTTACAAGAGGTTCTGAGAAGGCACTACTCGGAATAGTGAGCAGGAACGAACAAAGGCAGGGTATCACCATGGCGGTGGTATCCTGCCTTTTGAAGTATATTAACTTCCTAGTCGTTGATCATGAAAAAACCATTGTATTATATGATGATTTATACGATTTCATGATAACCGAATCGAGGAAGAATATGTAAGGGTTACATCGGATAACGGGCTATCGTTTACATTGATGACAATCGGCGAAGAGTTCGATTTAATAATTAGAACGAGACAAAAAAGACAACAAAGATATACTGCTTTTTTTCTTCATGGTGCGACGCCCCTTTCGCTTTCAGTTTCCATACAGCTCATCCTTAGGGGGCTCATGCCATTCCCCCCCTTAATGCTTAACCATGTTCACAACCCTCCCTCACTCTATGGTAGCATTATCATACCATGTGAATTATTCGATTTCAATTCGCATGATTAACAGAGATGAGCAGTTGCTTTTTGTGAAAAGTGTAGAATTGTTTGATGTGGTGACTGAAACTGTTTGAAATAGAAAGCGTGTCTATTTGAAAAGCAATTAAGAAATTGTCGTTCGAGCGATTGACTTTCTTACGAAGATATGCTATTCTTTAATATGTGATTGTATAATCTTGCATTCATGCTATGATTAAGGGGAAGCATTTATGAGAAATTTTGATGAACTCAGCTCAACCGACTTCGCTGTTCTTGATGCGATACGAAGATCCGGTTCACTAGACAGAGCCATCCTTGAAACATATAGTGGTTTATCGTGGCCAACAGTAAAAAAAGATTTTCTCACAATTGCAGGAATCAGAGAACATCCAAAGTAGCACTAACGAACAAAAATGCAAAAAATTCGTACGTAACCAAGGTTACTTTCTTGGCATTTCAATTGGAACGAGGGAAATCAAAGCAGTTTTTTGCGACTCACAGTTTCAAGTATTATCTTATAGCGACATTCGGGCTTTAGTAAAAAGTATTCCTGATAGTAGAGTAGTGTCTCTTATACGCAAAAAGTAGCGATTACCAAGTGACAAAAGAGCGAACAATGTCAGCAGATAGTTTATACTTTTGTTTTGAATCATCTTCCTCACAGGATGTGATTGCTGATATTATTACAGAAATAATTGAAGCATATCTCACTCTAGGAGATGCATCGCAAAATTGCTCGGAATTGGTTTGGCTTTTCCGGGAGTGGTTGAACCGCAAAAAGAACAGATTATAGCATGTCCTAATATTCCAAGCTTAAACGGAAAAGAACTTCGCGGAATCTTAAAACATGGACTTTATGACAAGTTGAAAGAATACGAGATTCCAATTTATATAGAGCATAATGCTAAAGCTAATTTTATAAATGAAAAAGAACTCCTTTACAGTGACCAAAGTGAAAATAGTGTTGCGTTCAAAGAGAATGTCCTTTGTCTGTATATGGGGACAGGTATAAGTTTAGGTGGTTGCATTAATAGGACGCTAGTCACAGGTTCCACAAATTCATTTGGCGAGATTGGACATATCAGTGTATCAGATGATCTTGCAGAATTTGGAAAAAAGACGATCATGACGTTTGTCCATTTTGTCATCAAAAATGTATCGAGTGGCTTATTCGAAAAAAATGTTTTTGATGCTTCGACTATTAGAGACTACCGCGAAAATTCAACCACTAAGAAATTAAAAAGCTTATCTCAAGAAAAATATAAAAAGTTGACACAGTATCTGGGCTATTTATTAAATGTCATCATAAACATTTTTAATCCGGATGTTTTGATTTTAAGTGGAAGAATATTTGATAACATAGAGGAACTTCGTGGAGAGATATAGAATCACTAAAAAAGCAGTCACACACTCTCTTTCTCTGGAAGTAACTGTAAAATTGTTCTTGGAAAAGGTGGGCAATATGGTATAGCGCGTGGTGCAGCATTTAACACATATATGCGGCATTATACATTTAAGGACAAAAGAATTCAATGGCCAACAACAGGTGATCATATATAAATTGGCTATCAATTCTAAATAAATCAATTTTTCATGTTTTTTCTTTGAACCCAAAATCAGGAAAATGCATTGAGAACAAGATTATCGTCGAATAGAAGCATCAACAAATTATAGCATAAGAAATTTTTGTGTAACTCTAGGAGTACATAGTTATCAGAATTGTACTATAATAAGAGGGTGCGTCCACCCGGACGCACCCTGCAAAAAAAATCCACACACGATAAGTAAGGCAGGGAGTTCCCCAGAGCAGAGTTCCCATAAAACAGTATTTGCAAAAGTTCCCTAAATGGGGAAGATTTGGCGTGACTTCGGTCACGCTCTTTTCTTTTTGCTTCCAGTTCATCCAGAGGGATGTACCCCAGCCCGTCGTACTTGATATGGATGTGCTGCACCCGCTTTCCGCTGGACTTATCCGGGGCATCTACATAGATAGCCGACACCAGTTCACGGAGAGCATAGGGAGTGAGTTCTTCAATATGAACGTACTTGTGCGCTTTCTGGACGAATTTTTCAATATTCTCGATTTGCTGTTCCTGTACTTCGATTTCCTGTTGGATAGAGAGGGATTCCTCTTCCAGCTGCTTCTGTTCGGCATCGTAGCTCTGGCTCATCATGTCGAAGCGGTCATCGCTCAGCTTTCCATTGGCGTTGTCCTCGTAGATTTTCATGAACAGCCGTTTGAGGTCTACAATCCGCTTCTCATTCCGGGCAAGCTGCTTCTTCAGGACGGTCAGCTTTTTTTCGCTGCTTTCCACACGAAGCTGCTCCTCCATGACCTTGCGGAAGTAGTTTTCATGACGGAGAATGTAGTCCGTCACCCCGCTTTGAACATGACTCAGCACACGTCCTTCCAGAACCTTTACCCGGATGAAATGTCCCTTGCACTTGCTCCCGTTCTTCTTGTGCAGAGAGCAATCAAAGAAGTCTTGACTGAAGTCCCTGTTATTGGACGAACCATATTGCATCTTGGAACCGCAGTCAGCGCAGTAGACCATACCGGAGAAAATGCTGCTCTTGCCTGTTCGGGTCATACGGTGACGCTGGCTGCGAATCTCCTGAACCTTTTCAAACACATCATCGTCAATAATGCGCTCATGTGTATCCGGGAAGATAGCCTGATTTTCCACAGGATTCAGATGTCTCTTTTTATCCCAGATAGAGTTAGTATAGGTCTTGAAGTTGACTGTGCAGCCAGTGTACTCCCGGCGTTCCAGAATCAAACTTACTGCTCTTTTATCCCAGCGATAAGGGTCTTCCGGGGCAGGTGCGTTTGTGCTCCGGCCATGGCTCAACTTGTAGGCGGTAGGAGTCAGAACTTTATCTGCCCACAGTTGGTTCGCAATTTGGGTCGGCCCACGTCCCTCCATGCACATGGAGAAGATGCGCTTCACAATCGCAGCCGCTTCCGGGTCAACAAGCCAATGCTTCGGGTTCTCCGGGTCTTTTTACATAGCCGTACGGAACATTAACCGTCAGCGGTACTCCACGCTCTCCCTTGGCCTTCTGAACGGCCCGAATCTTGCGGCTGGTATCGCGGGCGTAAAACTCGTTGAACCAGTTCTTAATGCCCGCAAAATCGTTGTTTACGCTGTTCGGGTCAATGGTGTCGTAGTTGTCGTTAATGGCGATGTAGCGAACGCCATACTGGGGAAAGGTGAAGTTGGTGTACAGACCAGTCAAGGCAGAATTGCGCCCCAGTCGGGACAAATCCTTCGTGATAACGATTCCTACACGCCCTGCTTCGATCTCGACCAGCATACTCTGAAAGCCGGGACGGTCATAGTTCGTGCCGGGTAGCCATCATCCACAAAGAACACCGGGTTTCGGGAAGTGGTTCTTTTTGGCGTATTCCAGAAGGATGACCTTCTGGTTCTCAATGGACAGGCTTTCGCCGAGCCGTGCGTCCTCTTGCGACAGTCGGCAGTAAAGTGCGGTGATTTTATTCGTTGCTCCAGACATTGTTGTGTCCTCCTTATTCTGTGGAGCAACTGTCAGTACAGGATTGGTTACCGGATCAAGTATAGCAGAATTGGACGCAGTTGTCATTCGTCTGCACCCTCATCTTCAAATTTTTGCTGGGCGTTCTTGGCAACAATGCGCTCCAGTTTCTTCAAAAAGGATTCCTTGCCCCCTCATAGCTGCCGGTCACGGTGTAGGTGGTGTGACCGACTTTCTCCGTGGTGGTCAGTTCAGGAATCCAGAATGCAGACAGGTTCTTGACATGGAGATTGCCGTTCTCATCTACATAGGAGCCGTGCTTCTTCTGCTCTTCGGTCAAGGGCTGCCGCTTGAAATAGATTTCGTTTTCGGAGATGCTCACGGTTTCGCTGGCTTGGCTTGCTCCTTCGGGGCATCGTCATACAGCTGGGCAAAAAATGCCAGTGCATCTTCGGGTGAGTCTTCCTCCATGAGCTGCTCGAAAACTCGCTGTTCCTCTGCCGAGAGGTTATTCCATGCGGCTTCCAACTCCTGCTCGTTGGCTGCGTTGACGAAGGCTTCGATCTCTTTTTTCATGGTGCATCCTCCTTTGGCTGCGAAAAGCGGATTTTCAAAAAGTATGGGTTTTCGTGAGAGCAAGAATCGTCCCGTGGCCACAAATTTTCAATTCTTGAAAATTCTTGCCCTTTTGGGACAGCTTCTTGTTGGGGCGTGCCTGCCCCAAACCCTGCTTAGGAGTGAGTGCGATATACTAGGAATTTATTTATTGCTTGCATCGGTTTTGTCGTTTCCCTTTTTCTTACGAGACAAACCTAAACAAAAAGATGCGTCGAGCCAAGGCAAAGAAATGATGAACCAAGACACAACCATACAACAGCCATAGAATTATTCATTTCCACTTATGAAGCTAATAAGTGAAGCCATATATAACAGAGCAGAAGCTGCATAGAATAAGATAGATTTCTTGGTTTCTTTTTTCATAAATAATCGCCTCCACAAATCGATTTGTTGAGTCAATTATACCACGTTCTTTATCGAAATTACACCCTCTACATGGGAGAACTTGGCCGATTTACTGCGTACGTGCGTACCCATCTTCCGTATACACGTATGCGGCGATTTGCCCGAAACGCACTCTATACAGCCGTCCCCCCTCGGAGAGCCCACTACACTTTGCAGACCACAGGGATGAAAGTGTCATAGTGGGTTATTACACTTCCGCAGAAGTGCCTTCTCCTCGCCGCAGACAGCCGGGTGTGCCTTTTGTGAGAGCTTTCTGTGCGGCGAATCTACATCGCCCACAGGCGATGTAAGCAGGGATTCCAAAGGGGCGCAGCACCCTTGGCACACGGACTTTGGTACAAAGTCTAGTGTGTTACACCTTTCCAGAGGTGTATACGTTCCTGAAATGCAAAAAGCCCCATACCCAACACCTTAACGGTGCGGACATGGGACTTGATGCTTCCTCGGCCTAGCCGGGTACTCCGTAACCAATCCTGACAGGCAGTTGCCGTGTCATTTTTCGAAAACTGTTTTACGGATACCCAGCAAGTGGGAACTTCCTGTTTTTTCGTTGTTTGCATGATGAGCCTGCTCTGCCTGCCACGCGACAAACTCCCGCTGGCCTTCCTCGCTGTTCCAGCAGGCAAGGATAGCCGGGTAGAATGCCCGTGCCAGACGTTCAATGGCTTCATCGGGGTAAGGGGAAATATTTGTGGACTTTTTCTTTTTTGTTCAAACGCACACTCCTTTGGACTTCCGTTGACAGCATACAATGTGCCTGTTGTTATGCTGTCTGCTCATCCTCTGCGAGTGCAGATTCCAGAGAAGCAAGATACTCCTTATGCTTGTGGATGATTTCGAGAATAATTTCCCGCTGCGCATTTATCCGGCATCTGCTCCAGCTGATAGTTGAATGCTATGCGGAAACGAGTGGTCACATCTTCCAATGCTACATACTTGTACCGCAGGTCTTCCGGGTAGGCATCACTGTCATAAACCGATTCGAGTTTCTTGAACGGCATAACAGGTGCTTTGCCCGGAACGCGAATCACACCATCAGCGTCCGGCTTCGGTTCAACCTTCAGTTCCGGGTGCAGGATGTCCTGCAAGGTCCGCTTGCGGTCGTCGTAGTTCGCATTCGCAAGGTTGCGCATATCTGCTTTGGACACTTTTGTCTGCCCAGACAGGATGCTTTGCTTCAGACCCGGCATCAGTTCGTCCGCAATCTCCACGCCTTTCATATACTTCGATGCACGAAGCACAGTCGCCGTGCTCACACCATTCTCTTCTGCGATTCGGTCGCAGGTTTTTTCTTCCCGGAGTGGTGGTTATCATCGTGAGCACCACCACTTTTCTTTGCTAAAGTGTACTGATTGCCCGGTCACGAAAGATTTTTGCAGCCTTCTTCTCGGCTTCGTACTGCTTCCCAAGCAGATAGCGTTTCTGTTCGGGACTCAGGTTTCGCCGTCCCAACTGATTCCGGCAAATCCACGCAATGGCTTCTTCGCGGTTCTCAAATCGGAGCGGCATGGTGGAAAAATAAATCTCTGGGTGCTTTTGGAGGATTGCATAACGATTGTGTCCGTCAACAAGTGTGTTGTTCCACACGATCAAAGGAGAAATCAGCTTGCCCTCTTTCAGGATATTCTCTTCAAGCTGCTTAAATTCATCATTGGTCAGAGGAGGAATCTGGGACTGGAACTCCGGGTCGATTTTCAAGTTGATCATACGCACACTCCTTTATCTCTCCTGCTGCGCCGGTTCTTCCTCCCGGAAAAAGGACGCAACATTCTGCTTTGCGGTTTTCAGCTTGAGCAGCTCGTTCTTGGCTTCCTTGTACTGCTCGTAGAACTGTGCCTTTTCGGATGCCAGCTGCGCATACTCGGCTTCCAGTTTCTTCGGGCTGGGCAGCTTGGTGATATCATTTGCCTTGAAATAGGCTGCTGCCGTCCGGTATGCTGTCAGTTCTGCACGGTGCTGTTCTTCAAAGGCTGCGGGTCGTTTTGCGGCTTTTAACTGTTGTGCGATGTTCTTGGTGTGTGGTGTAGGCTGCGACGTGATAGCGCAGTTCTTTGTTGGCCTTTATGCGACCTTCAAGGTCTTTCACCACTGCCAGTGCGTCGTGATACTTGGTTTCCAGTTCAGCGATGCGCTGGTTTAGAGCGTCCTCGTCGGTCAAGCCCTTTTCCTGCAGAAGATTTACGGTCTGTGCCATAACTTTGAGATTGTGTTTCGTGAGCCAACGCTTATAGCCGGTGCCTTTGCCCTCGGTCATCCTCGACTGGATGTCGATCAGTTTCCCGATGGTATCCTGCTTGAACTGCACCTTGGGTTTGCGTTCGGCGTTTGCCTGCAACGTGGCAAGCACTGCCGCCTTATCAAACTTGTCACCGAGATGTTTTGCTCGGATAAACTTCGTTCTGCCAGCGGGCAGATAGCTGAGCTGCCCACGGCTTTCCTTGACAGCAATGCCATACTGCTGCATGAGCCTGTCAGAGAAATCTTCGAAGCTCGTAGCGCGGTACAATACAGACGAAATCTGTCTCCGTAAAGTATCCTTCACAGTTTCAAACTTCTTTTGCTTGGGCTGTTGTCCAGCTGGTGGCAAGGGCTGCGTTTGCAAGATCAAGTTTCTGCTGCCCACGCCGCCTTGCCCAATATTCGGCCTCGCTGACACGCTCTTTCGAGCCGTTGAGCAGGTCGATCTGGTACAGTCCCGCACTCTCGCACAGTTCCATGACCTCGACACGCAAATGCCGCATGGTCTGGGCGGTGCTGGAGTGCTTCATGCCCTCGCGCCAATCGCGGGACTTCTGCATATAGGGCTTGCGCTCCACTTCTCGTGTTCGGATGCTGCCGATCACGATGTGGACGTGGATATTTCCCGAATAGTTGTGTCCATCAGGGTGAGTGCAGACGATGGCAGGGTGACCGGGGAAATTTTCAGAACAAAACTTCAGGCCAAGTGCCTGTGCCTTTTCCATGGTCAAACCGTTGTCGGCTGCATCTCGTGGGTCAAAGCTGATGATATACTGGTGACTTTTGATATCACCATGCTGGGTGTTCTTACCATACTTGCGGTTTGCCAGCAGACAGGCTGTTGCAAACGAGAAATCGCCACACTCAAGTGTATCGAGGATGTACGAATCTCGCAGCATGGGTCGGCCTTGCTTGTCCAGAATTATCTTGCCGGAAAATTCATCGTGCTGGTAAACGAGGTACGCTTCGATGGCGGTGTAGTCCGAATTTTTAGAGGCGATATGCTTCAGCGTTGCCATACAGTTCACCCAGAACTTTCTCGGCGTGGAGCCGGAAGGCAGTCAGGTCTGCAAGTTCGTCCAGAAGTTTCGCCCGGAGCTGTTCGGTGTCTGCTCCGCCGGAATTGAAGTGCCTTGCAAGCTGGTTGAGGTTTCCGCCCACCTTGCTGCACTGGGCAAGCAAAGTGGAAATAGCGGTCGGGGCTTTTTTCGCCGCCGCCTGCAACGATGACTGTTTTCTCGATCTTGACGTTGTGGATGGCGCGGCGGATAAAAGTGGAGAGGGAGAGATTCAGGAGTTTGCAAGTGAGTTCCAGTGACGCTTTTTTCCTCCGCTGTCACACGGAACTTGATGACGTGCGTTTTATTGCTCGGCGTGTCGTGGTGCTGGGAATTGCTAGGGGTCGATTGAACATTCGTTTTGGTCATTGTACCTCCTGTCTGTTCGATAACTCCTCGGTGAAGTTATGTAAGCACGACACGCCGTTGCTGTTCGCACCGTCAGGCGCGAACTATGAGCAGGGTTTGGGGCAGGCACGCCCCAACAAGAGCACTTCGGAAACGCACGAGCGTTGGAGAAGTGTAGTCCCGGAGGAACACAGAATTTTCAAGAATTGAAAATTTGTGGCCACGGGACGGTTCTTGCTCTCCACCGCTGCGCTCAAAACCATTTCCGAAAGTTGTTTCCGAATTGTTAAGACGCAAAAATAAGTAGAGAGTTCCACTGCTCATATATGTGAATCGCCGTTTGCCCCGAACGAAGTTCCTGCCCCTGTTTTGCAGCGGCGTTGGCCGAAAAGCCGGTATCACGCTCGGACGGCTCATGAAATTCTCAAGGTACGTGCTTCCCCAAAAAGAAAATACCGCCCACGCAGTACAGGCGAAGGATTTTGTCGGGTGAAACAGACGGCAAAATGATCGGGTGTGTTGCGGGGCGGTAAATCTTCGCAGGAAATAAAACCGCACAGAATCGTTTCTTTGCGGAAATCGCTGTGGATTTGTTGGGAATGATAACATAAGTACGAATGCGTGTCAACACTTCAGGATAATGAATACATCAGATGAACGAAACACACAAAGTACAAGCGAAAGCAAGGCAATGTTTTAGAAAAAAAGCATCAAATCAGTCTGGGTTAGAATTCTGAATCGAGCAGATATCTAGTACTGTATCGCATTGAGCCAAAACATCGGGATCATGTGAAACCATAATAATAACCGAATCTTTTTTTCGTTTTTGGAGACAGTTCATCAATCGGGCAATGCTTTCCGTATCAAGAGCAGCAGTTGGTTCATCCAGTAAAATCAATGAACTCTCTTTACTTAATGCTCTGATTAGAGATAGTTTTTGCTTTTCTCCTCCGGAAAAATTGCTCCCGTTCTCATTCATTTGTTTATCCATAAGATAGGACAGGTTCCATGATTTTATCAGCTGCTTTTTTGCCTTTGTTGCATCTCATGATTCATATCAAGACCAAGCTGCAGATACTCCTTTACGGACATGTTCATTAAAACCGGGTCTTGCTCAACATAGGAAATATTTCTCCGACGCATTAGCTGCATATTCAGATTTGAAATTGAAATCCCGTTGTAACAAACATCCCCGGAAGAATCTCCAGCCAAAAGACCGACAATAGCATTTAGAAGCGTGGTCTTTCCTTTTCCGTTTTGTCCACACAACCCATATAGTGTTCCTCTCTCAAATTGACAGAAGCAGTGGTTTAGAACTTTCTTGTTGCCGTAACCAATTGACAGGTCAGCAATTTCGATTGACTTGAGTGCATCAATCAAAATGTTGCCATTTCTTTCATCTTCTTTGCTCATGATGTCGTTAATACGATCGAACGAAGCTTTCATATCCTGATAACTTCCAGCAAGACCAACAAAATAAGAGACCGAGCTGATTATCATACTGAAATAGGTATTTATCGTTGAAAAGTAACCAATGCTTAATTTTCCAATACGAACTTTATATCCTCCAATTCCAATGATGCAAAGATACGCAAGAATGATAATCAGTTGATTCAAATTTGCAAATAGGTATTCTACACGAACCGAATGGAGCGATGCTTCCACCAATTCGTTGAGAGACTCGGAAAGGCGATGGTTCATTTCATGGCCCAGTTCATTCCTTTTGACATACGGAATCTTCTGGATTTGCTCTGCATACCGAGAAAAATACGCATTGGAGGATTGTTTCATTTCCATTTTTGTAGCATAGATTTTTGACTTGTTAAGAAAAAAATGTGAGAACATAAAATGGAATCAACGAAAGGATGATCGCACAAAGTAATTTATCCGCTCGAAAAACAAATATTGCACTTGCTATAAGTGTTGCACTCTGCAAAAAGAAATTTACAACATTCGAATTTAAGAAATTAACCACGGCATTGCTATCTTTGCTGATCGATCGATCAGATAGGCAGTATCTACGTTGCTGTAATATTTGTATTCACTGGAAAAGATCTTCTGAAAGAGGTCATTGCTGATTTGATAGGAGATTTTGTAATTAAGCCTTGTCAGTACAAGTGATTGAATATATTTAATGATGAGTTGCAGGAGATTAATGCAAGCAATCACAGCAACAAAGAGAATGATCGTAGTACCTGCATCTGTGGTATCAACAAGAAAGTTAATATATTGTCCGGAAATATATGGTGTTATAATATTGGCGGTCCATAACAACAATACGATCAGAACATACTTTCCAACAAGAGATTTATTCCGGACAATTTCGGATTTGAATATTTCAAACATTTCGTTTCCTCAAAAAAAAAAGCGCATTTATGCAATGCTCAAAATAAAAATTTCAAGAAAAGCATAAATGCGCACGACTTAGAAATGCCTTTTAGATGTTGATGATGCAGCTTTTACTGCCGCAATAGTTGTAAGTGGATCCGCTATGACATGGGCAAGGATTCGAAGTATACTTGCACTCGCCCGGCTCAGACGGAATGTCAATATCATAAGGGTCAATGGCATACGGAGGAATAAGAATATCCATTTTTTTGTAATCTCCTTTGAATTAATTGATTTTTTATATACAACATCTATAACTCCATGGCTGTTACAGGTGCAGCATAACGTATTACTTCAGATTTTTCATCAATTTTTGCAGCCAGCGTTTCGGCTTTCCCTGCCGGGACCCAGATATCCGGCGAAAGGCCACGCATTTCTTCAAAATAATCTGCACCCCCCGGCAGCAGATAGACACATACGGATGTCATTATAACCGAGCATTTGCTGTTCGGCAGTTCCACATGCCCACCATTTCCGATCATACATCCATTTGTGTTTTCTCCGATGATCAGGCTGTTTTCCAGATTATAGGCAAGGTCCATTGTGATTTCTGCAGAAGAGGCAGAGCATTTTCCGCTTAAAAGAATCAGAATGTTGTCGTGCGTTTGCCACCGATGAGCTTGTATCGCTACGGATACCGGATTAACAACGTCATAGCGGACTCCATTGCCCTGTACACGCTGGCGGCTGTATCGGGTGATCCACTGATGCGCAACTTCTTCATATCCGCCGACATTGGAGCGCAGATCCAGCATGGAGATCGCAGCATCACTCATTTGTGCTGCCGCAGCATTGACCTCCTGTAGAAAAAAGAGCCCTCAAAGCTGTTGAACTGGAATACCGGGATTCCATCTGTCTGGCGAAGATCGGTATTCTGGTCTTTGGGAAGCTCTTTGTAATACTGGCTCCATGCGTCTGCTGTCAGTGTGTCGGTACTGCCGTCTGTATAGTGCACCGTCAGCGTTTCATCACAGGTGTTTTTTCCCATTCTGTCCCATCAAATGTGGCAGACTTCAGCAGAACCGGATAATACACCAGATACCCCTGCTCAGAGATTGAACGCTTGAACAGTTCATCCAGATCGGGATGATCGTCCACGGATGCAACGACTTTTCCATTGGCATTCTGATAGCCCGAATCCGTTTTTACGAACATCACCTGACGGAAGAAAAACGGAATGTCTTTTTCCGACGGATAGTCCTGATTGATGTTGAAGTGACCGTCCTTGATAAAGGTAAGATGACTTACCAGAATCTTCTGCAAATCTTCACAGGTCAGGCTGTCCCTGCTTTGGACTTCCTGCAGAGTATCAGCCTTTGCCTGATCGAATACGGCGTGTCCGCCAAAATAATCGTAGAGAGCATAATCATAGTAGAGCGCGTCAAAAAGATAATTCACATCCTCTTTCGCTTCTTCTACGGTCAGTTCTTTTTTTTCGGCATCGTATTCGCTGTAGGTATCGGTAAAGTAATCTGTATCTTTCTGTGCATCGGCGGGGTCATCGTAATGCCGCAGATAGGGTGTCGGGTCGGCGGCAGGAGCCGCTTCCCAACGCTGATGCTCTGTATTGATCTCATCCAACAGTTCGGCCTTTGTGGGCTGAGAATCCTTCACAAGCTGGGTGGCATCTGTACATCCAACTGTACTTATCAGCAGTACCAAACAGCAAAGTAGGGATACTATTTGCGATCGCATAGCAGTTCTCCTTTGTGGAACAAATGATTAAGAATTTTCTTTTTTGTGTCAGGAGCGTCTTTGTACATGCCAAAAGATAGTCCTGCATGGAAAACTTCCACTGCTCGCAAGAGCAAAAGACCATGAAGCCGTTTATGTGGACATCCTCCCAAGCAGACCGGAAGCAGCTTACACTCTGAGCATTCAGATTTCTGTAAAGGATCAAACGCTGTGTAACCAGACAAAAGTTCGGTGCTTCGGATGCTCGAAATCTCATAGTTAATGTTTCCAACGGCACAACTATGAATTCCAATGTCATCCCAGCATTTATAAAGGTATCCTTTATCATCGATCACCCATGAATTGTAAGAGTCCGCACCGCAGCAGACTTTGCGAGGAACCGGATAAATGCTGTTCAACGGAATATTATACCACAAGAGGAACTCTAGGTTAATCTTGGAATAGTACTCGTCCGAGAAGCATTGCTCTTTTTGATACTCTTTATTCTCAGGAAGAACCAGGCCGAGATATGGATGGATATCTTTATCCAGTTTGAGTTCTTTCAATGTCCTCATAACTTCATCCGCTGCAGACACATTGTTGTAGTCCACATTGATTCTCAAAGCGATAGGAATAATCCCTTGTACTTCCTGAAGATTTTTTATAATTGCTTCATAAGTTCCCTTTCCGTTTGCCATAGGTCTGCGAGAATCGTGGATTTCTTGAGGACCATCAAGCGTGACCTGAATGGAACGAACTTTGAAGTTTTTTAGCTTTTCGACAATGTCCTTTGTAAGAAGATAGCCATTTGTAATGATGCTTGCCGAATAAGTAATCTCTTTTTCCTCACATAATTTAATGATTTTCTCAGAGAGACTTTCGATGACGGGAAATCCTACCAACGGTTCGCCGCCAAACCATGAGACCGAAATGGCTTTAACATCCGCAGCTTTGCGCTCAATAAACGCCATCAAACTCTTTTGCGTTGCTTCATCCATCAACTCATTTCCATAGTGTCCCTGCTCGAAGCAATAAACACACCGAAAATTGCAGGCCATAGTAGGCGCAATCGTAAGTGCCAAGCTTCTAGTATCATACCGCCCCTGCATCATACGAGTTTTAATCAAAAACTTTTCATCAATATCCGAAGATAGAATATACCCACAAGCCATCAATTGGTGAAAAAAAAATCCTTGTCTTTAAATTCCTTTCCATCTTCAAAGTAATCCTTAAATTGCTGATATTGCGTACTTTTTTACAACAGCCAATGCACCTGTGAAAGCGTTGTAGAAGACAATCCTGTCTTTTCCTAAGTCGTTGTAGATAAAGTTGTAATCAGACGGTTTTAAGTTCATTACGGTGACCTCTTTCCATATATTGTAATATTTTCACGTTATGCCGTATTAAATAACTACCCATTGATTTTTTTTAGGGTGGAAATGCTTATAATTACTGCAACTTTTTTTTTTAATACGATTTTATGAACATATAGTATCACTGAATAAGAATATGCACCATAGCATCCTGCGTAAGTTGAGAACTACGTCGATGCCTACCTTAGACTTGAAAGCAGGTTTATTTATGCAAAGCGTTCTTATTGGTTCAATTATAAAGCAGCGTCGAAAAGAGTTGAAAGCTAACGCAGGAACGTGTATGCGATGGCATTTGTGATCCTGTGAGCTTGTCTCGAATTGAAAATGGAAAGCAGATGCCAAGCCGTAGCATTATGAACGCCTTACTCCAGCGGCTGGGTCTCCCAGATACCCGTTACTATGCGCTTTCATCCAAACATGAGCTTGAAATTGAAGCATTAAAGAAAGAGATTGTAGCATGCAACGTAACACGCAATGTTCAAAATGGTTTTGAACAGATTGAAAAAATTGAAAAAATGTGGTGGATGACGATGACCGGCTAACGCAGCAATTCATTCTAAGATCAAAAGCAGTATTAGGCGCAATTGACAAACGATATGGGTTTAAAGAGCAAATTCAGCTTTTGACAGATGCAATTCATCTTACCATTCCAGAATTTGACTTAAATGAAATTGATAACTGGCTGTATTCCTTTGATGAACTAAAAACAATCATCCAAATCGCTAATGTGTATTCTAACTTTGAAAAAAATGAACAAGCAGGCTGATATATTCTATCAGTTGCTCAAATACACTCGCAGACACTATCAAGAGATTATTACATCCGGTGGCCTTTCTATTTTAATACTATACAACTACGCCCGTGTTTTGGATTTGAGTGGTCGATATTCAGAAGGTGCGGAAATTGCAAAGGAAGGACGCGACTCTTGTATTAAATACGGACATTATCAAACATTGCCCGGTTGCCTTGAAGTTTATGCCGAATGTTGTTATCATCTAGGAAAAATTGATGAAAGTGCTGAAGCCTATTGTCAAGCATACTATCTTTGCAAACTCATTGGACGAAAAGAAGATATAGAAATCACGAAAGCCGAAGCAAAGAAGTACCTAAACATTGATTTCAAATATTAAGCAAAATCACCGTCGCTTGTCATAGCATCTTCTGCTGGAAAGCTTTCAGATGAACTAGACGATGTGGAATCAGCTGCGGTAGATGAAGGGCCTTCTGCTGCATAACCTGTTAGAAGTACTGCCGACATAGCGGAAACGCAAAGTACAGAAGAGATGATGATAATAAGCAATTTTTTTCATTTTTTACACTCCTTTTACGCTATTAGGATAGCAGAACAGAGATCATTTTACCATGGCATCCAATGTAAGAAAAAAAAATTACGCAAGATGACAATATGTAGATTGTTTGGAAAACATAAATAGAGAATTTTTAATACCGTCAATATTTGTTGCTCGCTTTGCTTGACGAAATTCATGTTAGTAGTATAATTATAAAGTAGTATTATATAAGTAGCGTAGCGTGTATTTAATATTCCAATCTATACAAATAGTTTATTTCGATTATATAGCCAGTGTATTCGAGGAGGTGTTCGAGGTGGAAAGCACAAATTCAATTGTGTTAAATCGTTTTTTCACGCGCAACACCTTCAAGCAGTTGATTGATGAAGGTTCATCCGCAACGTACTCGTCTGTTATCCGTCGCTATATTATAGATGAAAGCAATAAAACAAATGGTGAGTGCATAAGTGAAATTTACTGTTATTTAAAATCAAACTATCAAAATGAGTATTATTATAAGAATACTCTTCTTAACAAGTTGTTGCTCGGTATTCACAGTCCGAAAACAACTATTGCACTAACAGAAGTTCCGATTGCCGGATCTAAAGCGGATTTTATTTTGATAAATGGTAAGGCCGTTGTTTATGAAATCAAAACAGCGTTGGACAATTTCGAGAGACTAGAGGGACAGTTAGAAGACTATTACAAGGCATTTTCTCGAGTGGTTGTAGTGACAGCAGAACAACATTATGAAGAGCTAAAAAAGAGGTTAAAAGATTCTCCGGCAGGAATTTATGTATTAACAAGTAAGGGTACACTGAGTATAAAAAAAGGAGCCGATTGAATACACAGCTGCACTTTCAAAAACCACTATGTTTAAGATTTTACGTAAAGGTGAGTATGAAAATATAATTAAAAGCGTTTATGGAAAACTCCCGAAGGTCACACAATTTGAATATTACAGAAGTTGTGTCAGGTTTTATTTGAGTCGCTTTCAATTGAAGAAGCATATAAATTATTTACTGCAGAAATAAAAAAAACGCAGTAAAATCGAAATCGATTTGTACTCAAAAATTCCATATGAATTAAAATTTTTGACCTACTTCTCTAACTATCGAAAAGAAGATTATACTCGTTTGCTTAACTTTCTTAGTATGTAGGAGGCTTATATGTACTTTCCTATTTTACGGGGTCGACAGTTCGAATTGCTTGCTTTACGAGAGTGCGTTAACAATGGCATATTAAGTGATTTTTTAATCCCAATCGTAGAGCCTGTTAAGGTGTCGTCCACATTCACAAAGACATTGGATTCATTTGTAGATCATAAGCATCCCATTGGAGTTATCCGCAACCCGGTAGTTGGTAAGTGGTCACGAGAAATTGTTAAAACAAGTAATCAGAAAATTCAAAAACACTACACAGAACTTTTGGATAACAAGTATCTTATCGAAACCTTCTATGTTACCCCCGATTTTGGGAAGGAATGGTGTACTCTGGGAAAATAGTATATTGCAATTTGAAACATTAATTTTAATTTGCAATCAGCCAGAATATATAGAACACTATGAACATATAACCTCTGGCATTTCTCCATTGTACAATATCATTCCGGATCGCGCTGATTTTAGAAGGTCTATTCGAGCGAATCGTGTGATGTGTGAGGATCACTTCCCAAAACAATCCCGAAATATTGACTATTCCGGGATCGACACAGAATTTTTTTCTCAGCAGACCATCTTTATTATAAAGAGGATGGATACAAGGGATTTTCAGATTATTCTGTTGTTGGTTCTGAATATATAGTAGAAAACAGGCTTTGCTCCATATGCGGTGGCAATTCACATTGTCTATTTTGATGATAATAATAAACTTCGCATCGCTCACTTTGTTTCAGACTCTAATGATGATATTTCTGATCCAGCAAGAAAATTTGGAGAAGCTGTAGAAAAATTAGTACAGTGGAACAAAATTATGAAAGCTCAATACGATGGGCATCAAAGCGTTCGAAGACACGTATAAAAACGGAACATATCCCGGCCTAGGAGTAGCCAAAAAGTACTCTATTATGCACCATCTTGAACTCATGAGCGTTTATCTTAATGAGGTTGAAAAATGATTATTTGTGATGGTTGCTTTTATGATAAAGAAATTTCTTCAATTATTAAGTCAGTTTCAAGAAATTCTGGGATTTGCCCAACTTGCCACAAACATGATAAGAAACTTTATGATACTGATTATCAGAATGATCTAACTCCTTATTTTGAGGATTTAGTTAATACTTACACACCAGAAGAATTGCTTCCTCCGTCATTTCCAGCGGCAGAAAAAAGGCGACTAATGGATGATTTGAATGAGCGGTGGCAGATTTTCTCGGATATTCCTTATCCCACTCAATATGAAATTCTCCGCAACATATGTTCTGAACTATACGCATCTACTCCATCTCTTTTCGATGGCTTAGTTGGAATTCCGGAATTATATGATGACTTATACCTTAAAAACCATATGCTGCTAAGAACAAATAACTGGGATTTGTTTGTGAATGAGATAAAAACAGTCAATCGTTACCATTCCAAACTTGTCAATCTTGATATATTAGAAAAATACTGTTCTTTTTTATTCGTAAAACGTATAAAGCAGGCTATTACTTCTATCGTGCGAGAAGAATCTCTGAAAAAAAAGAGGGTTTTGATATCAATTCTATGGGGGCTCCACCCGCAGGTAAGAGTTCAGAAGGACGAGCAAATGCACGTGGAATTACATGCCTATATCTTGCAAGCGACCTTGAAACCACATTGCATGAGGTTCGTGCAGGTGTTTTTGATTTTGTTAGCATTGGAAAATTTTTGTTAAAGAAAGATATTGTGGTTGTTGATTTAAGTGCTATTACCGAAATCAGCCCTTTCACTGAAGGGTTGGACTGTTTGGATCATGCAATTAATATGACTCATCTAAAAAAAAAAATAAATGATGAGGGATGAGTAAATCATTGCGCCGCAGTGACAGTACCTTAGATTATGTTCCAACCCAGTATATTGTTGACTTCATTAAAAGCATTGAGCATAATGGTACACGAGAGTATGCAGGGGTTGAATATAGTAGCACAACAAATCCGGATGGTTATAATCTTGCGATTTTTGAGCCAGAGTTGTTCGAATGTATAGCAGTGGATGTTTATAATATTGAAGAACTTCGTTATAAAGCCAAGAAAATATAATACATGAAAAAGATGGCCATTTTTATTATCGAATAAAAGAATGATCCTCTTTTTACTTGCATTTCTTCTCAGAATATGATAAGTTATACGAAATAGTATTCTGCTTTTCTACTTATCAATACATAAAGTGAGGTGCAACCATGACCGCCGTGATCTACGCCCGCTATTCATCCGACAGCCAGCGAGAAGCGTCCATTGAGGGACAGCTGCGCGACTGCAAGGACTACGCCGAGAAGAACGGCATCACTGTGGTTGGCACCTACATTGACCGTGCCTACTCTGCCAAAACGGATGACCGCCCGGACTTCCAGCGGATGATAAAGGACAGCGCAAAGAAAATTTTCGATGTGGTTCTGGTCTGGAAACTTGACCGCTTTGCCCGGAATCGGTTCGATGCCGTGAACTACAAGTACCAGCTTGAAAAGAACAGTGTCCATCTGGTGTCTGCCATGGAAACCATCTCGCAGGGGCCTGAAGGCATTATGGTGGAGAGTATGCTTATTGGCATGGCGGAATACTATTCCGCCGAACTCGCCCTGAAAGTGGCGCGCGGTGAGCGCGAAAATGCCCTCCAATGCAAATACAACGGCGGTGTAGTGCCGCTGGGTTTCACCATTGGCAAGGAGGACAGGCTGTACCATATCGACCCGGAAACGGCTCCCATTGTACAGGAGATATTCACCCGGTACGCCGATGGAGAACCAGCCGAGAAAATCGCGGCATCTCTGAACGAGCGCGGCCTGCGCACCCGAACCGGAAAAGCCGTTCGTGAAGAACAGCTTCTTCCAGATTTTCCGGAACCGCCGCTACATCGGCGAATACCGCTACAAGGACATTGTGACACCGGGCGGCATTCCGGCCATTGTTGACCAGGACCTGTTTGACCGGGTGCAGCAGCGTTTTGAGCAGAACAGGATCGCCCATGGTCGGCCTGCAAAAAGAGGATGTGAGATATCTGCTGACCACCAAGCTGTTCTGTGGCAAGTGCGGCACCCTGATGGGTGGCGAAAGCGGCACCAGCCACATGGGAAACACCTACTATTACTACAAGTGCGGCAACGCCAAACGCCACGGCAAGGCGCATTGCGACCTGAAGGCCATCCGCAAGGAGCCGCTGGAACGGTTCGTGGTGGACACCGCCATCAAGGTGATCTTCAGCGATGAAATTATCGAACGGCTGATAGATTTGGTCATGGAAGCCCAGCAGCAGGAGAACACCCGGCTGCCTGTTCTGAAAGAGCAGCTCCGGGATACGGAGAAAACGGCTCGCAAACCTTCTGGAAGCCATTGAACAGGGCATCCTGACCCCGACCACCAAGCAGCGGTTGGACGAGCTGGAAGCCCGGAAAGAAGCCCTGAACACCAGCATTCTGGAAGAAGAGCTGAAAAAGCCCGTCCTGACCCGTGAGTGGATTCGGTTCTGGCTTGAAAAATTCCGCAAGGGTGACGTGGGCAGCACGGAACACCAGCGGCAGATCATTGATACCTTTGTCAACTCGGTCTACGTCTTTGATGACCGGGTCGTGCTCAATTTCAACTTCACGGACGATGCCAAAACGGTCACCCGTGAGGAAGTGTTGGGTTCGACTGCCGTGGACAATGCTCCACTCGTGGAATAGAACCATCGACTTCGGTCGGTGGTTTTTTTGTTTTGCTGGCGCTTTGCGGGATGGTGTGGTATACTCGGCTTAGTTCAACAACTCGGGATTTAGCGAGGTAAAGATATATGCTTCATTTAGAAAAAGTAAATGGTAATAATGTCTGGGATATCCTGAAACTGACGGTATCGGAATCGCAGAAGAACTTCGTTGCCACCAATGAGATCAGCATCATTGAAGCGTATACTGCAATTACGGGAAACGGTCATGCATTCCCGTTTGGTATATATGATGAGGATAAGCCTGTAGGCTTCCTGATGATTGGTTTTGATGTTGATGATTATTGGACGGATGCACCTGAAATTGCAAAGGGAAACTATAATCTGTGGCGTCTTATGATCGATAAGGCATATCAAAACAGAGGGTACGGAAAAGAAGCGGTCAGCCTTGCATTAGAGTTCATAAAATCTATGCCTTGTGGAGAAGCGGAATACTGTTGGCTATCATATGAACCCGATAATGCAGTTGCCCGTCAGATGTATCGCTCTTTCGGTTTCGAAGAAACCGGTGAAATGGACGGCGAAGAACTGATCGCTGTTCTGAGACTGCAATTAACAACTTCCAGTTTGCCGTACTCGTTCCTGGCAGGGGTTTGGAGCAGGCGTGCTCCAACAAGAGCACTTCGGAAACTCGCAGGAGCTTGAGAAGTGAAGTTCCGGATGGACCATCCTCCACCCGCAGAAAAGAACCATCGACTTCGGTCGGTGGTTCTTTTTGTTTTGCTGGCGCTTTGCGGGATGGTGTGGTATACTCGGCTTAGTTCAACAACTCGGAACTTGTCGGGGCAAAGCCCCTCCATCTTGCTACGCAAGACCGTTCTGTCGCTTAAAAGCCCCACTGGGGCTTTCATTGTTCTGCTTCGCTCCACAAACGCGAATTTATATATAAAGGAGAATATTGATGAAACTGTTCTTATGTTCGCACTTTTCAAGTGTAGGAAGTCTGATAAAGGAAGAAATTGAAAATAAAAAAGTCGCATTTATTCCAACAGCTTCGCTGCGTGAAGGCTACACCGGTTATGTCGGCTCGGCTCGAAAATTATTCAAAAAGGTGGGAGCAATCGTAACTGAAATTGATATTTCAACGGAGGCTTATTCCAACGATTCAGTCTGTTTTTGAAGATGCGGATGTGATATATTTTACCGGCGGAAATTCTTTTTTCCTTATAGACCAGCTCCGTAAAACGGGAACGGATGAGCTGTTGAAGAAAAAGAATTGGCAAAAGGAAAACTGATGATTGGTGAATCGGCAGGTGCGATTATATGCGCCCAAGCATCCAATATATCGAGCAAATGGATGAAAAAAGCCGGAGGACTACTCACAAGAAGATGATGCAGGGCTTGATTTGATTGATTTCTATGTTCTTCCGCATTATCTTACAGCACCATTTAAGAAAGTTACCGAGAAAATAGTGACTGAGTTTTCGGATTTGAATCTATGCCCAATTAACAACCGTCAGGGAATTGTAATTGATGGTGAAGGTTCAAAGGTTATTTGCAAAGACTAAGTGGTTCTTTTTTGTTTTGCTGGCGCTTTGCGGGATGGTGTGGTATACTCAGCTCAACAAATCAAACTCTGGAGAATGACTATGCAAAAGATCCGTACTGCCACCTTTGAAGATCTGGATGCCATTGCCGCCGTGGAGGCGGCCTGCTTTCCGGCTGCGGAGGCGGCCACAAAAGAAGAATTTGCCGGGCGGCTGACCCATTACGCCGACCACTTCTGGCTGCTGTTCGAGGACGAAAAGCTCGTCTCCTTTGTGGACGGCTTTTGCACCGATATGCCCGACCTGACCGATGAGATGTACGCGGACGCCGCCCTGCATGATGAAAATGGCGCATGGCAGATGATCTTTGGGGTGAACACCCTGCCCGAATACCGGAAGCAGGGCCTGGCCGGGCAGCTGCTCCGCCGGGCCATCGCCGATGCAAAGGCTCAGGGCCGCAAGGGGCTTGTGCTGACCTGCAAGGACCGTCTTGTACATTATTACGCCAAGTTCGGCTTTGTCAGCGAGGGTATTTCCGGCTCCACCCACGGCGGCGTGGTGTGGTACCAGATGCGGCTGACCTTCTGAACTTCCTACAAAAAGCAGCGCCCCCGCCTGCCGGAAACACCGGTGAGCGGGGGCGCTTTGCATTTGCTGGGAGGATATGGTCTACCTGCACCACTGGGCAAACTCTGCGTCTGTGCACTTGACATAGTGGCTGCCCGGAGATCTGACACGACGCGCCCGAGAGGCTCACAGACAAAAAAAGGAGCCCGCTGTACGAACACAACGGGCTCCTCTTGGTTCTGATCTTACTTCGCGTACTCGATGGCGCGGCTCTCGCGGATGACGTTGACCTTGATCTGGCCAGGATAATCGAGGGTATCCTCGATCTTCTTGGCGATCTGGCGGGCCAGCAGGATGACCTGATCATCGCTGATGACATCAGGCTTGACCATGATGCGGACTTCGCGGCCGGCCTGAACGGCAAAGGCCTGCTCCACGCCCTCAAAGCTGGAAGAGATCTCCTCCAGCTTTTCCAGACGCTTGATGTAGTTCTCCAGATTCTCGCGGCGGGCGCCGGGACGTGCAGCGCTGATGGCGTCGCAGGCCTGAATGATGAAGGCCAGCGGAGTCTTGGCCTCCACATCGCCGTGATGGGCCTCTATGGCGTGGATGACCTGGGTGTTTTCCTTGTACTTGCGGCAGATATCCACACCGATCTGGACATGGCTGCCCTCTAACTCATGGTCAAGAGCCTTGCCGATGTCATGCAGCAGACCGGCACGGCGTGCCAGCGTGACGTTCACACCCATCTCGCCTGCCAGCAGGCCAGCCAGCCAGGCCACTTCCATGCTGTGGGTCAGAGCGTTCTGGCCAAAGCTGGTGCGGTACTTCAGGCGGCCGATGAGCTTGATGAGGTCGGGGTGCAGGCCGTGGATGCCCAGCTCCATAACAGCGCGCTCGCCCTCCCGCTTCATCTGCAGCTCGAGGTCGTGGCGGCACTTTTCCACCGTCTCCTCAATGCGGGCGGGGTGGATGCGGCCGTCACCGATCAGGCGCTCCAGCGTCATGCGGGCAACCTCGCGGCGGGTCTGGTCAAAGGAGGACAGGGTGATGGCCTCCGGGGGGTATCGTCGATGATAAGATCCACGCCGGTGGCAGTTTCCAGCGCGCGGATGTTGCGGCCCTCACGGCCGATGATACGGCCCTTCATCTCGTCGCTGGGCAGGGGCACCACGCTGACCGTGGTCTCGCTGCAATGGTCAGCGGCGCAGCGGCTGATGGCCTGACCGATCATGTTGCGGGCGATGTTATCGCAGTTTTCCTTCAGGTCGGTCTCGTAGGCAGCCACACGGACAGCCTTCTCGTGGGTGAGCTCCTCGTCCACCTTGTGCAGCAGCACTTCACGGGCATCCTCCTGGCTCAGGCCCGCCAGGGTCTCCAGGCGCTCCATCTCCTTGGCACGGATGGCATCCACCTCAGCCAAGCGGCTGTCGGCCTCCTCGTGCTTTTTCTTGAGCTCTTCTTCCTTCTTTTCCAGGGCTTCGGTCTTGCGGTCCAGCGCATTTTCCTTCTGGTCAATGCGGTTCTCCTGGCGGCTGATCTCGGCACACGGCGCTGCTTGATCTCCTTGTCGGCCTCTGCCTTCTGGGCATCGACCTCGGCTTTCAGGCGGAAAGCCTCGTCCTTGGCTTCCAGAACAGCTTCTTTTCGTTTTTGGTCAGCGGTCTTGATTGCTTCGTTCACCAGGCGGGTAGCCTCGGCTTCTGCGCTGCCGATCTGTGCCTCGGCGGTCTTTTTACGGTTGTTGTAACCAATAAAATAACCCGCGCCGGCAGCAACAGCAGCAACCACGACCACGATCAACAGAATGATCGGGGACATCGTGTTCACTCTCCTTACAATTAAAGTTCAAAAACAACTAAAATCTGGAGACGCTGCCGCGCAAGGCGTGGGTCAACAATACAAAATCAAGCTCTCAACAACAAAACAGACAACAGCACCGCACAAAAAGGGCATGTTTGCCCCTGCGGCCTGATGCAGCTTTTTTATCTACAAGGTTTTCATATAAAAACGGGCAGATGAAGCCCCATTGAACTTTGGTTGCGGAATGCCCCGGCACGCAGCGTCAAGGATTCCATACTACTTCTTATATTACGAAACATTTGGTACAATGTCAAGTAAAGTGAAAGGAATTTTCTAAAAAAACAGCCATTATTCCAGATACATCCGCCGCAGCCGCATCAGGCGGGCGGGGGGGTCAGGCCGTATTCCGCCTCGAGATAGGCATCGGTGGTGCCATACTCTTTGCGGATGGTGTCCAACACAAAGGGAGCCGATTCCGGGTGGACACCGGCAATGCCCTGATAGAATTGCTTCTGTTCCGGATGTGCCTCGATCTCCTCGGCATGGGCGGCCCAGATCTTTTCCAGCTCCGGGCGGCGGCAGACATTGGTCCGTACAAAATCCTGACAGATCGTTTCATCGGAAGCCCCCAGCGCCAGCAGGATGAGCATGGCCGCCACGCCGGTGCGGTCTTTCCCGCCGGAGCAGTGGAACAGGATCGGCGTTTCGCCCGCCTCCAGCGCCCGGAACAACTCCTTGTAGGCCTTATTGCGGAAGAGCATCTGCTCATACATGGCATCGGCGAGGTTATGCTCCTCATCCTTCTTGCCCTTGAGCAGCTTTTCAATGTCCCCGGGAGAAAAGGAGATCTCGCTTCCGTCCGGGTGGCAAAGCCCGCAGATGCGCACCAGCCGCGCGCCATCGGGCACATAGTCGGGCTGCTCCGCTGCCTCGGACTCGCTGCGCAGGTCGAGGATGAGCCGTAGGCCCAGGCTGTCCAGCAGCTTGCGGTCAGCAGCCCCGGTCAGCAGTCCGGTGGGAATGCCGCGGTAGATCTGCCCCCACTTGACATGCTTGCCCTCGTCGGCCTCGTAGCCGCCCAGCTCCCGGAAGTTGTTTCCGCCCGCAAAGGGCAGCTGGGTGCCCGGAGCCGGGTGCTGCGGTGCCGCCTTGGGGGCGGCGCTGGACAGCACCGGGAAGTTGTAGAAGGGCTTTGCCGGGCGGCCCCGCCGGGGCGGCAGGGATGCCGCGCCCCCGATGACCTCCATCAGGTAGCCCCGCAGCAGGTCAAGATAGGCCGAGTTGTGGTCCCGCCGCTGCACCATCGAGACGCAGAGGGGCGGCAGATCTTCCAGCAGCACGTCACGCACCCGGTCCAGCTCCCGCCGTGCCCCCGGCTCGTAGCGGGTCAGGCAGGTGCAGAGCTGCTCCTGGACCAGATAGTATGCCTGATAGAAGCTGGGGCCGATCTCCGCGTTGGGCGCAAAGCCCCCTCCCTGGCACAGGCATCCCACAGGGGGGGCTGAACAGATCCTGCCGCAGGCTGGGCAGCAGCACCCGCTGGCCCCTGCAGGGCCGAAAGCGGCACCCGCTCCTTTTCCCAGAGGGGATGGCCGCGCGGCACCAGCAGGCAGGCCGGGTCGGCCCGCAGGGTGGTGCGGGCCAGCACCGGAGCCGCCGTGCCCAGGTCCATCACAAGGCCCGCATCCAGCTCGCCCTGCTCCACGCCCTCGGCCACGGCGTCGTTGTCCAGCAGGCGGAAGCGCATCTCGATGTGGGGGTACTGCTGGCGGAACTTGTCCAGCTGGGTCTCGAGGCCGGGCAGATAGTCCGGTACCAGCGAGACGCTGATGCCGATGCGCACCGGCTGGGCCGACTGTATCTCGGCGTGGAGCGCCGCCTGCATCTGCTGGAACTGCTCCACCACCGGCGCGGCATGGCGCTGCAGGCTCAGCCCCCGCTCGGTGAGCGAGAGCTTGTGGTGGGCGCTGACGAACAGCGGGCCGCAGAGCTCGGCTTCCAGCGCCGTGATGCTCTGCCGCAGGGCCTGCCGCGACAGAAACAGCCGCTGTGACGCGCGGGTGTAGTTCATTTCTTCGCACAAAACCAGAAAATAGTGCAGCTGGCGGATATCCATGGGTTCCTCCTGAAGGGTTGTGTATCAGTAGATTAAGGATACCGCCTTTTTGCCCGCTTGTAAAGGCCGCATGGGCAAAAAGTTCCTCCCGGATTGACACATCCCGCCGCATGGTGTAGACTTCAAACAGCAGATTTTTTCTCCCCGAAGAGAAAAGTTCCATCAAACACACAGAAAGAAGGTATTTTCCATGAAAGTCATCGCTACTGAAAAGGCTCCCGGCGCGATCGGCCCCTACTCCCAGGGCTTCATCGCCGGAGGTTTTGTCTACACCTCCGGCCAGATCCCTGTGAACCCTGCGGACGGCACTGTGCCCGAAGGCATCGCCGCCCAGACCGAGCAGAGCTGCAAGAACGTGGGTGCGATCCTGGAAGCCGCCGGTTCCGGCTACGACAAGGTCATCAAGACCACCTGCTTCCTGGCCGACATCGCCGACTTTGCCGCTTTCAACGAGGTGTACGCCAAATATTTCACCTCCAAGCCCGCCCGCAGCTGCGTGGCCGTGAAGGACCTGCCCAAGGGCGTTCTGTGCGAGACCGAGGCCGTGGCAGAGGCGTAAGCTCCCGAATTGCACCAGCTTTGCGTTCTCCCCTTTACAACGCTCTGGAATTGTGCCATAATTTACTGTATTAAAGGGAAAGCCGTTCCGGTGCCGCAATTCGGCGGCGGAGAACGGAAAGAGAGGGGTAAACTGTTATGAGCAAAACGCTGATCCCGCAGAACTACACACCCGCGCTGAACCTGTACGACACCCAGCGTGCCATCGGCACCGTGAAGCGGCTGTTCGCCGACACCCTGTGTGCCACGCTGAACCTCTACCGCGTGTCGGCTCCGCTGTTTCTGGAGGCTTCCACCGGCCTGAACGACGACCTGAACGGCGTGGAGCGCAAGGTCACCTTTGATATCAAGGACAGCGGCATCGAGGCACAGGTGGTGCAGTCGCTGGCCAAGTGGAAGCGCAAGGCCCTGAAGGACTACGGCTTCCGCGTGGGCAAGGGCCTCTACTGCGACATGAACGCCATCCGCCGCGACGAGGAGGTGGACAACCTCCACTCCGTCTATGTGGATCAGTGGGACTGGGAGAAGGTCATCCGTGAGGAGGACCGCAGCGAGGCCTACCTGAAGAATGTGGTGCGCTCCATCGTGTCGGCTGTCTGCGCCACCGAGATGAACCTGCACGCCATGTTCCCCCAGCTGCAGGACCTGCCCCTGCATACCCCCAACGTGACCTTCATCACCACCCAGGAGCTGGAGGACAAGTACCCGGACCTGACCCCGAAGGAGCGCGAGAACGCCATCGTCAAGGAGAACGGCACCACCTTCCTGATGAAGATCGGTGCTCCCCTGAAGAGCGGCAAGCCCCACGACGGCCGCGCTCCGGACTACGACGACTGGTCCCTGAACGGCGACCTGCTGTTCTGGAACGAGCCGCTGCAGTGCAGCTACGAGTTGAGCAGCATGGGTATCCGCGTCAGCCCCGAGAGCATGGACCGGCAGCTGACCATGGCAGGCTGTGACGACCGCCGCACCCTGCCCTTCCACAAGGCAGTGCTGAACGGCGAGCTGCCCTACACCATCGGCGGCGGCATCGGCCAGAGCCGTCTGTGCATGCTGCTGCTGGGCAGCGCCCACATCGGCGAGGTACAGGCAAGCGTCTGGGACGAAGCCACCCGCGCGGCCTGCGCAAAGGCCGGGATCCCCCTGCTGTAAGCAAAACACGAGAAAAGGCTCTCTGCCAAAACCGGCAGAGAGCCTTTTTTGCAGCTCAGCTTCTGAAAAGCAAGCCCACATTTCTCTTTTTGCGGCGGTTCCCGCCCAGCCGCCAGACAAGCCAGGCATAGAGCAGGTTCATGGCCAGGATGGCCGCACACCACAGCACCGTCTGCCGGGTGGTCTGCTGATAGACCAGCAGGAACGGGTAAGGCCCGGTGATGAGCCGCTGGTAATTGGCCCAGAGGGCCACAGAGCCATAGAGCATCGTGGGGACCAACGCCAGCGGAACGCACCGCGCAGGCAGCTTTGGCTCCCGTTCCAGCAGGACAAAGGAGACAAAGGCACACAGCGGGTTGAGCAGGTGATGGTAGAGCATGGAGCTCTCGGTCAGCAGGAACACCACGCCGCCCTGGTCGGCACAGTAGGGCCCCAGCACGAACACCACGGTCAGGAAGGTCATGGTCAGGCAGCAGGTGGCAATGTACTTGAGCGTCTTGACCCAGCGGGGCAGCTGCCGCCCCGTGAACAGGCAGATTACCTGACACACCGCCACCAGCAGGCAGACGAAGAACGCAAAGACATTGGAGTTCTCGGTGTAAAAGGTGAAGGTCTGGCTGCCCACCGCTTCCCAGGTCATCCGGATGGCCACCGGCTCCCACCGCACGATGCAGAGGTTCAGGAAAATGGAACAGAGAATGGCGATCTTCTTGATCATTTTGCAGTGTTGATAAAGCTACGATTGTCCCACAGGTACTTGATGCCGGACACGGCCGTGACGATGGCCACCAGCCAGCACAGCCAGTAAGAGAGGAACACGCAGTCAGCGCCTATCATAATGGAATTGCCCCAGGTCAATGCGGTGCCGAAATAGTAGAAGATGATGGTCAGCATCTGCAGCACAGTCTTGACCTTGCCCCACATGTTGGCGGCGATGACCTTGCCGTCCTTTGCACCGGCGGCCACCATGCGCAGGCCGGAGACGGCGAACTCACGGGCCAGGATGATGCAGAGCACCACAGGGCTGCACACGCCGTCCCGCATCATGTAGATGAAGGCCACCGTGGTCAGCAGCTTGTCGGCCAGCGGGTCGGCAAACTTGCCAAAGTCGGTGACCATGTTCCACTTGCGGGCCAGATGACCGTCCAGAAAATCGGTGAAGCTGGCCGCGGCAAAGACGATGCCGGCCGGCAGATACCAGGTGGGGTTGAAATCTTCCGTGCCGATCTGGGTCAGGGAAACGAAGATCATGAACACCGGCACCAGAATGATCCGGGTCGGGGTGAGCTTATTGGGCAGATTCATATAGATTCCTCCAATTTGTTATTTTGCAACCGTTCCGTGCAGATCGTAAAGGTCACTGTCCTCCACCAGCACATCATAGAACTGGCCGGGGTAGAGCGGCTCTTCGCTGGAAACGCAGACATTGCCGTCCACCTCGGGGGCATCGCCGGTGGTGCGGCAGAGGTACAGGCCGCTCTCCTCGTCGATGCCGTCACAGAGCACACGGACGGTCTGGCCCACCTTCTCGGCCTGTTTCTGGGCCATGATGCCGGTCGGATCTGCATCACCAGCTCTGCGCGCCGATCCTTGGTCTCCTGATCGATCTGGCCGTCCATCTTTGCGGCCACGGTGTTCTCCTCAGCAGAATAGGCAAAGCAGCCCAAACGGTCGAACTGCACTTCCTTGACGAAGTTGCACAGATCCTCGAACTGCTCCTCGGTCTCGCCGGGGAAGCCCGCGATCAGGGTGGTGCGCAGGGTGATGCCGGGAATCTCCCGGCGCAGCTTGCCGATGACCTCCAGCAGCTCCGCACGGGTGGAGCGGCGGTTCATGTTCTTGAGGATGGTATCGTTGCAGTGCTGGATGGGCAGGTCAAGGTAAGGCACCACCTTCTCGTTCCGCTTCATGGCGGCGATGAAGTCATCGGTGATACGCTCCGGGTAAGCGTACATGATGCGGATCCACTCGAGGCCTGGGATCTTGTTCAGCTTGTCCAGCAGCTCACAGATGCTGCCCGGCTTGCCCCAGTCCTCACCGTAGGCGGTAGGGTCCTGGGCCACGATGATGAGCTCCTTGACGCCCTCACCGGCCAGCCAGCGGGCCTCGGCCACGCAGTCGGCCATCTCGCGGCTGCGCAGCGGGCCGCGGATGCCGGGGATCGCGCAGTAGTGGCAGCGGTTGTTGCAGCCCTCGGCGATTTTTAAGTACGCATAGTGGGCAGGCGTGCCGATGACGCGCTTGCCGCCCAGAGGGAAGTCCTTCTTGGCGCCGTAGCTTTCCAGATGTTCTTCACCGTGGAACAGACGGGCCACGATGGAGTCGATGGCCTTGTTGGAGGCACAGCCGACCACGGCGTCCACCTCGGGGATCTCCTCCTCGATCTGGCTGCGGTAACGCTCGGCCGCAGGCAGCCGGTGACGATGACCTTCAACTCCGGGTTCTGCTGCTTGTAGGAGCAGGCCTCAAGGATGTTCTCGATGGCCTCGGTCTTGGCGCTCTCGATGAATCCGCAGGTGTTGACGAGAATGACGTCCGCATCTGCGAGGTCAGCCACCGTCTCGTGGCCCGCCGAAAGCAGGATGTGCACCATCACGTCCAAATCGACCTGATTCTTCGGGCAGCCAAAGGGAAATACACGCAATTTTCATAAGGGATGATACTCTCTTTCTCTTTTGAGGGATGCTTTTGATTTTTTACGATTTGCTCGGAAAAGCTCCCCCTTCGGGGGAGCTGGCAAAAGCCGCAGGCTTTGACTGAGAGGGTTATTCCCCCCCTCCTCCACCCTGCGAATGGCTTCCTTAATGACGGAATACGAAAAGCCCCGCCGCTGCAGGGCCGCAATGACCAGATCCCTGCGGCCCGCTTCCAGCTTTTTGCGGTAATGCCCTTCCACCAGAGCGGCGGCGGCTTCCAGCTCCGGGTCCTCGCCGGAAACATCGGGGGTGTAAACAGCATCCAGCGCCTGCTGGATCTCGCCTGCGGCCAGGCCCTTCTGCCGCAGATTCTGGGCAGCGGCGCGGCGGCTCTTTTTTGCCGCCAGCAGGGCGTGGGCACGGGTCTCGGCATAGCGGGCATCGTTGATATACTCCCGCTGCACCATCTCTGCCACCACGGCGGCACTGGTCTTCTGGGTATAGCGGCGGTTCAGCCGCTCATACAGCTGGCCCGAGGAAAGCTCCTGCCCGGCCAGCAGCTCCATCGCCCGGGCGCGGGCCTTGGCGGCGTCGGTAGATTTTTCCTCCTCCGCCAGCGGGCGGCGGGCACGGCTGTAAAAGGCCATTTACTCTTCCACCATGATATCCAGCTCACTCTCGCTGCTGCGGGCGGGAGCCTTGACCACCGGCTCCTTTGCTGTGGCAGGAGCTACCGGTTCCCCCTCTGCAGGGGCGGCAGCAGCCTTGCCCCCCGGGCGGCGGGTGGCATAGAGCTTGTCGGCATTGGCGCGCACCTGACCCTCGATATCGTTGGCGATCTCGGGGTTATCGCGCAGGAACTGCTTGGCATTGTCGCGGCCCTGACCCAGGCGGATATCGCCGTAGTTGAACCATGCGCCGCTCTTCTGCACGATGCCCAGCTTGACACCCAGATCGATGAGCTCGCTCATCTTGGAGATGCCCTCGCCGAACATGATGTCAAACTCAGCCTCACGGAACGGAGGGGCCACCTTGTTCTTGACGATCTTGGCGCGGGTGTGGTTGCCGATGAACTGGCCGGAGGAATCTTTCAGGCCCTCCACACGGCGGATATCGATGCGGACAGAAGAATAATACTTCAGGGCGCGGCCGCCGGTGGTGACCTCGGGGTTGCCGTAGACCACGCCGACCTTCTCACGCAGCTGGTTGATGAAGATGCAGACGGTGTTCGTCTTGCCGATAACGCCGGTCAGCTTACGCAGAGCCTGGCTCATCAGGCGGGCCTGCAGGCCGACATGGCTGTCGCCCATCTCGCCCTCGATTTCGGCGCGCGGCACCATGGCGGCCACCGAGTCCACCACAATGGCGTCGATGGCGCCGGAGCGCACCAGCGCCTCGCAGATCTCCAGCGCCTGCTCGCCGGTGTCCGGCTGGCTGACGAGAAGGCTGTCGATGTCAACGCCCAGCGCCTTGGCGTACACGGGGTCCAGCGCGTGCTCAACGTCGATGAACGCGACCTCGCCGCCCTTCTTCTGGGCTTCGGCCAGAACATGCAGGGCCAGCGTGGTCTTACCACTGGATTCGGGGCCGTACACCTCAATGATGCGGCCCCGGGGCACGCCGCCCACGCCCAGTGCCAGATCCAGGCCGATGCTGCCGGTCGAGATGGCATCCACCTGCATGGCGGCGTTGTCGCCCAGCTTCATCACAGCGCCCTTGCCGAACTGCTTCTCGATCTGGGCCAGTGCTGTGGCCAGCGCATCCTTCTTGGACACCGGGATCGGTCTTCTGGGTCGCCGGGGCAACGTTATTGTTCTGATTTTTTGCCATAGTGTCATGCTCCTTTGTCATCTGTTCCCGGCGCGGTGCGGCCAAACGCAGGCGCGGGCATTCCAATTCTTTCGGTACTAGTATAACACATTTTACAGATATTACAACAGGAAGTTGTAGATATTTTCACTGTTTTCTCGCCATCACACAGCGGTCATTGCCGCCAAAGTCTTTTCTGCACACGATGTCCGTCCACCCGTTGGCGGCAAGCAGGGCCGTTACAGCTTCCCGCTGCTGCCAGCCGATCTCCAGGGCAAGGGCACCGCCGGGGCGCAGAGCTTTCTGGTAGTGTTCCGCAATGGCGCGGTAAAATACCAGCCCATCCTCCCCCCGCTTCCAGCGCCATGGCAGGCTCCTGCGCCACCTCGGGCTGCAGCGCGCCCATCTCGGCGGCGGTCAGGTAAGGCGGGTTCGACACAATGAGGTCGAGCTGCCCCTCCGGCAGGGTCTGCCAGTAGGTGAACAGATCTCCCTGCACCGGGGTGATGGTCAGTACCGGGGAGAGATGGGCGTTCTGCTCCAGATAGCGGTATGCCGCAGGGCTCTTCTCCAGACTGGTAACCTGTGCCGCCGGGCAGAAGCGCTTCACGCCCAGCCCCAAACAGCCCGTGCCGGCACAGAGGTCGAGCACCCGGGGTGCCTCCACCCCAGCCAGCATTCCGGCGGCGGCTTCGGCCACCACCTCAGTATCGGCCCGGGGGCAGAGCACACCGGGGCCGACAGCCAGCTCAAAGTCGAGGAAGGGCCAGCTGCCGCAAAGGTACTGCAAAGGCTCCCGGGCCGCGCGGCGGGCCGTCAGGGCTTCCAGCCGCTCGGCCTGCTCTGCACCCAGCGGAGCATCGGCAAGGCGGACATCCCCGCCCACTGCCAGCCGGAAGAGCTCGGCCGCGTCAAAATCCGCATCGGGGCAGCCTGCGGCACGCAGGCGTGCCTCCACCTCCCGGACTGCTGCCCGGGGCAGCATCCCTGCGGTTACCATCTGCCGTCCTCCGGGTTCTCGGGCAGAACGGGCGTCACGGCGGCAATGGCCACCTCGATCATGCTGTCGTCCGGCTCAAACACGGTCAGATGCTGCACCCAGATGCCGGGCTGTCGGATAATGCGGGTGGCGATGTTGTCCGACCGGCCGCACCACTTGAGCAGCTCGTAGCTGATGCCCATCACGACGGGCAGGAGCAGCAGCTTGAACAGGACGCGGAGGCTGGTGCTGCTCCAGGGGCAGCACGCTGTACAGGAACACGCTGACGATGACCACCAAAAACAAAAAGCTGGTGCCGCATCTGGGGTGGAAGCGAGTATATTTGCGGACATTTTCCACCGTCAGGGGCAGTCCGGCCTCGTAGCAGGCGATGGATTTATGCTCCGCCCCGTGGTACTCAAAGACCCGGTGGATCTCCTTCATCCGGGAGATAGCGGCCATGTAGGTCAGGAAGATGGCGAACCTTGAGCACCGCCTCCAGCACCACCTTGGCCCAGCGGCCCAGCGGCACCAGATGATTCAACCCGCCCACCAGAACCGTGGGCAGCACCGTGAAGAGCAGGATCGCGAACAGGCCGCCCACCACGGCAGCCGCCGCCAGCAGAATGTCCTCGGCCTTTTTGCCGAGGTGGTCTCCCACCCATTTTTCAAAGGCGGTCTCCTCTTCGGCGGGGTCGTAGTCGTCCCCCATGCTCACCTGTGCCGAGTACATCATGTAGCGGTAGCCCATGATGAGGCTCTCGATCATCGAGATGGCGCCCCGCACCAGCGGGATCTTTGTCCACACGCCGTGGGTGGGGGGTGGGCTCGACCTTGGTCTCAATGGTGCCATCGGGCTTGCGGACAGCACAGCAGATGTTTTTCGGGCCCCGCATCATAATGCCCTCAATCAGGGCCTGTCCGCCCACACTCGTCTTGAAGCGTTCCTTGTTCGGTTGATTCATTGGCTCTCCTATGGGGCGCTGCGGCTGCGGCCCCTCTCTATCGTAAAAACTGCCCCTCTATCTTACCAGATAAATATGGACAATCTCTTATCGTTTGTAGATCGGCAGGCCCAGGGTGACCACTGTGCCCCGGCCCAGCGTGCTCTTGAGGTCCATGGTGCCGTCCAGCGCGGTCATAATGGAATCCACCAGCGCAAGGCCGATGCCGCTGCCCCGCACCGAGTTGCTGCCCTTGTAAAACTTGGTCTTGACGTTTTCCAGATCCTCCGGCGGGATGCCGCGGCCCTGATCGATGATCTCGATGAAGGCTTTGTACTCGCCCTGCCAGATCTTGACCGTGATGCGTCCGCCGGGGGCCGAATACTTGATGGCATTGTCCAGAATGTTGATGAACACCTGCCGCAGGCGGTCGGGGTCGGCGTAGACCGGGATCATCTCCTCCGGCTCCGCATAGGCCAGCAGAAGCCCCTCCCGCTGGATGCGCGCTTCACAGAAAAGGACAGCGTCCGTCAGCTCAGCCACAAAGGTCCAGGGGGCGGCACTCCATTTTCAGGCGGCCATTCTGCAGGCGGCTGAAATCCAGCAGCTCCTCCACCATGTTGTAGAGGCGGGCCGTCTCGTTGTTGATGATCTCCAGCCCCTTGCGGTAGTTCTCGTCCGTGGGGTCGTCCAGCGTGCGCAGGGTCTCCACCCAGCCCCGGATGGAGGTCAGCGGCGTGCGCAGCTCATGGGAGACCGAGCTGATGAATTCGTTCTTCATCTTCTCCGTCTCTTCCAGCCCCTCGGCCATCTGGTTGATGGTGCCGCGCAGGCGGTCCACCTCGTCCCGCTCGTCACCGGTCACGGGCAGGCGGACATCCAGTTCTCCCCGGGCGATGCTGGCGGCGGTCCGCTCCACCTGCCCCAGCGGCACCACGATGCCCCGCACAAAGTACAGGCCGGAGGCCACTGTAAAGCCCAGAATGGCCGCCACCACGATCAGGCTGACGATGAAAACGCTCTTCAGCTGCGCCTGCACCAGCGTCAGGCTGGTGACAAGGCGCATGGCAGCCACGTCCTCGGCCGCATAGGGCACCAGACTGCACACAGCCATGACCGTTTCGCTGCTGGCGGTGCGGTAGATGGCCACACCCACGCCGTCCGGTGCATCCTGCGCCTTGTTAAAGTCGTCCTGCACCACAATGCCGTCCGCACCTGTGCCGCTGGAGGAGGCGATCACGCCGCCGTAGCCGTCCAGCAGCATAAACTCGTATTTGTCCTTATCGGAGAACTGCTCCACCATCCGGCGCAGAGCCACGCTGCGGCTGGCAGCGGTCTTCTGGCTCGTCTCGCCGGTGTACATTTTGAGCTGACCGGTGATGGACGAAAAACGCCGCATCATGGTCTGCTGGACGCTGTTGTAGTAGCTGCGGCCGAAGTTGTACACGAACATCCCCTCCACCAGCAGCACCAGCAGCACTGTCAGGAACAGGCTTCCCCGCAGCCAGCGGTTGGTAATCCCACTGCGCATTGCTTTTTTCCTCCTCCTTTCTGTCAGTAATCCTGGCTCTCCCATTGGGAGAGCAGTCGAGTACAGCGCAACTGAGAGGTTTTTCTTTTACTCCTCCCACCGGTAGCCGTAGCCCCACACCGTCATGATGTGGGTGGGGTGGCTGGGCTCATCCTCTACCTTCATCCGCAGCCGGCGGATGTTCACATCCACGATCTTGACGTCGCCGAAGTAGTTTTCGCCCCAGACACCTTTCAGGATCTTCTCACGCACCAGCGCCACGCCGGGGTTGCGGAAGAAGAGCTCCATGATCTGGAACTCCACCTGGGTCAGCTCGATCTGCCGCCCGGCCTTGAGGAGAACACGGCGGTTCTCATCCAGCACAAATTCCCCGCTGACCAGCGTGGTGGGGGCATTTTCGTCTGCAGCGGAGCCGCCGCCCGAGCGGCCCACCCGGCGGCAGAGGGCCTCCACACGGGCCAGCAGCTCACTGACGCTGAAGGGCTTGGTCATATAGTCATCTGCACCGATGGACAAGCCGCGGATCTTGTCCTGCTCCTGCCCCTTGGCACTCAGGATGATGATGCCGATCTTCTGGTCGGTGCGGCGGATGGTCTCGCAGAGCGAAAAGCCGTTCATGCCGGGCAGCATCACATCCAGAATGGCAGCATCACAGCCGGGCTTCTGCTCCAGCAGAGGCAGGGCGGCTTCGGCGCTGTCGGCCTCCACCGCCTCCATCCCCGCCAGCCGCAGGTTCAGTGCGATCATCTCGCGGATGCTGGCTTCGTCCTCCACAACAAGTACTTTGACCATCTAAGACCTCCATATTTTTTTCTGCCTTCTCCCTCTGCCCAAGAGCACACGGAGAAGCATTTCACCTCAGAACACCCAGCCTGCATCCGGTAAACTTCTGCAAAACTGAGCGGTATCATCAATTCAACCGGTACAGCGACCGGGACAGTCGATAGCTCTGATCCTTCAGCACCACGTCCGGCCCGAACCTGGCCTGCATCTGGCGGGATGCCGCCACCACGCCCAGGCGGGTCCAGCCCGCCGCGCTCTCGCTGGAAGGAACCAGGCGCATGGTCAGCACCAGCTTACCCTCGTCCACGGTGCGCAGCTCCACGGCCTCCTCTCCCTCAGCGCTGTCGGTGAGCATCAGGTTGCCCTCCCACTCGGCAGGCAGCTCAATGTAGCAGCTGCTCTCCTCGTCCAGCAGGCCGAAGCTCTTTTCCGGCTCCGGGCTGGTGTAGTCCATCCAGACGATAAAATCCATTCGTCGGCTCTGGCTCAGGTTCAGCAGGCCCGCTTCGTCGGGCTGGGTCGGTATCTCCACGGTGCCGTCGCCGTCCAGATCGCGGCTCACGAGGCTTGGGACATTGCGCAGCGAGGCATTGTACAGCTCACTGGTGCTGATCTGCTCCGCGGGCAGCATCTGCTGGCTTTCCTCATCAAAATAGAGCAGCACCGTAGCCAGATTGTTGCCCGAAAGGCCGGTCCAGCCGTCCAGCACCAGATAGCGCTTTCCGTCCGCTCCCAGGCCCGCCGCCACAGCGGCGCAGCCCGAGAACTTATCTGCCGAAAGGCCCATGACAGCCACCTGCTGGAACATCCCGTCCCGGTCAACGGTCAGCAGCTCGATCTGCACCCCGCCGTCCTCCAGCGTGGACATCAGGATCAGATCCTCGTTGCCGCCGCCGGTGATATCCTCCACCAGATACTGCTCATAGGACTGTTCCAGAATGGCATTGACCGTGCCGTTCTCGTAGGAGTACACCGCCAGATAGCTGTCGCCCTGCGCGGCGAGGTACCCCACCACCAGCTGGGTGGCGGCACCATCCTGCAGCTGTGCCAGCCGGACATTGTCCACTGTATCCGCCAGACCCTCGATGCTCTGGCGGACCTGCCACACGCCTGCGGCATCCTTCTGCAAAAATGCAATGCAGACGTTGGAGCTCTGGGCCGTGGTGTAGAGAACAGCGGCATCCTGCTGGCCGTCACCATCCAGATCCTGCAAAAAAAGGAACGGCGAGAGCAGCTCCCCCTGCATCGGGTATTTCAGCTGGGCGCTCTCCCCCAGCCATTCGTTCAGGGCATTTTGCAGTGCACCGTAGTCGCCCGGAAGGCGCGGGGCACGCAGCAGCTCCTCCACCTGCACATTTTTTTCCGACATCGGGAGGCCGCACGCCGAGAGCAGGCCCATCATGCAGCCTGCACTCAGCACCAGAAACCGTCGTCTCTTCAACCGCCGCCCCTCCCTTCTGTGGAAAATTCGCAAAGACGTGCAGAAATACAGTATAATTATAGCATTCTTGCCCCGCCATCACAAGCCCCAGCTGCTAACGCCCAACCGGGCAGCGCGGCATTCCCACGCAAGTGAAACGGGCCATTCCATCGCCCGCCCTACTGCCTGCGGCAGCAGGGTCCCACCCCAGCGGACACTTGCTTTGGGAACACCCCGCTGCCCGGCCCACACGATGCAAAAAAGGCCCTTTCCCCGAAGGGAAAGAGCCTTTGTTACACTGTTTGAACAGTCAGAGTCGATCAGACGAGCTCCAGAACTGCCATCTCAGCAGCGTCGCCGCGGCGGGGGCCAATCTTTACGATGCGGGTATAGCCGCCGTTACGGTCGGCATACTTGGGGGCGATCTCATCAAACAGCTTCTTTGCAACATCTTCCTTGGTGATGTAGGCATAAACCTGACGCTTGGTGTGCAGGTCGCTGGCCTTACCCAGGGTGATCATCTTCTCGGCCATGGAACGAACGTCCTTAGCGCGAGTGACAGTGGTCTCAATCTTGCCATTCTCTAACAGGTAGGTGACCATAGCGCGCATCATAGCGTTGCGGCTGTCGCTGGTTCTACCGAGCTTTCTGGTACCGGGCATCCCGTTTCACTCCTTAACTTATTTTAGTTACTCATCGTCTGTGTTCAGCTTGAAGCCGAGAGAGTCCAGCTTAGCCATGACTTCCTCCAAGCTCTTGCGGCCGAGGTTGCGAACCTTCATCATCTCGTCCTCGCTCTTGCTGACCAGATCCTCCACCGTGTTGATACCTGCGCGCTTCAGGCAGTTGAAGGAACGCACGCTCAGATCCAGCTCTTCGATGGTCATCTCCAGAGCCTTCTCCTTATCGTCGTTGGTCTTCTCTACCATGATCTCAGCGCCAGCGGCCTCGTCGACAGGTTGACGAACAGGTTCAGGTGCTCGGTCAGCACACGGGCAGCCAGAGAAACGGCTTCCTGCGCGTTGATCGTGCCATCGGTCCAAACCTCGATGGTCAGCTTGTCGTAATCGATCGCCTGGCCAACACGGGTGCTCTCGACGTTGTAATTCACCTTGAGCACAGGGGTGTAAATGCTGTCAACGGGAAGAGTGTTGATATCGTTCTTCTCGATGATAGCCTGTTTGTTGCGCTCTGCGGGCACATAGCCGCGGCCCTTATCGAAAGTCAGCTCCATGACGAGCTTGGCACCCTCGCCCAGAGTTGCAATGTGCCATTCAGGGTTCAGGATCTCAATATCGTCGCCCTGCTTGATGTTGTCCGCGGTGACCTCACAGGGGCCGACTGCCTCAACACGCACTGTCTTCGGACCATCGGTGTACAGCTTTGCAGCGATACCCTTCAGGTTCAGGACAATTTCGGTAACGTCTTCCTTGACGCCCTCAATGGTGGAGAACTCGTGGACCACGCCGTCGATCTTGACGCTGGTCACGGCGACACCGGGCAGAGAGGAAAGAAGCACACGACGCAGGCTGTTGCCCAGTGTGATGCCAAAGCCACGCTCCAGAGGCTCTGCCACGAATTTGCCGTAGCGGCCGTCCGGGGACAGGCTTGCCGTTTCGATCTTGGGACGTTCAATCTCCATCATATCTATGCCCTCCTTGTCAAACCGATGTTGCCATCGGCCCATTATTAAATTCTTTCAAATGAAAAGAATGCGAAAGGTTGCCATCCAGAAGGAAGGCCTCCCCTTCTTAATGGATTACTTGGAGTACAGCTCGACGATGAGGTGCTCTGCAACTTCGTAGTCGATGTCGCTGCGCTCGGGGAGCTTTGCGACAACACCCTTCAGGGAACCGGTCTCACGGTTCAGCCATGCGGGCAGAGCCACGACGGGAGCCTCGGCACCGGTCAGCTTTGCAAACTTTGCAGAGCTGCGGCTGGACTCGCGCACTTCGATCACGTCGCCGGCCTTGACCTGGTAGGAGGGAATGTTGACCTTCTTGCCATTGACGGTGAAGTGAGCGTGGCTGACCAGCTGACGAGCATCGCGGCGGGTCTGAGCAAAGCCCAGACGGAACACGACGTTGTCCAGACGGCGCTCCATGAGCTGGAGCAGGTTCTCACCGGTCTTGCCGGGCATAGCCTCAGCACGCAGGTAAGCATTGTGGAACTGCTTCTCCAGAACGCCGTAGATAAACTTGACCTTCTGCTTCTCCTTCAGCTGAGTAGCGTACTCAGACTGCTTCTTGCGCATATTGCCATTGGAGTTGCGGGTGGTATTCTTCTTTGCATAGCCCATGACCGCAGGAGAAATGCCCAGGGCCTTGCAACGCTTTGCGATAGGCTGCGTATTCTTTGCCATAATTCAATTTCCTCCTTCGATCAGACACGACGGCGCTTCGGGGGACGGCAGCCGTTGTGGGGGATGGGAGTCACGTCCTTGATCAGGGTGACCTCCAGGCCGGTAGCCTGCAGCGCACGAATAGCGGACTCACGGCCAGCGCCGGGGCCCTTGACGTAGACCTCAACGGTCTTCATGCCATGCTCGATAGCAACCTTAGCTGCGGTCTCAGCAGCGGACTGGGCTGCAAACGGGGTGCTCTTACGGCTGCCACGGAAGTTCAGGGAGCCGGAGGAGCACCAGGACACTGCATTACCCTGCAGGTCGGTGATGGTAACAACAGTATTGTTGAAGGTAGACTGGATATGAGCCTGACCAGCAGCAATGTTCTTGCGCTCTTTCCGCTTCATGCGGACATTTGCGCCCTTTTTGGCGTTATTTGCACTTGCCATTTCTCAAATCCTCCTTACTTCTTCTTGTTAGCGACAGTGCGCTTGGGACCCTTGCAGGTACGTGCATTGGTCTTGGTACGCTGGCCGCGGCAGGGCAGATTCTTGCGATGGCGGGTGCCACGGAAGGACTGGATCTCAACCAGGCGCTTGATGTCCAGAGCCACGTTGCGGCGCAGGTCGCCCTCAACGATGATGTTAGCCTGATCGATGTAGTCACGGATCTTAGCCTCTTCTTCCAGAGTCAGATCCTTGACGCGGGTATCGGGGTTGATGCCAGTTGCTTCCAGGATCTTGTTAGCAGTGGTCTGACCGATACCGTAAACGTAGGTGAGACCCACCTGAACGCGCTTCTCGCGGGGCAGGTCAACGCCGGCAATACGTGCCATAGTAGTTTCCTCCAAAAATCATCCCATGTCAGTGTCGGGGTCTGCGCCGGGACTCTACGCACTTGACCCCCAGGCGCCCGAATTAGCCCTGGCGCTGCTTGTGCTTGGGGTTCTGGCAGATGACCATCACGCGGCCTTTGCGGCGGATGACCTTGCACTTTTCGCAGATGGGTTTCACGGAAGGCTTGACCTTCATGATGTTGAACCTCCTTTTGGTTGATACCCTGGTGCTTATTTGGAGCGCCAGGTGATGCGGCCCTTTGAAAGATCATAGGGCGACATTTCGACGGTGACCTTGTCCCCGGGCAGGATACGGATGAAATTGGTCCGGAGCTTGCCGGAGATGTGCGCTAAGAGGACGTGCCCACTGGGTGTGAGCTTCCCGGTGTTCTTATCCTCGCTCAACATTTCCACCTTGAAGATGGCGTTGGGCATGGCTTCACGCACGATGCCTTCGATTTCGATAACGTCTTCCTTAGACAAGCTATTTGCCTCCTCATTGGATCTGCTCAGTTTGTCATAATTGAGCACCGGTACTCCCGCTCCAAAAAGCAGAAAGCACTGCATTCTTCCGTGCCTGCGCCCGTTTTTGTGCAGTTTGCCGCTTCTCTTTTCAAGAGCTTTCACGCCGATTCCCAGACGGACAGGTGGCGATAACCGCCACATACTTCTTCTCCTGCGGCACAAAATCCGCAAAGTGGGCAGACTAAGCCTGTCCGTCGAGGAAGTATCTGGCTTCCACAGCCATTTATAGATTATACACCTTTTTTTCAATTTGTCAGGTTTTTTGCGATAAAAAAAATTATTCTGTATTTTTTCCGTATTTCCGATGAAACTTTTTCACGAAAAAACAAAAAGCGGAAAAGGCCGTTGCCGTTTCTCCGCAGCCTTTTCAGGCAGACAAAACGATTTAAAATGCCCTCCGCATTGCTCTGGGCATAATCCCGGAACGCCCCGGGGTTTTTGCCCTTCTCCAGGGGGAAGATGAAATTTTTTTCACAAAAAAAACTTGTCAGAATTGCACTACGTTCGGCCCCCCCCAAGGGGACGCCAAAAAAAACTTTACCGTTATGCCAAAGGGCTCTCCCTTTGGGGAGGCGACAGGCTTTGGGGGGCTGCCACTAAGGGAAGCCGCCGTTTGCAGCGGCTTCATATTTTTTGCTTACTTCAGGCAGAAGGTCCGGGTCAAAATCCGAATCATCCCAGCTACGGGTCATGATCTCGGTGCGGTCTTTCAGGATGGCGATGGAATGCTCAAAGTGGGCAGCCAGGCCGCCGTCCTTGGTCTTGACGGTCCAGCCGTCCTTGGACTGAGTGATCTTGCAGTCGTACTGGCAGATCATCGGCTCGATGGCGATGGTCATGCCGGGCACCAGACGCGGGCCCGCGACCCTGATGACCGTAGTTGGGCACCTCGGGGTCCTCGTGCAGCTCCTTGCCGGTGCCGTGACCCACAAAGTCACGCACGACAGAGAAGCCCGCATCCTCGCAGTAGCTCTGCACAGCGTAGCCGATATCGCCGATGCGGTTGCCCGCCATGGCCTGCTCGATGCCCTTGTACAGAGCAGCCTTGGTCACCTCCAGCAGGCGCTGGGCTTCCAAGTCCACCTTGCCCACCGCGTAGGTGCAGGCATTGTCGCCGTTGAAGCCATCGACCTTTGCACCAGTATCGATGCTCACGATGTCACCCGGACGGATGACGATGTCATGAGAGGGGATGCCGTGGATGATGGTATCGTTCAGGCTGATGCAGGCCGTGCCCGGAAAACCGTACAGTCCCTTGAAGTTAGGGGTGCCGCCGTGCTTCACGATGAAGTCGTAGATCAGCTTGTCCAGCTCCCAAGTGGTCATGCCTGCCTCAATGTGCTGGCCGCCGTACTTCAGGGCAGCTGCGCTCAGGGCATTCGCCTTGCGCATTCCGTCCAGTTCTTTCGCATTCTTGATTTGGATCACGATTATGCCTCCAGTGCCTTCATCACTTCAGCGGTCGTCTCCTCGATGGAGGGGCAGAAGGGGATCACGGCCAGCTTGCCGCGGGTGCGGTAGAACGCCACCAGCGGCTCGGTCTGCTCATGATATGCTTTCAGGCGATCCAGCACGGTGGCGGGCTGGTCGTCCTTGCGGATGACGGTCTTGCCGCCGCACAGGTCGCACACACCCTCCACCTTGCTCTTCTTGTTCATGATGTGGTAGCTTGCGCCGCACTTCTCACAGACGCGGCGGCCGCCCATGCGCTCCACGATGACATCGTCCGCCACCTGCAGCTCCAGCACCTTGTCGATGCGGATGCCCATGGTCTCGATGGCCTCGGCCTGAGCGATGGTGCGGGGCACACCGTCCAGGATGAAGCCGTTTGCGCAGTCCGGCTGAGCCAGGCGTTCTTTCAGGATGCCGATGATGACCTCATCGGGCACCAGAGCGCCGGCGTCCATGAAGCTCTTGGCTTTCAGGCCCATCTCGGTGCCATCCTTGACAGCAGCACGGAGGATGTTGCCGGTGCTGATGGCGGGGATGTTCAGCTTTGCGCAGATGATCTCAGCCTGCGTGCCTTTGCCTGCGCCGGGGGCGCCCAACAGAATCAGATTCATAGGATGCTTCCTTTTCTTATATGTCACATGATAGAAACATGCCGTACAAAAAGCCCCTTCAAAAAAAGCACTGAAAAGTACGAGCGTACTCTCCTTTCCAGTGCTTTCTTACATCTTTATTGCTTCAGATCAGCCAAGGAAACCCTTGTGGTTGCGCATCGTCATAAAGCTATCGAGGCTGCGGGTGGTATCCAGTGCCACACCAACCACGATCAGCAGGCTGGTACCGCCCAGCTGGATGCTCATACCGGTCAGGTTGCCCAGAATGATCGGCAGTACAGCCACCGCAGCGAGGAAGATTGCGCCCATAAGGGTGATCTTGTTCAGCGTGCGGGTGATGAAATCGCTGGTCGGCTTGCCGGGACGGAAGCCGGGGATCGAGCCATTGTTGCGGCGCAGATTGTTGGCGATCTCAATAGGGTTGTACTGGATGGCCACATAGAAGTAGTTGAAGGCCAGGATCAGCAGCAGGTAGATCACGACGTACAGCAGCGACGTGTAGTTGAAGGTATGGAAGAAAGCATACCAGAACGGATGTGCTGCCTGATCGATCTGCAGGAAGCTGCCGATGGTGCCCGGGATGGACACCAGTGCCGAAGCGAAGATGATGGGCATGACGCCGCTCATGTTCAGCTTCAGGGGCAGGTAGCTGTTCTGGCCGCCCATCTGCTTGCGGCCCACCACACGCTTGGCGTACTGGATGGTGATGCGGCGCTCTGCGTTGGTCATGACCACCACAAAGACCACAGCGACCAGTGCCAGGATCACCAGAACGGGCAGCAGGATATAGAACTGAGGCTCGCCGGCCGCTGCGCGGGTCAGCAGACCCGTCACAGAGGTGTACAGCGAGGACCAGTTGGAAACGATGGAGGCGAAAATCAGAAGGGAAACACCGTTGCCGATGCCCTTGTCATCGATCTGCTCGCCGCACCAGGTGATCAGCTGAGCACCTGCCACGAAGGTTGCGATGATGACCACAGCGGCGAACACGCCGACTGCGCCGGAAACATACTTCAGTGCACCCATATTGCGGATCACGAAGTAGTAGCCAATGCTCATGATCAGTGCGACCACGGCACCGGCGTACCGGTTGATCTGCTGCAGCTTCTGCTGGCCATCCGCTTCCTTTGCCAGATTTTCCAGCGAAGGAATGGCTACAGTCAGCAGCTGCACAATAATAGAGGCGTTGATATAGGGTGTCACACCTAACGCGAAGAGCGTGCACCGGGCCAGTGCGCCGCCGCTCATCATATTGAGGTACGAGAGCATATCGCCGTTTGCGAACATCTGCGTCAGCGCAGAGCCGGAAACGAACGGCACGGGGATGGCACAGCCCAGACGGTACACCACGAGGATCGCCAGCGTGAACAGAAGACGATTTTTAAGCTCGGGGATCTTCCATGCGTTACGGAATGTCTGGAACACCTTACATCACCTCAGCCTTTCCGCCTGCCTTTTCGATTTTCTCTTTGGCAGAAGCGGAATAGGCTGCGGCCTTCACGGTCAGAGCCTTGGTCAGCTCGCCGTTGCCCAGGACCTTAACGCCGTCCAGAGTCTTCTTGACCAGACCCTTTGCCTTCAGAGCCTCGGTATCGACGACATCGCCGGCATTGAAAGCAGCTTCCAGGTCAGCCACGTTGACGATGGCATACTGGGTAGCAAAGATGTTGTTAAAGCCAACCTTAGGCAGGCGGCGTGCCAGAGGCATCTGACCGCCCTCGAAACCAGCGTGCTTCACGCCGGAACGGGCCTTCTGGCCCTTGCTGCCGAAACCGGCAGTCTTGCCATTGCCGGAGCCAATGCCGCGGCCCTTGCGGGTCACAGGCTTGTTGGCGCCCTTGCTGGCGTGCAATTCATGAAGCTTCATTGTGCGTATACCCCCTGCTATTAGGCTTCGGTGACGCTGAGCATAAAGCCGATCTTTGCGATCTTGCCCTGCGTAGCGGCATTGTCAGGCTGAACGGTAACGTCGCCCGGCTTCTTCAGGCCCAGAGCCTCAGCGGTAGCGATCTGCTTAGCGCCGCGGCCAATCAGGCTCTTCTTCAGCTCGATCTTGAGCATCTTATCTGCCATGGTTAGTTACCTCCTTAACCCAGAATTTCTTTCACGGTCTTGCCGCGCTTCTCAGCGACAGACTCAGCGCTGACCAGGCCGCACAGACCTGCGAAGGTAGCAGCAACAACGTTGATGGGGTTGTTGGAACGCATAGACTTCGCACGGATGTCCTTGATGCCTGCAGCCTCAATGACGGCACGCACAGGGCCGCCGGCGATCATGCCGGTACCGGGTGCAGCCGGCTTGAGCAGAACGGCGCCTGCGCCGTACTTGCCGACGATCTCGTGGGGGATGGTGGTGCCCTTCAGGGCAACCTTGTGCATGTTCTTCTTAGCAGCAGCCTCACCCTTGCGGATTGCCTCGGGCACTTCGCCAGACTTGCCGATGCCGTACCGATGGTACCCTTGCCGTCGCCCACGACAACCAGAGCGGCAAACTTCATGATGCGGCCGCCCTTGACAGTCTTGGAAACGCGGTTGATGGAGACAACCTTGGTGATCATGCCGTCGTCTTCACGGTTTCTCATAGCCATAATGTGTTTCCTCCTCTCATTACAGCTTCAGGCCGCCCTCACGGGCGCCATCAGCCAGGGCCTTAACACGGCCATGATAAACGTAGCCGCCACGGTCGAACACGACCTCGGTGATGCCCTTTTCCAGAGCCTTTGCTGCGATCTTCTTGCCGATCTCAGCAGCGGCCTCGACGTTGCCGCCGTTGCCGTTGAAGTCCTTGTCCATAGTGGACGCCGACACCAGAGTCACGCCCTGCTCATCATCGATGATCTGAGCGTAGATGTGCTTGGCGGAGCGGAAAACATCCAGGCGAGGACGTGCTGCGGTGCCGCTGATCTTGTTGCGAACGCGGCGATGACGACGAAGACGAGCTTCGTTCTTGTCGATCTGCTTAACCATTGTCTTTCACTCCTTACCTTATTTCTTGCCCTTACCGGCCTTGCCTTCTTTGTGCTTGACAACCTCGCCCTCGTAGCGGATGCCCTTGCCCTTGTACGGCTCAGGCGGCTTCTTGCCGCGGATCTCTGCAGCATACTGGCCGACCTTCTGCTTGTCAATACCGGTAACGGTGAAGTGGTTGGGATCCTGCCACACGATGGTGCAATCCTCAGTATCGGGGATGTTCACCTGGTGGGAGAAGCCCAGGTTCATGACCAGGTTGGAGCCCTGCTTCTGGCAGCGCAGGCCAACGCCCACGATCTCCAGCTTCTTCTCGTAGCCGTTCACAACACCGTTGACCATGTTAGCGATGTTGGTACGGGTCAGGCCGTGCAGGCTGCGGGCCTTGGGTTCGTCATTGGGGCGGGTAACCAGAACTTCATTGCCCTCGACCTTGACGGTCATCAGGGGATGATAGTTGGAATTCAGGCTGCCCTTGGGGCCCTTGACGGCGACAGTGTGTGCTGCCTCATCGACAGTAACAGTGACGCCGGCAGGAATGACGATGGGTTTTCTTCCAATTCTCGACATTGTCTTTTACCCCTTTCTTACCACACAAAGGCCAGGACCTCGCCGCCAACGTGCGCAGCACGAGCAGCCTTATCGGTCATGATGCCCTTAGAGGTGGAAATGATTGCGGTGCCCAGGCCCTTCATGACCTTCGGCATATCCTCGCAGTTGGTGTAGATGCGCAGGCCGGGCTTGGACACACGGCGCAGGCCAGAGATAACGGGCTCGCCGTTAGCCTGGTACTTCAGGGTGACAACGATGGTGCCCTGAACAGTGTCGTTCTTCACCTGCATACCCTTGATGTAGCCCTCGTCAACCAGAATCTGGCAGATAGCCTTCTTCATGTTGGAAGCGGGGATCTCTACAGAAGGGTGTTTGGCAGTGCTAGCGTTGCGGATGCGAGTCAGCAGGTCCGCGATAGGATCAGTAATCTGCATGTGCCACTAACCTCCTTAGATTAGCTCTCATTTGTTTTATAATGATACCGCCCCGAAACATCCTTGCCCCGGGGCGGATATCCGACAAATTATCCAGCCCTCTGGCTTGATTACCAGGAAGCCTTCTTCACGCCCGGAATCTCGCCCTTGTAGGCCAGCTCACGGAAGCAGATACGGCACACACCGTACTTGCGCAGGACAGAAGTGGGGACGGCCGCACAGACGGCAGCGGGTGTAAGCGCGGGTGGAGAACTTAGCAGGACGAGACTGCTTGAGCTTCATAGACAGTTTAGCCATTGTACAAATCTCCTCCCTTAGTTATTCTCTGCGAAGGGAGCGCCCAGAGCCTTCAGCAGCTCCTTGCCCTCCTCATCGGTCTTGGCGGTGGTGACGAAGCAGACATCCATGCCGCGGACAGCATCGACCTTCTCGAAGTCGATCTCAGGGAAGATGATCTGCTCCTTGATGCCGCATGCAAAGTTGCCGCGGCCGTCGAAGCCGTTGCCGTTGATGCCGCGGAAGTCGCGGACACGGGGCAGTGCATGTTGAAGAAGCGATCCACGAACTCGTACATACGCTCACCACGCAGGGTGACCTTGCAGCCGATGGGGGTGCCCTGGCGCAGCTTGAAGTTAGCAACGCTCTTCTTGGCACGGCAGACGACTGCCTTCTGGCCAGTGATCTGGCCCAGATCCTTCATGACTGCCTCAAGGATCTTCTCGTTGTCCTTTGCTTCGCCGCAGGCAACATTGATGACGACCTTGTCCAGCTTGGGGATTTGCATAACGCTCTTGTAACCGAACTTAGAGTTCAGAGCAGGAGCAATTTCATTGACATACTGTTCTTTCAAACGAGCCATTGTTCCTTACTCCTTTCCTTACAGCTCAGCGCCGCACTTCTTGCAGACGCGGACCATCTTACCGTCCTTCTCGACGTGGCCCACGCGCACGGCCTTGCCGCACTTGGGGCAGACGGGCATGACCTTGGATGCGTACATAGCACCCTCAGCCTTGACGATGCCGCCCTGCTCGCCCTGACGACGGGGCTTGACGTGCTTGGTAACCATGTTCTGGCCCTCAACGATGACCTTGCCTTCAGCGGGGCTGACCTGCAGGACCTTACCAGTGTGGCCCTTGTCCTTGCCGCTGATGATCATAACGTTGTCGCCGGTTTTAACATGAAGATTATTCATTTTTAAAACCTCCTTACAGCGATTCCGGAGCCAGGCTCAGGATCTTGGTGTAGCCGGCATCACGCAGCTCGCGAGCAACGGGTCCAAAGATACGGGTACCCTTGGGGCTCTTGTCGGCCATAACGATAACGGCGGCGTTCTCATCGAAACGGATGTAGGAACCGTCGTCGCGGCGGACGCCATGCTTGCTGCGCACGATGACAGCCTTGACGACGTCGCCCTTCTTGACGGTGCCGCCGGGGGCTGCCTTCTTGACAGAGCAGACCACGACGTCACCAATGTTTGCGTATCTCTTGCGGGTGCCGCCCAGCACGCGGAAGCACATCAGCTCCTTGGCACCGGTGTTGTCGGCAACTTTGAGATAAGTTTGCATCTGAACCATTTCAGATATCTCCTTTCAAACTGTTCAAAGCAGCGGGCAAAGATTACTTTGCCTTCTCAACGATACGGACCAGGCGCCAGCGCACATCCTTGGACAGGGGGCGGCACTCCATGATCTCAACACGGTCACCGATGCCGCACTCGTTCTGCTCATCACGAGCCTTGAACTTGGCGGTACGCTTCAGGATCTTCTTGTACAGGGGGTGCTGCACGCTATCCTTAACGGCAACCACGATGGTCTTATCCATCTTGTCGGACACGACGACGCCGACGCGGGTCTTTCTCAGATTACGTTCTTCCATCGTTTAACCTCCTTACTGCTTCTCAGCCAGAACGGTCATCACGCGGGCGATGTCCTTCTTGACTGCTTCGATGCGGCCGGGGTTCTCCAGCTGGTTGATGGCATGCTGGAAGCGCAGGTTAAACAGCTCGGCCTTCAGGATCTGCCAGCTTGCTGGTCAGCTCTGCGGTCTGCATTTCGCGGAGTTCATTAGCCTTCATTGGTGCCATCCTCCTTCACGGAGTCCTCACGGACTACAAATTTGCACTTGATGGGCAGCTTGCATGCATAGCCAGGCGCAGAGCCTCGCGAGCAGTTGCCTCATCGACATCTGCCAGCTCGAACATCACGCGGCCGGGCTTCACAACAGCGACCCAGTATTCGGGAGAGCCCTTACCGGAGCCCATGCGGGTCTCAGCGGGCTTGTCAGTCACGGGCTTATCGGGGAAGATCTTGATCCACACCTTGCCGCCACGCTTGATGTAACGAGTCATGGCAACACGGGCAGCCTCGATCTGCTTGGAGGAGATCCATGCCGGCTCCAGAGCAACAAGGCCGTACTGCCCTGGCACACCACGTTGCCGCGGGTAGCCTTGCCGGTCATGCGGCCGCGCTGAACGCGGCGGTACTTAACACGCTTAGGCAGTAACATTACTTGTTGCCTCCTTCCTTCTTAGGAGCGGTCTTAGCGCTCTTCAGGACCTCGCCCTTGTAGATCCAAACCTTTACACCGATGCGGCCGTAGGTGGTGGCAGCCTCAGCAAAGCCGTAGTCGATATCGGCACGCAGGGTCTGCAGGGGGATGGTGCCCTCGTGGTAGCTCTCGGTGCGGGCGATCTCAGCGCCGCCCAGACGGCCGGAGCACATTGCCTTGATGCCCTTTGCGGGAACGGTTGCACGATCGCGGGGGCTCATAGCATTGCGCATGCACTGCTTCATAGCGCGGCGGAAGGTCACGCGGTTCTCCAGCTGACGAGCGATGTCCTCGGCAACCAGCTGAGCGTTGGTAGCAGCGCTCTTCACCTCGATGACATTGACGATCACAGTCTTGCCATACTCCTTGGTCAGCTTGTTCTGCAGAGCGATGCGCTCTTCGCCGCCCTTGCCGATGACCATGCCGGGCTTAGCGCAGTAGATGTTGACGGTCACGCGGGGAGCGGAAGTGGAAGGATCCACAGTACGCTCGATCTCGATCTTGGGGACGCCAGCGTCCTTCAGCTGAGCCTTCAGCTCAGTGCGGATCTTGTGATCCTCGACGAGGTTATCGCTGAAATCCTTCTTGGAGGCAAACCAGCGGCTGTCCCAGTCTTTAATAACGCCGACACGAATGCCGTGCGGATTTACTTTCTGGCCCATTGTTTTCCCTCCTTACTCTTTCTCTTTCAGAACAACGGTCATGTGGCTGGTGCGCTTCAGGATGCGGTAGCCGCGGCCCTGTGCACGAGGCATCATGCGCTTCAGCGTCGGGCCGGGGCACACAAAGCACTCGGCGACGTAGAGATTGTTCTTGTCCATATTGAAGTTGTTTTCCGCATTAGCGGCTGCAGACTTCACCAGCTTCAGAAGGGGCTCACAAGCTGCCTTCGGGGTGTACTGCAGGATTGCCAGCGCTTCGTCCAGGGGCTTGTTACGGATCAGATCCATAACGATGGACACCTTACGAGGACTAATGCGGGCATAACGAAGAATTGCCCGAGCTTCCATGTTGTGTTCCTCCTTCTCTTACTTCGAATTACCGGTGTGGCCCTTAAAGGTACGGGTGGGAACGAACTCACCCAGCTTGTGGCCAACCATGTCCTCGGTCACATACACAGGCACATGCTTGCGGCCGTCGTGGACGGCAAAGGTGTGACCAACGAATTCGGGGAAGATCGTGGAGGCGCGGCTCCAGGTCTTGATGACCTGCTTCTTGCCGGAAGCGTTCATCGCTTCAACGTGCTTCATAAGAGCAGCCTGGACGAAAGGTCCTTTTTTTTTTAATGCTTCTACCCATTGTCTTAAACTCCTCTCTTACTTACCTGCACGCTTCACGATGAGCTTATCGGAGCGCTTATGATGCTTGCGAGTCTTGAGACCCAGAGCAGGCTTGCCCCAGGGAGTCATAGGACCGGGTGGCCAACAGGTGCGCGGCCCTCACCACCGCCGTGGGGGTGGTCGCAGGGGTTCATGACGGTACCACGGCTGCCGGGACGGACGCCCATGTGGCGCTTACGGCCAGCCTTGCCGAGGTTGACGTTCTCGTGGTCGATGTTGGAGACCTGGCCGACAACTGCGGTGCAGTTCACGGGCACGTTGCGCATCTCACCGGAGGGCAGACGAACCAGAGCGTAGCCATTCTCCTTAGCCATCAGCTGAGCCATGTTGCCAGCGGAACGAACCAGCTGAGCGCCGCGGCCGGGATACAGCTCGATGTTGTGGATGATGGTACCAACGGGGATGTTCTCGAAGGGCAGGCAGTTGCCGGGCTTGATGTCGGCAGACTTGCTGCTGATGACCACATCGCCCACCTTCAGGCCATCGGGAGCAATGATGTAGCTCTTGGTGCCATCGGTGTACTCAACCAGAGCGATGAATGCGCTGCGGTTCGGATCATACTCCAGAGTCTTGACGGTAGCGGGCATATCGGTCTTCTGACGCTTGAAGTCGATGACACGATACTTGGTGCGGTTGCCGCCGCCCTGGTGACGGACGGTGATACGACCGGTGTTGTTGCGGCCGCTGTGCTTCTTCATGGGCTCCAGCAGGCTGCGCTCGGGAGCGACCTTGGACAGGACGCTGTAATCCGTGACGGTCATGCCGCGGCGGCCCGGAGTAGTGGGGCCATACTTCTTGATAGCCATTGTGCTATTCTCCTTTGTTTATCTTATGAATTATTATCGGGGTCATATCCCCATAGAGGAACCCTCGGCGGGTTGATCAGACCATGCTGTTGAAGAACTCGATCTCCTTGGAGTCCTTGGTCAGGGTCACGATTGCCTTCTTGGAAGCGGCAGTGTAACCGGCATGCATACCCTGGCGGCGGAAGCGGCCACGCACGGAAATGGTGTTGACCTTAGCGACCTTAGCGCCGGGGAACAGGGTCTCGACAGCCTGAGCGATCTCGACCTTGGTAGCATCGGTAGCGACCTTGAAGGTGTACTTCTTGTCAGCGATGCCAGCCATGGAGTTCTCGGTAATGACCGGCTTCAGGACGATATCATGTGCGGTTTTCATTAGCCAAGCACCTCCTCGAGCTTCTTTGCTGCGTCGACGCTGATGATCAGCTTGTCGGCGTTCAGCACATCGTAGGTGTTCACGCTGCCTGCGAAGGTGGTCTTCACGCCAGCAATGTTGCCAGCGCTCTTGACGAACTTTGCATCGACAGTCTCATTGACCAGCAGGTTCTTCTTGCCGGCACCCACAGCGTTCAGCATAGCGACCACAGCCTTGGTCTTGTACTCGTCGCAGGTGAACTTATCAACAACGACCATGTTGCCATTGGCAGCCTTGTCAGACAGAACGCTCAGCAGAGCCAGACGCTTGACCTTGTTGTTGATGTGGTAGTTGTAGCTGCGGGGCTTGGGGCCCAGCGCCACGCCGCCGTGAGTCCACTGGGGAGCACGGGTCGAACCCTGACGGGCATGACCGGTACCCTTCTGACGCCAAGGCTTTTTGCCGCCGCCGGAAACTTCCATGCGGATCTTGGTGTTCTGGGTGCCCTGACGCTGGTTGGCCAGGAAGTTCACCACAGCAATGTGGACAGCCTTCTCGTTCGGGGTGATACCGAACACGGCGTCGGAAAGCTCGATCTCGCTAACATGCTGACCGTTCATATCGACTACGTTAAACTTTGCCATTGTAGCTTTCCTCCTTACGCCTTCACGCTGTTGGCCAGAGTGATGATGGTGCCCTTGGAACCGGGGACCGCACCCTTGACAGCGATCAGATTGTTCTCGGTGTCAACCTTGACAACGGTCAGGTTCTGCACGGTGACGCGCACGCAGCCCATGTGGCCGGGCAGGCGCTTGCCGGGGAACACGCGAGAGGGGTTGGAAATAGCGCCCATAGAACCTGCATGACGAGCAACCGGGCCAGTGCCGTGGCTCTCACGCAGACGGTGCTGGCCAAAGCGCTTGATAACGCCCTGGTAGCCCTTGCCCTTGGAGACGCCCACGACGTCAACCTTGTCGCCTGCTGCGAAGACATCAGCCTTCAGCACGTCGCCAACGTTCATTGCGGAAACATCGTCCAGACGGAACTCACGCAGGGTCTTCTTGGGGGCAACGTTTGCCTTCTTGAAGTGGCCTGCAGCTGCCTTGTTGACCTTCTTGGCGGAAACCTCGCCGAAGCCCAGCTGAACAGCCTGGTAACCATCGCTCTCGACAGTCTTCTTCTGCACGACGGTGCAGGGCCTGCCTCGATGACGGTGACGGGAACGACCTTGCCGTTCGCGTCGAACAGCTGAGTCATACCGACTTTCTTGCCGATAATGCCTTTAACCATTTTCTTTTCCTCCTGTAAAGGTTATTGGTTGGCGGCGCACGTCACCGCCAACATGACCCCTCGGGAAACGAGGGCATCGAATTTGATCGTGTGTGGTTTACAGCTTGATCTCGATGTCCACGCCAGCGGGGAGCTGGAGGCTCATCAGAGCCTCGACCGTCTTGTTGGACGGCTTCAGAATGTCGATCAGACGCTTATGAGTGCGGCTCTCGAACTGCTCGCGGCTATCCTTGTACTTGTGGGTAGCGCGCAGAACGGTAACGACCTCGCGATCGGTGGGCAGGGGGATGGGGCCAGACACGCGGGCACCAGTGTGCTTTGCGGTCTCCACGATCTTCTCTGCTGCGGCATCGATCAGCTGAGCATCATAGCTCTGCAGACGGATTCTGATTTTCTCTTTGACTGCCATTGCTTACGCCTCCTGAAAAATTGATTTTGCCCTAGGCGAGCCGATAAATTGCTCTACACAGTTCCGGGTGTTCCTCGATTTGGCACTATAAAAACCGGTGAACCGCTTGGCAGTTCTCCCGGAAATATATTAGCAAATCAAATCCGAACATTGGTTCCGCCCGTTTCGCAGAGAAGTAACTTTCCTGCCGAGGGAACGTATTCCATCGCTGTCAGTAATTTTTTCGCCCGGTTCTAAGATCGGACATACTCCGCGGAAATAACCCATCACAGCTATCGCCGGATGACAACCTCCCGCATCTACGCATATCGCTGGCCTGCACGACTTGTATCGCACAAGCTTTGCAGCCGAGAGATATTTTATCACATCTTCGTGCATTTGGCAAGTGTTTTTTTGCAGAAAATTACGATTTTTCTTTTTTATTTTCTCTGTTTTGTCAATGGCCGTATTTTCTGTGCAAGATGCACAATCTCGGCGCTTTTTGCCGGTGGAAAACTCCCCCGCTCCCCTTTGCAGCATCAGTATGGGCAGGAAAGGCGGGGGTTATACCTATGAAGATGCGCAGTACAGATTATTTCTTCTTCAGCTGTTCCTCCAGCCCTTCCCGGGGAGTGATGTAGACGGTGGTGTACACCTCGTACAGCACCATGCCGGGCTTGGCGCCGTTGGCTTTCCAGATGTTCTTCACCTCGGTGGTGTCCACTGCCACCTTGGCGCCGGTGCCGGCCTTGTAGGCGCTGGAATAGATCACGGCCAGCTCGGCGGCCTCCTGCCGGGTGGTGTCCGGGATATCCTCGCCCCGGCTCATCACGACCACATGGCTGCCGGGAGCCTTCTGGACGTGGAACCAGAGGTCCTTGCCCCGGGCGGTGTGGAGGGTCAGCTTGTCGTTCTGGGCGTTGTTGCGGCCCACCAGGATCTCAAAGCCATCGCTGGAGGTAAAGCGCAGGAAGTCGGCAGGCTTCTGCCGCTTGTCGCGCTGCTTGTAGTACTTCAGGTAGCCCTGATTTTTCAGTTCCATGCGGATCTCGTTCAGCGCCGCCTCGCCGGAGGCCCTTTCCACCTCGTAGAGTACGGTTTCCAGATAGGCGATCTCCTTTTCGCCCTCTGCCAGCAGGTCCACCAGCATCCGGGCAGCCGTCTGCTTCTTCTTGTAGTTCTTGAAGAAGTTCTGGGCGTTCTGGCTGGGGCTGAACCGCAGGTCCAGCGGGATGGTCACCTCCTTGCCCTCATCGTACCAGTTGGGCACGGTGATGCTCTTCATGCCCTTTTGCGCCAGATAGAGGTTGGCGGACAGCAGCTCGCCGTACAGGCGCAGCTTTTCGCTTCTTGCCGCTGGCAGCAAGCTCTTCCTGCCGTGCCGCCTGCTTGCGCACGGCGCGCTCGTACATATTGTGCACCGCCTTGTGCAGCTCCTTGCTCTTGGTGCGCAGGCGCTCAGCGCGGTCCTTCTCGGCGTAGTAGCCCTCCAGCATGGCGTTGAAGGACGGCCACTCCCGGATGGTGTACTGCTCGCCGTACTGCTGGGGCCGGAAGAAGGTATACTCCACCGGCTTGCCGTCCGGGGCGGTGACGCTGCACGGACAGCCGCCCTGCGCGTGCAGCTCCTTCAGCTCGTCGATGGCCGCCATCAGCCTGCGCTTCTGGGCATCGGTCAACTCGTTGGCGGGCAGGTGCTCCCCGTCAAAGGCGCGCCAGGCGGCTTCCCGGCAGACCACCGGGCCGACACCGGCCACCGTCTTGTTCAGCGCATCTGCCACCGGCAGTTCCCGCTGACAGGCCGCTGCCACGATGGATGCGCTGCTCACCAGCAGAAAATCCGGGCGGGCGGGCTTGGGCGGCGTGGTGTAGGGCAAGCCCGGCAGCAGCTGCCGGACATCGCTGTCCTCAAAATCCACCCGCTTGAGGGCGTCGATGATCTTGCCGTTCTGCACCAGCACCAGATTGGAGTAGCGGCCCATCAGCTCAGCGCAGAGGATGTTCCGCACCAGGTCGCCCATCTCGTTGGTGCACTGGAACTCAAAGTATACGATGCGGTCGCCCGGCTCCATTCGCACATCCAGCAGCCTGCCGCCGGTCAGGTGCTTGCGTATGAGCATACAGAAGGAGGGCGGCGTCTCGGGGTTTTCAAAGGTCTCCTCGGTCAGGCACACCCGTGCAGAGCCGCTGCGGGCAGACAGCAACAGGGCATAGGTATCTGTGCGGGTGCG